>Ga0182738_1006196_pt1 | contig 12514 bp, 10 predicted proteins | sample eDN5th30CBELigMG_FD_128876 | JGI IMG/M metagenome (GOLD analysis project Ga0182738, IMG submission 128876) | Enriched Miracle-Growth compost microbial communities from Emeryville, California, USA - eDNA 5th pass 30_C BE-Lig MG (version 2)... ...
CGATGAATAACACCGAAGTGCTGCTCTGGCCCACGCAGGCTGATTTCCAGCGTTACACCACGCGCTTTTCGGAAACCGCCCATTCGGAATTCGTGACGGCGCTCACCCTCACCAAACTCATCAACACCCGCCAGGGGCCACTGGTGCTGGGCGAAGAAATGAATGTGTATTCCAGCCGCAACACCACCTGGTTTTCCACCGTCGCCCATGAATATGGCCATGTGGCAGTGCGCCAGATGAGCCGCGCGCGCGATGTTCCCACCTGGCTCAACGAAGGCATCGCCTGCGCCGTGGAAGGCGGTTATGAAGGATACAAACCCCGCCTGCACCGCGCCGCGCAAAACAACGGTCTGTTATCGATGGACGATTTGCTGGAATGGCAGGTGGACGGCGAACGCGCGTTCCTAGCTTATTCGGAAGCTAACTCGCTGGTCGATTACATCGTCACCCGCTGGGGTGGGAATGCGCTGCTGCAAATTCTGCGTTTCATCGGCAACGACATGACTCCCGACGAAGCATTCACCGCCACCCTGCAAATGGATCAATATCAACTCTGGCAAGCCTGGCGCAAAGACGGAGTGCCGTGAGGGGAGAATTTAGGAGTTAGGAGTTTTTCCACTCAAGTGTCATTTCGACCGGAGCGAGGAACGAGCGCAGTGGAGAGATCTTGCTGTTTATGGAGGCAAGACTTTCCGGTACTAATGAACTTCCCTTTCGTTCCTGCGAAGGGCGGAATCCAATGTCTTACGGTATAAATAAAAGTACTTTTCCATTACGACATTTCCTGGATTCCGGCCTGCGCCGGAATGACGAAATTGAATTTTTATAGCCCCTATAAAATGTGGGAGATACCACAACCTTTTTGAGTTCACGGACAACCGGATTTGACAGCGCAATAGGCAGAATCATCCGCCGAAAGATAGCCGAATTGTTCATGTCCGTCGATAATATTAAATTTGCGAGTAACGCTTTTCACATGCCCATCCGCGTAAGCCACATTTCCCGTTTCGTTATGGCGAAAATCCGCGGTACCGGCCTTATATAAATCATCGCTGGGAGCGCGCAAATAGTTTTGCCCGATAATGGAATTGGAATAAGTCGACCACGCGCCGCCGTCCGCGAATAACACGGTTTCAGTGGGGATTTCAATTTGCGCCAAAGTCGCCGAAGCATGCTTCAAACCACTGCCATCCCACATTCCTTCTCCGCCAATATAGGACGTATTATACGCGTATCCGGTATAAGGCCGCCCCACCGCATCGCTGGTGAAGGAAGGGCAATTGTTAATCTGGCCGCTTTTGATATACGGATCGAGCAAGCCTGGTTTCGGATTTCCACCCGAATAATCAAGGACAAAATCCCATCCGTATTCATTCGTGCTGGAATAATACACCGACAGCGGTGCCGTTTCATCATAATCCTGCGTATACATCATCCAGCCCAAACGGATTTGTTTGAGGTTGGATAAACAACTGGTCTTGCGGGCGCTTTCGCGCGCCCTGGCAAAGACAGGAAAGAGGATCGCCGCCAGTATCCCGATAATGGCCACAACAACAAGTAACTCTATCAATGTAAAGCCGCTTCTAAAAGTACTTTTCCTGGTATCGCTGAACATCATTTTCTCCTGAACACAAAATAGACGCACAAAAAAACCCCAGACATCATTGCCTGAGGTGAAATTCCAATCAACGGCGCGGATACCGCCGCGGCCGGATTCATCTTTCACCTCTTTCCCTCGAAGAGCGCGTTGAAAAAATGCTCCGGCCGGTCTCCTGACTCATCGCTTCATCCTCTGCCAACCTTCCCAAATCGATTCCTCCATTCAGTGGCGCCTGGCTTCGTCTGCGATTACAGTGGCGGGGCCGTCCCTTTGAATGCGTGATACCCATTCTCAGTGTTCCCGGGGACAAAAGTACTTTTTATCCCATACCGTCGCATGTCTGTTATTTAATTGTACGCCTGAGATTATAATGAAAAACCACTTATGATGCAATTGACGATTGCACCTGCTTTACCAATCGCAATAATTCGCATCCCTTTTATATTACACTGAGCCTCTATTAATCCAGGAAGGTAAAAAAATCATGTCTTTCAAAGTACTTTTACAACGCCGCTTCGTATGGATTTGCGCAGCATTGCTGCTGGGTTGCGCCAGTGCGGTGAGCCGCGCCGCTACAGCGGCAAAACCTGCTCCCGCCATCGGGCCGGGCGCATTGTTATTGCCAGAAACGATTTATGCCGCGCCCGGGCAGGAGACCAATATTTATTTTGATAACGTAGTGCTCGAACCCTTTGTCCATCAATATCTTTTTGATGTGACCTGCGCCAAAGGCAATCAGCAGGAAGAGCGTTGGACGTGGGCACCCAATGCCGCAGGCGAGTTTCCTTTGCAAATCGAAGTGCGCGATCTCCAGGACAACATCGTGACGCAGGGCAACACCACCCTGCGTGTCAGCCCGGCCAATGCCGGCGCGGGGCAGAAAATTTCTCTGCTTTGCATCGGCGACAGCCTGACTCACGCGTCCATTTATACTGCCGAATTGCTGCATCTTTTTTCCGGCGAAAACAATCCCTCGCTGACCTTGCTCGGCACTAATCATGTGGCGAATACCGCTCCCGAAAATCTGCATGAAGGATATGGCGGCTGGAAATATAGCAGTTTTCTGACGCGCTGGACGAATACACCGCCGCCGGCAGGAAGGCCGCAAGCCGGTTCCAGCCCTTTCGTGTTTCTGGAAAATGGCAAGCCCGTTTTTGACTTTCCGCGTTACGTCAAAGAAAAACTGCACGGCACGCAACCCGATTTCATCACCGTTATGCTGGGCACCAACGACATTTTCAGCGCCACTGACGCCACTGTGGATGATTCCATTCAGGAGATATTAGCGAACGCCGATCAGTTGATTGCCGGGGTGCGGGCCGGTGCGCCACATGCCAAAATCGCCATCCTGCCGCCGGTTCCGCCCACTTACTGGCAGGACGCTTTCGGCAATAATTATCACAGCGGCCAGACGCGCTGGGGATATCGCAAAAATCAATTCAAGCTCGATTGGCATCTGATGCAACATTTTGGCAATCGGGAAAAAGAGGGACTTTTCATCGTGCCCGCTTACGCTAATATCGATTGCATGCACAATTTCCCCTCCACGGAATCCGCCGTGAACGCGCGCAACTCCACCAAAGTACAACGCGCCACCAACGGCGTCCATCCCGCCGCGCCCGGCTACCAGCAAATCGCCGATAGCATTTATGGGTGGATAAAATGGGAATTATCGAAGTGAAGGTCCCGGGTTCCATGTCTCGGGTTCGAGGTAATGCTCTCTAAAAGTACTTTTGTCTCGCTCACCACACCTGGGAGCTAATACCTCATACCCACTTTGGTAAACTCCCTGCACTCCTATGGTACAAGCACCTGCAGAAATGGCTGCGGAAATGGATCTGGCTCCGGCGCAGAGTGGATTTTGGACGCGTTTCAAGCGGCACCGGTTGGTGCAGATTGGCGCGTTGCTGGTGCTTATCCTGGTTTTTACTGCTCTGTTAGCGCCGCTGCTGGCGCCGCATGATCCGCGCCAGATTGTGGCAAATCCCGCTCATCCATCGGCGCCAGGATTGGTGCTGGGCGCGGATTCGCTGGGACGCGACATCTTATCGCGGGTCTTATTCGGCGCGCGCATTTCCCTGCTGGTGGCCATGATTGCGATGCTGACTTCGGTTATTATGGGAACCACCATCGGCCTGTTGGGCGGATATTTTGAAGGCTGGGTGGATGTGCTGCTGACGCGTGTCACAGAAAGCGTGATGAGCCTTCCCACTATTTTGCTGGCTATCGCTTTATTCGTAGTAATCCCCGGCGAATCTATTTCTATGCGCCTGTTGAAATTGTTGCTGGCGATTAGCCTGGTCACCTGGACTGGCATCGCGCGGGCGGTGCGCGGCGTAACGCTTTCGCTCAAAAAACGCGAATATGTGGATGCTGCTAAAGCACTGGGCTGTTCCCACACGCGCATTATTTTCCTGCATTTGCTGCCCAATGTGCTACCCACCGTGATCGTGATGGCGACGTTGGCAGTGGCGCAAAATATTTTGCTCGAAGCTGGTTTATCGTATTTGGGACAGGGTATTGATCCCAGCGTGGCTTCGTGGGGCAGCATGATCAAAGACGGCGAACCCTTTTTGCTGGCCGCGCCGTGGATGGTGCTGGTACCGGGTATCGCCATCGTACTGGCAGTTACCGGGTTTAATCTGCTGGGACGCGGATTGGAGGAAACATTGGAAACACGGCGTTAGGTTAAAAGTACTTTTATGTGTCATGTTGAATGAAACCGTTGTCACGTCGAGCGCAATTGAGACATCTTTGGAGTAATAATAACAGCAAGATCTCTCCACTCCGCTCGTGCCTCGCTCCGGTCGAGATGACACAAGAAAATTCATTTTTCTTACCTGGCCAGATCACTGGTCTCTATGCCTTGATAAAAGTACTTTTTAAAGAAAAACGTCGCGCCGGATATTACATACATCTTATGCGAAGATTGTTGCCGCTCATTCTGTGTTGCTTTTTATTCGCCGGTTGTGCGCGCCAGCCGCGACCGCCGCGCACGTTGATACTGGCGGCCGATAACGACGTTTCCTGGCTCGATCCAGCGCGCGCCTATGACACCAGTTCGCTCCCTTTCGTGCGGATTCTCTATCGCGGTTTGGTGGATTATGGCGATGGCGCGAACATCGTGCCAGCGGTGGCAAAACGCTGGAGCATTTCGCCCGACGGCAAACGCTACACCTTTTATTTGCGCGATGATGTGCGTTTTCAATTCGCGCAGGACGGCTCACAGCCTGGACGGCCGGTCACCGCGGAGGATTTCCGCTATAGCATCGAACGCATTCTCGATCCCGCCACCGCTTCCGATGGCATGACCTTTTACTACACCATCGCCGGCGCCAAAGAATGGAGCGAAGCGCGCGCTTCCAATGAGAAAAATCCACCGGCGCATGTCTCCGGCATTGAAGTGCCCAATGATCACACCATCATCTTTAATCTGGCACATCCCGATGCGACCTTTTTAAATTATCTGGCGATGCCGTTTGTTTATGCGGTGCCGCGGGAATGGGTGGAAAAGCTGGAACGTGAAGGCAAATCCCTGAACGAAAATCCCAACGGCTGCGGCCCGTTTATTCTTAAAAGCTGGGTGCACGGACGGCAATTGGAATTGCGCAAAAATCCCTATTATTATGATCCTTCGCTGCCACGTTGCGACGGCATCATCGAAACCTTTGGCGGCGATAATGTGTTGCATCTGATGCGATTTGAACTGGGCGATCTGGATTTGCAAAATCTCGAAGATGCCGCGCCGCCGGATTTCGACCGCATCACCGACAGCCCCAAATGGCAACCCTATCTGCAACATGCGCCGATGATGGATATTCGCTATGTCGCACTGAACTGCGAGATGAAACCCTTCGATAATAAGCGGGTGCGCCAGGCCATGAATTATGCTTTCGACAAAACGGCCCTGAAAAAAATCCAGGGCAAACGCGTAGATGTCGCCCATGGCGTCTTGCCTCCCGGCACGCCCGGTTATAATCCGCAACTCAAGGGCTATGATTATAATCCGCAAAAGGCAAAAGTACTTTTGCGGCAGGCCGGTTATCCCAACGGATTCACGGTGACGCTGTGGTATGCTCCCACCGCGGCCGAATGGTATGACAAAGCCGCGCAATTGATTCAGGCCAATCTCAAAGACGTCGGCGTCACGGTGAATTTGAAAGCCGTCACCTATGCCGAACTAAAAACCGCCGCCGGTAAACGGCACAACATTCAAATGTCCCTGATGGGCTGGTTGCAGGATTTCCCCGATCCCTCGAATTTCCTGGACATCTTGTTTAACGGGCAAAATATCACCGACACCTCCAGCAATAACCGCGCTTTTTATAATAATCCGCAAGTCAATGCGCTGCTGGATGCGGCCGGCATTGAAACCGATCAACCAAAGCGCCTCGCCATGTATCAGCAAGCAGAAAAGATCATTGTCGATGACGCACCCTGGATTTTTATCCTTCACACCGAACGCTACATGGTGCATCAACCGTGGATTAAGGGCTTTCAATTACATCCGATGTGGTCGGCGCGCTACGAATATGTGGAGGTGATGAAATAGGTATTTTAGGTGGGTAGGTTTTTAGGTATTGCGGTAAAAAGTACTTTTACCTCAAGAATAAACACCTAAAGACCTCATTACCCCAACACATAAAAACCTCTCTTTTATGTTCACAGAACTTCTCAAAAAAATCGGCTGGGGCATTGCCACTTTATTCGGGGTCAGCATCATCGTTTTCATTTTGCTGTATCTGGTTCCGGCGGATCCGGCGCGCACCATTGCCGGGGAACGGGCCAATCCCGCCACCATCGCCGCCATTCGCCACAAACTGGGAATGGACAAACCGCTGCCGGTGCAATATGCCTATTTCGTGCGCGACGCGCTGACCAATAATCTGCGTTCCTATCGCAACGATGACCGCGTGATGAGCGCCATCGCGCGCCGCTTTCCGGCCACTTTGCTGCTGGCGGTTGCGGGACTTGCCATCTGGATGATTGTGGCGATTCCGCTGGGACTGGCCACCGCCAAATATGGCGCCAGTTTTTTTGATCGGGCATCGCTGTTTCTGGGCTTAATTGCCATCAGCATTCCCACCTTCTGGCTGGGGCGCATTTTGCAGCATTACATGGGATATCAATGGGGGCTTTTCAGCGTCGGCGGCGGCGCAGGTTTGTGGAATTTGCCCTTGCCGGCACTGACATTGGGGATTGGCGGCGCGGCTTATTATGCGCGATTATTGCATTCCAACTTGACCAGCGTTTTGCATCAGGATTACATTCGCGCCACCCGGGCGCGCGGCGTGGGCGAGGTAAAAGTACTTTCCAAACACGCCCTGCGCAACGCCATCATTCCTGTCATCGCCGTGCTGGGTCTGGACGTGGCATCGCTGCTCAGCGGACTCATCTTCACCGAAAAAATCTTCGCCTGGCCTGGCATCGGCAGCCTCGCCATCGATTCCATCCTCAATCTCGATGTTCCCATGGTGATGGGCACCGTGCTGTTTTCTTCGCTAATGGTGGTGGTGGCGAATATTTTGGTGGATGTAGCCTATCTATTCATCGATCCGCGTTTGCGGCAATGAGGAAAAGTACTTTTGCTCATTGTTCATTGCTCATTGAAAAAGCCTCTCTTCACGCACTTCGTCAAATTGCGGTAAAATCATTTGCCACATGAATGTCACTCAAGTTGCCATCAGTCCGACTCAGGCATCCAGGGAAGCCGGCCGTCCTGCGTTGACGCCGGAGCTGCTGGCTGCTTCGGGGGCGCGTTATTCGCGCAATAACGAGGGATTGGATTCCATCCTCTCGCGCATCGATCCGGAAAACCCGGATAAATCGGTCGATTCCATCTTCCGCATGCTCGATTACGGCCATCAATCCATCGCGGATATGGCGCCGGTGGCGATGTTCATTGACGGCATTTCATTGTGGCTGGCCTATTATGTCTGGTCGCTGTGTCCCACCGCCAGCGGGCAGGAGTCTTCCACGCGCTATTTGAATTATGGCTCCAAGCCCGCCGTAGAACCACAACAACTGGGCATCACCGGATGCCACAGCGATGCCTGGCGCGCGCTCATCAGCGAATGCTATGATGCCTATGGCGAGGCGTTGCAGTTTTGGGAAAACGCCGCTCTGGAGAATCCTTCACTGACGCGTATTCCAGCGGAACTGCTAAACGATTCTTCCGAAAAGACCCAGAAAAAAGTGGCGCGCATGAAGCGCAATTTTGCCTTTGATCGCGCGCGCTATTTTTTGCCCGCTTCCGCGCCCACCAATGTCATGCTGCTGATGTCGGCGCGCGCCTGGACCGGGTTAATCCAGCATTTGCTTTCCTATCCGCTGCCGGAAGCGCAGACGCTGGGAAATCAGCTGCGCGAGGAACTTTCCCTAACCGCGCCGCGCCTCGTCAAACACGCCACCGCCAAGCCATCGCTGGAACAGGGCATTGCCCTGGAAATCGATCAGGTGCGGCAGTTATCGCTCCAATGGAATCGCCAGTATCTGCTCAATGAAACGCAGGAAGCGCATCCGTGCACGGCATTTCTGGAAACCTTCGCGCCGTCGGAAAACTGTCCGGCCGCCGCGGCGGATTTGACATTTCACGACAATCGCTATGCCTGGATGGGAGCGGGATTGCGCCGCACCGCCGTGCGTTTTGGCTGGGAAGCCGTCGCCATGGCTGAACTGCGGGATTTAAACCGCCACCGCACCGGTTCCAAATGGTGCCCGCTGATTCCGCGCGGTTTTTATTGCGCCGGCGATCAGTTGCCCGGACAGGCTCATCAAGAAACCTTTCGCAAACTGGCCACGGTGGGCCGCCGCGCCGCAGCGGCCGCGCGGGCATTGCTGGAATGCGGCGATCCGGCCTATATTTACTGGACCATGCTGGGCACGCAATATTACTTCGAACACACCACCACCGCCGACAAGTTTCTCTATGAAGCCGAATTACGCACCGGCACCGGCGCCCATTATCGCTATGCGCGCCACCTGCACGATGCACTGGAAGAATGGTATAAAATCTATCCCGACACGCGCGGTCTGGTGCTGGAAGGCAGCGCCGAGCCGGAGTAAAATTCCTGTTCATGCTACTCTTTGTCACGCCCAATCCCTGCATCGAACGCACCTATTTGCTAGATGATTTCGCCTGCGGCAACGTCCATCGCGTGCCCGCTGCAAAAGTACTTTTGAATGCCGGCGGCAAAGGCATTAATGCCACCCGCATCGCTGCGCAAATCACATCAAAAGTACTTTCGTTGAGCTGGGCGGGCAGCGAACAAAAGGCCTGGTTTGCCGCGCAATTGCAACGCGAAGGTGTGCCGCATGAGCTGCTCGAATCGGCAGCGTCAACGCGCACTTGCATCAATATTCTGCGCGCTGGACATCCCAAAACCGAAATCGTGGAAGCCGGTTTTCCCCTGCCCGATGCCAGCGGCGCGGCTTTGCTGGCGCGGATAAAAGTACTTTTACCGCAACTTTCTCTGTTGGCAATTTGCGGTTCTTATCCACCGGCGCAAAACGATGGCGCATGGGATGATCACCTGCAGGAAATCGCCCGCATGGCGGCCGCGCAACGGGTTCCCTTGCTGGTGGATAGCAAAGGCGCGCCGTTCCGGAGTTTGCTGGAATCGCGCTTGCCGCTGTGGGCCATCAAACCCAATACGGATGAAGCAGCGGAATTGCTGGGACATCCCATCACAACGCCAGAGGCGGAACGCGAGGCAGTAAAAGTACTTTTGAATTACAACGTCGAAAATATCATCCTCAGCTGCGGCAAACGCGGCGCCTATTTGGGCAATGCGGATGGCATTCAGTTCTTTGCCGCGCCGGCCATCAACGAAGTTTCGGCGGTGGGCAGCGGCGATTCCCTGGTCGGCGCCTTTTGCGCACAATGGCACACCAGCGGCGATCTGGCGCTGGCATTGCAATGGGGCGTTGCGGCAGGCGCCGCCAATGCCATGCAACACAAATCCGCCTTCTGCACCAAAGCCGATATCGAAACCCTGCTACCCTAACTGTACATTGCTCATTGTTCATTGCTCATTGTTCATTGCCCATTGTTCATGGCTGCTCTATACTATTTTGTGGAGGCGTTACCATGAAACAACAGATAATATCCTGCCCTTGCGGGCAGCGCGTTACATCGCGCGAAGTCTTACGCACTGATCTTTACGAACGCCCCAACGGGAAAGATTACGTTTACGTCAAATACCGCTGCCGCCACTGCAAGCAAACCGGCGAAACGTTTATTCCCGAAAGGACTTTCCGCTGGGAAATGTTTGAAATTTCCCGCGACGAAATGTCGGATCAAGAACGCGAAAGCTTTGCCGGCAAGGAAGCTGTTTCATCGATGGACGTGGTGGATCTGCACCAATTTCTCAAAGATGAAGCTGTCTCCGGCCTTTCGGTGCTCACCCAGACGTTGCACTCGGATGCGGCCTCACGCGCTGATGGCGCCAAAAGTTCCAGGCCCATCACTGATAAGAACACTGATAAAAAGACCGATAAGAACCACACCGTGATGAAAACCCGTGACGACACCGCGGACAAGTAAAGTGGTGTGGCAAAACCGTGTAGGGGCGCAGCATGCTGCGCCCCTACATTTATCCGTTGTCACACAGATAAAACTCCCTAAAAGTACTTTTATCTTTCATGCTACCTCAGCCAGAATCACTTCTCAACGATGCCGAATTTGACCATCAACGCGGCATGCCCACCACTGACGAAATGAGCGATACGCTGCGGCGTTTGTTATTGCGCCTGGCCAGCATTGTCCGCGCCGAAGGCTGTCTCTTTTTGCTATATGACGATAATGCCAAAACACTGGTAGCGCAAACGCCGGCTCATGGCCTGGAAAACGCACACATCGAATCTTTTGAAACATCCGCCAGCAAAGGGCTTTTTGGCAGCGTCTTCGTGAGCCGCAAACCGCTTATTCAAAATGACATTTCAGGGCTCTCCGAAAACTGGATTTTGCAATGGGGCATTCGCAACTTCATCATCTTCCCACTTACCACCGGCCCTTACGGGCAACAAACGCCGCTGGGTTTGATCCTGGTTTTCAATCATAAAAACGACGCTTTCAGCGAAGATGATTTGCGCGTGCTCGCCGTGATGTCGCGCCAGCTCACCGTGGTTATCACCGACGCTTCGATGTATCTGCGTTTCAGCGAAGAGAAAGAACAGTTACACGCCACTTTGCTCAGCCTGGGCGTGGCGCTGGTGATGGTGGATGTGAACGGGCGCATTTCGCTGATCAACGATGCGGCGGCGCGTCTGCTGGGCGAAAACGTCAGCGTGGGCGCACTCTTTGAAAGCGCCATCAAAAACCCGCAAATTATCGATCTGCTGAAAACCGCCATTCACTCCGGCGAAGAAAGTCAGCAGGAAATAGAAATCACCCTGCCCGGCTCCGAGCACACCTTAATCCTGCAAACCCAAACCGCACTGGTGCGCAGCCAGCATCAGCATTTTCCGCGCATCATTGGCGCGGTGGTCGTCTTTAATGATATTACCGAAATCCGCAATGTGGAGAGGCTGAAAACTTCCTTCGTCTCCGCCGTTTCCCACGAATTGCGCACGCCGCTGACCGCCATCAAAGGGTTCGTGTCAACGCTGTTGCAGGACACCGAAAACTATTTCGATGACCAGACGCGCAACGAGTTCTACGAAATCATCGACAGCGAATGCGACCGTCTCAAACGGCTCATCGACGATTTGCTCAGCGTGTCGCGCATCGAAGCGGGCCGTTCACTGGAAATGCGCTGGAGCAAGTTCTCGCCGCTCAAAGTGGCCATCCGCGTGGCACGCGCGCACAAATCATTCACCCAGAAAAACCAGCTCATCCTGGATTCTCCCAAAGACCTGCCGATGATGCACGGCGACGAGGATAAATTTGAACAAATCCTCAATAATCTGCTTTCCAACGCCATCAAATATTCTCCGCAAGGCGGCGAAATCCGCCTTATGTTGCGTGCCGAAAATAATCTGCTCAAAATCACCGTGCGCGACCACGGCATCGGCATTCCACCTGATAAACTGGAACGCATCTTTGCCAAATTCGAGCGCGTCGACAACAGCGACACCCGCCGCACTGGCGGCACCGGCATCGGGTTATTTCTGGTGAAACATCTGGTGGAACAGCACAATGGCCGCGTGTGGGCGGAAAGCGAACTGGGCAAAGGGTCGACTTTTCATATCGAAATGCCACTCAACACGGATGACGTTTCGGAAGAAGAGCATAAAAGTACTTTTAAGGATTTCGTGAAGTGATTATTGCAATTGGTGGCGATCACGCCGGTTTTCATCTCAAAGAATCGATCAAACAATGGATCAACGACGCAGGGCATGAATTTATCGACCTGGGCACCTGCGACACGCAGGCCGTGGATTATCCCGATTTCGCCGCCGCCGTCGGCCATGCCGTGATCGATGGCCGCGCCCAACGCGGCATTGTAGTATGCGGTTCCGGCGCCGGCGCCGCCATTGCCGCCAATAAAATTCATGGCATCCGCGCCGCGCTGGCTCATGAAACCTACACCGCCCACCAGGCCGTCGAACACGACGACGTCAACGTCATCACGCTGGGCGAACGCGTCATTGGCGTGGCGCTGGCTCAGGAAATCGTGCAAACCTTCCTCAAAGCGCAATTCAGCGGCGAAGAACGCCACCTCCGGCGTCTGGGCAAAATTGCTAAGCTCGAAGAAGAGTTTTGATAACGATGCGTGTCATTAAATATTGGCATCGAAGAATCTTGCCGTAAAAGTACTTTTGAAAGATCTCTCCACTTCGCTCGTGCCTCGCTTCGGTCGAGATGACACAAGGATGTTCATTTTAACTACCTGGCAAGCTCGCTGGCCCAACGCCACTAAGATTTGGATAGAGTTGTGACGCAAAAGTACTTTTGTAGCCAAACGCGCATTC
>Ga0182738_1006199_pt1 | contig 12508 bp, 9 predicted proteins | sample eDN5th30CBELigMG_FD_128876 | JGI IMG/M metagenome (GOLD analysis project Ga0182738, IMG submission 128876) | Enriched Miracle-Growth compost microbial communities from Emeryville, California, USA - eDNA 5th pass 30_C BE-Lig MG (version 2)... ...
CGGCGACCGGCTGCGAGACGGCCTCGACGCGCTGTTCACCGCGGGAACGTTCGTCGACGGCCCGCAGGTCGATGCGTTCGAACGTGCCTACGCGACGCACGCACACCGGCGCTGGTGCGTCGGTGTGTCGAGCGGGACCGATGCGTTGCGTCTGGCGCTGGGCGCCGCGGGAGTGCGTACCGGCGACGAGGTGATCGTTCCCGCCCAGACCTTCGTGGCGACCGCCGAGGCCGTCCTGCAACTCGGCGCCACGCCGGTCGTGGTCGACACCGATCCCCGCCACCATCTCGTCGACCCCGAGCGGGTCGCCGAACGCATCGGCGGCCGCACCCGGGCGATCGTGCCCGTCCACCTCTTCGGGCAGATGGCCCCGATGGCACCGCTCCTGGACCTCGCCGAACGTCACGGCATCGCGGTCGTCGAGGATGCTGCGCAGGCGCACGGCGCCTCCCAGCGCGGTCGCCACCCCGGCGAGGGTACCGTCGCCGCGGCCACGAGCTTCTATCCGGGCAAGAACCTCGGGGCCTGTGGCGACGCCGGCGCGGTGCTGACCGACCACGACGACGTCGCCAACGCCATCACCGCCGCACGCGACCACCGGAGCGTCCGGTGCCGGGCAGGGGGTGGTCTCACCGGCGGCAACGCGCGCCTGGACAGCATTCAGGCGATGGTCCTGTCGGTCAAGCTGCCGCGGTTGCAGGCGTGGAACACCGCCCGGCAGCGCGCCGCGCAGCGCTACGACGAGTACCTGGGGAGCGTCCACGACGTCGAGACCCCGACCGTGCTGCCGGGCAACGTCCACGTGTGGCATCTGTACCCGGTCCTGGTGCCGGCCGAGGCGCGCGACGTCCTCATCGACCGGATGGCCGCCGTAGGCATCGCCTGTGGCGTGCACTACCGGTATCCCCTGCACCTGCACCCCGATCTCGCGCAGCTCGGGTACGCACCCGGCGACTGTCCGAACGCCGAGCACGCGACGGCCCGGCTGCTCTCGTTGCCGCTGCACCCCCATCTGACGGCGTCGGACCAGGAGCGTGTGGTGGAAGCGCTCGCCGAGGCGTTGGCCGGTGGCTGAGTCGTCCGCCAGGGGCCCGGTGGTCCACCCCACCGCGCTGTGCGAGAGCCCGGCCGTTGGCGACCGGACACGCATCTGGGCCTTCGCGCACGTGATGCCCGGCGCTGTGGTCGGGTCGGACTGCAACCTGTGCGACCGCACCTACGTCGACGACGGTGCGGTGCTCGGCGACCGGGTGACCCTCAAGAACGGGGTGAGCGTCTGGGATCGGGTGACCCTCGCCGACGACGTGTTCGTGGGGCCCGACGTCGCCTTCACGAACGACCGGGTCCCCCGCGCCGGGCCGTTCCGCACCGTTCCGGAGCAGTACCTGGCGACGCACGTGCGTCGCGGTGCGGTGCTGGGCGCCAACGCCACGATCCTCTGCGGGGTGACCGTCGGCCGCCACGCACTCGTCGGCGCCGGCGCGACCGTCACCGTCGACGTTCCGGACTTCGCGGTCGTCGTCGGCGGACCGGCCCGGCGCATCGGGTGGATCTGCGTCTGCGGCGAGCGCCTCGACGAGCGGCTGCGTTGCGGCTGCGGACGCGACTACGAGATGGACGGTGCCGGGCACATCGTCCGGGGCGCCGGCCACTGAAGCGCCCGTCGCCGTGCAGCGTCACTGGGGCGACGGACGGAACCAGACCGAACGCCGCGGCCGACCCGTCTGCACGAGATCGCCGACGGTCACACACGAGAGTCCGGCCCCCGCCAGCCCGGCGACGGTCGCGTCGACCACCGCCGCCCGATCGAGCTGCGCCACCGGATGCCCCGGCGGCGGTTCGGGCGACAGGCCGTCGTGCAGGAGCACGATGTCGCCCGCACGCGTGGCGCGGGTGAGACGAGCGGCGATCGGACCGGGAGTCGACAGTTCCCAGTCGGCGCCCTCCGGACCCCAGACCACCACCTCGAGACCCACCCGGCGGGTGGCGCGGTACGAGCCGGGACTCTGAATTCCGAAAGGCGGTCGGAACCACACCAGCGGCTGTCCGCTCAACGATTCGAGCCGCGCTCTTCCCTCGGCCAGCACCCGCTCGATCGGGCGTCGGGCGAGCGGTAGCGGTGAGTGGTCGACGCCGTGGAGCCCGATCTCGTGGCCGGCGTCGACGACACGACGTACCAGGTCCGGTCGCGCTTCGGCGCGTTCGACCAGCATGAAGAACGTCGCGCGGGCTCCTGTGTTGGCCAGCACCTCGAGGACCGGGCCGGTCCAGTGGGGGTCGGGGCCGTCGTCGATGGTCAGCGCCACGATCGCGGCGTCGGTCGCCACATGGTGCAGCGAGCCGACGAAGGGACCCAGGACCGGATCGACGCCACGACGCAGCAAGGCCCGTCCCCGCGGACCGAGTCGTCGGCGGGCGCGCCACGCGAGGTCCACGCCGCGTTGGCCGATCGAGACCGTCGCACTCACGAACCGGATCCCAGCGCGGCCAGCACGCGGGTACCGACCACGTCCCAGGTGAACTCGGCCTCGATCTGGGCGCGGGCGCGCCGACCCATCGCCGCCGCCACCGACGGATTGCCGAGCAGGTCGCACAGGGCTCGGGCCACCGCTTCGGCGTCGTGGGAGGCGACGAGGAGCCCGGTCTCGCGGTCGCGGAGCACCTCGCTGCGGCTCTGCTCGTCGAAGGCGACCACCGGTAGCCCCATCGCACCGGCTTCGAGGACCACGTTGGGGAACGCGTCGAAGTCCGACACCAGCGCCAGGCACGTGGCAGATGCGTAGATGGCGATCAACCGGTTGCGGTCTTCGGCGACACGCGGGTCGAGGCGACCGACGATCTCGACGCCGGCGTCGTCGATCTGCGGCTTGCACCCGACGATCACCAGGCGCGCATCGGGGATCGCACGCCGGACCCTCCGCCACGCCCGGAGCAACAGTGGTCCTCCCTTGAGATCCCAGTCGTAACCGACGAACAGCACCGTGGGCGGCCCGCCCGGTTTGCGATGTGGGTCGGGCGCGCCGTAGTTCGTGGCGCCTGCGCCGATCGTCACGACCCGGTCGGGCGCCTGACCGAAGTCCCCGATCACACTCGCCGCCGCCCAGCGGCTGGTCGTCAGGATCGTGTCGCACGAGGCGAACACCCGTCGTTGCCAGTCGATCGCGCGCTGCACCCCCGCGGGCGTCGCGTGGCTGATCGCGAACTCACCTGCCTCGACCGCCTGGACCACGGTGCAGTCCGTGACACAGCAGGTCGTGATCTCGTCGTCTTCGATGCACACGTGGGTGCCGATCTGCAGCGCATGGGTGATGCCCCCGTCGGCGGCGATGCGGTCGCTCGCGCGCGCCGACAGACGTTCGACCACCGGCGCGGACCAGTACCAGTCCGGGTCGATCAGCGGCGCGCGGCGCCCCCGTATCCGGCCGCGCAGGATGCCGCGCCAGTGCAGCGCGCCACCTGCCAGGTCCCGCGCGCGGATCTGTCGCGAGGTGACGGGCACCACGGTGACGCCGCGGGCCGCGAGCTGGCAGAACAGCGCCGCGCTATAGCCGCTGAAGGTACGCCGGTCGAACGGGTCGGTTGTCGCCACCGCGGCGAGTCGCATGCCCTCGGGAGCGTGCTCGGGCGGCAGTGTGGGGGGTGAGGAGGTGACGGTCACCTGGCGTCACCTCACTTCGGCCAGGGGCCGATGCTCGACCGACCCTGCGGCGGCGAGGGTCGCGCGTCCGGTGATCGTCGCCAGGGTCGTTTCGACCTGTCGCACGGCACCGTTCCAGCCGTGGCCGTGGACGCTCGCCGCCGCGCGTCGCATGTCGGCGGCGCGAGAGGGGCTGTCGACCACCGCCTCGAGCGCAGCGGCGAGCGCTTCGGGGGTGGGCTCGGCATAGCGCACCGACGGGTTGTCGAGCACCGCTCGGGTGTGCGCAGCATCGTTGACCACCGGTACGCATCCGGTGGCGAGCATCTCGAGGGGGAGCAGCGACAGGTTCGTGAACGACAGCACCAGTCCGGCGGCACAACGGTTGAACAGGGCATCGATCTCGACCGGGCTGAGCACACCGTGGTCGGTGCAGGGGAAAGGCAGGCGGAGGCCGTGGAGTTCCTCGCCGAACAGGTGGATCGCGATGTCGCGTCGCCGTGCCGCGAGCCGGCTCAGCGCCAGCAACCCCAGAGCGAATCCGCGACGCGGCGTGTTGGGGCGCGCGTAGAACACCACGTCACGGCGTGGACGCCGCCCGCGCGGCGCGTACACGGCGGTGTCCACGCCGAGGTCGAAGTGGTCACAGGCCATCGCGTACCCACGTGCGAGATGCTCCGAGAGCCATCGCCCCGCACAGATGCCGTGGAATCCGAACCGGTACGTTTCCTCGGCCAGTCGGGCAGCCGAACCGGCGGGGTGGAACCACGGCTCGAAGTCCTGGACCACATACGCCCGGACCGCCTCGATCGGCGCGTTGCGCACCACGTACGCGGTCGGCCACGACGTGGCGACCAGCACGTCGAAGGTGGGATGGGCCCAGCGGGTCAGTTCCCCGGCGTCGGTGATCCGGGCCGCCAGCGCGTCGAAGTGGTCCTCGATGATGTGCCGGCTCGTCGCCACTTCGCCCGGGCAGTGCCGGTCGTAGATGTGGACGACGTTGCGATGTCCGTACTCCTCGAGCCCGCGGATCAAGCGGAACAGCGTCGTGTGGCCGCCTGATCCGGCCGAGGGAGGCCCCATGACCCAGCCGATCGACAGCGGACCCGTGCCCGGATTCGCCCGTGACGGCCAGAGCCGTCGGGGGGCGGCCACATCCGCCGCGGCGATCCCCAGCTCGTCGCCCGGTGGGGCCAGACGGTCGGCGGTCGACCGGAGCAACCTGGCCGACAGGCCGCGGGTGCCCCCGGTGTGCCATTCCGCGCGGACGCGGCGGGTCGCTCGGCCGAGCTCGGCGGCGCGCCGTTCCCAGGGTCGACGGTGTCCGGGAGCGTCCATCACGCACTCACTTTCACGACGGGGTCGACCCGCCGGGGATCGATGACGGCAGCTTCGCCGGACGGCCCGGTGACGGTCGCCGGTCGCTCGGCCCGCCACCGGGTGACCGCACCCCACATCACGGCGGCGTGGGCGCCCACACCGGCGATCGCGGCGACGGCCAACGCCACGAACGGTTCACGGAACTGGCGGTGCACGATCCAGGCGACGCCGAATGCCGCCGCCGCGCCCAGAAACGGGCGTGCCACGGCCGCGGCGAGCCGGTGCAGGGCGATGCCGTGACCGCGCAGCAGGAGCAGGTAGGCCGGGGTGACGATGCCGAGAGCGACGACGAGATGGCCGACGCCGACGCCGTCGATGCCGCCCAGGTGTGCGCCGAAGGTGAGCACGGGGACGAGCGCCACCAGCCACAGGATCTGCACGCGGAACACCGCGGACGAATGCCCGAGTGCGACGATGAGGTCGTAGGTGAGCTCGAAGGCGACGCGCAGGGCCCCGACCACCGCCAGCCACACCAGTGCGCGGGACGCGCCGGCCCAGCGGTCGCCGTAGACGAACCGCACCGCGGGAACCGCGAGCGCCGCCAGCAACGCGCAGATCGGCAGTGCCAGCGCGAGGAGTTGGCTCATCGACCTGGTGAACACCTCCTCGAGACGTGCCGGTCGGTTGCGGAGTCGGGCGAATGCCGGCAACGACACCGACCGGACGCTCTGGGAGAACATCTTCACGGGCCAGCTCGACAGGTTGAACGCGAGCACGTACACGCCGAGGGCGGCCGGCCCCAGCACCCGGCTGACCACCACGTAGTCGACGTTCAGCACCGCGAACACCAACAGGCCCGAGGCGGCCAACGGCAACCCGAATCGGAGCAGTCCGCGAACCTCGGCACGGTCGAGGCCCGGTCGCCAGGATCGGCCGCTGAAGCCGACGAGGATCGCCGCTGATGCGGCATTGCTCGCCACCCAGGCCCACGCCAGACTCGACGGACCGAACCCGGCGGCCGCCATCGGGACGGCGACGGCGAGGGAGACCGCCAGGTTGGTGACGTCCGCGGCGGTCTGGATGTCCTGGCGGAAGCGTTGTTGGACGAGCGCCGCGGGCACCGCGCTGATCCCGGCGATCACCAACGCGCCCGACAGGATCTGCAACGACCCGGTCGCGCCCGGGTTGTGCAGCGCGGCTGCGACCCATGGGGCCGCGACGAACAGCACGGCGGCCAGAGTCGAGGCCGACAGAATCGAGATGGTCGCGACCGTCGGGGCGATCGCGTCGGTGCGTTCGGGCTCGCGTACCACGGCGACGCTCACGCCCAGTTCGCTCACGTTGACGATGAGCGTGAACGCCACCAGCGCGGCGGAGAACACCCCGAACTCCGACGGGGCGAGCAGGCGGGCGAGCACGATGCCCATGACCACCTGTCCGGCACGTCCCACCAGGTTGTCGAACAGGCTCCAGAGCAGGCCGGCGCGGACCTTCACCGCCAGTTCCTCGGAGTGCCGCCAGCCGGACCGGCGCCGGGTCATCGAGCCACCGCCGTCCGCCGAGGCCGCGCCCGCGGGTGTGCCGTCGCGTCCGCGATCACCTCGACGACTCGATCGACGTCGTCGATCGAGAGTTCGTGGTGCAGGGGGAGGATCAACGACTGGAAGGTGAGCCGTTCGGTGACCGGCAACGGCACGTGCACGTGCCGGCTCGCGGCACGTGCATAGGCGGGTTCCAGGTGGGCGGCCATGAATCCACGCCTTGCCGCGATGCCCCGGGCCGCGAGGTCGTCGAGCAGATCGTCGCGCCCGAGGGGAAAGTCGTCTGAAAGCGTGATCCAGAACGACTGGAAGTTCGTGCGGCCGTACGGCGGGTCGGTCACGGTCACCAGGCCGCCGATGTCGGCCAGACCGCGGCGGTAACGCTCCGCCAGGAACCGCCGGCGCGTGAGCATCTCGTCGAGCCGGGCGACCTGCTCGACACCGATCGCGCCCTGGATGTCGGTCATCCGGTAGTTGAAGGCCGGCTCCACGTACCGTTCGCGTCGCACCGAACGGGAGGCGTGCCGCTGGTAGGCGTCCGCGTCGACGCCGTGGTTGCGCAAGGCCCGCAAGCGGCGCTCGTACGCCGGATCCGACGTCACGACCATGCCGCCCTCGCCGGTGGTCAACAGCTTGCGCGCATGGAACGAGAACACCGCGAGCGGTGTGTCACCGCCGCCCACCGCGCGGCCGGCCACCGTCGAGCCGATGGCACAGGCGGCGTCTTCGACCACCGCGATGCCGAGCGGCTCGCACAACCGGCGAATCGGTTCGACGTCGGCGGGGACGCCGCCCTGGTGGACGACGGTGACCGCCCTGGTGTCGGGGCTCAGCGCTGCGGCGACCGTCGCCGCGGTGACGTTCTGGGTGGTCTCGTCGACGTCGGCGAACACCGGCGTCGCGCCCGCGTGGAACACCGAATTGGCGGTCGCGACGAACGACAGCGACGGCACCACCACTTCGTCGCCCGGTCGCACACCGGCGACGAGCAACGCCAGGTGGAGCCCGGCGGTGGCCGACGACACCGCCACCGCGCCACGGGCGGCCACGGTGTGGGCGATGCACTGCTCGAAGCGGGCGACCATCGGCCCCTGGGCGACCCATCCCGACGCGATCACCTCGGCGACGGCGCGCTGTTCGGCCGAACCCATCCATGGCCGGGCGACTTCGATCATCGCCGGTTCCTCATGTTCGATTCCTCATCTCCAGTTGCACGCATCGACGGCGCCGGCCAGCGCGGCGAACGCCGGCGGTGTCAGTGCCTGCAACCGCCGCGCGAGATCCGACAGGCCGTCCGCCAGCTCGACGACGGGCCGGTGGCCGAGCACCCGCGCCGCTTCGGTCGAATCCGCGATCAGGCGGGCGACATCGCCGGGCCGGGGCGCGGCGTGCACGATCGGACTGGCCGATCCCGTCATCGCGACGATGGTCCGGGCGACCTCGGCGATGCTCACCTCCCTGCCGGACCCGACGTTGAACGTCCGGCCGCCGACGTCGGAGGCCAGGCCGGCCCGGGCGATGGTCGTCGCGGTGTCGTACACATGGGTGAAGTCCCGGGTCTGGTCGCCCGAGCCGAACACGTGGAGCGGGTCGCCCTCGAGCGCCTGGACCAGGAACCGGGGGATCACCTCACCCGAGTCGCCCTCGGCGTGGGACCGGGGCCCGTACGCGTTGAACGGTCGGATGACCACGGCATCGAGACCATGCGTGCGCCACAGCGCGAGCGCGCACGTCTCGCCGGCGAGTTTGCCCGCCCCGTACACGGTGTGGGGCCGCGTGGGGTGTCGCTCGGTCATCGGGGCACACACGGCGTCGCCGTACACCTCCGACGACGACACGTGCACGATCCGGGACACGCCGGCGCGGCGGGCCGCCTCGAGCACGCACAGCGAGCCGGTCGCGTTGACGTCGAAGTTCTCGCCCGGTTCCGACAGGGAATGGCGCACCCCCAGACAGGCCAGATGGAAGACGATCTCGGCGTCGACGCACGCCTGGTGAACGGCGACGTCGTCGCGGACGTCGGCCACGACGAGTTCGACGGTGCCCGGCCCGGTGTCGGCGTCGTCGGGCAGGTTCGCCCGCGAGCCGGTCGTGAGGTCGTCGACGACGCGTACCTGTGCGCCGCTGCGGGCCAGGACCCGGCACAACGACGAGCCGATGAACCCGGCGCCCCCGGTGACGAGCACGGACCTCCCCAAAAAGCCGTCGATCCCGCCGGGGAACGGAACCCCGGGGGTCACACTCCGGTCGGTGAGCGTGCTCACAGATCCCCCGTTCTCGCCCATCGTCGCGTTTCGATGCGTTCGACCAGATGGTGGCCGATCGCAGCCAGGTCGAAGGGTTGCAGTGCCCGGCTCATGCTCTCGCCGAGCTGGATGCGGCGACGGAGCCGAGCGGCGTTGTGCAGGTCGCCGGTCCGCGGCCAGGTCGTCGCCGCGAAGTACATGAGCGGGCCGATGGGGGTGGCGTCGACCCGTCCGCGGTCGTACGCGCGGCTCGCCTTCCACAGCGCCTCTTCCGCGAGCGCGATGCGGGCCTGGGTCTCGCGACGTTCGGCGTCGGGGAGGTCGCGTCCGGCGCCGGCGAAGAACGTCGTGAACGCGGCGCGGCGGGCCTCGAGATCGCCGACGACACGATGGCCGGAGCGGTACATGCTCGCCGGATGGCGGCGGTAGTAGGCCTGATCGACGCCGGCGAGGTAGCCGACGTCGGCCCGCGCGGCGATCCTCAGCCAGAGCTCGAGGTCGCCGGTGATCGGCAGCTCGGGATCGAACCCGCCGACCTCGTCGAGGGTGCGGCGCCGCATCATGACCTCGGGGGAGGCGATGCAGTTCGTGCCGGCCCGGCAGCGCCTGGCGATCCAGTCGGCCCCGGAGCGCACATGGCGGGTCCCGTGTCCTCGTCGTGGTCGCGGGAGCGGCTCGGCGGCGAAGAACACCGGATGCCCGTACACCATCCCGACCGACGGGGTGTCGTCGAGGAACCGGGCCGCCCGAGCCAGCGCCCCGGGTACGAGCGCGTCATCGGCCGAGAGCAGGACGACGTAGTCGCCCGTGGCGGCGGCGAGGCCCTCGTTGAACGTGGCGACGTGGCCGCGGCAGACCGCGTGGCGGATGCACCGAACCCGCGGGTCGTGGGCGACGAGCCGGTCACAGATCGCGCGGGTGTCGTCGCTGGAGGCGTCGTCGATGATCACCACGTCGAGGTCGACTCCGTGTTGGCGGAGCACGCTGGTGACGCACAGCTCGAGGTAGCGCCCGTAGTCGTGGCAGGGCACGACCACCGACACGGTGCCACGCGTCGCAGCCGTGCCACCCGCCGGAGCCCCCTCAGCCGGGGCCGCGTCGCCGACGAGGGTGCCGTTCATCGTTCCCGCCCGTTCTGCACCACGGTCTCGACCTGGTCGCGGTGCGGGGCGGCGCGGTCGTCGAGCAGGACCGCCGCGCCGCCGAGCGCGAGGCTGTCGGGGATCGCCTCGAGCAGTCGGAGGATCCGCACGCCGCTGCGGCCGTCGGTCAGCGGGGCGCGTCCGGACCCGATCGCGTCGACGAATTCGGTGACCATGGTCGCCAACGCTTCGCGGTCTTCCAGTGCCGGCGCGCGCATGTCACCGAGCCGGTACGAGACCAGCGCCGCGTGACGCGACGATCGATCGTCGCCCGCGCCGAGCGACGCCCCCCGGTCGTACACGCTGATGCGCTGGGCGGGAGCGAGGTCGTCCCACACCGCCATGAGCCGGCTGCCGCTGGTGACCAGGGTGCGGGCCTTGGTGGGACTCAGCCAGTTCAGATGGAGGTGCGCGATGGCGCCGTTGGCCAGCTGCAGGGTGACGTACCCGATGCAGGCGCGACCCACCCCGAGGGGGTCTGCGCTCTGGGCGGCGACCGAGACCGGCCGGCAGTCCGCCGGGAGGATGTAGTCGAGAATCGACAGGTCGTGCGGGCCGAGGTCCCAGAACACGTCGACGTCGGGCTGCACGATCCCGAGATTGATCCGGACCGAGTCGAGGTACTGCAGGTCGCCGGCCTCGCCCGACGCGATCAGGTCGTGGAGGTACTGCACCGCGGTCGAGTAGCAGTAGGTGTGATCGCACATCAGAACCAGGTCGCGCCGGTCGGCGAGCTCCACGAGCGCTTCGCCGTCGAGCGTCGAGCACGCGAGCGGCTTCTCCGACAGCACGTGGCGCCCGGCGTCCAGGCACCGGCGGGCGATCGGTGCATGGGTGGCCGCGGGGGTGGCGATGGCGACGGCACCGACGGCCGGGTCGTTCAGCACGTCGTCGATCGAATCGGTCACCCGCACCCCGGATCGGCCCACCAGCGCGCCGCGTGCCCGGTCGACGTCGCGGTCACAGACCCAGCGCAGGTCGACGGTGCCGAGACCGGCGAAGTTGCGGATGAGGTTCGGTCCCCAGTAGCCGGCTCCGATCACGGCCACGCCGAGGCGCGCTCGCTGCGGGCGGGAACCGTCGGTCGTGGTTGCCGGCATCATGGGGCTCCGTAGGTCGCGGTGTAGGTGCCGTCGGCCGCGGCGAACACCGCGTAGTCGATGCCCTTGATCGATTCGATCGTGTAGGGCACGGCCGAGCCGTTCACCACGATCGAGCGCAGGTTCCCGGGTGCAGAGCCAGAGAACGGTGCGGCGGCCGAGGTCGCCGGCAACATCGCCTGCAGGCCGGTCGCGTCGGTGTCGGCTTGGATTGCGAAGGTGAAGGCGCCGTTGTTCCAGCTCGCCGCTCGGAAGCTCGAGCGGTCGCGCGCTTCGAGCCAGGTGAGCAGTTGCCGGGCTGAGATGACGGGCACGCCGTGGCGCTGGGCCGAGGCGACCACCGCATCGGCGGTCGGCGATTCGGCGACGTCGGTGTGGGCGTTCACGCCGATGACCGCGTAGTAGCCGAGCGGGCCGGTCGCATCGTCGAGGAGCGTGTCGATCGTGGCGGGTTCGGGCTGGTCGGACTCGTCGGTGACCTGCGTCGGGACCTGGTAGACGTCGATCAACGAGCCGTCGGTGTCGGCGAAGCGCATGGGGATGCCCGATCCGGTGAACAGTCCCGGTCTCGTCGACGCCAGTTGCGCCGGCCACCAGTAGTAGTTCGCATCGAGTCCGATGCCGTGCGCCGCCTCGGCGCGGGGCTCACCCGACCAGTCGCTCCACACGACACAGTGGGTGCGGTTGCTCGACGGTGCGGGAATGCTCGGGAGCTGCGCGGCCAGTGCCGCCGCCTGCTCGGTCAGGTCGTTCGTCAGCGACTCGTCGGTGAAGTCGTCGCAGCCCGTCGAGGTGTGCAGCTCGATGTCGAAGCCGGCCGCCGTGTACTGCGCGGCCTGCGCGTCGCTGATGGGGGTGCCGGGGAACACGTACGACGTGGCGCGCAGGCACGTCCACTCGGTGACCGAACATCCCGCCGGGCTCTCGGCGGCGAGCTGGTCGAACCGTCCGACCGTGCCTCCGTGGCCGTGGTCGTCGCCGGTGAGCATGACCGCGGCCTTGTCGCCGTTGGGCAGATACCAGAATCGGGGAACCGGCAGCGACGACGCAGCGGTGGTGGTGACGAGGTTCGCGAAGAGCCGCTGCTGGACGTCCGCCTGGGGTACGGCGACCTTGTCGAGGTCGAGCCAGTCGTGGTTGTTCGCCGTCGGGCCGGTGAACAGGTCGGTCGAACGGATCGGAGAGGTGCCGAGTCGGTGCTGCCCGGCCCAGGCGGGGTTGCCTTGGCGGGTCTCGACCACCGAACGGGCCAGGTCGTAGGTGAAGGCCGCGGCGGTGCCCCGGCCCACGGTGCGTACCGTCACCGCCGGGGCCGTGGTGTCGGTCGCCGCGTCGAGGTACAGGTTCGCGACCGCGCTCGCGCCGTTCAACTGGTCGACGTCCGCGGTGCCGTGGAACTGGATGGTCCCGTCGGTCAGGCCGGCGCCCGCCGGCGTGGCGGTGTCGATCCGCAGGTACGCGTCGGGCAGGGTGATGCCGGTCGGGGTCAGCCCGAACAGGTCGGTCACCGACGGGTCCGGGC
>Ga0182738_1006201_pt1 | contig 12508 bp, 7 predicted proteins | sample eDN5th30CBELigMG_FD_128876 | JGI IMG/M metagenome (GOLD analysis project Ga0182738, IMG submission 128876) | Enriched Miracle-Growth compost microbial communities from Emeryville, California, USA - eDNA 5th pass 30_C BE-Lig MG (version 2)... ...
GAAAATGAAATATTTTTATCAAAAGGAACCGATTCAATTTCTTTTATCAGAGAGGAGGGGAAAAAGGAAAGAAATTATTCCCTCTCCTTGAAATCTGGTTTTTCAGGGGGGGAAAAAAAAAAGAAATTCCTTTCACTTTTTTTTCTGACAGAAGCCTAAACAAGAAATTTGGAGTTGAAGAAGTGATTTTCTCAATCACTGCTTGTATCAGATCGTTGAATTTTTCTTTTTCTGTAAATTGAATTTGTCTCAAAATTCTACTTCCCGGGAAATCCGAGTTTTCTTGTTAAATTTGCAGGTTTTTTTTTGAATTTGTTTTCCTCAAGGAAAAATAAATTTAACAAAAAGTCAACAAATAAGAATGGGGAGTTGGTTGAGAAGAAACCAAGATGCTCAATGCAAATGAACCACTTAAAAAAGAATTATCCTCTCTGTCTTCAAAAACCGAGCCATTTTCTTTTATTCAAGACTTATTGATTTTTCTTGGAGGGAAACTTTCAAAAAGGCAGTTGAGCTTGGGCAAAAGGACATTCTAAATATTTCAAGGTCAAATTGGACAGGGAAAGAGAGACCTCTGAAAATAACGGGTTCGTAATTCAATTCAAGCTGTTGATCATTAATAAAATGTACCGGATTTTATCTGCTGATTAATTTTTTTAAAAACAATTTTCACCTTAAATTTCTCATCAGAAGAAGTGAGTCATCCAGACTGGGCAAAGGGTAGCATTTTTTCACCACCCATTTTTAAAGACTTTTCTCCTCATCGCATTCAAATGTGAAAAATTTTTTTTTTTTTTAATCTCTATTTGGCTTGTAAAAACAAACGAACAAATGTCGTTTTGTTTTCGATGTTCTTTTTTGATTTGAAATTGAGGACAGGATAGCTTCCTGAAAAATTATTTCTCCAAAGCCCGTGGTGAGTGAGGATCCTGAAAATTCATATTTGACAGACAAGTGATGTTGATGAAAAAAAATTCTTGAAAAGTTCATCAATCGCCTTTAAATTTGATTCAATCTGAAATGACTGAAAATTGAAACAAAGTTATTTTCTTGACTTTTTGTTTCTGAAAAAAAGAGAATAGAAAAAAGAGGAGCGTCAAGAGCATCCAAGGATCCCAAAGCCAATCTCCATCTTCTTCCTTCACGATTGAAAGTGATTCAACAAAAACTTTTTTTAATAAATTTTAAACAACCCAATAAAATAATAATAAATTCCGGGTTATTTTAATTTAAAAATGCGTCAGAGTTGCAAGGGTAAAGAGGTATCTGCCTCCTTGTGCCTTACTTTAGATCATAGAAGCTTGCTCATCATACAATCAAGCGTCGGTCAATCCCCAAAAACAAAACTAAAGTCGCAATTTGGAACTTTCTGCCCGTTTCATTTTGTATGTGAATTTTTTAATGAATTTAATTTTTCATCCTATTAAAGTTTTCTCCAATTAAATAACAGACAATTTTTTTTTTCCAAGAACAGAAAGATCGATAAAAGCTATTTTTTTCCTTTTGGAAAAGAAGGTCCTGTTGAGCTTGAATTTCCGAACCTTGGATTTTCAGGACCGGCACATATCAAATTAGAAGAAACAATATTCTCGAAATTAAATCATTAAAGAAAACTAAATCAAATGAGTCTGTTGTTTTTGGTAAAAAAACTCTTGTTTACCTTGAGAAAAAGCTCCATATTGGACATAGAAACCACTCCTAGTCTCAGTTTGAATGTTATAGAAGCTGACTCAAGACGAGGTGAGCTTTTTTATCCATAATTGAGGCTTCGTTTAACCGAAGTTCAGGCGTGATGTGATCATTGATTGTTTAATTAATTAGTGAATATAAATAAAAGTTCTCGAGAAGTGTTTTATGTTTTTCTCTTTCAAAGGCAATAAGTTACCCGAGGATCCACACGATTATCGCATGTATGACACTGAAGGCAGCGAATGCTGGGAGGTTGAGACCATCCTTGATAAAAAATACATTCGTTCCACCAGAAGTTTCAAGTATCTGGTCAAATGGAAAGGATGGGGTCTGAAAGAAAGCACCTGGGAACCTGTCGACAATCTCGAGGGAGCCCTGGATATGCTGATTGAGTTTGAAAAGAACTATGCCGAGGTCGTGGTCCCATTCGAAACCGCTCATTTTGCCGCAAGTCTTCCAGATAAGCCAAGATCATCAAGAAAACATGAAAACCCTGCTAAACCAGAAGGAGACTCAACCGAAAAGAAGCAAATGGGATACAGAACAACCAAGAAGGCAGGAGGGCAAGGACCTTCAAGTCAAAAGAACATGCAAATTCAAAATCAGGAGAATTCAAATCGCTTCGATGGGGAAGACTCAAGCCCTGTACACACTGAAAGCGGTCGCTTCCTCCTTAAAAAGACAAGCTCAAGCAGCGACAGGTCCAAAAAAGCCACAAAAAAGGGAAGAGTGAAAAACCAGGGCAGCTCAAAGGGTTTGCCTAAAACTAATGAGCCCATTATTCACCTTTCCCTTGAAGAGATTGAAAGTCCAGAGATTCGAATCGAGCCTTTCGGATTTGAAGAGGAGGAATGTCTTGATTTTCAGACCAAGGTTGAAGATCATCATCACCATCCAGAGATAAAAAACAAATCTCTTATCGAAGACGAGAGCAGTGACAAAGTAAAGAGCAATTTTAGCTCACCAACTTTTGAAGGGCATTCGAGCTCCAAAGAGGAGCAAGCTGACTCTGAAGGTTCGATCAAGCCCCTCCAGAAATTTGTAAATACCCCCAATAACCATGTACATACTTCAACTATCCAAGTCAAATTGGAGTCAGATGTTCACGCAACTGAACAAAGCAGCCACTCCTGTACTTTTGAAAACACAAACTCAAATATCTTTGAAATGGCACAAGGATTTGATGCTGAGAATTCCAAAGGTTTTGAACACAGCAGCAGCTCAATTATTTCAAATTCCAAAAACTTATTGCAAGATTTTGAACGTCCGGTCTCTTCCTTCCAAGCCAATCGAGGGTTCACCAAGTTTAAGGGAGTGGGAGAGTTGGCAAACAAAAAAACACTTGATATTGCAGGATTTGTCGGATTTTGTTCTCCTTCTATCGAAATTAAGCCTTTTGACGACAGTGACGATGACGATAGTGATGGCGATGAACATAACCATGGTCATAAAGGTAAGGCAGATGGGAAAGATGATAAGCAACACCAGCAGGTTTCTTCAGTTTCCCCGGTTTCTTCTGAATCACAACATGATTCTCATCCCCTAACTGCCCCGTTGCAGGTTCGACAAAGTTTATTTAGTAGTAGCCGTAATTCTACTATGATTATCCCAAAGGATGTTGCTCCAAAGGAAAGAGACGATTTCTCACACTCAGAGAGTTTGCCAGCAAAGGTAGTGAAACCAACGGTTTTAGTTTTGGGAGGCGTGAATCAGATTGCTCAGCAGCGAAACACTGTTAGTTCGACTCAACAAACCTTCCAAGGCTGGTTGACTGAATTTTACACGATGATGAGAGCAAATAGCATGCCAAGATTCTCCAATCCGATGATGATAAACAGACAATTCGCAGCGGTCACTCCAGCAGTCGTCGCAGAAAAGAAAAAGAGAGGACGGAGAAAGAAATCAGAAAGTGAAAACCGTCGCGAAGTGGACAAGAGTGCTCTCAAAGAGTTGGATAGGGAAGCAAAAAGAGATGAATCAGTTGGCGAGGGCGGTCAAACCCGAAAAACTCCGACTATTAAGAAGGAGAAAAAGAAGGCTGGAGTCCCAAAACAACGCAGATCTCCAAAAAAGGAAGCACAAATGAGTTCTCTAAATGCAAATCAAATCCAAGAGGAAGCAGGTATTCAGTCTCAGAACACTCCTCATCAGATCGAACTTGAAGAACCAGCGAAACCTGCTGCTGCTGATGGAGAACCAGTTGATAAGCAAAAGTTTGTTGAGAATTTGTTGTGCACTGAAACAGACTTGCAAGCAGACCAAGTTGCAGATGTTGAGTTTTTCAGTTGGGATGGAGCTGGGACGAGAAACCCAGCTTCTTATTTCTTTAAGGTCAAATGGAAGCCAAGACCAGACGGAGCGCAAAAGCCTCCAAGCATTGTACCCTGGGAAGAGCTGAAAGCCCACGCAGCGTCGAATCCTGGCCTCATAAACCCTGGAATCTTCAATGAAGCGTAATCCTTAAAAAGGAAAATTCTCCGTTTTAGCCAACGTTTAACTTGTGAATTAAACATTGAGTGTTTATATGAAACTTAGATAGATGATTATTTTTAATTTTGTCTTTAAAACATGTAAATTTTTCATAAATCTTTCTCTATTTAGGTCTACCAACTCTCTCCCTCAAATTTTCACTTGATTTTTCATAGGTTGGTAAATCAAGAATAAAAATTTCATCTTTGTATGAAGATTAACCCAATAAAAAAGTCGAATTTTTCCCCAATATTTAGGCCTTATTTTTGAGAATTCAAAACAAAACTGAGAAATCGGGAAATGAGGATGATAAAAATTATTGTGAAGATCGAACTTGAAAACTGAGGAGCTGCTTAGATTTTCAAGGGGAGACACTTTTTTTCAGTTCAGAAAAGAATCTTATCTCTCCATTCATCATGTGAGCTTCTTTTTCAAAAGAAAAGAGTCGTTTCTCAGTCTCAAGGCAGTCATTTTTTCTCTCTCTGCCTGTCAATTTTTTATGTGAGAAAGTGCCAGGGCAAACAATTCGATTCTTGATTTTGACGCCAATCAATTCATTTTCACTCGCAATTTGGAGAGAAGCCGATTTTGAGATGAAAGGAAAAAGAGAGCAAGAAAAAAAAATGCGGAAAACATTTTCGTTTCCTTCAAGCAAAATTTCCTGTCAGTTTTTTTGGATTTTTGAAAAAGTGAAGAGAAATCACTGAAGACCAAGATGATTGAAAACTCTTGGGATTCTTCAAATGATTTTGGCAAAAGAACAGTGTTTTTTCGAGGATCTGAAATGGATTGCAGCCATCACCCGTCGAATTGAGCTTTAACTCTGTAATTGAAAAGCATTAAAGAATCGCTGACCCATGGTTTATTTTGAGACTTTCTTAATTGGAAAAAAGGAAACTCGATTGAAATGGCAATTTCAAAAGACTCAAAACAGTGGGAAAAGCTTCGAAAAGTGTCAAAACATATTTCTTTGAAGGAGGAAATCTGAATGAGCGACATAGAAAATTCATGATTGAAAAAAATGTCATCTCTCTATCTCTCTGGATGCTGAAAGTTTCAGATTCATTCAAGCCCTTGATTTATTTCTCCTGTTTGACATGCGTCTTTCAGGCTTCAGAAATCACTTCTCAAAAGGCACTACTTTTATGAGGGTTGTTGAAAAATGCTCGGCACTGAAATGGAAAGAACCAGTAGATTTTCTCCCAGATGAAAATGGTTTCAAAAATTTTTCATCACATAAGAAAACTCCTCAAAGGAATGAATAAATTACTTTTTCAAGCCCAGAAAGACAGTTTTCTGACAAATACTCCTGGAATCGTTTTCATCCAGTTTTCTCAACGAAAATTCTCGGTCCGGCTTGGCATGGGCTTCTCATTGAGAGTGCTTTTTTTTTTGCACTTTGTATTTTCATGTTTCATACTTTTTAAAACAACCCTTTTATTGATTTTTGAGCCAATCAAAAATCAGATAATTTTTTATTCGTTGCATTAAAATTGACGGAACCAAATCAAGATTTAAAATATTTAATTCTCAAAAAGTTTTAGCTGTGTAAATTCAAATTTGGCTGAGAAAAAGACCCTGAATGATCAATCGATCAAGCTCGTTCTTTCCCAATCAATGATCCTTTCAAATCAAATTTGGTCAAAATGAAAATACCTCCAAAAACTATTTTCAATCAATTCCTTCACTTTTCACAACCCGAATAAAATTAAGCATTTTCTTTCAATAAAAAAATCACTTGGGCTCAATGTTCCGATTAAATTTCAAAGTTTCTCAAACATAATTTTTATTAAAAATTATCTTGAAATACGAGTGAGTGTAAAATAAATCAATGAAGTTGTATGCATTATTCAATGTATGGATATGGAAAGTTACATTTTCAAGTAGAATAAAAGACTTGGTAAAATAAAATCATGTACCTTCAGCAGAATAGATATTATATTTATATACAAAAAAATGTCCCTCTCAGACGAGATGATCCAAAGAGCCGACGATAAGACTGAGACCGAGTTTTTTCCACCAATCTTCATTAATTCCGTCAGCATCGAGTTTTTCCATGCAACCCTTTAATTTGAAAGCTTTGATTCTTATGACATTCGACTCATGCTTCAACGTTGAATTTGGAGAAACTATAAGATCCCTAAACAGTCTCCACTGATCATCAAAGAAGCCTCTTTTGGGCTTGGTTGATTCTCTGACTGTAATATCCATCGTGATGTGCATGATTGTCGTGGATTTCTTCACATACACTTTGGCCCAGTGAGTATCAAGGTCAGGAATCTGGCTTTTCAAGTGGTAAAAGACATTTCGATAGAAAAAGTCAATAATGTCAGACTCCTTTTGGAGCGCAGTAATCGAAAAAAGCCCTCCAAAGAGTTTTTTGGCAATCATTGGGTTTCTTGGATCTTTGTGGAACTCCACCTTTTGGCAAAAGGTAAAGGTTTGCATTCCAATCTTTTTAAAGAAGGAATAAGGGAATTTGGAGATTTCTTTCATCAAAATTTCAAGGCAATTTGCCAAAAGGAATCGATCCTTGACCTTCTCGATCGCCATGAGGCAATCCTGGGTTGTTGTGTCAACGAACTTGTACCGAATGTTGTACAGATTAAACATGTGTTCGGAGAGTTGAATGATCCTTTCTTGAGTGTCCTGGAATGATCTCCTTTCTCTGAAATGGCCCAGAGCAAAAGCTTCAGATGCTTTAAGTTTGGCAAGCTCTTTCCTCAGTTTTTGGATATGCTGTCCACGGAGTTTATTTTCTTCCATCAGTTCTGTCTTGCGATTGAAAGCACAATAGTGGTCAAAATTTGGCACACTCTTTGGGTATCGGGACTTGATACCTTCAATTGAGACCAATGAAGGAATATTCGCCTGAGGTGCAATGTCTTCTTCGATAATCTCCTCAAATTCTTCTTTAAGCACTGTTGTGAAGAAATTTCTCGGATTCACAGTGATAGATGATCCGAATTCCTGTCTTTTGATATTTGGCAGAAATTGGGAAGTAAAAGTTCTAGATTTTATGGTAGGTGATCTGTATGAAGATCCACGCTCGTCAGGGATGTTGGACAAAGAGAAGTACATTTAGCAAAAAATCTGAAAATAGTTTAAATTATTCAAGTAGTATTATTAAATCGAAATAGGTCGAAATCCAATTTGGATTAAATAAAACCCTGGTTGAATGAACTGGAGGAGGACTATATTGAAGATCCTATTCTTCATCAAACGGTGTGAAAAACTTGAAGAAATTCAACTGATTGAAGGGTGAAAGCTCATTTATCAAGGGGGTGTGATTAGATGATTCAGACTTATTTGCCCCAGATGTTGATAACCTTGAAAATAAAGAAAAACCTTTCGATAAATTGCACTCAAAATAAAGATGATTTTTCGGCCCAAGTATTCGATTCTTTTCCTTGATGGAGAGAATGAAGAGAGTGATTTCGTTCTTTGCATTTCAAAGCGTGGAGAGATGAAGGTGGGACTGAAATAAATTGAGTAATTAGTTCAAAGAATGAATTCGCCATAAACTAAAACAGTCTTTATGATTTCCTGAAAGAAAAATATTCAAAAATTCAACCTAATTTCCAAAATAGAATGCTCCAAAATTGAACCAGCACAGCAGGAGCTGAAGGATTTTGAGCAGACTGGAAATGAAAGTTAGAATAACTCGCTCCTTGATCAATTTCTGAAGAAGACTTTAAGGATTTCTAAAAGAAGATTGAAATCATTCTCAAACCGAATAAACGCTCGAAAAGTTGATGAACAATAAAAGGAAAGGAACGAAATTCCATGTTTGAGTTTTGCAAGACAATTTGGGAACCGATCCAGGGCTCATTTCATTTGAAACAACCACGCAATATTTTTTTCATCAGCAGGAAGTATTTATTTCATTTCGCCTTCTTTTTCAAGAACTCTTCATTTCTTTCATTTTAATTTTATTGAAATCACTTCCATTTCTGCTTTTCAATCGCTTGTATTTTTTAAACAAGTGAAACAAATTTGCGCAGAACTTTTTGAAGTTGGACTGAGTTGTCTCGATTTTGTTCATTTCCCACAGAAAAATTTTTTCATTTGCTCATTTCAGACCTTTGCTGAGGAGTGGTTTTTTCTTTTAAAAAACAGATTTTTATGGGATTTTTTCAAGATACTTCAATGTGATTTAAAAAAGAAAAGAAAAGCATTCCACCTATTAAAGTTAAATTTTTGGCTCTGAAATTTGAGAAAATATTCTTCTTTCTTGATCTTACAAGCCTGATTTTTATTTAAAAGAAAATAATGAGTAAATTCACACAAAGACTGCTCCAGAAAAACATTGAATTTGATGAAAACTTTAATCAGTCAAGAATTTAATTATTATTTGCCTTTTCAATTTTATTGCAAATGGAATCAATTGCTGACAAAGCTTCAAGTTCTTGTTCAGAAGAGTCACCTGTTTCATCACCAAGAGAATTAAATGGAATATCTTACAAAACAATTTCCACAAAAGGTGAGCTCTCTTTTCATCTCTTTCCTTTTCAAAGAATTGGTCAATATTTTTGATTTTGGGGGACTATGACTTGCCAGCAACAGACGCAAATTTCAAATAACACACTCTCCTTCCTCTTCTTCAACTTTCTCATACTATATTAGGCGATATTCCATCTCCAAGATCAAACTTTTCTCTGTCTAGATTTGCTCCAAGAAAAGTTTTTTTGTATGGAGGCTGTGATGATAAAAACGATCTGAACGACTCTTATGTTCTTGATTTGGGTAAGCAGCTCTTGTGCATATGTCTGGTCATGTAAATCTTGTGATAGTTACCATGAAATGGACACAAATCGAGTTTTCAATGAAGACCCCACTTGTCGGACATTGTTCAGTTTGCTTAAATAGAAGTTTGAGCTCAAGCAGGCCATACATTTACATTTTCGGAGGATGGGATGGCTCAGGATACTCGGATAAGGGAATATTGATTAATCCAAAGAATTTAGAGACTCTCATATCAAATTATAATGACCCAGTGATGGACTGGTCAAGCAGCTCTAAAGGAAGTAATCCGAGATCAACGACATCAGAATCGCCAATAATGATTAAATCAAACTCTCTCATCCCTTCATCCCATCCCAAGAAGAGCACAGGAATCATGAGCGCTAGTGCCAACTTAAAGTATTTTTTTTTTTCAGAGAGACATTTTATTGATTTTCAGTTTAAGACACGCCGTATCTGCAAATCCAATGAATAGTTGTACATCTTCGATAAGAGTCAGCTGGTTTGCTTCTGTTCGCTCAGATCGAGGAAAGAGCGATACAAATCTCAAAAAAATGTTTGCAGAAAAAGTTCCCTTTTCCAGAAGAGATCACACCCTCACAATGGATCCTGAAACCCAAAAAATCTATTTGTATGGAGGTTGGAATTCATTCCATTGGACGTTTGACGAATCTAAATTCCTCGAGATGTGGACCCTTGACTCAAGTACCTCGATAAATAAACTATTTTCCTTGACAAGTTTCTCAAGATTGGCGTTGGGCAAAGGAAGCGTTAAAAGGTGATGTTCCTCAAGCAAGAAGAGGACATTCAACTGTCTGTTTAGAAAATCAAAGGTTATTGATTATCTATGGAGGCTGTTCAGGTTATAATGCAATTCTCGATGATTGTTATCAATATGATCTTCAAGTAGATTTTGTGCGATTGATTTGAAATAATTTTCAATAATAGGCTTGTACATTTACGAAAATTCAGAGATATGAAGAAAAGTTTTACCCGGAAGGGAGAGCATGGCATAATGCTTCAGTTATTGGGCAATATATTTATTATTATGGAGGTCTTCGAGTGGACTTCAAAGCGACTAATGAAATTATTGCTTTTGATATTTCAAAGTATGAATGGCATCAACTTCAATATCAAAATCAAAAAACACCTTCTGATATGGAGCGATATGGACATCAAAGTGTCACTGTTGGCACAAGTTGGATTATTTTTGGTGGTTCAACTCCTGAAAATGATGATGATTTGAGCACTGATTCTTTGGAAAAGAAAATCAGTCTCCAAGATCTCTTGATCTTAGAAACTGGTACTGAGAATTTTGTAATTATCTCTTTAAAGGAGCATTAGATGAAAACACAAATTTTGAAAAGAATATATCAAGTATCCAACAGGATAGAGAGGATGTTCAGTTACCACCACAACCTCAGAATGAACCCAAAGAAACCATTAAACCTCCTCCTATTCCACATAAAGTAATTATTTTTGGTCTCAGATCGATTCTCATCTCCATCTGCCCGTAGTTTTTGAATCCACAAGTCTTACTTGAAGATCAATCAAATTTCCTTCATTGGAACCCCCATATTTTCCCAAATGAAGCCAATAAAACAAATATCCAATACTTTAAACAAAAGGCAGAAGAGCATGCTCACAAAAGCACCATGAACACATATTCAGAATTTGAAGGCCTTGAGGATGAAGAATTTACCTCCCCAGGGTCAAGCAATAAAAATGCTGAACCAACAAACAAATAAAATGTCAATAGTTTTTGTATTCTATTTTCCGAAATAATTTATTTGTACTTTTCAGGTTGCATAAAGATAGATACTTTATAAAATCATTATGCTTTTTCATTTGAAACATTTAAAGAGTAACTCACTAACTAAACATGCATTGGATTTTATTTTACAATCAATATACACACACACGGACATAAACATAAACATTGATTGACTAGACTTATTGATTGGTCGTTAATGTAGAATCACTTGTTGTGACAAAAGAGACGACAGAAACACCACCGAAAACAACACGAGGAGATTCAAACTTTCTGCTGCGGAATTTTGGTTGGACTGTTTCTTCTAAGGAAATGTCTGTGCTTGCTCTTGTGACAAAAGTCCTGATAAGGTTGACATGAGTTGTTGGCTTTGGAGACATCACAGAACACGCTGTATTAAGCGTTTTATTCTTGAGACACGATTGATAATCTTGCAAACTACTTCGAAATGTATCAGAACAGCGTCCAGAGAAGCTTTTTTCAACCATTTTATTTTCATCACTTCCAGGCCCAAATTTTTTGATGACACAGCCTTTAACGAGATCCTGGAGTTTTGTAATTAACTGATCATTTGAGTTGTATTTCTCCATAATGAAGCTGTTTTTCTGGTTTGCTAAAAAAATGGGATTGGAAAGAGTCTGTTTCTGCTTTACAAACACATAAATGTGATGGAGATCTGATTTTAAAAACAAATCTCGAGAGAGTGTAAAGATGGTTTCGATCATCACTTTCAAAAAGTCCAAAACCTGAGCATAATGGTGTTCAATCGCAAAGAGATGAAGCTCAACTTTATAGTACAAAAACATTTTGTGGATACTATCTAAAAGATCCTGACACTCCTCCTTGGTTAAAGACTTTCCTTTATTGTTATCTCCTTTGTCCAAGGCAAAACTTGCTTTCCAGTCATCATAAATCTCAATAAAGCGAGAGTAGAAGGCTGGTTTTCCTTTATTCAAGTGCAGAATTCGGCCAGGCGATTGGACTTGGCTCAATGGCACGCAGTGAGGTTCTCTTTCATCAGGATCGTTGAGCTGTCTTGGAGGTCTCCATATCTTTTTCATGAATAGCTGTGGGAAAATGGCCAATCTTCCTTGATTTATCGGATTTTTACTTTTTCTGTAAAGAGATTATTTAATTTAAACCTCTTCGGAATGTTTTGATTCTGTAAAGCAAAACTGTTTTGATCCTGAAAAAGCCTTTCCTAGTTGAAAGTTTAATATCATCAAATTTACCCACCCCAAAAAAAGGTAAGTTTTCCAACCCTCTGCTTGGATTTATTTATGTGGATGCGTTTAATTTTGAAACGAGATGATAATTGATTGTCAGTTTTTGGGCGTTGTCCAACTTTTTCTTGTTTTCATTCGTCAAAAAAATCAAAAATTTCGAATACTTTTCATGAATTGAATGGAAAATCCAACTTTAAAAAATGCCAAAAGGGATGAAATGAAAGTAACAAAAATGATCTTGAGTTCAAATAAAAACAAGCGATTCAAAAAAGCCTATTCGACCAAAATTGATTTTCAGAAAAGTCAAAAAGTCATCACTGCTGTTTTAAAAATGAGGAAGTAGGTATAAAATGTTATTTATGCAAATCTCAAATAAACAAACTTTCATTACATTCAAATTTTCCAGATCTGAGGTCTATTATTTATACATACATATCTTGGTAGAGTTGAGAGAATTTTACTGCAGAGAGAAAGAAAGGAATCTGATTTGATTGGTTCCAATGATTTTTTCTGCTTCTTATTCATCCGCTCCTAGTCAAGATCAATCATTGTCATTCCTTTTCTGAGGATGAGTGAGGAGCGAGAAGATATGATAATTTCCTGAGTTCGA
>Ga0182738_1006202_pt1 | contig 12502 bp, 7 predicted proteins | sample eDN5th30CBELigMG_FD_128876 | JGI IMG/M metagenome (GOLD analysis project Ga0182738, IMG submission 128876) | Enriched Miracle-Growth compost microbial communities from Emeryville, California, USA - eDNA 5th pass 30_C BE-Lig MG (version 2)... ...
AAAAAAAAAAAAAAAGCAAAAGAAAATTATTTAAAAGCAAAAATCAATTCTTATAAATATATAATATATTTGTAAAATAGTTTAAAGCCAACCAACATTTAATTTACCCTTGAAGAAATCCTCTCCCAATTTATATTTGTCAAGAAAAGGAGAGTTTCCTCAAAAATCCACTTCAGAAGAGAGAGAAAAAATGTTGAAAATTTGTCAGATTTTCTTTCTCGAAATTTTATGAAAGAGTTTGAAATATCAAATTTATCATTTTTTTCAGGATTTCAGAAAGAATCGAAAAAGACAAAAGTCTTGAATGGCACATTGAATCTGACGATTCCCATTTCATAATGATAAGTTCAACCCTCAATTTTGGTCTCAATTTAGATTGAATGATGAATAGTTTGAAGAGGTTAAGATTTCGGAAATTCAAAAATTATTTCAAGATTTTGTTTTGGAAAGGGGGAAATCAGAAAATCTCACAAAATTTTTCCTGATTTTTAGAAAACGAAAAAAAAAATCACTCTTTTCACGAATTAAAAAAAAAAATTTCAAAGACAAAATTCTTCAAGCTCTCTAAGCATTCCGTATGCGTGAAATGAAAGGAGATTTGCTGAGAACGAAGTTGGAACAAATCTTCTCAACAATTCAAATCCTCCAATTTTCATTTTTTCATTTGAAAAAAAATTTCAAAACATGAATCCAACTCAAACTTATTAACTGGGGAACCATTGCTTTGGCTTTCCCATTTCTGTCTCTGCATCATTCCAAGAAAAGAAGCTTGAAGTCAGAACGACTCGCAACTCACAAAAATGTCATTCAAATGATTTTCTTTGATTCGTGAGAAAAAGGCTTCAAAAAATTTATCAAAATAATAATTTTGTCCATTTGTGAGGGGTAAATAAAATTTCAAACAAACTCACTTCTCTTGTTTTTTTTTATTTTTAAACATTTCGAACTTAAAGATGTTTCATTCAGCACGCCGCATCTCTTAATTTTCAATCCTTAAAGTAGACAAAAATTTCCGAACTTACTCTTGTAATTTAATAATCGATTTTGAATATTTAAACGTAGATACACTTTTATACTCAAAGTAGTAGAGCTCAAAGATTGATAGAACTTCTATGCATACGACAATTTATCAAGAAGACAAAGCTTATCAAATGACATCATATGCATTCAAAGGATTATTAACTCTTCTCATTTAATTTTTGAGGAAAGCTTTATAAGCTTGAACTATTTCTTCACCATGCTTGATTCTAAGGATAGTGGTGTCAACAAGCATGCCACCAACAAGGTAGGGATCACAATTACCAGATGGTCTTCTATCTTCGAAGTATCCCTTCTTGTCCATAACAGTCTTGGTGGGGATTCTTGCAGAAGATCCTCTGTTGGCAACGCCATAGCTGAATTTATCAATGGAGGCAGTTTCGTGTCTACCAGTCAGTCTCAAATCATTGTCAGGACCGTAGACAGTGATATGGGCAAGATGGGTCTTGGTGAGAAGTTCCATAGATTCCATAATTCTGTCATAACCTCCTTCCTTTCTGGTGGATTCAAAAGAGAAGTTAGTGTGGCATCCAGAGCCATTCCAGTCTCCCTTGACGGGCTTGGGTTCGAAAGTAACATCGACATCATATTCTTCACAGACTCTAGTCAAGATATATCTGGCAATCCAGAGTTGATCGCAACCTTGGAGGCCTTCAACGGGCCCAACTTGAAATTCCCATTGGCCAGGGAAAACTTCAGCATTAAGACCAGAAATCTTGATGCCAGCAGCCAAGCAGCATCTCATATGAGCTTCAGCAACATATCTGCCGATAGCATTGGTAGAACCGACTGAACAGTAATATTGTCCTTGGGGATGAGCAAAACCTCCTCTTGGGAAACCAATAGGCCATCTGTTGGAAGTACCTTCATGTTGAAGGAGAATGTATTCTTGCTCAAAGCCAAACCATGGCTTTTCATCAAGAGCCTCATTGAAAGCTTTTTTGGCATAATATCTAAAGTTTCCTCTAGCAGGGGTCTTGAAGTCAGAGTTGTAGGTTTCACAGAGAACTAAATAAGCCTTTTCCTCTATTGAAAATATTAGTTTAAGGGGATAAAATCTCTCAAGTTACTTCTATTTTCACCAGCGTTGTATCTGAAAGGATCAGGGCAGAAGAAGACTGGTTGAAGGACAATCTCAGAACTTTCAGTGGTTGCTTGACAGGTTGAAGAACCGTCAAAGTTCCAAAGAGGAAAATCTTCGATCTTGTTACAGGCTTTTGGGATACACATAGTCTTGGATCTCAAGTCAAAACCTGTGCCTCCAATCCAGACGTACTCAGCAATAGTAGTCTCATTTTCAGAAGTGAGACCGTTGAATCTGGTAGTGAACTTGGCAAAACTAGATTCCATTTTGAATTATTTGTTATATTAAGAGTTGAGTTGTTATTAATTGAGTTTTTTTGTTTTTATAAAATGTCAGAGGCAAATCAGTATTTATAGCCTGAAAATTTTATTAAATCCAATCAGCATAGAGAAAACCTTGTCTTTTATACAATTCCAACGCGCGGTTTAACGTGATTTCTAGAAAAATAACCTTTGTAAAGAATCAAAAAATTTTATTTTCATGATTGGAAAAAGAACATTGATGAATAAGATTTGGATTTTTGAAAAAGATAATTTCTTCTCTCTGGATAAAGCGAGTTCCCTCTTTTCGTGATCATTTTGAGAGTTCTCTATGTGAAATGATACTAATGTTGCCATAAAACTATTTTTGGGCAGAAACTATAAACTTTTATCAAATCAAGTTAATTCGAAGACCGCAAAAGTTCTCGCAATGCATCTTTTGAAATAACTCAGAAAATTCTCATCAAAGATCTTCCAAAATCCTTTCTATTTTGATACTTTCATGTCTTTTAGAGCAAAAGGTTGAAGAAGAAACCACTTGAGTATTTTTGTATTAAATTTTACTTCTCAAAAATTTTAAGTGAATTGACAAAATTCGGCAAATTTCGAAAGATATTTTTAATCCTGAAAGGCTATTGGATTCTCAAGAACACAGTTTTTACCAGAAGTCCAAGAAATTTGTCCTAAGATTGGAGACAATATTTCAAATGCAAAGAAGAACAAAATTGGGGTTCTCCTTTTTTACCTTGACTGTTTCTAAAAACATTTTTTGAATTTGGTGGTTTAATTAATTAAAACTGGGCAAGATTAATTTCTGTTTGAGCGTTGTCATGGCAATTACTTCAATCAAAAAGCATTATCTGTATGCCTCTCTTGTGAAAAATCAAAAAGATTGTTCTTTATTCCAACGTCAAATTCACTCTTAACTCTCTTTCCTTTCTCTAAATCTCGCTCAAAGGAGTTACCCAAAGATTAACTGAAAATAAAGGGGACAGACGTCTTTTTAGCTCAATATTCTTTTGTATGATGATACTCAAAAAACTTGATTCTCCCTCCTTCAACTTAAACGCGCCAAAAGTTATTATATTTTTCTATTTTCAGAAGAATTTAGCTCGCTTTTCCTCAATGTTTCTTCTTTTTCATGAGTCTAGGGCAATTGAAATTTTTGTTGGAAAACTGGATAAATACTTCTTCTTATCAAGTCCATGTGATGATTTAAAAAAAAAATAAAACTCATCTTTTTAGTATTTTTGCCTGTCTCTTCATCTCTCCAAAAGAAGCCTAGATTGGATCTTGAAAGGATTTGAGATTTTCTCTTCTGATCGGGGCTAAATTCATATTTTTAAACTCTTTAACTCTGAACAAACATCAACAAATCTCAATTGTTTTTGAATCTATATCATGCGTTCAACATCCTTTCACTCAGAAATCTCAAATTATCTTAGCCAAACTCTCATTAATATTTCTCAAGAAAAAAATGATAATTTGTAACGAATATCTTTAAATTCCCTCAGAGATGTGGCAATTATGATACAAATTACAATATTTTAATTCATTATAAAATTTTTCTGGTATCATTATTTTACAACTTTATGATGCAACAACCTCCATCTACTTACCCCACTCCCACTCCTAATGCCCAAAACAAGCTCTCCCTTTCTACCTTCAGAAACAGTTTTCATCAAGCAACTTTAGAAGAAAGTCAACTTGAACAAAATACCCTCGAAAATTTTTTTTTGATTCAGTGCTACCTGAAAAGCTCCATTCAGTTTGGGAGAAGAAGTTTATATTTACATCGAATAGGATTTCAGCAATCACGTAAAACATCAGTTGAGTGTAAAGAGCTGATAGTTGATGTTAAAAATCTCACAATTTCAGACTCTGACTTAGGCAAAATATTTAAAGACATCAGAGAACATCTGAAAAAACATAAGTAGACAAATTTCGCTTCTCTTGTTGTTCGCAATGAAAAGTACATTCTTTTATTTTGCTTATTGACCTGAAATTCCTTTTCTAGGGACAATTCTCAGCTTCAAACGTTGTTGCAAGTCAAGGTCGATTTATTGCAGTAATCTTTCACCTGAATTTGAAAATAGTTAATCTCTTTCAGGTGTGAGCAATTTAGTGATAAAGGAGCAAAAATTCTAGCAAAAGAACTTGTTAAAACATTTCCTCATCTTCAAAAACTCTCTGTTAGTTTTGCATTGTTCCTGAATTACTTCATCCGATTTTCTCATTTTGCTAGCTGTAATAAACTCACAGATCGAACTTTGGAAGCTCTTGCCCAGCAGATTAGTCGGAATATGAAAAATCTCAAAGAACTTTCACTTGACTTCTGCTAGTAATTATTCTCCTTCCCTTATCTCATTGTACGAACCCAAGACTAGACCTCAATTTTGTTTCGTATTTTCATGTTGAATAATTCAGTTCTAGTGAATAATTTTAGTTGTGAAAGATTGAGTGACAGAGGAGTAGAAAAGTTAATGAAGGATATTGGACAAAATCTCAGAACTTTAAAGCAGTTTTCATTGAATTTTCATAGGTTTGAACTTTTTTTGTAATATTTTCAATTTCTAGTTGTGTTCGAGTGACAGATCAAAGTCCTCAAATTATGACCAGTGAAATTCGTCAAAATATCAACAAGCTTCAATATCTCAAAATTGACTTGAGATTGTAAAATTTATTCAAAACTCTCTATTTCCCATGAAACTAACCAACTAGCTGTACAAAAACAACATTAATCAGTCAAAACATGATGAGGACAGAATTGATTCAAAGTCTTCCAAATTTGCGCAAATTCACTTTCAATGGCAAAAAGTTTCTTTCTTGTTTTTTTTCAAAGCTTTACTGTCTCTAGAGTTCATTAAGCAATCCATCAAGAAATTCGACTTGACCTCTTGAAAAAGTGTTCACTTCGTAAAAATTCGCTAAATATGTCACACTCGTATTTTCATTATTTTTGAATCTCATCCATACTCTTCAAGAAAAAATATTGATTGTCTGTAACGAATACATTTTCATCTAAAATAAACACATTGCCTCCTAGATTTGACCACTTTGATTGAAATTACAATAACTAAATTCACAATAAAAAAATCCTTTCCTCATCATCATTTTGACAATTTCATGGCTCAAGAACCTCCAGCTTTTGACATTAATGAAAGCAAAACACCTCTTTCTATCTGCAAAAACAATTTTCATGAAACCACTTTAGAAGAAAGTAAAATTGAAATAATCATCCTTCATATATTCAGATCTTTTTATTTAGTGATATCCGAGAAGCTACATTCAGCATGGGAGAATAAGTTTGAGTTTAAATTGAACAAGATTTCAGCAGTCACGTATATCTAGTCATAGAATAAAGACCTTTACATTCATGATTAGAAACCAAGGAATTTCAGACTCTGATCTTGGGAAAATGTTCCAAGATCTCAGAAAACACCTGAAAATATATAAATATACAAACTCTCCAAAATGCTTTTCTCGTAATAAACAAGAGAAACACAGCAGCCCTCAGATCCAAACTCCATTACAATTAAAAATTGACTTATTCTAGTAATCTTTCGCTTGAATTTGAGAATAGTTTATCTCTTACAGTTGCGAACAATTTAGTGATAAAGGCACGACGATTCTTGCAAAAGAGCTTGTCAAGACCTTTCCAAATCTTCAAAAACTTTCCGCTGGTTTTGCTTGGTAAGTTAGCGGATTTTACCATCCTATTCTCTTATCTCCTTAGCTGTAATAAACTCACAAATCAAAGTTTGGAAGTTCTTGCAAATCAAATCAGTCGGAATATGAAAAACCTCAAAGAACTTTCACTTGAATTCTGCTAGTATTCCTACATTTTTATGACACCACCACATCAATTCACTAGTTGTCTGAGTATAACAGATACAGGCCTTGGAACACTATCAAAAGAAATATGCACTGGCCTTCGAGGCCTCCAAAGGCTCGATCTCAATTTTTGTTAGTATGATTTTATTTCAGAATACAACTCGAGAATAAATGTCGGTTCTAGTTGTGATAGATTAAGCGATTGGGGAATAAAGAATTTAATGAAGGATATCAGACAAAATCTCAGGAATTTAAAACAGCTTTCATTAGATTTTAACAGGTTCTTTGAAATATTGCTGAACTCTGACGAAATATTGATTTAGTTGTGTTAAAGTCACAGATAGAAGCCTCAGAACGATTTCAAGCGAAATTCGCCAAAATATAAACAAACTTGAATGCCTAAAAATTGATTTCAGATAGTAAGATTTATCCAAACTCTTTATTTCTCAAAATTCCTCAATAGCTGTCCAAAAGTCACATTAGCCAGTCTAAATATGATGAGCACAGATTTGATTCAGAGTCTTCCAAGTTTGAATAAATTCACTTTCAACGCCAAAAGGTAGATTCGGTTTTCTTATTTTCTCAAAATTTTCTATAGAGTGCATGAAAGCAATAAAGGAACAAGTTAGACTTGGTCTTTCTCATATCTTGAATAAAATACAGATTTTCCTTTCATAATACAGTGTGTCTTGTGTAATAATTTATCTTAAAGTAAATCAGAGAATAAAAAGTCGTTTCGAGAGAATTCGGTAATTGAGATATGAATTTAAAATTCATACCATCTGGAAAATTTGTTCATTTTGGGTTTTCTGTCAGAAAGCTTTTAATGATAAAAAATATTTTTTAAGTTAAACACTTGTTCAAAAATAAATCGAAAAACAGATAATTTTCAGTGAATAAAAAGTAATGAAATGGTTGCAACTGGAGATTCACGCTTTCCAAAAAATAATAATCAAAGCTAAATCAAACCCTTTCGTATCCTCTTTCTCATCCTATTCCTTCCAGATTGAAAAAATGCACCTTGAACTTTACATCTCTATTTCAAAGCATGACTTTTCATTAGAATTCAACAAAATTGTTCAATATTAATTTAGAGGGGAGAAAAGAAATAATTGTATATAGAGAATGCCTTTGTCATTCAAAAACCCAAAATATCCAAAGGTTTTTCAACATTCTCTCAAGCGATTCAAAAACCTATTTTGAAGCGCATTCCTATCGAAGAAACTCATTGAATTAGTTTTGTCCACAAACTTTTTCTGATTTATTATTTAATCCTGTATCTTTTTGGCTCTTTAGAATATGGTTCAATTCCACATTCCGGAAATGCCAAATACCCAATAAATATCATCAAAAGTCTTTTTTTGTTCATGATCAGCCACCTCTGAGAGCAGAAAGGCAAGCAATTCAGGAGATCAGACCTCAAGAATGAGAGGAAAAAAATCAACTTATTGCCCAAGATTCACCTGGTTTTTAAAAAGAATTAAATTTTAAATTAGAGATTTGCAGTTATTGATTTAATTTTTCTTCTCTCTCTAAAAACCAACTCCCCTTGGCTAGGATAATCTTTTTCTCGTCCTCATGGAAACTTTTATTTAGATTGTGAAAACAGATATTTTGCATATCCGAAATTCATTTTCAATAAATTATGGAAATCTATCATTAATTCTAGAAAGTAATGCAATTACTTGTAGAGATTCTCAATGATAAAATTCATAGATATCCTGCCTGCATCACTAAGTGATCCCCTCAGAGATCATACCTCATAATACTTTTTGATAAATAGATAGATAATCTTCATAGAATCTTTTCTTGGATGAAAAAAAAATTTCAATGAAGATTGTTCCTTATTATCTGATCCATTATGACTTCACTTCTTTCTTATTCTTTGCGGACGTATCGTACACATTGTAGTTGGTTTTTCCTCTCAACATGTTGACCAAAATTCTGAGGATAAACACAAACCAATAGAAATGCAAAATCACAAGTGCTGAAAGCATCAGAGCCAAAAACAGCATTGGTGAAGACAAACCTCCCCTAAAACACATTACTTTACCATTTTAAATGTACAACTTACATGTCATGAGCCATATAATAAGAGATAGCAGAACCGACAATGCATTTGGGGAAAGCGAAAAGTCTAAAGAAGACCCATCCGACGACAAACAAGACGTAGTTGGCGTATTTAATAATTTGAGAGGGGTTCTTCATGTCACCGATGACTCTGTTGACGCAAAGGAAAACATCACAGGGGTCATGAACGAACAACACGAGGATTCCGACTCTCAAGTTGTTGGTCAAGTATGAGAAGAAGATCAAAAAGACAGCCAAGCAGTGGTGTAAGAACATTTCCCAGAACTTGGGGGCTCTCCACTTGTAAACGCAGTAGTCAATGAGGGTATGTAAATGGCAGCCAAATTGGATCATGTAAAAGAGGACAGCGTAAGGGTAATCTCTTTTTTGGGGAAGTCCCTCGTACATCTTGACAGCTTCAGCTGAGCCTCCGAGTTCCTTGGGGAAGAAATCTTGGTCTCTAAAGAGGAAAAATGCTGTGAGCTAAATAAAAAATATAAGAATGATCATCAAGGCGTTCTTACTGTGGAGCAAGTGTAATAGATGATGTTTCCGACCCAAATGCAAGAGTGTTTAGCTCTGGCGATTCTTTCTTCTTCAGTGGGGAATTTCTTGGGGTCGATTCTCTTCTTCATCGTGTTGAAAAATACACGTTGGCATGCTGATTTATAACCCTAAAACAGCTTAGTTTATCGCTTTTACAAGAGAATTATACCAAGAAGACTGCCACCATGACCAAAGAAAGCTTAAAGTCGTAGATAGAGTGCTTTTGCATGTGAGACCATTCAGGGCTGGTGTGAAAATCGTAGACGATTTTGAGGTTGTAAACTGCCCAGACAAAGAAAGCGTACATGAGCCCTTGGAAGATGAGTTCCCATCCTTTGAATTCGGCGATTTCTTTTAATATACTAGCCAGGAAGGAACCGGCACCATTGCCTTCTTCGGACTCAACCTTCTTTTTATTGTTTCCGGTCATAAATTTGGATTGCAATAATAATAAAAACAATCAATTTTTAATTTATATAAAACGGATTGAACTTAAATACTCAAAGATTCTTTGATCAATTGACGAATTTATAGAAGTTTAATTGCGTATGTAGAGATTCTTGTGTCATAGACCAAACAGATTTCAGTGCTATGGATGCTATGGGCAATATCACTATACCTCTTTCCTCACCGCTCAACGGTTTTCCATAGCCATCTTTTTAACGATTAGAGAAATGATCGAAATTATATTCTACTAAAATTGGAATAAACCAATTTGATGATTTATACTTTGTTTGCGAGAAATTTATTAATTTAAAATACAGTGATTTCAAATTCGAAGGCCTATATCCTTTCATTTTCTTCCCTTAATCTAATATTTTTTTCTTTGATCAAACTCTTTCATCACCCGTCTAACTCTCAGTTTAACTCTATGTATTCTTATTTATTAAACACCCTTTAAAACCAAGGAACTTGGCATTTTCACTATTTTTGACCTTCATACGGATAAAATTAAGGATTTTAAAACTTGCGGAAAATTGGAACTCATGATCAAGAAAAACAAGAAAAGTTCACCTTCATCTTTTCAAACTCAGTTAGAATCTCTCATGATTGTTAAATATCTCTAGAATCGACTCTCACCTGAAATTTCCAGAACTTTATCGTCCTTTGAATTAATAAGTCTTGCCATAACCTATAGATTCCGATTTCTTAGATAATTCAGAATTTGTTGTTGTTTTCTCCATCCAAATTCTCGCCATTTTAAATTGGGAAAGAGTATTTTTCCAGGCCCCTAAAAAACCCATATTTTGTTTGTAGATTTCGAGAATAAACGTGAGCTTTGAAAACCAAGAGTTCAAGTAAATGACTGGGAAAAGCGGGCTTCTCACAAGGAATTTTCCAAGAGAAAAATTTAAAGTTGATGCGTCTTGTTTCTCGTAACAAATATTAATGACGTTTACTCCTACATTATGTAACATAAATTATTCATAGTACGTATTAATAGAAGCAGTTTTACTCAACTATACTCAAACATTAATCCAATGTCACAAATTTTGATTTCTCTGGTTGTCAGGCTAACATTAAGACGAGAGAAAAATTACTTATTCTCTCCAAGAAGCACAGTTTACCCTTTCAGAGCCTTTTTTGAAGGAAAAAACCTTTCATCACATTTGGAGGTTTTTGCACTTTTAATCAAAGTTTTTTAAGTAAAATTGAGTCCAAAAAAGATTTTTTGCTCTGTTTTAATATAATTCTGAGTCAAACCAACTAATTTACTAAATGATGTTTTTCAAAGATTTCAGAAGTTTTCTTTTGTAAAGAAAACGTTTTTCTCCTCCTTTCAAGCAGTTTTGCCTCAGTCCAACCTGAAAAATCAGGAATAGAAGTTTCTGAAAATCTTTATTCAAATCATCAGTCACGTTGATTTCCTCTTATGAGATTTCTCTAAAATTGGAAAAATAATTTTTGATCATCATAATCACCTTGTAAAATTTGAATATCTTTACAATTCGAGAAATTTGATATATTTGGGTGTATTGAAGCACAAAGCAATCTATACCTCAGAGGAAGCAAGCTTTGATACAAATTTAACATCCTGAAACAAATCATTGAGGCGGTTTGAATTCTAGAATTCTGATTGAGAGCCTAAAATTCTACAATAGTATTTTTTTTTCTCACTCAGTTTCTCTCCATCCTTTTCTGCGAAGCTCAATCAACGGTCAAAATCTTCCTTAATAAAGGAATCAATTAATGGACTGATTGAAGTAATTCAATTCTTCGTATCATTTTGATTTAGAGTGGAAAAAGTTGGGAGTTATAATACCCAAAAGTCATATCAGGACTGTTTGCGTTAATAACTCAATTTTTATCCACAAAGTTTCTTGCATTACTGAAAGGCAAAAAAATGTTGCAGAATGCTGAAAAATCATCTTCTGACCATTGAAGAGCTCCCAGTCTTTGGAGTTTCATTTTCTCTTGAAAAGAAAGAGTTCTGTAAAGAGAAATCAGATTTCATCGATTCGAGAAAAAAACTAAACTCTTAGCCTTACCTTGAAATTTTTTCGATTTCAGACCTCAAAAAAAATGGAAGATTCTCCTTATATATTCATTTAGAAACTGGATTTCAAAGTTGAACATCTATTGGGAAAGGGTGAGACCAGGCAAAAAATCTCAATAGCTCAGCACGTTCTAATTTTAAAAGGAAAAAAATCCAAAATATCTCCTTTCCAAAAATCTATTTTAAAGTAAGATTCTAGCAATTATAATACAATAATATTTATATAAATGGCAAAAAATCTCTCTTTTTGAGTTATCATCATCTTTTCAATGACCATAATTCACTTGAGTTGGGAGAATTTTTCGTTACTTGAGCAAAGAGAGTTGCAAATCTTTTTGTGATGGAATCCTTGGATTGGAGTTGCAAAGCAAGAAAAGAAATTTGATCGATCGCATAAACTCTTTATTTTCATCTCTCATGTGAAATGGGACTTGCTTGAAAACTTTCAAAAGCAGTTTCTTCAAATTTTCATGACTTATGTGATTTTTGAGAACGTTATGATTTTAAGATTTTTGAGAAATTTTTTCTATTTTTTTTTCTCTGAAATTTTTTCATTGTCAAAAAAAAAAAAGATTGTGTTTTCGATCTCAAATGATGAAAAATCGACAATTGAATCCCACTTGAGAAACCTGGGTTTCTTTTTTCGTACTGAGAAATTCAGAAAAAAAGGAATAGGGGAGAGGCCGAAAAATTTCCAAAAAACTCACTATACTCAAAATTCATTATCTTCCAATAAATAGAAAATTACCTCAAAAATTAGAGGCTCCAACTTTAAAAGGTATCCTCGCTCTCCGAAAAAATAGGTCCTTCTCATTTTGAAATCATTTCACTACAATTACTCTCAATTCGAATATGAAAATTGACTTGAATAAAACATCTTTTTCCCTAAATTCAAATTTTCTGAAGAAAACTTCAATTCACATTAATAAAAATTTTCGATTCTTAGAACTCATTCTTTTTGGAAGAAAATTCCGACGTCATTGGTGTTCATAGTTGATCACTTTTCAAAAGTATGAAGAAAAATATTTCTCAAAAATTTGCCGATTTTTTTGAAGATTTTGATCAAATCAATCGACTTTTTTTTTTTTTTTGAAAAAATGTAAATTTTAAAAATTTACAAAATTTGGCATCGGAAGCTCTGAAAAAAAGTAAAAGATGAAGTTTTTTAGCTTG
>Ga0182738_1006203_pt1 | contig 12502 bp, 9 predicted proteins | sample eDN5th30CBELigMG_FD_128876 | JGI IMG/M metagenome (GOLD analysis project Ga0182738, IMG submission 128876) | Enriched Miracle-Growth compost microbial communities from Emeryville, California, USA - eDNA 5th pass 30_C BE-Lig MG (version 2)... ...
GAGTTTACCGATAATGGCAATGATTCTTTCTTTTGGAACGGTCACATAAGGCATCATTGAGAGGAGTTCTTCAGTTGTACCAGACTTACTGATGATGACAAGAGCATCTCTCTTGGTAAGACGGCCTAAATCTCCGTGCATAGCTTCAGTGGGATGGAGGAAAATGGATGGGAGAGCCAATGAGGCGAAGGTTGCAGCCATTTTCGTTCCGATATGCCCAGATTTGCCAACACCAGAGATGACGAGACTTCCTCCACTTTGGTGAAGAAACTCATAGACCTTGATAAGGGAGTTGACAGTAGCGTCATCAAATCTAGCGGCAGCGTCTTCAATGGCTTTAGCTTCGTCTTTAAGGACTTGAGTAAAGATGCTAGTGTAGTTCATAGTTTCAAAGAGGAAAAATTAGAATTTTAGACTTTGTTCGTTTTTAATTATTATAAAAATTTTCAAATATCGTCAGCTTAAATATGCTAAGGAGAGTCGGATTAACACATCATTTTCAAAAGAAAACATTTCACTTTTCAAGAAAATCAATGCTAACTGATAATTCGACGCTTCTTAGGGAACAAATAGCTAAAGCAAACCCTTCAGTTTACTTCAAACAATCGGGAAGTAAGCTTCTCTTCTCAAAGTACTTCTGAAGATATGCGAATACTTAATATAGTAACTTTATTTTTGGAAATCAATATCTTGTCTAAAAACAATTACAGAAAAATTAACGATTTCTTCTTAAAGGCTGCATATCTCTTTGGAAAATCAGAGAGACTATCTAATTTAGTTTTCTTGTTCACTGAGCGTCGCTTCTCCTTTTGAAGAGCAGCTAAGGGAAAATCTCTCGGAAAAAAAATGTTTTCGATCTGTTTGAAATTCAAATTACCTTACTTTTTACCCCTTCAAGAACAAGATTAAGATTTAAAATTCGACTTTGGAAGAAATATAGATCCATCCGCCTTAGAAACTAACTGAATTGACACGTCGAGTCATTCAATGTCAGGAAAATAATTAATAATATTATTCTCTAAATTTTTTCAAACACAACTTTCGCACTGAAACAACCAAATTCATCTCTTCAGTTTTCTCAGAGCTGGGAAATACCAGACACGATATCCAAGAAGTTTTCCGGCCCTCTCTTTCAATACTTATTAACATTTGATTCTCTTTGAATATTTTGACTGATATTTTAAAAATTCTGTGAATTGACAAACAAGTTGTTTTCGTGACGTACAAAACTTTGATGATTAATTTTATCTTCAAAGAAAGATCGAACTTTTAAAAGTACAGAAATTGATATCAACACAAAACGAGTTACTAAGTGAGTTGTGCTTTTTTATCTTCATGATCCCAGCAAGAATTCTCACTGCCAAATTTCAAACTTCAACAACCTTCATTTCTTTCGAAGAAAATTTTCTTCCAAAAATCTGGATTTTAAAAAATTCAAAGCTCTGATTAAGGGAATTTTTGACGACAAGACAAGACAAAACAAAAATCGGTCACGATGGGCCAAAAACGATTACAGATGTTCACAAAAATTTCCTTTAAGTTTTTCCAATTCCAATGTTTTTCATTTACTTATCATATATCTTTCGAAAAACGCTTTAATCAAATTGTATAATCAATTCAAAAAATTGAAAAAAACGACTAAAACCTAATAAAATACATATTATACATGGGATAATCAATTTGCAGTTATTACTACTTAATATAAATCTGTCCTTCAATGGCACAAGGAAATCTCAATAACTGGTGCAAATTTGTCATCGTCTTTAGCTATAACCTTGCTTTTGGTATCAAATTTCTTCACGACTATGACAAGTCCGATCATAATCTCTGCCAAAACCCTCCTGAGGCTACTGCTTTATGGTCTGGAATTTACTTCATTTATACTGCTGCATTCAATTTACTTGAGCTCATCTTAGCATTAACTGGCTCTATTGAGAAAGCCAAGAGAAACAAATTTGCAAGAGCAGTCCTGATCCTTCTCGAACTTCCAACTTATTTGTATGCTGTTGCATATCTTGCTATTCTTTATTCTTATGGAAAAGTTTATCATTGCCCTGACATCAAAAATGCTATTGACTCTTGGGTCGTCTTTGCCTATGTTATCACAATCATAGCTGTCGTTTGTGCTTTCTTAACCCTGATTGCTTTCGTCTTTAGTTTCCAAAAAATTAAAGATTATTTTGCTCAAATGGAAACAACTCTCCTTTCAACTCTTGGAAATACATCAGCTGCCAGGAAACTCTACATCTGGTGTACCTTTATTTTCAGTTTTACTTACCATCTTGTTTTTGGAATCATCTTCCTTGTCAAAGTCGGCGATACTGATCCAAATGCTTGTAATAACAACATTTATGAATATGCAAAAATTGCAGGAGCTTATTTCCTCTACATGGCACTTTATAGCTTGGGAGATCTTGTTTTTGAGCTCACAGATTTCAAGGCCAAGTTGAATGATAGCCTTCTTGGAAGAATATTTGCTGCTCTCGTTCTTATTCCAGTTTGCTTCACACCTTTGGTCTATCTCAAACTCTTGACGCTTTCAGGATTCGACACTTGTCCTGGAGTTTATGATGCCATTTTAGCATTCTTCAAATTTAATTGTATTTGCGCTCTCCTCTTCCTTGCTGGAAAAGTCCTCGAAGCAGCCCAAAGCATCAGAAAATCTGAAGAAGAAAAAGTCCCAACAACAGAACCAACAGATGAAAGTAAAGTTCTGATTCAATCTGCTCAATATACTAACATTTAAACTCCTCATTAAATACTGACTTTGTTTTATTTCTAAATAAGCATATCAGATCGTACTAAACATATTATTTGCATATTACTTGGATATATTATACTTTATATTAGACTTTGAGGAGAAAAGTATTTTGAAAAGTTGCTTTAGATTCGAATAATAATATTGACTGTATATAGTGGAGAAAATAAGATCTCTCAAAATAGAAGTAGAATATTTAACTCTTAGAGAATGTGACTCTTTTTGAAGTAGTTGTAGTCATTGGATTTGAGGACTTTAATTGCAGAAAACCTCTTGTGATCATCCTCTTAGATTCTTCTTTTTCATTTGATTCAGCAAGCTTAACTTTTTTGAGTTGAGGATCAAATTCATTCTTTTCCTGGTTGTGCACTTCATAGCTTTTTCTCTTGAGGCTCTTTTTTTGAATAGGACGAGTCCTGGCCACTGGAGCAGCGGAATTTGATCTCTTGACACTTTCTGTGATAATCTTGGTTTGAATAAAACTCACTTGCTTCTTGGAAACAGTCACATTTTTTCGAATATGGGAAGCTAAAAAATCTAATTCAGACTCCCAAAATAGAATCTTTACCTTTAGGTTGGCTTTTGGAGCGTTGAACAAAGCTTTTGACCTCATTTCCGTACTTGTCTAATTTCTTCCAAGCCATATTGTGTTGTCGAATAATATGATTGCTCATTGCTTCTTGAGCGCTTTGAATCTTCTCCTTATTGGTTTCGATATGATTGGCAATCACATTAAATTGTTCAGCAACAGCTCCTTCAATACGATCCAAATTACTTCCCAACTGTTGATATGATAGGGTTAGTTTCTTCACCATCTCATTGCACTAAATAAAATGAAGAGAGTTCATTTCAGAAACAAGAATACTTGGCCAAACTTTGATATGACAAGTTTTTGAATATCTCCAGAATCTTTACATTTTTCAAGCTCATCTTTCACTTCATTCCCAAAAGAGGTCAACATTTTTTCATAAAAAAACTCACTTACATTCATTCTTAATATCAACCATGCTTGTCAATAATAAGTTTCCCATTCCGTTCACTCTTTCCAGAGCAATGTTTCTCTTTTCTTGTTGAACTCTAAGGCAATATCAGCATTAATACTCGGTAAATTGTTACTTGGGTTGTTCAATAGTTTTTGTTTTCATCTCAGTTGTTGATCTTCCTTCTCCTTGAACAACTTTTTGTTGTGGATCAACAACAGCATTTCTTTTGTACCCTGCTGTTTGGTAAGGATAAGAATGAAGGCTTCCAAACAATCTTTGTTGACAATACAAGCTGTGATCCATGTTGTCTTGTAATGCTCTTGAGGAAGGAACAGCAAATGAGTAGTTTGAGCCAAAGGATAGTTGTTGATAAGCAACTTTAGGTTGAAAATTTTGAGTCTTGAACATGTTATTCTGATCTTTAGACTCATTAGAGCTTTTGTAAATGGATGAAGACGGGCGAGTGGCTTTGCTTAGCATCAAAGAGAACCGAAATTTTTGTTAAAAGATTATAACAGCAAGTGTAATTTCGCCCTTTTATCATGACTGAGTCAGATCAAGTCGCTTTGAAGCAACAGCCTTACTCACTGAAAATTTACCCTTGAAATGTTTAATTTTTACTCAAAGATCTCCAAGACTAAATTTAATGATTTGGACACAGTATTTTTTGTTAAGATTTAGGGAGGAAGGATTGACGACCGAGAAGAAAGATTGTTTAATAAAAACATACTCATGACATCAAATTTTGGAAAACTTATGAAGGCAAAACATGAAATAAAATATATTCATCCCCAATTTTACTTATTCTGAAGTGAAACGATGGAAGAGTTCATAATATCTCATCCATTTTTTCTCCATATCGCTTGTTGGGATATTTCTTCTCATGTCGAAATTACCTTGAATTTTTTGCAAAGAGGATTCTATTTTTTGTCCTTCTTGGCTTGCACTAAAAAATTCATTTCTCTTATCTTTCTGAATCTTTTTGGTCAAAATCAAACGATTATGAAGAATCTTATTCTTTTGATCCATTTCTTGATAATCAGATCTTGCCCTCTTTAGTTGTGGATTCTTTTCCAAAAACGTTTGAATCATATTGTCAATAAAAGCATTCTTCTTGATTTCTGAAACCTCTCTTTCACATTCAGGACACAAAGAAGATCGGTCCATCCAGCCAGAATAACAAGCAGCACAAAAATTATGCAAACAAGGAACTGCTGTGACGCACTTGTAGATACAGTCTTCGCATAATTTGCACCTCATACTATCGTCAAATTCACTTGCATTTGATGGCTTCAAAATTTTATTAGCAAAGCTAAACACTTCTTCTCTTTTCTGTTCTACCTTTTCTCTTTTCAAATGATTAAACTCTTGATTATTCAGCGATATCACATAGCCAAGAGAATCTTCAGGCTTTGCAACTTTCGAGCTATGTAAGAGGTAAAAAGTTTTCCCAGAAACAATCTCCTTCGTATTCTTCTTGCCAACTTTCACGTTCTCAATATATGTACCATTTGACGAAGTGTCTTCAATAAAAGCCTGTCCCTTGGAATTCAGTTTCAATATACAATGGACTCCACTGATTCTAATATCATCAATGCAAACATCGTTAGATTCTTGTCGGCCAAACTTGTAAACATTTTTAGTCAGATTCAAATTTGGCAGATTTGGATTCAGGGAAACAAGTTTGCCCCAAACAAAGCTTGAATCGGCAGACCACTCTTGGTTCATGCTTTGCGAGTTCTGATAAGAAATCATTGTAGAAAAAAATTAATTTCAATTTTATTTTTCTTTATGTCAACTTGTATCTTATAATCCCCGGAATTTCTCAGTCAACTTGGCTTTCTATTAAACCAAATTACGAAAAAATTCCTCACTTTACTTGATTCAATCCATGCGAGCTAGACTAGAGTTAACGAGATTACTGTATCTTAAAATCTGTCAAACTTGAAGGAATAACACCCCTTAGATAAATATGAGTTTTTTTAGAGATTTTGCATTGAAAAATAAAGCGAATTGCAAGAGATAAGTTTGACCTTCATCGGGAATCTCAAATGATATAATCGAATTTTATTTGTCAATTCTTTTTCCAAGTCTCTTGACATAAAAAAAGTTATCTCTGGAGATATGCATTCCTCCTTTACCAAAATTTAAATGAGTTTCAAAAGGCAATCGCAGTAGCATTACAAAAGCGCTGACTCGTTTGGGTGAAAATCAAAAATCTCTCTTCCTCTTTAAAGGCTCTTGAAATCAATACAGCTTACATCAGAATATTGCATTACTCAAGGATCAACTAAAATTCTCTGAAAATTCCAATAATGATGACGAAGTCGAACCGAATGTAATCCAACACTCTAAACAATAAAAAAAATAATTTGTAAGTAGTTAAGTTTTGTTATCAAACATTTAGGGATGCCGCTTTTAGTGAAAGTCAATAAAGACCTCACTTTTCAGGGAGGTAGGAGTTTGAGAATTTTTTGTACATTTGACTTGGCGAAAAGAGGGGGACCAGATAAGAAAATTCAAAAAATTCAATATTGACTTTTGAACAAGTCCACAAATATTAGCTGAAAAATTTTTGTCTTTGAAAGGTATTTTTGAGATGTTGAAGAAGTTAATAATAAAAGCCAAAGGAAGGGGAGGAAGGGGTCTGGAAAAAAAGTGAGGTTCTTATTGACTTTCACTAAAAACGGCGCCCCTTATCTAAACATTGTTTTCTCATGAGTTTTTATTCATGAAAAGTAAAGATCTTAACACTGGTATATACAAAAAAAAATTTTATTAAAAGAATGAGCCGACTCTTACAAACAAAAATTAACTTAAAAACACATAGAGTAAATATTGATTAATTGTAGCCATAAGTCTGCAGCCTAGCCTCGACTGTAGGGGATTCCTCATTGGCAGGCTCGATCCATCGAGGACCCAAGTTGCCCAAAGTGCGAGTCTCCCACTTATTCAGATCTCTCACACTGTAAATCTCATTTAAGCTCTCTCTTAACCTCTCCTTTTCCTTCCAGTTCATTGTATTATGTGCTCTTCTTGTCTTGATAGTAGGCAATGTTTCTTTGGGAGTATTCCAACCTGAAGTTTCTCTCATATGCTTAATTCCATTAAAACTTGCTGGCATAACAAGGGACTTGTTCCAGGATCTTTTGGTGCTCATGGATCCATTCTTGATCTCAATAATCTTTTTTTGATGAGGAACATATGCTAATTTCTGAAGAGATGTCAAGTCAGTCATATCTGATTCCTTGTTGTGAAGATTGGGGAAAGTCCTCACATACTTCCTTTCTTGCATCGGAGTTCCGTACTTAGGCTCAAAATATCTTCTGCCTCTCACAGGATCATCAAGGCCTTCGATTGTGCCTTTTAGCATATCACGAGGAGAGAAGTGAACTCTCTGAGGATGACCAAATTTGGCTGAGGTGAGACCTCTCCAATCCTGAGTGGAATTGGTATCAGTTTTGATTGTGAGTTCGTGTCTTTTCATTTTCTGAATTTACAAAATCTTTATTAACTTCGGAACTCACTTAGCTCTTCTACGCAAATCGTTTCAGATTAATATTTAAAAATTCAACCCCATAAATATTCAACATTAAACTTTTGTTTTAAACTCTTTTTTCTATTTATTGACATCATTGTTGTTGTTGCTGCTGTTGAATGCAAATGCTATCGAAGAGAGAATGAGAAAAATTTTTGTTGAAATTTCATTCTTCAGGAGGATTTGAGATGATGAAAAATATTCTGGGAAAACATCAATCTCAATGCTAAAATTAGTTAAGTAAGAGTTTTTGGGACAACATTAATTGTAAAGTTTGGAAGAGATAATCATTTTCCTGAAAGGAAACATATTAAGACATATAAATCAAAATGCTTAACCCAAGAAATATGGTTGAGCAATTATATTTACTCCCTTTTTCCAACTCACAAATGTCAAATTATTATTTTCATATATTCATATAAAACAAAAAAGCATTATATCTCTCAATAAATAATCTTCCTAAGAGCGATGTTTGGAAAGAAAAAAACAAACCCAGAACAGCAGCAACAAGATTCAAGCAAAAACCTATTGGTAATTGGAGGAACAGGCCGAGTTGGTCAAGAGGTCATTAAACAGGCTTTGGCTCAAGGTTATAATGTTCGAGCTACAACTCGAGACATTTCAAGGTCTTTAACTTTTGAGCAGGGCTCAGTCGAATGGCAACAATGTGATGTTACAAATAAAGAGTGCATGCAGAAAGCTGTCGAAGATAGAGGAGTTGTTGTTTCTTCCATATGTTCCCAAGATAGAAGCCCAAATAAACTTTTTGCTGATAGTTTTAGAGTTTTGGCTGATGTCATGAAGGAGAAAAAAGTCTCTAGACTTGTTGCACTCACAGTTGATTGGGATAGTCCATCGAATTCCTGGTTCAGTCAAAATTTCTTAAGAAGATTTTATAAAAATATGCGCATTGACATGGGAAGAATGGAAAATATGCTGGAAATGAGACCAAAAGATAGTCTCAAATGGACCTGTATCAAGACGTTAAAAATTGTCCCAGGAGCTTATACTGGTGTTTATAAAGTTGGGCTCACTGAATCCCAACTCCTCTACAAACCAGAAATTTCAACAGGAGATCTTGCTGATTTTATTCTCAAAGAAATCAAACAAAATGATTGGGTCCATAAATTCGTTACTATCGGCACTTAGCTTGCTTGCTTACTTTGTCTACATACTATTTACAATAAATTTTCAAAAATATTATACAATTCTGAAATCTTATTTCCAATCAACTTCTTCATATTTACAAAGAGTTTTGGTTCATTTCCATTTCCATCAGGAATAAATTTTGGGCAAATATCATTTCAAATTTCAATATTTCTTCCTATAAGGACTTCTATTTTTGGGGTAATTTTTGTGAGTTAATTAATGACTCAGAAATTCAAAATCAGAACTTCTGAATGGTCACATAAGATCAATTTTCATCATCTCGCTGAGAGGAGATATTAACCCAAAACCAAAAAGGATCTCCTTCAGTACCTCTCATTTACAGGTATTTTCAAAACTTAAACAATCAAAAACCAAAAATATTAAATTATTCTAATTATATACCATATATCTCCCTTTTCTATCTCAGTAAAAAATATTCTTTAATAGAATCTTTTTCAGGACTCACAATGTTTCACAACATTCGCCTGCAGTTCTACATCATAAGGTATCAATCTCAAAATTAAACAAATTTGAAAGCCTTGAAATTCATCACCCTCTTATTACGATAAATAAACACATAAACACAAAATCAAAAAAAATATATATATAAATTTAAAACTAAACTTTCACAACGTTCCGATTTAAAAATGAAAACCCCTCAAATTCATCATGACCCACTCTCTTCACGCAACAAGTTTATCTGGATCCTCTTGCTGCTTCTTGGAGGTGGCACTTACTTTATTGGTTTCAAGTTACCATCCACTCTCTCCATAAAATCCGCCCAGGAAGCAGGCTGCCCACAAAACATTTACACTGCTTTGGGATATCAGTGTAATCCTTTTGATATCATCTCAAGCCCAATCCTCTCCATGGAAATTCAAAACGTCAAATCATCTGATCAATTTCTGGCCCTCCAAGCCGTTCCAGTTTTGAAAAACGATGCAACCGACCAAAAGATTACTTTTCATGCAGAAATCAGCATCCTTGCATTAGGCCCAGAAAACAGCATCAAAAAGTTTTTCCTGAGAAAAGCTCCAAAAAAAGTCACTTTTAACTGTGCACAAACATCTGGTGGTTGCACTCCTGAAACTCTCGCTGAAGTCCCAAATGTTGAAGATGAACACTACATTTTTATTGTCAAGTTCATCAACAATAATGTCCTTGAAGCCAGAGTCAGTGATGTGAGATTAGCTTTTGTCACCTTCAACCCTGCTTTCCAAGAAGTCTTGAGCTACGTTAAATATGCATTATTTGCTGTTTCAATTATCAGCTGGTTCCTCTACAGAAGAAAATTAGCTCCTCTTTCATCAAGCCAAAAATCAATTGAGCAGAAATATGTTGGCTTTATGGCTCTTCTCCTCATCTTATTCAATGAGCCTTTCATCAATTATGTCAACATCAACAGAGACATGAGCTATACTATTGTCGTTGTGATTATCACTTCTGCCCAAACTGCTGTGCTGACAATGCTTTGGCTTCTGATCATTGAAAGGCTTGCTTCTCCTGATGATGAAGCTTCTCCTGTTGCCAGAATCTTCATTAAAATTGTTGGGTTTACCCATTTTATTATTTCTACAATCAGCTACTGGATGTTGGCCAATGATCAAGTTGTGAACCACTTGATGGATTTCCAAACTGATGAAGACTTCATCGTCCTGGTTTCTAGATACTATCTCTATGGCTTCTTGGGTCTCGTTTCTTTCTGGACTTTAATCCGTCTCTTCCAAATTATTCCTAAATTTGGGCAACTTGAATGGAGAGATGGGACATCATTAACTTTTGCTTTCTGCTATTTCTTATGTTATGGATTCTTCCTTTATGGTGGAAATCTTCAAGCTATAAATTTCAAGGGTCCTAGAGTTGTCTTGCTTTATGGAGTTACGACACTCTATACTCTTCTTTTCGAAATCATTTATTCACCATCCCTTGCAGAATTGGAAGAAGCTGAAAAGGCCAGATCATACAGAGCAACTACTGAAGAAAAGGTTGAATATGGAGAATTAGATATGAGCGAATCCAACAACAGATCACACTCCAAAGATCCTCAGAGCTTACGTGCCAATGATGCAAATAAAAAGCAAAAATCATCCGTCATTGTTGATGATGATGATATCTAAGGTCTCAAAAGAGAAATACAATCAGTATAGATTCATGGATAAAAAGACAAGTTTTTATCTAAAATATTACATAGAATTGGCATAAGCGGTATAAACTGTTAAGCTTTATCTATGCATAAAAATACATTTCGTTCATATGATACGGTAAACTTTAAAAACTTGAAATCTTTTCAATCAATATCTCAACTTTGGGACCCTTTTCCCAGATTTTTCCTTCAAACTTCCACTCATTATCTCTTCTGATACTGATACAAACTCTCTCTTAACCCGGAGGACTTGGAGAAAAATGATTCTGACAAGTTTTGAAGAGAAAGAAAGAATTCAACTCAAACATAAAAAAATCAAGGAAAAATTTATTTGAACCTCCACAAACAAAATGAGCAAAGGAGAAAATTTAATTTAAAATGAGGTCAGAAAAGAAACCTTAACTGAATATGGTGAACTCAAGAAAAATAATGTATTATACATTATTACAATCGATGCACTCACAAAACAAAAATTCACAGAGAGGGCAGACCAAGAGTCTGGACTTGAAAAACCAGAGTTTTCAAGCCGAATTAAAAATACAATATTTATGATTTGATTGAGATTTTGTTAATTGAAATTTTTTTTTGAGTTAGTCATGTCCTGTTCAATCCAAAATTATTTTAATAAATTTTTTAAAGCTTGTTTTTCTCAATTTGAAAACCAAAATGAATGAAGAGATTCTTTGGACTGAAAACATTGAAGCTTGAATTTTAGTCAACAGAGTAAAAAGAGAGATTTACTCCAAAACAAAACAAAAAAAAAAAAAGCAGAGCTCTTTCCCTCTGATTTTAAGATTTCAACCAACCAATCAACTCAACTTTCAATTTATTCAAATATTCCAATCTTAAAATAGGTATTAAGCTCTTTCCCAAGTTATTCCTGTATTTTACTCCTATCAGCCAAATAACGAGAATTAAAGCCACAAAGGAGAGAATTAAAATTTTGTATTTTTCATAAATCTCATCGTTATCAACGATTTTAAGATTTGATGATAAATCAATTTTCCAACTTCCTTTTTCAGATGTCTGTCATTAACTCTCTCAAATCACTTCGTTCTTTCCTGATTATGAAGGTTTCAGTCAATTTAGATCTGATTGAAATATTTAAATAAAAGAAATAACTTACTCTTCGCTATAAAAAATCTTTATTTAATTTTTCTGAATGATTAACGAAATTTATAAAATTAGATTTTTATGAAAAATCCGTTCCGTTCTTTCTTTTATAAACAATTTCAAAGGAAAAATTAAAACTCTCGCAAATCCTGCGCGATGTTACCTGAAACAGCTTTGTTTGCAAATGTTATTCACAGTTCAACTGGTTCAAGAAATGACGATATCTGCTTTGATATGAAATCTTCTCTACTCCTTGGAGCAGAACAACCAACTCAACCTCCTGAACACTTTGACCCTTTGTTCATTCGTTCAAAGCGCTATTTTGGTAAATATAAAGTTTTTTGGTGGTTCAAAGGAGAACCTCTCTGTGCTCTCGGTCCTCAGTGGCCTTGGCTTTTATTAAACATGTCGATCACTTTAATACTAGGTCTCTGTGTCTTTTTATTTATTGCAAGAGAAATATCTCCTCTTATTGAACTCGCCACATTAATCTTCATTCTTTGTGAACTCGCAATGTGCCTTTATATGGCATTCAAAAACCCAGGAATTTGCACAAATAAAAACCCAATGGACCCTTCGATAACAGAGCTTGTGAAACATAATCGATTTTGCCCGAAATGCAAAATTATCAAAGAACATAGTGTGATCGTGCATTGTAAGGTCTGTGATGTTTGTATTAAAGGATTTCATCATCATTGCTCTTGGATTGGGAAATGCGTTGGATCTGGAAATAAAACTGCTTTTTATCTATTCTTAACTCTCACCGTTGCCTATCTATTTTTCTGCTTTGGATTGACAATTTTCCAAATCGTAAAAAA
>Ga0182738_1006204_pt1 | contig 12501 bp, 9 predicted proteins | sample eDN5th30CBELigMG_FD_128876 | JGI IMG/M metagenome (GOLD analysis project Ga0182738, IMG submission 128876) | Enriched Miracle-Growth compost microbial communities from Emeryville, California, USA - eDNA 5th pass 30_C BE-Lig MG (version 2)... ...
ATCGATGATCTCGCTCGTCGGTTCGGCCGGGATTCGCTGCGACTGACCACCCGGCAGACCTTCCAGTACCACTACGTCGACCGGCAGAATCTCCAGACCTTGCTGCAGTCGCTGCGCGAGGTCCTGATCGACACCAAGGCCGCCTGCGGCGACGACTCGCGCGGTGTGATGGCAACGGTCAATCCGCACCTCTCCGCGGTCCACGACCAGGTCTACGAGATCGCCAGCCAGGCCAGCGACCACGCGGTCCACAGGACCACCGGGTACGAAGAGATCTGGTATCAGGAAGAGCGTCCTGCGGGCGAGAAGAAGGCACCACTCAAGCAGGTGGAGACCGGCGACAAGGAAGAGCCGTTCTATGGCCAGACCTACATGCCGCGCAAGTTCAAGATCGGCTTCGCGGTGCCGCCCAGCAATGACATCGATGTCTACAGCCAGGACCTCGGCTTCATCGCGGTCGCCGAGGACGGGGAGCTCAAGGGCTTCAACGTGGCCATCGGCGGCGGCATGGGCCGGACCGACCGGGCACCCGAGACATACCCCCGCCTGGCCGACGTGATCGGCTACGTCGATGCCGATCAGGTGATTCCGGTGATCGACGCCGTGATGAGCGTCCAGCGGGATTACGGCGACCGCACCAACCGGGCCCACGCCCGCTTCAAGTACACGGTCGACGACAAGGGGGTCGACTGGATCAAGGCCGAGATCGAGCACCGGCTCGGCTTCGAACTCAGCGCCGAAGTCCCCTTCGAGTTCACGTCCAACGGGGACCCCCTGGGCTGGGTCACCGGCGAGGACGGACGCGAGCATTGCACCCTTTTCATCCAGAACGGACGCCTGACCAACCAGCCGGGCAAGCCGCTCTTGGACGGGATGCGCGCCGTGGCTGAGATACACAAGGGCCGCTTTCTTTGCACGCCGAATCAGAACGTGATCATCGCCGACGTCGAGCCGGAGGATCGGCCGGCGATCGACGCGCTGCTCGAGGAGCATGGCCTGGGAGAGTTCGAGGACGCCAGCGCGCTGCGGCTCAACTCGATGGCCTGCGTCGCCTTCCCGACTTGCGCACTGGCGATGGCAGAAAGCGAGCGCTACCTGCCTGACCTGATCACCAAAGTCGATGAGATTCTCGATGCCAACGGTCTCCGGGAGGAGCCGATCACGATCCGGATGACCGGTTGCCCCAACGGCTGCGCCCGTCCCTACATTGCTGAGATCGCTCTGACGGGTCGTGCTCCCGGTAAGTACAACCTCTATTTCGGTGGTGGCTTCCACGGCCAGCGCCTGAACAAGATGTATCTCGAGAACGTCGGCGAAGAGGCGATCCTCGAGGCGCTCGAAGAGACCCTCGGAAGTTACGCCCGCGACCGCGAAGAAGGCGAGCGCTTCGGCGATTTCGTGATTCGAGCCGGTTACGTGACCGAGGTCAAGGAAGGCCGCTACTTCAACGACTGAGTTGGGCCGGGCTGCTGGGGTTGGTTCGATTCAGGGGGATATAGCGCCCGTAAAACGAACCTACCTCCGGCGAGGCCTCTGTCTGGCCGGGACACCCAGCGTGAGTTCCTCGAAGAGATCCTCCGCGTCATCGAATTTGGCGCAGCTGGCGGCCTGGCCGATCCAAAGGGACTGCAGCTCACCCCGGTTCCGGGCGGCGGCCTCGCGGCGGAACTGGCCGGTCAGCCAGTTTTGGGCGGGGAAAGGCGCGGGCGGACCGTTCGCCTCGATCATCCGGGTCGCCTCGTTCGCGGCGCCGCGGGAGAGTCGGCCGCTCATCGCCCGGGTCAGCACCGTGTCATGGGCGGCGGTGGCGTCGATCGCGTCGCGGTAGGAGTCATTGGCCGCCGACTGCCGGGTCCTGAGGAAGGCGGTCCCGACCTGGACCCCATCGGCGCCGAGCGAGAACGCCGCCGCGACTCCGCGGTGATCGGCAATGCCGCCGGCCGCGATGACCGGGACCGAAACCGCGTCGGCGATCTGGGGGACCAGCGCGATCGTCCCGACCAGCGAACCCTCTGGGGCTTTGAGGAAGGAGACCCGGTGGCCCGCGCCCTCGGCACCGGTGGCCACGATCGCGTCAACGCCGCCCTGATCGAGGGCCAGCGCCTCGTCGACCGTGGTCGCGGTGCCAATCACCTTGGTGTTCCGTCGGTGGGCTTCCTGAACGAGCTCGGCGGACGGGACGCCGAAGACGAAACTGATTACCGCGGGCGCGAGTTCGAGCGTCGCCTGAATTTGGTCTTCGAATGAAGGGAGGTACCGCTCGGGGCATTCCGGCAGCGGCAGTTCGAGCCGTTCGAACAGCGGCTCAAGGGTCGCCGCGTATCGCTCGAACTCCCCGGGATCCGGTTCGACTTCGTCGCCGGTCGGCAGCCAGAGGTTGACCGCGAACGGACGGTCGGTCACGGCCCGGATCCCGTTCACCGCCTCGCGAATCCGATCCGGCGAGTAGCCGTACAGCCCGTAGGATCCGAGGCCTCCGAGCCGGCTCACCGTCGCGGTCAGTTCGGTCGAGGAGAGACCCCCGAAAGGGGCCAGCACGATCGGGATGTCGATGCCGAGCAGACGGCAGAGTCGGTTGGTCACGCCGACTCAGGTTAGCGACGTTGACGTTCTTGAAGAAGCGGTAGACGACGCTTCGAATTCAATCGGCATGTCTTCCCACTGATCGTGTCCTTGGCTCGAACTTACCCCCGGCGGGCGGCAAAACAACCAGGTCCCAGCCGATCGGCGGCGTATGCTCCGCGCGTGCCTGCGCGCCCCCTGAACGAGGTCATCGATCCCGGATGGGCCGACGCCTTGAGCCCGGTTGCGGGACAGATCGCGGCGATGGGGGCGTTTCTTCGTGGCGAGGCGACGGCCGGCCGCGGCTATCTGCCGTCCGGCGAGAACATCCTGCGTGCCTTCACCCTGCCGCTGGAGAAGGTGCGGGTGCTTATTGTCGGCCAGGACCCCTACCCGACTCCGGGTCATGCCGTCGGGCTCTGCTTCTCGGTCGCGTCCGACGTGTGGCCCCTGCCGCCCAGCCTGGTCAACATCTTCAAGGAATACAGCGACGACCTCGGGTTTCCGACTCCTGCCACCGGGGACCTTTCGCCCTGGTTCGATCGTGGGGTGCTGCTGCTCAACCGGTCTCTCTCGGTGCAGCCGGGGCGACCCAACTCCCATCAGGGCCAGGGGTGGGAAGCTGTGACCGACCAGGCGATCACCGCCCTGGCCCGGCGGGGCGGACCGCTGGTGGCAGTTCTCTGGGGCCGCAACGCCCGCAACCTCAAGCCGCTGCTCGGTCCGGTGCCCGCGATCGAGTCGGCCCATCCCAGCCCGATGGCCGCCCACAACGGCTTCTTCGGTTCGCGGCCGTTCAGCCGAGCCAACCAGCTGCTAGCCGATCAGGGCTGCGAGCCGATCGATTGGCGCCTGCCTGCCGGGTAGGCTGCCGGACGTGCGTCTGATCGTTGCCCGATGTGAAGCCCGGTACACAGGGCGACTGGACACCTTCCTTCCCGAAGCCCTTCGTCTGGTCATGATCAAGTCGGATGGGTCGGTGATGATCCACGCCGACACCGGCGGCTACAAGCCACAGAACTGGATGACCCCACCGACCACGATCGAGGAGACCGAGGCCGGCGGTGAAGAACCGGCGACGATCGTGGTGACCAAGCGGGCCGGTGCGACCGAGGACCGCGTCGAGATCCGAATCAGCGAGGTCCTCTCCGACGTGACCCATGACATGGGCGAGGCGGCGGCGCTGGAGCGCGATGGGGTGGAGGCGCACCTGCAGGAGCTCTTGGCCGACCAGCCGCACTGGTGCGGCGAGGGACTGACGCTGGTCAAGCGGGAATGGTTCACCGACATCGGGCCGGTCGACCTGATGTGCAAGGACCGGGATGACGGATGGGTGGCGGTCGAGATCAAACGGGTCGGAACGATTGAGGCGGTCGAACAGATCAGCCGCTACCTCGAGCGGATCCACCGCGAACCCGCGATGGCCGGGTGCCGGGGCGTGCTCGCCGCGCAATCGATCAAACCCCAGGCCCGGACCCTGGCCGAGGGCCGCGACATCGCCTGCGTCGAGGTCGACCTAGCCGTCCTCCGCGGCGAGCGGGAACCCGACCTGACCCTGTTCGGGTAGCTCCGGGCCCGGGGTGGGCGGGCTCAGGCGATCCGGCCGATCTCGACCCGCCAGACCTCGGGGCCCTGCTCCAGGTACTTCCAGGAGAAGTTTCCGGTCTGCTCTGCTTCCAGCTGGTAGTAGAGCGGCTTCGGATCGTGGTCGTTGATCAGCTCGAACCCGTCGCCCCGGGCCAGAGTCTCAAAGGTGTTGAAGATCAACTCGTGGCGCCGGGCCGGCGGCTCGGAGCGGACGTCTAGAGGGGTGATCGCCATTTCGTTCTCCTTGGTTTCAGTCGCTGGCGAGGACCGGGGCAGGCGGGCCAGGGCGTGCATGACCCCGTTGAGCCGTCGCTCCGCCGTGGGGTGCCCTGGCCGGATCTCGGCCAGGGCCCTCGCGGCCAGCCGGCTGGCCGCGACGGGATCTCCGGCGCGGCCCAGCGCGAGGGTGGCATCGGCCAGGATTCTGGCGAGCCGCTCCTCGGGGGCTGGATCTTCGTCAATTAATACACTCATAATGTATAAATTAGCTCATGGATGGCGAAGACGTGACTTTCCCCCTGAACGACCCACTCCCAGACGCTCGTGTCGTCCCGGACGGGACGGTCGAGACGCCACCCGCACCTGGGCTTGACCTGCTGGGTGGCGACCCCGTCGCGGCCGCTCGCGACCTGCTCCACGAGGTGATCGACCCCGAGATCGGCCTCGACATCGTCGAGCTCGGGCTGCTGCGATCGGTCAGCATCGACGCCGGCGTGGCACGCGTCCAGTTCACCGTCACGACCCCGGCCTGCCCACTCTCGAGCTACATCGAGAACGAGATCCGCAGCTGCCTCTGGCAGCTGCCCGGCCTCGACGAAGTGGAAGTCGAGTGCGTCTACCAGCCGGCCTGGACCCCCGAAGACATGAGCGACAAAGCGAAGACAGCCCTCGGCTGGAATCGATGAGATCCAAGCCGAATTTCGAGCGAGCGGCGCGGCCACCGGCGCTGCGGCGGCTGCCTTTCCTCGCGCTGGCGGTCGTCGCGCTCCTGGCCGGACTCTGGGCGGGCCTGCTCCGGCTCGGTTTGGACCTGCCCGCCCTGCGGCCTCAGCTCGCGACCGACCACGGGATCCTTCTGGTGCTCGGCTTTCTCGGCACTCAGATCGGGCTCGAGCGGGCGGTCGCACTGGGCCGCGGCTGGACTTACCTCGCTCCCGCCGCGGCTGGCGCCGGAGCCCTCTGGCTGCTACTTGGCCTGCCGCAGGAGGCGGGCCAGGCGATCCTCGCCTTCGGCGGCCTGGTGCTGGTGCTCGTTTTCGTCGCGGTGCACCGGATTCAGCCGAGCTGGCACAACCTGGTCATGGGGCTGGGCGCCGTCGCCTGGCTGGTCGGTGCGGTCGTCTGGCTGTCCGGCGAACCGATGACCGAGGTGGTGCCCTGGCTGGCGGCCTTCCTCGTCCTCACGATCGTCGGTGAGCGGCTCGAACTCTCGCGGATGGGGCGGCCGCCGAAGGGCGCGATCACGCTCTTGCTCGCCGTCGTGGCGGTCTTCATGGCCGGGCTCATCGTCGCGACCGTGGGGTCGGAGGAGGTCGGCATCAAGGTGGCTGGATTCGGCCTCATCGGCCAGGCGCTCTGGTTAGCCCGCTACGACGTCGCTCGGCGCACGATCCGGGTGCCGGGCGCGACCCGCTACATGGCGATCGCGCTGATCGCCGGCTACTTCTGGCTGGCGGTGGCGGGTCTCTCCTGGATCGCCGGTGGATCCCTGGTCGGCGGGGGTTTCTCCTATGACGCCATGGTCCACACGATCTTCCTCGGCTTCGTGTTCTCGATGATCTTCGCCCACGCGGCGATCATCGTCCCCGCGGTGCTCGGCGTAGCGCTTCCTTGGCGGGCCGGCTTCTACCTGCCGCTGGCGCTGCTCCACGTCGGCCTCGCGGTGCGGGTGCTCGGGGACCTTGCCGAGAGCACCTTCGCTTGGCGGCTCGGCGGGATCGTCGATGAGACCGCGATCCTGCTCTTCCTGGCGATGGCGGTGATCAGTTCGGTGCGGGCCGGCCGGAGCGCAGGATCGATCTGATCAGGCCGGTCATGGTGATCAGCCAGGCGGCGAAGGCGATCCAGATCGTCACGTCGGCGATGCCCTTCATGAAGTCGAACTGGTCGGCGGCCGCGAGCTGCCAGGTGGCGACGGTATACATGCCGAGCGGGAAGACCAGGCTCCAATACATCGGGCTGTACTCGATAGGGGCCTTCATCACCACGTGCCGCCAGACCCCGAAGATGACCAACATCGGGATCCACCAAGTTGCCCAGGCCCAGAGCACCAGCGAGATCCCGTCGACGAACGGATGCAGGTCGGAGAGATAGCCGATACCGGTTTCGGCGACCATCATCGCCGAACCCGCGTTGACGGTAATCGCCGCCGCTCCCATCACCACCCAGAACAGTGGGTTCATCTCGTCGACGCTGACCCGGAAGAAGAAGATGCGATACGCGAAGAGCGTCACGAAGATTCCGTAGAGGATCAGCCCGATCCCCCAGAAGGCATGGGCGGTGACGAAAATCACCTCGGAGCCGCTGGAAACGACGGCGCTCAGCTTGCTGCCCAGCGCGGCAATCGATTCGGCTCCTACGATCGCGATCAGCCAACCGCCGCCGACGATCCCGACGTTGCGCTCGGTGTCACGGAAGGTGAGGACCGAAAAGCTGAAGTAGCTGAGCGGTATCCAGACCGCCAGCGAGAAGATCCAGAGTGCGAGGGCGACATCGACGTGGCCGCGCAGCAGGAGCTGGATGCCGAAGACGTTCGCACCGGCCACGATGGTGAAGAAGGAGAAGACGAGCCGCGGGTTGACCAGGTCGGCCCAGAGCAGTCGTGGGAACATGATCGCGCGCGCGATCGTGGCCGGTATCAGGACTACGAAGGCGGCCGAGTCGACCACGAGGAGAGCGTTCGAGAGCGGCTTTATGTCGAGCAGGTAAAAGCCGTTCGAGATGATCCCGGTGGCCATGATCAGCGCGAAATAACCCGGGTAGAGAGTGCGGATCGCCCCCTTTACCCGCCCTTCCGCGGCGTTCATCAGCGCGGTCCGTTCGTGTTGAGGAAGAGCACCGGGCCGCCGTTGAACTCTCCGGCCTTTGATTTGCCGAGCAAAGCGGCCATGGCTTTTCCCGTGTAGACCGGGTCCAGCTCCAGGCCCTCGGAGCGCGCCTGCTCGATCGCCAGTGCCGAGGCTGGTGTCGGGGCGCCATAGGTTTCTCCCATCCAGTCGCTCGTCATTTCCAGATCGAGGGAGTGATCGGGGAATTCGGCGCCCCGCCGGCGAAGCAGCGTGGCGCTCTTGCCGGCCAGCTTCCGGATCGACGGTTCGTCGAGCGTCAGGTGCTCGGTGACGACGACACCGGTCACCCGGGCCGGTAGACCGGCCAGGCCGAGCCCGAGGGCGAGGCCCGCGGCGGTTCCGCCCGAACCGGTCGGAACCACTACGTGGTCTGGTTCGGGGAGCTCTCCGGACCGGACCTGTTCGGCGATCTCGAAGGCCGTCTCGACGTAGCCGAGCGCACCGAGCGGGGAGGAGCCTCCGGAGGGGAGAATGTAAGGCGCTCGGAGGCCGCTGGAGTGCCGCGCGATCAGCCAAGGGGCGAGGGCGATGGTGCGATTCTTGGTTCGGGTGAAGTGAAGGGTCGCGCCTGAGGACTCGAGCCTCGCGAGCTGGGCTTCCACATGTTCGTCGCGGGGCTGGTCGATCAACCCGAGCGCGGTGCGGAGACCCTGCTCGCGGCCGTAGAGGGCCGTGGCCAACCCCCAGTTGGTCCCGAGGCCACCGAAGGTAAGGATCGTCTTCCGCCGGCGCCTTTTCACGTCCGGCAACAACCACTCGAGCTTGCGTACCTTGTTGCCGCCCCAGCCTCCGTCGCCGAAGCCGCTCTCGTCCTTCAGCCAGATCTCGGGGCCTCCCGATTCGAGGCCCCTCAAGCGCCGTACCGGGGTCGGACCGGACCCCAGTCTGATGTGGGGAAGGGTCTGCCTGAGAGCCGGACTCCAGTCGTGCAGATATGGCACGCCGTGATTGTGACGAATCGGGTGCCCTCAGCAGGTCGCGGGGGTCGCCGAGGAGGAGATCAACCGCATCGAGAGCGTCAAGCCGCCGAAGCCGTGATCCAGGCGGAGGGCTTGACCGCCACTTTCGGCCCGCACCGATGTTTAGACTCATATCGGTTCGGGCCGGACTTCCGGTCCTTTATCGCATCGAAATCGAGCAAGGGGCTGGCGAGGTGAAGAACAGCAGGTGGGGTGCAAGGACGCTCGTGGCAGCGGCGGTCGCAACCCTGGCGACTTTCGTCCTGGCCTCGGGTCAGGGCGCCTCGGCCGCTCGAGTCACCGCCGAGCGGGCACTGCCCCAGACCTTCCTGCTGAAGCTGGACGAGCCTTCGACCGTGCAGGCCTTTCGCCACGATCGCGACGAGGGTTTGCGTGCCGCCCGTCGAGCGGCCCGCAGCCAGAAGTCAGAGATCACCGGGGCCCAGGCGGAAGTTATCGAGGAGCTACCGAACCAGGCCGACGTCATCTACCGGACCCACAGCGTGGTGGCCGGCATCGGCGTGACCGCCCCGGCCGGATACCAGGAACTCTTGGCTCGGATCCCCGGAGTACGCGCCGTCTACCCGGTGGCACCGAAGTACGCGGACAACTCCTACGCCGTGCCCTTCCAGTCGGCCCCGCTGGCCTGGCAGGAGACCGGCTTTCGCGGCAGCGGCCAGACGATCGCCGTGATCGACACGGGCGTCGACTACACCCACGCTGACTTCGGAGGGCCGGGCACAACCGCCGCCTACGACCAGGCCCACGCCGCGGAAGACCAGGCGATCGACTCGGACATGTACGACGCGGACAAGTTCGCCGACGGCGTTGGGATCGACCTGGTCGGTGACTCCTATGACTCGGACCCCGATTCCGACGACTACCAGCCGTTTCCGCATCCCGACCCGAACCCGCTCGACTGCGGCGGCCACGGCTCGCATGTGGCGGGATCGGCAGCCGGATTCGGCGTAAACGCCGACGACTCGACCTACTCGGGACCCTACGACGACAGCATGGACTTCGACGCGATGAAGATCGGCCCCGGTGTGGCGCCGGATGCCAAGATCCTCGCGATCAAGGTCTTTGGCTGCGACGGCAGCACCAACGTGGTCGCCGAGGCAATCGACCGTGCGGTCGACCCGAACGACGACGGCGATCCCAGCGACCATGCGGACGTGATCAACATGTCGCTCGGCTCGGATTTCGGCTCGGTCCAGGACGGTGACTCGGTGGCCTCCAACGCTGCGGTCGACATGGGCGTGTCCGTGGTCGCGGCAGCCGGCAACTCGGGTGACCACGCTGACATCACCGGTTCGCCCGGCGACGCCTCGAAGGTACTCAGCGTTGCCAGCGCGGTCGATGCTGCCTCGAAGGTCGACGGTGCGGAAGTGACGATCGACGGCGATCAGCATCTCTTTGGGATCACCCGGTCCGAGCTCTACGACTGGGACGAGAGCCCTGACCTGACTGGCCCGGTGGTGGCGGCCCCGGCGGAAAATCAGACCGCTTGCGCCCCTTACCCGGCACACACCTTCGACGGCAAGGTGGTCTTGGTCAAGTGGCATGACGCTTCGCCCGAATGCCCGTCGATCACCCGGGGCGAAAACCTGGCGGCGGCCGGAGCGGCTGGGTTTATCTTCGGCAGCGACTCGGAGTCCTTCTCGGCCGGGATCAACGGCGACGACGGGATTCCAGGTGTGTTGATGGTCAAATCGGGCGCTGACGAGATCCGTGACGCGCTCGAGGCTTCGCTGCCGGTGACCGTCGATGGCACCGAAGTCAACGCCGTCAGCCAACTTTTTCCCGCCGACAACGACAAGGTCTCCTCGTTCTCCTCGCGAGGCATCCACGCGGTTGGCAACGTCAAGCCGGATGTGACCGCGGTCGGCAGCTCGATCTTCTCGGCCGCGGTCGGCCAGGGCAGCGACGGGATCACCTACTCCGGCACCTCGATGGCCTCGCCGATGACCGCCGGCCTTGCCGCGCTGGTACGCGAGGCGAACCCTGGCTGGACCCCGCTCCAGGTCAAGGCTGACATCATGAACACCGCCGCGCATGACCTGCATCCGGGTGGGTCCGCGCATCCCGAAAGCGGCACCTACGGACCGCCGCGGGTCGGCGCTGGGCGGATCGACGCCGAGCTCGCGACCGGCAACAAGGTTCTTGCCTATGACGCAGAGAACGGCGCGGTGAGCGCCTCGTTCGGACCGGTCGCGGCGGTCGTGCCGATGACTCTGAGCCGGGACATCACGGTTGATAACCAGTCCGACACATCCGCCAGCTTCGACGTCTCGTACGACCCGATCAACGAGGTTCCCGGCGCCGAGTTCAGCGTCTCGCCCTCTGAAGTGACCGTTGAACCGGGGGAGACCACGGCGGTGACCATCAGCCTCGAGATTGAAGATCCCGCCAAGCTGACCAAGGCGGTGGATCCCACCTTGGGCCGCGAGGGTGAAGCTGAATGTGCGGTTGGCGTCTTGTGTCCGCGGGAGACCCTGGCCGAGGCCTTCGGCCGGCTGCTGCTCGACCCGACCGACGCGGGCACCCAACTGCGGGTTCCGGTCTACGCCTCGCCGCGGCCCGCCTCCGACATGTCCCAGCCGAACTCGCTGGCGATCCACCGGAGCGCTACTACCGCGGGTGGCCCCGACCAGACCGCGGATTTCAAACTGACCGGCCAAGGGGTGGGAACCGAAGACGGGGAGAACGGCATCGGCGACGGCGACCCGGACAACGACATCGAGTCGATCGCCGCTGGCTTCGAACTTCAGGCGACCAGCGGCGAGTCGCCGGAGTGCAGCGAACAGGGCGAGTTCAACTGCTGGCGCCTGCCGGAGGAGAAGTACGCGGACCTGAAAGCGGTCGGCTACACCTCGAACGCGCCCTCGGTCGCCAATCCGGCCAACGCGCGGGCCTACTTCGCAGTGGCCGTCCATGGGCCATGGGCTATCCCCGCCGATAAAGCCTTCATCCAACTCGACCTCGACGTCGACGGTGACGACACACCGGACCTGTTCGTCTACAACACCCGGATCGGCGAGGACGACACGTTCGTCAGCGCTCTGCTGGACCCATCCAAGCCCCAGGGGAAAAAGGTGATCAGCGCGCTGGGGATCAACGGGCGCTTCGGTGATCTCGACACCGCTCTTTACGACAGCGACGTGATGGTGCTGCCGGTTTCGCTGGCCAAGCTGGCCGATTACGGGGTAAACCCGGCAAACCCACGCATCTCCTATGGCGTGGAGGGGTACAGCTATTCGTCCAATCCGCCGATCGACCTAATCGGGGTCGACCCCGACACGGGCGACCTCAAGGATCCTTTGAGCGCAAACCTCTTCCAGCCGGGGATCACGGTTACCGACCAGGACGGCTTCGGGCCTCTGGTCGAGGACCAGCCCGGGGCGGAGCTGACCGTGACCCGGAACATCGATTCGTACAAGGCGGATGGCGGGCGCGGGGTGCTGATGCTCCACTTCCACAACCGGGTCGGCGAGAAGGCTCAGGCGATCGCACTGGAAGGCGCGGCCTCGCAGACCAAGCTCTCGGTCGCCGCGGAAACCCTGACCGCCAGAGTTGACGCGATCGGCAGCAACCTCCCGAGTCCGTCGGGGGAGGTCACCTTTCTGGTTGACGGCCACCCGGTCGGCAGTGCGGCTGTCGCGAGCGGCTCCGCGAAATTGAATTATGAGGTTCCTCATGGCGCGACCCACCAGGTACGAGCCGAATACTCGGGCGACACCGACTTCGAGGCTTCCGCCGACCAGGTTCAGCGTTCCGACCCGGAACTCACCGCTCGGGTAACGACTAAGGGCAAGAATCGCTTCGGCTGGTTCCGCAGGCCGGTCGCGGTCGCGTTCACCTGCACAACCCACGGATCCGAGCTGACCGGGGGATGCCCGGGGACCCGGCGTCTGACCAGGGACGGGCGGGGTCAGAAGGTCGACGAGTCGATCGTCGCCCAGGACGGAGGCCGAGCCTCGGCGGTCGTGCGGGGGATCAACATTGACCGCACCAGGCCGAAGTTACGGATCTCCGGGGTCCGGCCGGGCGCCAGGTACAAACGGATGCGCCGAGCCCGCTGCGTCGCCCGCGACCGCACCTCGGGGGTGCGCAGTTGCGGAGTCCACTGGAAACGCCGCGGCAAGCGCGGCATCTACACGGCGACCGCCGTCGATCGCGCCGGTAACAAGAGGACGAAACGGATCAGGATCAGAATCAAGTAGCTGAGTCCGTTCAGGTCTTCAGTCCGGGAGGGTGGGGACCGCGGTTCCCTGGTCGGCGTCGATCATCGAGGCTCGTTTGATCACGTTCTCGCCGAACCGGGA
>Ga0182738_1006206_pt1 | contig 12498 bp, 7 predicted proteins | sample eDN5th30CBELigMG_FD_128876 | JGI IMG/M metagenome (GOLD analysis project Ga0182738, IMG submission 128876) | Enriched Miracle-Growth compost microbial communities from Emeryville, California, USA - eDNA 5th pass 30_C BE-Lig MG (version 2)... ...
TATTGACTTTAAAAAAAATATTTTCTCCAATAAAAGAAATATTTTCAAAAGTTGTTTTAGTTTTAGCACAACTCTAAGGAAGTTTCAATTTATTTCTCCTTTAAAAACTTCAAGGGTAATTTTTTCAAGTCTTTATTTATACCTGAATTGAAGTCGCTCCTATGAATTTCAATGATTTTATTAAATTTGTATTTTGCGGTGTTTTTGATTCGAGGCTTTTAAAACAAACTATGTATTTTTATGGTTTAATTTAAATTCAGTTTTTTCCAGCAATCATTCGAGCTCTTTCAGTATCACTCAGTAGAAAGCATCTTACTAATTTTAAGTCCGACTTCCGCTTGAATCCTTTGTCTTGATAAAAACAATATGGATTTGCCAATTTGTCATTTTGCATTATCCAATTATCAGAGCAATGAAAAAGTGAAGAAAATTGATGTCTATTGTTTCTTGAATAACTCTTATGCTCTAGTTTGGCCGAATGTTGAGTAGATGAAGGTTTTTATGATGCTAGCATCTTAGAGCAAAGATTAAAATTTTATTGAACAAGAATTAGAATCAGTAATCCAAATCATTAAAATTCAGTGTGCAAGGTTTTTGTTGACAGACAAATTCAAAGCAATTATTTTGCCCTTTTAGAGTTAAAAATTCTTCATACAACTCTCAAGATTTTCTCGGTCTTGAAGTTGAATTCTTGTCTTTTATCAAGTCTTTCCCAATATCAGAAAATATTCCCGCTTCTTAAACAAGAATTTAAACCTTGAAAAACTCATGATGATGATGATAACAATAGGCTCCGAATGAGATACTGATTATTTGAAAAGCATGTGACGCAAATGTGGTTCTAATTCTCAAAATCAGTTTTAGCCTTAAAATATGGATCAATAATTTAGCTTTGAACAAAATTCTTATTATACAAAAATGCATAGTTATATGCTCACACTCAATTCTTAAAATCTGTTAATAACAAAATTTGTTTAATAAAAGCTTCGATTAAACACTTTTTTAAAAAATATGAATAATCCAAGTTCAACTGTTATCCGAGGACTTCCTCGGTCTGAGCATCGACCATCAAATCATGTTGTTCATGAAGGTTTGTTTCAAGCAAAATCTGAATATTAAAGGTAATTTCTAGGCAAGTTTGGTTTTCAAAATCAGCCAGAAATTCAATCAATGAGCGAAGAGGAGGTTCGAACTATCGTTGCAGATTTCAATCAAAATATAAGTAGATATTATTATTAGAATCTCTTTCATAGATTCACATAGATCAGGTGTTGTTGGAGAATGAAGAGCTGAAGGCTAAGATGGAGGCATTTACCAAACAAAATCGAGAAGCAGAAGAGCATCTCAATGTCCTGGAAGAACAGAACAAAATTTTGAATGAAGAGAAGAGACACTATGAAGAGTTGTGCAATAAATTTGAAACCAAGTTAGAATCAAAAGAGAAGGAATATATAGCGACTGAGCTGAATAAATTATCGATTTTGAAACAGAACGATCTCAATGGCGAAATTAACAAATATAAAGAAGTAACTGAGTGATATGTGGGATGAAAATTAATTTGCCTAAAGGCTATTGAAGCGAGTATAGGAGACGCGGACCAGAAGAATACATTGTTGGAATTAGTGAATGAATATGAGAAGATGAAGCAAGATATGATTGAATTTTCTCTCAAGTTTGAGCATGTTGCAATCGAGAATGATAGACTCAAGGAAGAAATAAATAAAACTAATAAAGAACAACAAGCTTTAAAGCAATGCATGAGATGTCATGAAAAATTCTCGCCACTTTTAAATAATGAGGTTTCGTGATGTTACTGTAAAGAAATGTCTAACTTTTTAATAGCAAGCTTGTGTCTTCCATCCTGGAAAACTCAAATATTACTCTTGCAGGTAAAGGAAATTAAAAAAGAATTATTTCTCATCTCTCATCTTAGGGGTTGTGGAGCTGATGAATATTGGTCATGTTGCAATAGATGTACTGTTTGCCAAAAAGGCTGTAGAGAAGGAAAGCATTTATGCTTGTAAATGAACGGGAGGATGGATTGTATTCAATAAGGAGGGCGAAAGTTTTGCTTTTTTTTCAAACTTCCTCGAAAATAGCTTGAAATTTTCTCGTAACTAACTATATAATTAAATATTTGTCTATCTGTGTGTCTGATATTGATACATACACTCTTATTTCTGTCTGAACTATTTCTCCCTAATCTGAGGTTTTATAGTTTTTTTTGTCATATTAGGAAGAATTATTATTCTTTTTAATAAAGAGTAGGGAATGGAGGTTTTTCTGATGATGAAAAATTGATCATATGACGAGAAACTTTCTCAAAGGAAGCGTGGGTTCGAAATTTAATTTTGAAAAAATTTTGAACTTTTGAATTTTCTTAAAGGCATCCATTCTCATTGATGGAAGGGATAAGTTAGGTTGACTTCCAATTCTTTAAAGAGAAAGAAAACATTCGGGTTTTTGAGAATGATTAGTTTTTCGAGAAAAAATTTGGCCAATTTTTTGGATATATTTGTAAAGTAAAAAAATCGAATAAAATTTTTTGAGAAATTTTTTATTAAATTTATTAAATCGGTTAATAGAATCAGAACAAATGTCGCAGTATAATCGCAGAAACCCCAAAAGCTATAACGAGAGCTATAACAACTACAACAACCAGCAAAGAAACCAATACTCGAAAAAATACGAAGACTCTTATGAAGAGGGCGGTTACCAAGATGATTCTAAGGGCAAATCTTATCAGAATAATTCTGACTATCACTACAAACCAAAAGGATTTTCTAATCGTAAAGCACATGGCTACCCCGAAAATGAGACTGTTTATGTTGAGAAAAACACTACTACTTATGTTGACAAAGGCAGAGGCACCCAGATTTCATACAAACCAAAGAAACAAGATTCCGAGCTAAAACATTCCGAAGAAAAGATTCCTGTCGAAGCTTCCCATAAACAAGAATCTCATGCTGATAATCATCAACATAATTCTACTACAGGAACCACTCATACGGAATATGTACAAAAAAATCAAAATCAAGGCTCAGAAAATTCGCATCCTCTTCAGCATGATGGAAATCATGGGCGTCATCATAATGAAGATAAAAATAAAAGGAAAGAAAGACCACCTAGAGAGAAAAAGAAGCCTGTAGAGGCTAACAAGGAAAGTGGACAACCAAAGAGTCAACAGAGCATATCTTCAAATGATGCTGGCGGTGTTTCTTCTAAGAACGAACTTGATGATCAAAATCAAAATACAAACACAAATAAACCACAGAAAAATCAAAGAGAAAGACCTCCCAGAGGTGAGAAAAAGAATAAGGAATATGTTCCCAAACCAAAGGATTCCGAAGGCCAAAGACAAGAAGGACATGATCAGAATGCTCCGACTACTGGAGTTATGGAACATTCTACTCAACAACTACAACAGCACGGAGGTCAAAACCAGAGCCAGAGAAGGAATAATAACTCCAATAAGAATAAAGATGAACATGGTGCAAAGCCTGCAAGAGATAGAATAAAAGATCATCTCAAAGGGAATAAAGAAAGAGATCATCAAAAACCCCATCCTAAGCAAAGAAATCAAAAAGAAAAACCTCCTCAAGATGGAGTTCCTGAAAGTGGTATTAATGCCAATGCACAACAGCAAGAAGAAGGAATAAAACCAGTTGCAGTCGAAAGGGAACTTCCAGCATTTGATCCAGATGATGAAGAAGCAGTTCAAGAAATGTTGAGATTGACATCTTTACTTTTTGAATCAGCTTCAAATATTCCAGGAGCTGAAGAGGTTCCTGAAGGTGCAACCAAGAAAGGAAAAAAATTAGAAGTGTTGTCTTCAGAAGCAGCGACTAATTTAGAAAAAGTTGAGAAAAGAGGAAAGAAGGAGAAGCCTGCTAATAATAATGAAGAACAAAAATCTGCAGGATTGAAGAAGGAAGAGAAAAAGAAACCCAAGAAGAATCCTTTACATTGGGCATGTGCTGAATTTAATAAGGTTTATCATCATAAAAGAAACTTTTTGGAATTGTACAAACAATTGGAAGAGACATGGGATGAGATTTATGCGACTGTGGAGGATAATTGGGAGACACATAAATTTTTGGAGAAGACTAAGCCATATTATTTCCATTCATTTTCTATTTATGTTGTGCTTTATTTCCATTTGTTGATTGAGAAAGAATTGTTTGAAGCTGCTACTGATTTTTACGAGCAGCAGAAGGAAATGATTGCAAAGGAGACGACATTTGGACCAATCATTGAGGATGCTATTTATGAGCTTAGAAAGACAGACAATAACAAAGGCAAACAAGGAGGAGGTTTTGCAAGAAGCAATTATAGAGCTAGAAAACAGTTGCCTGATAGAGTTGGGCTTTCTGATTTTGAAAAGAAATTGGAGGATGTCGTTATTGTAGAGAAGTTTGAGAAGTTTAACAATAAACATTTGAGAATTGAAGTATTGGAGAAGATCAAAAAGGAAGAAAAAATTGCGATTCACTTTGCAGAAAATCCACACATGGAGCCATTCATATCATTGGTCCAGATTGCCACAAAGCACGAAGTATTTATCTTGGATCTTCAAAGAATTTGCCACTTTGATGATAATGTGAAGCTTTTGGTGGAGTTCTTTACTTTAACTCTTGGCAAAAAATCCTCAACAATCATTGTTAATGATGCGAATGAGTTATGTGAGAAACTGTTAAAATCAATGTTTATTGAGAAAGAACAAAAGGATCCAGTATTCGTGAAATTGAAGAAAGAGTTGTGTCAAACATTGGATAAAAATAAAAACAATTTTACGGATATGTCGAAATTAGGACTTGGTAAAAATGTCAGAGAACTTGCAAAGAATGTCCTGGAAGTAAATATGGATGAAAGAGAGCGGTTTGGAAATTGGTATAGAAGACCTTTATCGAATGAGCAAATTGCTCTCAGTGCTCTTGATGTTTTGATTCTATTTGCTTCTTATGGTAAATTGTTCGAAAGTGAATTTGAAGATTAGATAGTGAGAAGAGATAGTTTTTCTTTGGGTAATTGAGACGATTTTATCTTTTTATAATAATATGATGGTGCTGACAATATAACTGAACTTATCAATAAAAATAAAATAAAAAGTTTTTTCCAGTTGTCATAATAATAAGAAGAATAGTTAAATCGAACAATTTGAAATAAATATTTAAATCTTATTATCTCGAAGATTTCTAGTTAGAAAACTTGGATTCGATTTCTTGCTTGAATCCAGCAGACTACTACCTTTGAAACTGCCTATTTTCAGTCCCAAATTACGAGTGGACTTGGAATATCCTGCTCCTCGATCACTCACTCTGGTAGCTCTCATTGTCAACAAACCTTCAAGCTGAGTTCCTTCCAAGCTACTTCTGAGATATCCCTTCTTACTATCTCTTGGAGAAAGGACTGAAAGTCTTACAGAGCCTGATCCATTGCCTTTAGGTGAAGAAATTGCCTCAATATTATCGAGTTTCAGATGGTTGAAATCAGAGATAAAGCTGGATCTCAGGACCTTTCTCTTTTCATAAAAAGGAGCATGACCAACCGGGAGATCAAGTTTGGTAGGGTTTTTGGAAGGACTTTTCCTTCGGGAATAATCAGCACGAAGAACTTCTTCAATGCCGAGAGCGATGCTATCTTTTTGAGGCAAGGTGATTTCGCGACTTTCTTGAGTTGGGAATAAGCTTAATTTTTCTTGGCTTCCTCTTGAAAGAAGACCATGATTGTTTTGATTTCTACGGTTTTTGGCTCCAAATATCTTGTCGAGATTATTGTAAATATTCTGGCTTCGGGCTTGGAAGGCTAATTGACGATCATTGCCTGCAGATTCTTCAGTATTTTGAGTGAGACCATGTGGTAAGGAGGTGTAGTAAGAAGAAGCTTTTTTGATTGGGCTTGGAGTTTTGGTTGTTGCTCCTCTGAAAATTTTGTCAAGGTTTTGAACGAGACCATTTCTGGGATGATGTAAAGGCTCGAGGTGTACAATATCAGCAAGTTCACTTTGGACTTGAGCTCGATTAGTTAGATCACCATGATCATCGATTCTTTTGAGGAGACTAACTGATTCGATGCTTCTAAAGTTTTCTAATTTAGCAAGAATATCTTCAAAATCTCTATTGAAGTTTTCTATTGAAATTTGTTGTTGAATATCTTTTCCTTCAATCAATTCCTCAAGTTGTGCACTCGAGAATTTTGCTTGTTCTTCTAAGAAGCCCTTGATTAAATCTTCCTTGAGAGCATAATATTGGCAAGTGCTCACTTCATCCAGATCTTTCATCTGAGTTTGAATTATGTCTCGAATGTCTTGGATTTCCTTCTTTAAATTCCCAATTTCTGCTCTGACAGTTCCAAGTTCATTGAACTTTGCATTTTGGACCTCTTCAGCTTTTTTGAGTAATTCTTCTTGCTTTAAATCAATCTTTTGTCTCAATTCATTCATACAACCAATAATATGCTGCTTATATCCAAAGACGATCTCCTCAAGATCTTCTTTATTAGTCTCGAGTTTTTTCTCCCATAATTCATACCCTTTAGTTTTGGCTTCCATTTGACATAATAATTCATCGACTTTTCTTTGGATACGCCCAGATGCTCTTTGAAAATTCATTACATAATGACCATCACATGTATTGGAAACAAGGCATTCAGAACAACGAAGTCTGTGATCAGTGAAACAATAATATTGCGTTTCTTCTTCTTGATGTTCAGGACATTGTAATGGATGATGAGAATCCTTTAATTGATTGATGAGAACTTCAGTCAGTCGCGGAGAGAATTTTAGAGTAGTTGAAGAGAGATGGTGAGGATCTAAGTAGAAATCTATAACTGGGAGAAATTAATTTAGTTACGAATCTCTTTGGTGTGGCTAATATGTCCATGAACGCTTGGGGTTCTTCTAGGTTCATTTTCTTCAGTTTTGGTGAGAAGTTCAGGTTGATTTTCCTCACGAGTTGGAATATGATCCTCTTCCATGGGTTAGTGAGATGTTGGTTTTTAGTATTTATTGACGAGTTTGATATGAATTTAAATTATTAGTTCATATCTTCGATTTCTTGAGTATCCAGAACAACAAATTTTCTCTCTTATTCAGGTTGCAAGAGAAAATCTGAATCAGACACATTAAGAAAAATTGAAGCTTTTGGCTTGTTTTTAGGAGATCCTTTTGAATTTTATTTTCAGAGATTCAGTATTTCTTTTGAAAAATGAAGTCCAAATTTTCATAGTCCCTGGGAGGAAAAGATCGAAGACAGACCTTTGGGAGTCAATTTTTGAAGAAATGTCATTTGAGAAATTTTTTCAAATCTTTTGTTGATTTTCTTGAGCAAAGAGAATGCCAAGGGAATGCAGAGGACTTTTTCAAATGGAAGAAAAGATTTGGAATTTAAGGAATTACACCGTTACCTTTCTTAAAAAATTTTTTGGTAAAAGACTGTAGGATAATTAATAGAAATATCATAACGAAAGAGTATTGGTGAGAGAAACAGCGCTCATAAGAAGAAGGGTTTTGACTTGATTTTGAGAAGAGTGCTGAACTCTGTCAAATTTCAAAGAATTTATAAAAGGAGGAAAATTTGTCGTTGAGATGCGAGAGAAAGATGGATCTGGTCTTTGTATGTTGATACCAGACAAAATACAATTTTGAAAAGAAAAGAACTTGGAAAGGAAGGAAGAATAATGATATTTTTAGGACAGGATTTTTCCGCTTGTTCTTTTCGATAATATCACTGAGAAACGCTTTGAGATTTTTGAGCACCAGAGCAAGTTTATTTAAAGGATAAAAAGCAATTATCCTTGTAGAAATTCAGGATTGAGATTGACCATTAAAAAATCAAAGCAAACAATTTTTTCCTTGTCAAAAAATGTGAAATCATGAAAACGTCAAAATGACGAAAGAAAGAATTTTTTGAATGCATTCTTGAGGCTGAGAAAGGCTCAAAGATGATAAAGGTGGGAGCAGATTTTGAGGCCATATGTTCTTTGAATAATTACAGGCACAAATGATATTAAGATCTTAATTTGCGGCACACATTACACTTTTGATCGTATTCACAGCTTTATCAAATTAGTTAAACATAGATTGATTTTAATTTATAAATCCTTGTTTATTGGAGCCTAATAAAATCTCGATCTCATGGTTAATTGTTTCCTTCCTTCTTTTTCTCATGTTTGCTTAGACTTACCAAAACTTCGTTGAAATCGGCAGAGTTGCTTATGTCCACTTCGGTGCCCTCAGAGGTCAAATCGTTGTTATCCTCGATATCCTCAACGAAAACAGAGTAATCTATCCTTCTCTCAATCTTGCCAACATCTCTCTTAGGTCCTCGTCGAAAACCCCATCTCTGGCGTCGAAAGACAAATCATCCCCATCAGAAGACTCTCTTTGACTAAATTCAGAGTCCCCATCATCAGATCCCCCAAGACTGCTACCCTCAGAGCTGCTCTTGAAAAGTTCGACCTTAAGGGCAAGTGGGAAAAGTCCACCACCGCCCAAAGAATTGCCTTGAAGGCCAGAAGAGCTAGACTCACTGACTTCGAAAGATTCAGAGCTATGGTCCTCAAGAGAAGAGTAAGACTTTGTGCAATATTGAACTTTACTAATACAATCTTGTAGCTCTCCCACTCCGTTAAAAAGACCGTCGGTGCTGCCCTCAGAGGTGGAAAGAAGGCCCCCGCCAAGAAGACCGTCAAGAAATAAATGTATGAATTGAAGAAGGCTCTATGATTGAATAAGTTGCGTCTAACAATCGATAAAAACAGATTGTAACATTTGTATTCACTGTTCTCGCATATTTCCCTTGTTGTCCCTCTTTGAAACATTAAACTCGAGCTTTTGCGATCAAATCTAGCTCAAAAATAGGATCTAGTTCATAAGATACCTTCTTAGATTATCATTTAACCATTTTGACAACTCAAAACTTGACAATATCTCTTCTCTCCCTGGTTCTCTCAAGCGGAAAGGCATTTTCTTTGGGACTCTCACACTAGATTCATCCTTGCATTTTTTCTTTGAAGGATTTATTTTCAGCCTCTCACCCTTCTCATTTAATTTTTAAAAGGGATTAGGGAATAGGGAATAGAAAACTGTCGGTCATCATCAAATATTATTATTTGAAGAGGTGAGAGAAAGAGGGTGTCCTCTAAATGGTGCAATTAAAGTACTAACATGTAGGTTGTGAGATTTTTTTGAATAAATGTTGAGGAAATTTTTTGAGATTAGGAAGTGATTTTTTCTTCAATAATCTGATATAGTGAATTGGTAATACAAGATTGTGAGCTTGGGATTTTTTTTTTGCATGAGGGAAAAGCCAGTACAAAATAGTTGAGCTCAGGATTTCTCCTTGTCTCACTTTTCATCTTTTTCATTCGAGTTGAGGATTTGCTATTTCACTTTTTTTTGTAAAAAATAAATGATGATGAACGAGATGTTGAATTGAGAAAGTGAAAAAAGTCCGAAAATTTTTTTGTGAAAAAAATGTGATAACCTCCATGAAAAAGTTCATGATTTGTCTTCTTGAGTCTTCCTCAGGAAGAAAAAATGATGAAAGATTTCTGATTAAGAAAAGGAGGGTTATTTTTTATAGATAGGAACTACTTTCTTCATTGAATTAAGAGGATGATCAACCTCCTTGAAAAATTCCTTTTTCACTTCAATGCAATCTGCTTGAGAGCTCTTGAATACCTTTTTTTTGTCATCATGGTTGCAACATATTTTTGTCTTTCTCTAAAATCTAAAAAAAATGAGACTTCTTAGTCTAGGTTTTCGAATGCAAAACATCTTCCTTTTTGTATTTTCTAAAGTAAAAATAGAAGATTTCAAAAACTATTTTTGAATACATTTATGATTTTAGATGAAGAGTTTTCTATTCGCATGAAACAACTGAAAAGGTCAAATCAATGAATTGATCTAAGGTAGAAGATAAATTAAAGTTTCTAAATCGCGAAGAGTTTATTTTAAGCTTGTATTGGCAAAGGATCCTTTGGAAGAAGGTATTTTTGAACTGATAAGTTAATTGAAGACAAATAAGATTTTCCATTAATGAAGTACACAAGAAAAAGCTTCAGGAAATTAGAAAATAAAGAGAAGATTTTTGAATTAAGATTTGTTGAGAGAATTTTTTTTTATGAAGTATTATTTGTAGATTTATGAAATTAATTTTGGTTTTGGCTGAGATTTGTCAAAAATAAATTTTGAATCAAAGCAAAATTTTATCACATTTTCTTTTTATTTTTGATTTTGTAATTAAATTTTAGCTTTTTAATTTTTAATTTAATTTTTTCCTTTGAGAAGTTTTCATTCACTTTTTTTAATTAATTTATTTTTCATAATTTGGGAAAAAATTTTTCAAATCAAAACCAGAACCAAAACTCAAAAACGAGAACTTTATTGCATATTTTGTTTAATTTTTGTTGAAATCACTTCAGATAGATAGATATTTCGAGGCTTCACCTCACGATAGAATGGGAACATTATTGTTTGATTACGCACTCCAAAAGCTTTTTTGAAAGATTCAGATTCCTACTGAAGAATTTTAATTCTTTTCTCAAATTAAATTCAACAGATTTCATTTGAACTTCAAATTTATTTGGTTGTGAGAAGCCCATTTTGAATCTCCTATAAATCAAGTAGAAAACCTCACAAAAAGAATATTTGCAGTTTTTCTGCTAAAAATCAATCGACATGTCAAAGACAAGACCTGGAAAATAGAGAAAGAGGAGAAGGAGAAAATGAGGTTTCAATTATTTTCAAGGGATCTTTGAGATTTGTGGATCGCTGAAGATTTCATCACATATTGAGCACATTGAATGAAAAAGGATTTTGATCTCTTTTTTTATCTTGCATTCTTTTTCCTTTCCTCATAGCATAGCGAAAATTAAACCCAATTTTTAAGGCTAGCAAATTTCGAATATTAAAACAAAAGACTTGAAGAGAAAAATGGACAATTATATCATTGGCTAATGAGATCTAATTATCAATAAAATGGAGCAAAGGATCTTGGAAAATTATTGGGAACAAAATAACATGGCAAAAGTTGCTTGTTTAATATCTGAGAAAGAAGCGAATTTCCTGAAAGAAATTAAATTGTAAAAATGATAACTCCTGTTCAGTCTTATGCTGGATGAATGAGATAATGCGATTCGTGTGACAAACCAAAGATCATAAACACTGAATCCGTTGAGCAGATGGGTGCAAATAATGTGATTCTAATAGGGAAGCCAGAAAGATTTTTCAAACATCAGACTGCGAAAGGAATTCAGAGATGACTTCAGAACATGAAAAAATTTTTCGAAGAAAAAGAGAAAGGAAGTTTAAAATTTTTTTGTTGAAAAGCTCGAGATTTTTTCAATTAATTTTGTGGAAAAAATTACTTTTTAAATTTTCCTAAACAGCTTTTGCCTTGAAAATCATCTTCTTATCCACAAGGATAATACTAAGAAAATGAATGTATTCACTTCTTTCCCAAGAGAACCTCTTCTTCAAATTTTTTTTTTTCATATTATATCTTCATTTTTGAGGTTTTAGGACATCTTAAGAGATTCTAAATTGACAGCTTCTTTGGCCGATTGATCAGAGATAGGATCCAATAGAGTCGACAAGAAATCTCAGGAGAGAGAAAAGTTCAATTCATAGCGGGAAAAATAAGTAAATATTATCAGAGGCAATAATTAGGGAAGCAATTGAGAGCATGCGTTTATTAGCTGTCAAATAATCCAGATTAATTTGAAACGATTTCAAAGGAGCATTGAGGAAAACTTGAGAGTTTTCTATTCACCTGACTTCCAGAGGCAAGGGAGGCCAGAATTTGTTGTTTTATTCAAAAATCGCGACCAAGGCTAAATGAAATGGTTTAAATCATGAAGGAAATTTGGTTTTTGGCATCTCATTTATTCAATAATAAGCCTCAAATAAATTTTACTTGACATTCAAAAAAGCCTCAGTTTATTTCAAAAACGCATAAAAATTAACCTTCATTTTATGAAGGAAATTTTGATACATGAAAGAAAAATCTCCTTTGTAAAGGAGGTACACTTGAGTTTTCGCGCGATGATGAAAAACCAAAATTTGTCGTTTAGTTTTTTTGTGCGCAATGCCAGTTTATTGAAAAAGCAGAGGCTTTTTTACGAATTAAATAGACTTGCATAACCACGTGATGATGCATACTTAAGCGAATTAAACCTTGATATTATTTAATTTGCTAAACATTTTAAATTTTTATAAAATCCTCAAGACAAGTCCTTGCTTTCAAAATGAATACCTCTTCCATGTCCTCCACCTTCTATACTTCCCAAAACAGCGGTTTCCACGGCTCTTACTCTGAGAAAATGTGTAAGTTTTTTCCTAAGAAAATCCTTGCAATAACTCTTTCCTTCAGTATCTCCTGCTAAGCGCTCTGTCAGCCCAATTTCCAGAAAGCTCGACTCTTTAAATATCGCTTTCCCCTATGAGAGAAAGGTTGTTGATACAAGCGAATTAGAAAGAAAAGTGACTGCTCTTGA
>Ga0182738_1006208_pt1 | contig 12494 bp, 8 predicted proteins | sample eDN5th30CBELigMG_FD_128876 | JGI IMG/M metagenome (GOLD analysis project Ga0182738, IMG submission 128876) | Enriched Miracle-Growth compost microbial communities from Emeryville, California, USA - eDNA 5th pass 30_C BE-Lig MG (version 2)... ...
CCCGTCGGCCTCCTGATCGGTATCGTTCTTTCCGCGCTGTGGATTTACGTAGTTCGCAACCGGCTTTCGATGCCCGCGATGATCCGCACGGCGCTCGCACAGAACAAGTTCTACCTGCATTACCAGCCGATGGTGGACCTTGCTTCCGGTCGCATCATCGGTGCCGAGGCCCTGATCCGCTGGGATCGTGGGAATGCCCATAGCATCCCGACCGAGCGGCTCATCGACGCTGCCGAGGAAGCCGGGCTGATCCCTCTGATCACCGCGCACGTGCTCAAGCTGCTTGTCGAGGATGCCCGTGCCGTGATCGAGGTCCTGCCGAACTTCCGCTTCTCGGTGAACCTCTCGGCCAGCGACCTCTACCGCCCGAGCATTCTCGGCGAAGTCGAGCGCCTGATCGAGCGGTCGGGACTGGCGCCGGACAACTTGGTGATCGAGGCCACCGAACGCAGCCTGGTCGATGTCGACCGCTCGCGCGCCACCATGGGTCGGCTACGCGAAATGGGCGTCCGCCTCGCGATCGACGACTTCGGAACCGGCTATTCCAGCCTTGCCTACCTTGCGCAGATCGAGGCCGACTTCCTCAAGATCGACAAGCTGTTCGTCCATGCCCTTGGTACCGAGTCCGCGACGAGCCAGGTGGCCGAGCGGATCATCGAGATGGGCAAGGACCTGAGCCTCTCGATCGTGGCCGAAGGCATCGAGACCAAGCGACAGGAGCGCCTGCTAAAGAAGCTCGGCGTCGAGTGCGGGCAGGGCTTCCTTTACGGCCACGCGATGGCGGCGGAGGACTTGCTGGTGCTGCTGCACGCCGACCGTGCCAAGTATGAGCGCCGCCGCAACAAGCTGCGGGTCGTCGCCTAGGCCGGGCTGGCCTGCCCGCCGCCTTCGAGGCGCGCGAGCCTTTCTTCCACCGTGCTGAGCATCTGCTGCAGGCCTTCCACTTCGCGGGAGCGCCGTTGCGCGCCACGCAGCGAATCCGCGAGCGGTTCGGCGATCGCCTGCAGACCTTGCAGCTCGTCGGAGTTGTAGCGGTTGTAGTCGTTGCGTGGGCCGAGCAGCAGGAGGCCGACCGGGCCGTCCTCGTCTTCCAGCGGCAGTTTCAGCACGAACCGGCCATCACCCTCTGGGTTGGCGCCGGGTTCGGCCAGCGTATCCGGGTCCATCACTTCCCGCGCCGCGAGGAGCGAGCGTCCACGAGGCGTGTCGACCAGGATCGCACCCGAGCTGATGTGAGCAGTCCGGGCAAGGCTGGCGAGGGTGCGCTGGCCGATTTCCTCGGGCCGCTCGGTGCTGCGCCATGCGACGAGGCGCGGGACGAGCGAGGCGATCTTGTCCCTGTCGTTGCCGAGCCGGTTGTTCGCCCAGCGCTGCGCCAGCGCCTGCGTGGGTGCGAAAATGCCGGCGGCCAGCACCGCGCCCGCCGCGGTGGCGACGAGGTTGTTCTCATGCCCCAGCGAGAACTCGACCGCGTTCTTCACGAGGTCCATGCTCATCGTCCAAAGGATGCCCACGACCACCGTGACCGCCGCCGAGACCGCCGACTTGCTGATCACCCGGTCCGCTTCCCAGAGGCGGAAACGGATCAGCGAGACGAGCAGGCCTACTGCCATCGCCAGGAAGCCGCCTTGGAACAGCGCAAGCACCAGCAGCCCGATCAGAGGCTGCCACTCGCTGGAAGACGGCATCGTCACGACGATCACGAAGGCGGCAGTGATAAGCACCAGCCCCGTCGCGAAGCCGAACGCGGCCCACTTGAGCTGCTGCCGCTCGATCCCCGCCTCGAACTTTCGATACTTGGCGATGTGCGAGCCGATCAACGCCAGCGGGAGCACGAAGCCGATAACGGCCTGCGCCAGCATCGGCACTTCGTCGAGCGTCAGGAAAATCGAGGCGATGGGGGCGAGGACCAGCAGGAAGCGGAGCCAGCTCGGCACGAAGCGGCCGTCGGGGAATGTCGCCAGGGCGATGATCAGCAGGATCCAGCCAAGACTGGCGTAGAAATCGAACACCTTACCCAGACCCACTGCCATCCACATGATCATCGGTGGGTCGATGATCCCCGCGAACAGCAAAAAGGCGAAGGAGAGCAGCAGGGCGACCGGATCTCGCGCACGGCGGCGGTAGAGCAGGGCAGCGCAGGCAATCAGTGCGAAGCAGGTCCCGAGCGAAATCGCGATCCGGATGCCCATGCGCACGTCGCGCGGGATCGTGGCGGAGGGGCCGTTCTCGACCATGTTATCCGCACTGGCGACATAGCTGCGATCGACCCGCGTACCGTCCGGCCGCAACAGGGTGAGTGCCACCGTGGCATCGTCCGGCCGCTCGAGCAGCCGGGCGAGTTCCCATACCCGCGTCTGCTGGGAAACGACCTCGCCGTCGATCGCCACGATACGGGTCATAGACGGTGCGTCGGGAGCGCGGCCGTCCGCGGCGGGATGGCTCTCGACTGTTACCGAACCGTCGTTTTCGATTTGTGAGGTAAGCCCGATCCGGGCGAACTGCGGGTCATGGATATAGGCATCGCGGACAATCCAGATCGTGCCCGCAATATCCAGCGCCAGCGTCAGGGTCAGGAGCGCGAGCCACAGCGGGCGCAGCCATTCATGCCGCCGGTCAGATATTGCCCGCAGCCGATCAGGTAAAAAGCGGGTTCCCACCCCGTTGCCCATGGCGCGTGTTTATATGTCGATTCCGGAGCAGCGTATATCGCAAAGAACAACGGGGATGCGCGGACGGTTTTAGTGGGTTATATTCACGCCTGCGGTCGCTGCATTTGGGGGAAAATGCATGCGCTTGCGTCTCTCAATCGGGCTGTGCCTTGCCGCGGCGATGGTTCCCGCTGCCAATGCACATCATTCACCGGTCATGTTCGATAGCGGCCGCTCGGTCAGCGTCTCCGGAACGGTGCGGGAGTTCCAGTGGACCAATCCGCATTGTTACATCCAGCTTGTCGATGACACTCCGCGCCAGGCCGAATGGAACATGGAAATGGCCGCCCCGATCTATCTCATGAACAAGGGTTGGCGGCCCACCACGCTCAAGCCGGGTGACCGAGTGAAAATCACCGTTTCGCCGCTGCGCAGCGGAGCGAACGGCGGGCTGGTGCTCGATGTGGTCAGCCTCGACGGCAAGACGATAGGCAAAGTGAAATGAGCCGCCTGGCCCTTTGCTGCGCCCCGCTGGCGCTCATCGCTGCCGCGCCGCTCGCTGCCCAGCAACTGCCGGACTGGTCCGGTGTATGGTTCACCGAGGCGGGCGCCACGGTCTCCATTTCCGGCTTCCCGACCGCGGTCCTCAACCCGAGCGACACCTCGCCCTTTCCCTTGCTGAACCCGCAAGGGCCATGGACGGAGGAGGGGCGCGCCGCGCTGATAAGCCAGTTGGGCAGGCTGGGGCTCAGCAAGTCGCAAGGCTGGGGCTATCCCGTGATGATGGTGAGCGCGACGCCGCTGCAGTTCATCGTCACCCCGCGCGAGACGCTGGTCCTCACCGTCTACCGCGACTTGCGGCACATCATGACCGACGGGCGCCCGCTGAGCGCGCCCGAGGACCGCTGGGTGACGACATGGGGCGAGTCCGTCGGGCACTGGGAAGGCGATACACTGGTGATCGAGACGGTTGCCGTGCGCCAGCCGGGCCTGTCGTTCCTCTCGCCGCCGCTGTCCGAGAAGGCACATTACCTGGAGCGGCTGCGGAAGGTGGGGCCTGACCGGATCGAGGGCGAGATGACCATCACCGATCCCGAAACGCTCACCGAACCCTGGACCATCCCGCTTGCATATGTGCGGGCGGAGGGCCTGGACCGGCTCGTCTACGATGTCTTCACCAACGACCGGAGCGAGCTCGATGGCGACGCGTTCGGCATCCTGCCTCCGGGCGAGCACGCCGACCCGCCGTGAGCGGGGCCGCTATCCGCGCGAGACCTTCACTTCCATGAACTGGGGCGCGGTGCGAGGGGTAAGGCCGGCCAGCGGGTAGTTGCCCTGCGGAAGGGCCGCGAGCGGCATTCCCGCGGCGGCGAGGGCGTAAGGCGAGACACGGTGGCGGGTGACAAGGCCGCCTGCGCCATCGCTCACCAGCGGGGTCTCGAACTCCACCGCGATCGTCGCGTCTTCCGAGCGGTTGACGGTTCCGACCGCGAGCTGCCCTCCGCCCAAGTCGACCACCAGCCCGGTGCCGACGGGCACGCCCAGCAGGCCTTCAATCTCGGCCCCGGTCTTTGAAAGGTTGCGCATGACCGCTTCGTAGCGGTGATCGTCATGGATCACGCCGATGCGGCGGAACACGGAACGACGGTCGGCACGATGGCGGGCAGGCCCCTCCGGTTCGATGCGGAACTCGCCGCTGGCCATGCGCTCGATGATGTCGGTGTGCGGCAGGGCCTTGGAATAGATCCACCCCTGGATCAGCTTCGCGCCCTTGTCGCGCACGAGGTCGAACTGGTCGAACGCCTCGACGCCTTCGACGACGGTTTCCATGTCGAGCGCGTTGGACAAGCCGATGATCGCGGTGATGATCTTGGCGCTGTTGTGATCCTGCTCGGTGCAGCTGTCGACGAAGCTCTTGTCGACCTTGATCTTGTCGAACGGAGCCGAGCGGAGATAGCTCAGCGACGAGTAGCCGGTGCCGAAATCGTCCAGCGCGAGGCGGACGCCGATGCCCTTCAGCACCTTGAAGATGTCGTCGGTGGCCTCGCTGTCGCCCATGAACACGCTCTCGGTCAGCTCGAGCTCGAGGCGATCGGGTTGGAGACCGCTTTCGGCCAGGGCGTTCATTACCACGGATGCGAAGCCGTTGTGGCAGAATTGCTTGGCAGAGACGTTCACCGCCACGCGGGTCGTTCCGGGCCATTGCATCGCATCCTGGCAGGCGCGGCGCAGCGCCCATTCGCCAAGCTGCAGGATCAGCCCTGATTCCTCGGCAATGGGGATGAACAGCGAGGGCGAGACCGAACCGCGATCCGGATGCTCCCAGCGCATCAGCGCCTCGAAGCCGACCACGAGGTTGTCGGCAGTGCGCACCACGGGCTGGTAGTGCAGCGCCAGCTCGTCGTTCGCGAGCGCCTCGCGCAAGTCGTCGAGCAGCAGTTCCCGCTCCTGCGCCTCGTCCTTCAGCTCGGCTGAATAGAACCGGTATTGCGCGCGGCCCCCGTTCTTTGCCGCATAGAGGGCAAGGTCCGCCCCATGCACCAGCTCGTCCCTGATGATGCCGTCATAGGGCGCGATCGCGATGCCGACGGACGTGCCGATCACCGCGCGCTTGCCGTCGATCTGGTAGGGCTGTGAAACGATCTGGATCAGCTTCCCGGCCAGCTCGCCGAGCTTGCCGCGATCGTCTAGGTCCGGGAGGATGATCTGGAACTCGTCGCCGCCAAGGCGCCCGATCTCTCCGCCATGACCGACAATTGCCTTCAGGCGCTCTGCCACCTGCCGCAGCAGCTCGTCGCCGGCCTGGTGGCCCATCGTGTCGTTGACCTGCTTGAACCGGTCGAGGTCCATCATCACGAGCGCGCAGGACCGCTTGGCGTTCTTGTAGGCGGCGAGGATGGAATCCAGCCGGCGGTTCATCCGATGCCGGTTGGCGAGGCCGGTGAGCGAATCGTATTCGGCGAGGCGGGAGTCCTCCAGCTTGCGCTGGTATTCGACGGTGATGTCCTTGGCGCTGCCGCGGTATCCCTGGAACGCGCCTTCCGCATCGAACTTCGGATGGCCGGAGATCGACCACCACACCGGGCGGCTTTCGCGGAGGGCGTCCGACGCGAAGCGGACGGTGAGGTCGGTGATCTTGTTGCGCGCACTGAGCTGGAAATTGAGCGGACGGTCGCTCTTTTCGTCCGGGTTGTCGGGGTCGGTCTCGAACAGCGCGACAAGGGGCTTGCCCAGCAGTTCGTCGATCGGGCGGCCGAGCTTGTCCGCGGCGCTCTGCGAGACGTAGATCAGCCGTCCGGCCGCGTCGGATGCCCAGATCCAGCCGATTCCGGCCTGCTCGAAATCGTCGAGGATGGCGAGACGGCTGTCGCGGTCATGCGCCGTGACGAGGGGCGTCTCAGAGGGATCGGGCGCCGCCTGTGCCGCCGCTCCGCCCGTTAGGCCCCTCAACAGACTTCTGACCATCCTGCACGCACTCGCTTCGTGCGGGCGGAAACCGTCCGCCGCGCCCGCGCAGCTTGCCGTGCTTTGGTTTATTTAGGCCTAACGCCGCGCTCAGGCGGCTTGCTTGAGCTCGAGGTCGAGGCGATCCCAGATTTCGAGCAGCGCGTCCGTCAGCCGGGCCATCATTTCCTCGGTGTGCGTCGGCCCGGGAGTGAAGCGCAGGCGCTCCGTCCCGCGCGGCACGGTCGGGTAATTGATCGGCTGGACGTAGACACCATACTCGGCGAGCAGGATGTCGCTGATCTTCTTCGCGCGCACCGGGTCACCCACCATCAGCGGCACGATGTGGGTGGTCGAGTCCATCACCGGCAGGCCGGCTTCGCGGAACATGCGCTTCAGCGTGGCTGCTGCTGCCTGCTGCGCGTCGCGCTCCGCCGAGCTTTCCTTGAGGTGACGCACCGAGGCGAGCACCCCGGCGACCAGCACCGGCGAAAGCGAGGTGGTGAAGATGAAGCCCGGCGCATAGCTGCGGATGCAGTCGATGATGCGGGTATCCGCGGCGATGTAGCCGCCCATCACGCCGAACGCCTTGCCCAGCGTGCCTTCGATGATGTCGATGCGGTGCGCGGCTTCGTCTCGTTCGGAGATGCCGCCGCCACGCTCACCATACATGCCCACGGCGTGGACTTCGTCGATGTAGGTGAGGGCGTTGTACTTGTCGGCCAGGTCGCAGATCGCGTGAATCGGGGCGACGTCACCATCCATCGAATAGACGCTCTCGAACGCGATCAGCTTCGGCGCTTCCGGATCGGCAGCGGCCAGCAGTTCCTCGAGATGCACGAGATCGTTGTGGCGGAACACGCGCTTTTCGCAGCCCGAGTTGCGGATGCCGGCGATCATGCTCGCGTGGTTGAGCTCGTCGGAGAAGATGATGCAGCCGGGCAGCAGCTTGCCGAGCGTCGAAAGCGTCGCTTCGTTCGAGACGTAGCCCGACGTGAACAGCAGCGCGCCTTCCTTGCGGTGCAGGTCGGCCAGCTCACGCTCCAGCTGGATGTGGTAGTGCGTGTTGCCGCCGATGTTGCGCGTGCCGCCGGCACCTGCGCCGACATCGTGCAGCGCTTCTTCCATCGCCGCGACGACCTTCGGGTGCTGACCCATCGAGAGGTAGTCGTTCGAGCACCAGACGGTGATCGGCTGCGGCCCGTTGTGATGCGCGAAGCAGCGCGCGTTGGGATAGGCGCCGCGGTTGCGGAGAATGTCGATGAACACGCGATAGCGGCCCTCGGCATGCAGCCGGTCGATCGCCTGGTCGAAGATATGCTGGTAGTTCACTTGCGTGTCCACGCTACGCCGCGATCCCGCGCGGCTTCGAGTCAGGCGCGACTTAGTGGATGCAAGCCTCGGATTAAAGGGCGATGTTTGCGAACGATTCGCACTAAAGCCGCTCGATGCGCTCCAGCCCGTAGGACCCGAGGATTCCGGTGAGCAATTCGGCATTGGCAAGTTCGCCGGTGACCAGCGCTAAATCGGGTTTCGTCCGGGTGAATGCCTGACCCTGCGTGAGGAACGCGACCCGCCGCGCGATGCCCTCCGCGCCGTGGACGAAGCGCACTTCGGGGCCGAACGCGGCGGCCAATTCGTCCTGCAGCAGCGGGAAGTGCGTGCAGGCGAGAACCACGGTGTCGATGTTCGCGCCACCCGCCTGGCTTCGCAGCCCTTCGATAGCGTGAATGATTGCCGCCGGATCCACTGGGGCGCCGCGCAGCTTTGCCTCGGCGGCCTCGACCAGTTCCGGCGCGGCGTGACGCAGGAGGGCCTTGCCCTGTGCGAACTCGGCTTCGAGATTGTCGACGTAGGCTTGGCGGATCGTCGCCCCTGTGCCGAGGAGCCCGATCACGTTGGTCTCGGTCATCGCGGCGGCGGGCTTGATCGCGGGCACCGTGCCGACAATCGGCACCTCGAGCACTTCGCGCACCATGCCGAGCGCGATCGTGCTGGCGGTGTTGCAGGCGATGGTGATCAGGCGCGGATCGAACCGCTCCGCCAGCCTCCCGAGCAGCCCGGCGACCCGAGCGGCGATCTGCGCCTCTGTCTTTTCGCCATAGGGCAGGCCGGCGGTGTCGGCGGCGTAGATAACGGGCGCGCCGGGCAGCAGCTTGCGCACTTCGGCGAGCACCGTCAGCCCGCCGACGCCGGAATCGAAGATCAGGATCGGGGCACTTGCGTCCATCTCGGTGCTTTCCGTTCGCCGCGACCTTGTCGACAGGCGGTCGTTCACTTAGGCCCTGCGACTGAAGGAAAAACGCCTCCGCGACAAGATTGGGGCGAGTGGATAGGGATTGGTTGTGAACTGGCTTTACGCGCTCCTGCTCGGGTATCTCGACGGCTCGATCCCGTTCGGGCTGCTTCTTTCGCTCGCAGCAGGCAAGGGTGATATCCGCCAGATCGGCTCCGGAAATATCGGCGCCACGAACGTGCTTCGGACCGGAAGCAAGTGGCTTGCAGCGGCGACCTTGCTGCTCGATCTCGGCAAGGGCTGGCTCGCGGTGTTCATGGCGTGGCGGCTGCTCCCCGATGCTGTGGCTTTCGCAGCAGGCGGCGTCGTGATCGGGCACTGCTTCCCGGTCTGGCTCAAGTTCAAAGGCGGGAAGGGCGTGGCGACCAATGCGGGTGTCAGTTTCGGCCTCGCGTGGCCTATCGGGCTTGCTTACGCGCTGGTGTGGGTCGGGATGCTTGCCTTCACTCGGATCAGCTCGCTTGCAGGGATGAGCGCGGTGGTGGCCGCGGTTATCGCCGCAGCGCTGCTCGATTACGTGGAGTTCGTGCCCTTGCTCGGCCTGATCGCGCTGCTGGTGATCTGGCTCCATCGCGAGAACATCAGGCGACTGTTGAACGGCACGGAACCGAAGGTCGGCTCGAAGAAATGACCGCAATCTCGCAGGCAGAGGCGTTTGCGCGCATTCGCCTGCTGCGCTCGCCCAACATCGGGCCAGTCAGCTATCGCCAGCTCCTGCGCCGTTTCGGCGATGCGCAGGCTGCGCTGGAAGCGTTGCCCGACCTCGCGAAGCGCGGGGGCAGGGGGTACGAAGCGGCGCCTGTGGCCCGGATCGAGGCCGAGATCGCTGCGATGCGCAAGGCTGGCGCCCGCTACCTGTTCGCCGATAGTCCCGACTATCCGCGCTTGCTGGCGGAGATGGACGCAGCGCCGCCTATCCTGACCTATCGCGGGGACCTCTCCCTCACGAACAAGCCCTGCGTTGCAATCGTGGGCGCGCGGAACGCCTCGGCAGCGGCGGTGAAGCTGGCGCGGGAGTTCGCCGTAGGCCTTGCCGAAGCTGGCTTCACCGTCGTCTCGGGCCTTGCACGCGGGATCGACGGCGCGGCGCACGAAGGCGCGTTCCCCGCCACAATCGGCGTGATCGCCAGCGGCATCGACATTGCCTACCCGCCCCAGCACGCCGACCTGCAGGAACGGATCGCGAGTGAAGCACTGCTGATCGCCGAGGAGCCATGCGGCACAGAGCCGCGCGGCAACCTGTTCCCCAAGCGCAACCGCGTGATCGCGGGGCTCGCCGCAGGTACGCTGGTGGTCGAAGCCGCGCCCAAGTCTGGCTCCCTAATTACCGCGCGCCTTGCCGCCGAAGCGGGGCGGGAAGTGATGGCTGTCCCCGGCTCCCCGCTCGAACCGCGCAGCCAGGGCTGCAACCAGCTGATCCGCGACGGAGCGGTGCTGGCGCAGTCGGCGAGCGATGTCGTGGAACTGCTGTCCGGCTTCGACGGCTCGCCGCGTTCGACATTCCGTGAGCCGGGCCACGCCTATGATTATGAGGTGGAGGATATCGACGTCGGACCCGCCGATGTCGAGAACCTGCTCACCGCAGCGCCCGTCGCAGTCGATGAGCTGATCCGCCAATCAGGCGAAAGCCCCGGCGCGGTCCACACCGCGCTGCTCGAACTGGAGATCGCGGGCAGGCTCACGCGCCATGCCGGGGGTCGCGTTTCGCTGACCGCTTGACGAAGGCTGCGAAAGGCAACCACCCTCGCGCGTACGTATACGCGTAAGGGGCCTGCCGGATTTATGCAGCTTGTGATCGTTGAATCGCCCGCAAAGGCGAAGACCATCGAGAAGTATCTCGGCTCGGACTATAAGGTCCTGGCTTCCTACGGGCACGTCCGTGACCTCCCGCCGAAAGACGGCTCGGTGCGTCCGGACGATGGGTTTGCGATGGATTGGGAAACCTATCGCGACAAGGCGAGCCGCGTGAAGGAGATTGCGGACAACGCCAAGAAGGCGGATCGCCTGATCCTCGCCACCGACCCTGATCGCGAGGGTGAGGCCATCTCCTGGCACGTGCAGGAGTTGCTCAAGAACAAGAAGGCACTGCCGGCTGACGTCCAGCGCGTGACCTTCAACGCCATCACCAAACAGGCGGTGACCGAGGCGATGGCGCATCCGCGCCAGCTCGATACCGACCTGATCGACGCTTATCTCGCCCGCCGTGCGCTGGATTACCTGTTCGGCTTCACCCTTTCGCCCGTGCTGTGGCGCAAGCTGCCCGGCGCTAAGAGCGCGGGCCGTGTGCAGTCCGTCGCGCTCCGCCTGATCGTCGAGCGCGAGCGTGAAATCGAAGCCTTCCGTCCGCAGGAATACTGGTCGGTAATCGCCAAGCTTGAGCATGACGGGACCGAGTTCGACGCGCGACTTGTCACCTATGATGGCAAGAAGCTCGAACGCCTGAGCATCGGCGACCAGGGCACCGCCGAGGCTGCCAAGGCCACGGTCGAAGGCGCGCGCTTCACCGTGGAAGAGGTGGAGACCAAGCCGGTCAAGCGCCACCCGGCACCGCCTTTCACCACCTCGACCTTGCAGCAGGAAGCGGCGCGCAAGCTTGGCTATTCCGCCAGCCATACCATGCGCCTCGCCCAGTCGCTCTACGAGGCGGGTGCTATCACCTACATGCGTACCGATGGCGTACAGATGGATGGCAGTGCCATTTCCGCTGCTCGCAAGGCGATCGCCGAGCGGTATGACGGACACTTCCTCCCCGAGAAGCCGCGCATCTACCAGACCAAGGCCAAGAACGCGCAGGAAGCGCACGAGGCCATTCGCCCGACCGATTTCTCCCTCACCCACGCGGGTTCGGGTGACGAGGCGAAGCTCTACGACCTTATCTACAAGCGCGCGCTCGCGAGCCAGATGGCCAGCGCGAGCCTCGAGCGCACGACCGTCACCCTGCGCGACCCGACCGGCGCCCACGAACTGCGCGCCACCGGGCAGGTGGTGAAGTTCCCCGGCTTCCTCGCGGTCTATGAAGAAGGCCGGGACCAGCGCGCCGAGGACGACGAGGAAGGCCTGCTGCCCTTCATGCGACAGGGCGACAGCCCGGCGAAGCGCGGCGTGGAAGCGAACCAGCACTTCACCCAACCGCCGCCGCGCTTCTCCGAAGCGAGCCTCGTCAAGCGGCTGGAGGAACTCGGTATCGGGCGTCCTTCGACTTACGCTTCGACCATTCAGGTGCTCCGCGACCGGGCCTATGTTCGGATGGAGAAAAACCGTTTCTTCGCAGAAGATTCGGGCCGTCTCCTGACGGCGTTTCTCGAACGGTTCTTCCCGAAATACGTCGCCTACGACTTCACTGCCGGCATGGAAGAAGAGCTGGACGACGTTTCGGGCGGCCGTGCGGAGTGGAAGGCCGTGCTCGACGCGTTCTGGCGGGACTTCAAACCCAAGAGTGACGAGGTGATGGAGCGCAAGCCTTCGGAAGTGACCGAAGTGCTCGACGAGTTCCTGTCGGACTACCTGTTCCCCGAACGCGCCGACGGCGACGATCCGCGCCAATGCCCGAAGTGCATCGAGGAAGGCCGCTCCGGCGGTCGCCTGGCGCTCAAGGGCGGGCGTTTCGGCGCATTCATCGGCTGCGTGAACTATCCCGAGTGCCAGTATCGCCGGAAGTTCGGCCAGCCGGGCGAGGGCGGCGACGCCGGTGAGGAAGGGGCGATGGGCAAGGACCCGGTCACCGGCCTCGAGGTTTTCCGCAAGACCGGCCGGTTCGGGCCTTACGTGCAGGTGGGCGAGGGCGCCGATGCCAAGCGCGCGTCCATTCCCAAGGACTTGCCCGATTTCGACCTCGAATGGGCGCTCAAGCTTCTCAGCCTGCCGCGCGTGATCGGCCAGCACCCTGAGACGGGCAAGGACATCACTGCCAGCATTGGTCGCTACGGCCCGTACCTTGCCCACGATGGCAAGTACGCGAAGCTCTCCGGTACGCGCGAGGTCTTCGAGACGGGCATGAACGCTGCGGTGACGCTGCTGGCCGAAGCGGCCAATCGCGGTCCGGGCGGCGGGCGTGCGAAGGCTGAGCCGATCAAGACGCTCGGTGCCCACCCGACCAGCGGCGG
>Ga0182738_1006209_pt1 | contig 12492 bp, 14 predicted proteins | sample eDN5th30CBELigMG_FD_128876 | JGI IMG/M metagenome (GOLD analysis project Ga0182738, IMG submission 128876) | Enriched Miracle-Growth compost microbial communities from Emeryville, California, USA - eDNA 5th pass 30_C BE-Lig MG (version 2)... ...
CGCTGCGGGTCGCCGCCGAAGCGCCGGATGTTCTGCGCCACCCACGCCACGCCGCGATGCACCTGCGAGACGATGTCCTCGATGCGGACCTGCGGGCACAGGTCGTAGTTCAGCAGGACCACCGCCGCGCCCGTGGCGGTGAGGGCCGGCGCCAGGAAGGCGTGGAGGGACTTGTCCGACCCGCGCCAGAAGCCGCCGTGGATGAACACCGCCACCGGTGCGTCGGCCCTCAGGGCGGGAAAGACGTCCAGGCGCTCTCCGGGCGAGGGGCCGTACCGGAGGTCGAGGTGGCAGGAGTGGTTCCGCCGGGCCTCGGCGGAGCGCTGCTCCCAGGCCGCGAACAGGGCACCGGGGTCGGGCAGGTTCCGCAGGGGGTTGTACTGCGCATCCAGCCAGTCGCCGTCGGAATGGGCCATGTGCGTGCGCCGTCCGGATCGTGCGGGCCGGCCGCTACTGCTTGACCCATCCGGCGTTGGCGACGATCGGCCCCCAGCGCTTCGTTTCCTCCGCGATGCGCTCGCGCAGCTGCTGGGGCGTCGAGGGCCGCGGCTCGAACACGAGTTCGCCCATGCGCCGCTGGACCTTGGCCGTGCCCAGCGCCTTGCCCAGTGCCTCGTTGAGGCGTCCCACGGTGGCCGCCGGCGTGCCGGCGGGTGCGAACATGCCCACCCAGAAGTCGATCCGCATGGGGTAGCCCAGCTCGGTCGTGGTGGGAATGTCGGGCAGCAGCGCGGAGCGGCGCTGCCCCACCATGGCGACGATCTTCAGCCTGCCCGCCCGGTGGAACTCGAGGAAGTCGCCCAGCGCGGTGATGCCGGCCGTCAGGTGGCCGCCGGCCAGGTCCTGCACCATGGGCACCGAGCCGCGGAACGGCACCGTCGACAGCGGCACGCCCAGCTGCCTGTTCATGGCGTCGACCTGGAACTGGGGCTTGCTGCCGGCGGCCGAGACGCCGATGACGCCTTTCTGGGCGTCGGCCTTCGCGGCTGCGAGCAGGCCGGCCATGTCCTGGATGCCGCTGGCCTGGCTCACCGCCAGCGCGCCGGCATAGTCGGCCACCAGCCCGATCGGCGCGAAGTCCGCGTTGACGTCGAAGCCGGGGCTGGCCAGGGTCAGCGGCAGGATCACGGCGGTGTGGTCCGGCGCGATCATCAGCGTGCGCCCATCCGGTGCGGCGCGCTTGAGCGCCCGGGCCGCCAACTGGCCGCCGGCGCCCGTCAGGTTCTCCACGTTCACGGGGACGCCGAGCTGCTCGCGCATCTGCTCGGCCACCTCCCGCGCCACCACGTCGATGGTGCCGCCGGCCGGAAAGCCCACCAGGATGCGGACGGGGCCCGACGGGAAGCCGTCAGCGGCCCACGCGGGGCACGACGCGACGACGGACAGGGCGAGCGCGCCGATCGTGCGGCGGAAGAGGGAGAGGGTCTTCATGGCGAGGGCGGAGTGAAGTGGAAAAAGGGGCAGGCGCTGTGCGTTTCCGCGGATCAGCCGGGCAGGAGAAGCTCGCGGGACACCGTGCGTGCGTCGATCTCGATCTCCAGATCCTGGACGGGCGGACGCACCCAGTGCCATCCCAGCCCGCCGGCCAGGGCGCCGCGCTTCGCCAGTTCCGCGTGCATCAGGTGATGCAGGTCGTGGACGGTGTAGAGCCGGGTATCGGCGACGTCGCTCCAGCGCAGGCCCATCGCGGCGAACCGGGATTCGAGGTCGCCCAGGGCGAAGCGGAGCTTGTCGGCCAGCGCGTCGGGCGTGGTCTCGCCCAGCCGCACGATGTTGTCGCGGTAGCCGGGGCGGTCGGGGCATTCGGCGGCACCCGACGTCACGAAGTCGGTGCGCGGTTGCGGCGCTTCGGCAGGCACCGTGTAGCTGAAGGCGTAGAAGGCCGGCTGCGCGGGCGCGTCGCATGCCGGCACCAGGTTGCATCGGGCCACCGGGTTGGCATCGTTCCTGAAGATGCCCCAGGCCGCCAGCGGCTCGACGTACGCGCGGTTGAAAGCCACGAAGGCCGCTTCGTCCATCGGCTCGGGCGAGCGCAGTTCGCAGGCGCACAGCGCCGCGAGGGGGCGGCCCATCGCATCCAGGTGGGCCCGGATGCGGGCGAAACCCTCGGCCAGCGCGACGGGCTGCCGGAAGCGCGCGCGCTCGATGGCGAATCCCTCGGCGGCGCAGACGGCCGCCGAGTACTGGAAACCGCCGGGGAGGTAGCGGTAGTCCCCGGTGGAGGAAAGAAGGGTGTTGCTCACTGTGGCTTGGGTTATTTGCTACGTATACGTAATATTAGGTCACGAAAAAAGGCGCAGTGCAAACATCGTGTCGCGGCGCATGCGCCGCGCTCGTTCAATCGAAGCGCAGCATCTTGCGCAGCAGGCCGACGAGCTGCTTGCGCTCCGCGGGACTCAGGTGGCGCGCGACCGCATCGCGGTACTCGGTCGCTTTGGCCATGGCCTCGTCCAGCGCCTGCTGGCCCTCCTGCGTCAGGAAGAGGCAGAAGCTGCGCGCGTCGGCGCTGGAGCGCTCGCGCCGCAGGAGCCCCTTGGCGACGGAGCGCTGGACCAGGTCGCTGCAGGTGTTGAGGTCCAGCCCGATGTCCTGCGCCACCTCGCTCTGCGAGCCGCCCTGGCGCCGGTCCACCGCGACCATGAGCGCGAGCTGCCTCGACGTCAGGGCCGTGCCGTAGATCTTCACGAACAGCGCATCCGCCTCGAAGTGCGCGCGGCGCAGCAGGTAGGGAAGATGGTCTTGCAGTTGGAAGCGGCGGGTCGTCATCGATGCGGAAGAAGACATCCAGGCAGGGGCGGCGTGGTCGAGTCTAATGTCCGCTCCCGCCCGCTGCTCCCCCGAAGGACACGAGACCATGGCCTCTTCCGATCCCGACCGCGTGCGCCTGCACATCGACGACGCCGGCGTCGCCGACGTGATGCTGGCCCGCCCCGACAAGATGAACGCGCTCGATCCGGCGATGTTCGACGCCGTCAACGACACCATCGCCCGGCTGCGCGAGGCGCGCGGGCTGCGGGCCGTGGTGTTGCACGGCGAGGGCCGCGCCTTCTGCGCCGGGCTGGACATGGCCAGCATGGCCGGCGCTGCGCAGGGGCAGGGCATGGGCACGCTGGAAGAGCGCACGCACGGCCTGGCCAACCGCTTCCAGCACGTGGCCTGGGGCTGGCGCGAGCTGCCGGTGCCCGTCATCGCCGCCGTGCACGGCGTCGCCTTCGGCGGCGGCCTGCAGATCGCGCTGGGCGCGGACGTCCGCATCGCCGCGCCGGACGCGAGGCTCAGCGTGATGGAGATCAGGTGGGGCCTGGTGCCCGACATGGCCGGCTGCGCGCTGCTGGCGCCGCTCGTGCGCGGCGACGTGCTGCGCGAGCTGGTCTACACCGGCCGCATCGTGGAAGGCACCGAGGCGGCGGCGCTCGGCCTGGTCACCCGCACCAGCGCCGAACCGCTGGAGGATGCACGCGCGCTGGCGCGGCAGATCGCGGCCGCCAGCCCGCAAGCGGTCCGCGCCGCCAAGCGGCTGATGGCGCTGGCCGAGACCGCCCCGCCGGCCGAGGTGCTGCTGGCCGAAGCGCGCGAGCAGCAGGCGCTGATCGGCAGCCCCAATCAGGCCGAGGCGGTGCGCGCGGGAATGGAGAAACGCGCGGCGCGCTTCGCCGACGCGGACTGACTGACAGGCCTTCAGCGGCCCGACTTGTTCTTCACGCTGCTGACGCCGGCGTCGATGGTGCCGAAGACCTCCACGCCGCTGCGCGTGGCGGCCGGCGCGCCGTCGCCGCCGGCCGGGCTGGCGCATCCCGAGGCGAGGGCCGCCAGGCCGAGCACGCACAGGGCCACGCAGATCCGCTGCAGGAGCCCGCTCATGCCGCCGGCCGTCCGTAGTGCGCCGTGAAGCTGGCCTTGCCCAGCAGGTTGGCGTTGATTATGAAGCCGGCCAGCGCGGCCGTGGGGTCGGGCGGCAGTTCCAGCTTCTCGACGCCCAGCGCGTACACGGTGAAGACGTAGCGGTGCGGCTTGTCGCCGGGCGGCGGGCACATGCCGCCGAAGGCCGAGACGCCGTAGTCGATACGGATGTGCGAGGCGCCGGCCGGCAGGTTGGCGCCGCCGGCGGCGCCGGCATCGGCCTTCAGTTCCGTCACCGAGGCGGGGATGTCCACCACCATCCAGTGCCAGAAGCCCGAACCGGTGGGCGCGTCCGGGTCGTACACGCTGACGGCGAAGCTCTTCGTGCCCGCCGGCGCGCCGCGCCACTGCAGCGCGGGCGACTTGTTCTCGCCGCTGCAGCCGAAGCCGTCGAACTCGAAGCGCTTGTCGATGGTGCCGCCTTCGGCGATGTCGGGACTGTGAAGGGTGAAGCTGCTCATGGTCTGCATTTCTCCGGAAGGCATCGAGGGTAGCGCACGGCCGCGGGCCGCTCAGGAGGAGGCGGCGGACCGCAGCAGCACGGGGCCGACCACCTCGTAGATCACCTGCACGCCGTCGATGCGGGCCGGCAGGCCGGCGACCGACGCCGACGGCTCGCGCAGGTTGACCTTCACGGCGTAGGAGCCGCCGATCTTGCACAGCCCGGCGCCGACCACGGGCGAGCATGCCGACGCCGCGGCCACGGCCTTGGGCTTGGCCTTGCGCGCTTGTTCCATGGTGGTCTGCATGGGTGCTTCGTCCTCGGGGAAAGAAAGGAGGGTGCGCCGGTGCGCTGCGGTCCTCAATGCACGCCGGCCGGGCCGCCGAGCTTCACGCCGAGCAGTTCGGCCACGCGCCGCAGGTCGTTGGCGTAGGTGACGCCCAAATCATTGTGGCCCCCCTGGTCGCTGCCTGCAAACAGCAGCCCGAACGCCCGCCCCTGCATGTCGAATATCACCGAGCCGCTGTCGCCGCCCGAGCTGAAGGGGCGCCCTTGCTCGGCGCTGCTGATCTCCGTCTGGCGGTCGAAGCCCAGCTCGCCGCGCTCGTAGCTGACCACCACGTCGTCCACCTCGATGGCGCTGACCACGCCGCGCGTCAGGCCGGTGGTGCGCCCGAGCTTGAACACGGGCTCGCCCGGCTCGACCGGCGTCTCGCGCAGGCCGGCCCAGGCGGCCGGCGCGTCGGTCAGCAGCGTGGGCTCGAAGGGCACGCCGGGCTGCAGGGCGGCGATCGCCGCGTCGACCTCGTTGTTCATGCCCGGCCGCAGGGCCACGTGGTCCAGCAGATGCGCCACCGCGTCGCTGCCCCGCTTGCCGCCGTCGTAGGCGCCGGGCTGCAGGATCGGATCGCCCTGGCGGGCCTTGTTCTCGTTGGCCAGCACGTGGTTGTTGCTCAGGATCACCGCCTGCCCGCTCTCGACGTGCGTGCCGAAGGCGCCCAGCGTGCCGGCCGTGACATTGACGTGGCCGCAGGAGCAGCCGATGCGCAGCGGCCGTTGGCGCTGCTGGTACCAGGGCCGCGTCGCCGCGGCCGTGCCGGGCTGCGCCCGCCGGGCTGCGCGGGCGCCCTTGAATACGGTGCCGATGTAGTCGATCTGCACGGACGGGCCGGCGACGCGCTGGATGCCGGCCTGCAATGTCTCGTCGAGCGCGGCCGTGCGCCGCTGCAGGCGCACCGCCAACTCGTAGGTGCCGGGCTCGGCGCCGCGGGCCAGGCCCAGCGCCACCCCCGGCCGGGCCTGCGTCAGCCGCCGCACGCCGACGGCGCGCACCGCGCGCGTCGCCAGCCACAGCTCGGCCAGGCGCGGGCGCACGATCTCCTGCGCCACCTGTTCCTTCAAGGCCCTTGCCGTCGCCAGATCCATGCCCCCATGATGCGGGGATCGCCGGGCGGCGCTGTAAAGAGACGTACCGGCCGCGGGGCGGCCTCAGCTCAGGTGACGGCCCAGGATGCCGGCCAGCTCGAACATGGTGGCGCTGGGCTTGTCGAACACGGCTTGCAGCCTGGCGTCGGCGCGGATGCTGCGCTTGTCCGCCGGGTCCTGCAGGCCGTGGGCCTTGATGTAGTCCCACAGCTTCTTGGTGGCCTCGGTGCGCAGCACCGGCTCGTCGCCGATCACGGCCGCCAGCGCCGCGCTCGGCTTCAGGCCCGAGCCGGCGGCCGCCTTGCGCGGCGCCTTCTTGGCGGCGGGCGCTTTCGCGGCGGCCTTGGCGGCCGGTGCCTTCTTCGTCGCGGCGGTTTTCTTCGCCGCCGGCGCGGCGCGGGCAAAGGTCTTGCGCGGCGGGAACTTCGACTCGCGCGGCTCGAACTCGAAGGTCACCTTGCCCTCGTCCTTGTTCCACACCAGGAAGGCCTTGAAGGCGCGGCGCGTGCGCATGCTGACGAACTTGTCGAGCAGGTCGGTCTTGCCCTCGGCCAGCAGCTTGCGGATCTGCGCCTCGTCCACCGGCTGCTGCAGGATCACCTTGCCGGTCTTGAAGTCGCAGCTCGGCGTGGCCTGCTTCGGCGTGGGCACCGAGTGCTCGCACACGTAGTTGGCGCCGAGCTCGTACACGCCGCCGCCGCACTTGGGGCAGGGGCCGTAGTTCGGCTGGCCGGCGAAGTTGATGATCTCGCCGGTGGCGGCCGGGTCGTCCTTGTCGTCGCCGAAGTCGAACTCGAGCTTGTAGTTCTTGTCCTCCTCGTTCCAGGCCAGGTCGATCTCGGCCACGAAGGGCCAGCCGGCCTTGGAGCGGAAGCCCTCCAGCGGGCCGATGTGCTTGGTCGCCACCAGCTGCTCCGCCTCGGCGATCTCGAAGGTGCGGCCGGCCGGCGACTTGGTGAACGAGAAGCCGCACGCGTCCGTGCCGCTGCCGCTCCTGCCGGTGCAGGCGTAGCGGCGGTAGTTCTCCTTCACGATGCCGCCGCAGTTGGGGCAGGGCGCCGCCAGCGTCGCGTAGTCGCCGGGCACGGTGTCGCGGTCGTACTCCTTGGCCTTCTTGACGATGTGCTGCGTCATCTCGGCGATCTCGCGCATGAAGGCGGCGCGGCTGAGCTGCCCCTTCTCCATCTGTGCGAGCTTGTATTCCCACTCGCCGGTCAGTTCGGGCCTGGACAGTTCCTCCACCTGCAACCCGCGCAGCAGCGTCATGAGCTGGAAGGCCTTGGCGGTGGGGATCAGCTCACGGCCCTCGCGCAGCATGTACTTCTCGGTCAAGAGGCCTTCGATGATGGCCGCGCGCGTGGCCGGCGTGCCCAGGCCCTTCTCCTGCATCGCCTCGCGCAGCTCGTCGTCTTCCACGAATTTGCCGGCGCCTTCCATCGCGCCCAGCAGCGTGGCTTCGGAATAGCGTGCCGGCGGGCGCGTGCGCAGGCCTTTGGGATCGACGGACTCGGCCAGCACCTGCTCGCCCGGCTTCACCGGCACCAGGTTCTTGCCGTCCTTCTCGTCGTCTTCGTTCACGGCCTCCTTGCCGTAAATGGCCATCCAGCCCGGCTTGACCAGTACCTTGCCGTCGGAGCGGAAGGCGTACTTCTTGTCCTCGCGCTCCACCGTGCTGATGCGGGTGGTCACCTGGAACTCGGCGCTCGGGAAGAACACTGACAGGAAGCGCCGCACCACGAAGTCGTACAGCTTCTGCTCGGCGTCCGACAGGCCGCTGGGCGCCTGCAGCGTCGGGATGATGGCGAAGTGGTCCGACACCTTGCTGTTGTCGAACACGCGCCTGGTCGGCTTGACGTAGTTGCCGTCGATGGCCTGCTGCGCGAAGGGCGCCAGGTGCCTCATGCCGCTGGTGGCCAGCATGCCCATCGTCTGCTTCACCACCGGCAGGTAGTCCTCGGGCAGCGCGCGCGAATCCGTCCGCGGGTAGGTCAGCGCCTTGTGCCGCTCATAGAGCGACTGCGCCAGCGCCAGCGTGGTCTTGGCCGAGAAGCCGAAGCGGCTGTTGGCCTCGCGCTGCAGCGAGGTCAGGTCGAACAGCAGCGGCGAGGCCTGCGTGGTGGGCTTGCTCTCTTCCGTGACGGTGGCCGGCCGGCCGCGCGCCGCGTCGGCGACGGCGCGCGCCTCGGCCTCGCTCCACACGCGGTCGGCGCGCCATTCGGGGTCCGGGTCGCCGCTGGGCAGGAGGGGTGCATTGGCCTTCTTCCAGTTCGGGTCGAACCACTTGCCGGGGTAGCTGCCGGCTTCGGCGAGAAAGCTGCCGTGGATTTCCCAGTAGTCGCGGCTGACGAACTTGCGGATCTGCTCCTCGCGCTCCACCACGATCGACAGCGTGGGCGTCTGCACCCGCCCCACGGTGGTGAGGAAGAAGCCGCCGTCGCGCGAGTTGAAGGCCGTCATCGCCCGCGTGCCGTTGATGCCCACCAGCCAGTCGGCCTCCGAGCGCGAGCGCGCCGCATCGGCCAGGCCCTGCATCTGCTGCTCGCTGCGCAGCTGCGCGAAGCCGTCGCGGATGGCCTGCGGCGTCATCGACTGCAGCCACAGGCGCTTGACCGGCTTGCCCAGCGGCTTGCCGCCGCCGGCGTACTGCTCGATCAGGCGGAAGATCAGCTCGCCCTCGCGCCCGGCGTCGCAGGCGTTCACCAGCTCGATCACGTCCTTGCGCTTGGCCTGCCTCACCACCGCGTTCAGGCGGGTCTTGGTCTTGTCCACCGGCTTCAGGTCGAAGTGCGGCGGGATCACCGGCAGGTGGGTGAAGCTCCACTTGCCGCGCTTGACGTCGTACTGCTCCGGCGCCTGGATCTCCACCAGGTGGCCCACGGCGCTGGTCACCACGTACCGCTCGTTCTCGAAATGCTCGTCGTGCTTGTCGAACTTGCCGCTCACCGGCGTGAGCGCACGCACGATGTCCTGCGCCACCGACGGCTTCTCAGCAATCACCAAAGTCTTCGTCATCAGGGGTCTCTCTATACTCGCGCCTCTCGCGCGCATGCACGCGCACACACATACGCACGTGCGTGCGCGCAGGTGCCTGTATTCAAGCTATCAGAACTCGGCGATGCCCAGCAAATCCCCCACCTCGCCGTCGGCTTCGCCCGCCCGGCGCATCCAGACGCGGCGCTCGGCCGTGCACGGCAACGGCGTGTTCGCCGTGCAGCCCATCGCCGAGGGCGAGCGCGTCATCGAATACAAGGGCGAGGTGATTTCCTGGGAGGAAGCGCTGCGCCGCCATCCGCACGACCCGGCGCAGCCCAACCACACCTTCTACTTCCACGTCGACGACGAGCGCGTGATCGACGGCGGCGTCAAGGGCAACGCCGCGCGCTGGATCAACCACTCCTGCGATCCGAACTGCATCGCCGACGAGGACGGCGGGCGCGTGTTCATCAAGGCGCTGCGCAACATCGAGGCCGGCGAGGAACTGAGCTACGACTACGGCCTGATCATCGACGAGCCCTACACGCCCAAGCTGCTGGCCGAGTTCCCCTGCTGGTGCGGCGCCGCCGCCTGCCGCGGCACGCTGCTCGCGCCGAAGGACGACGAGGACGGCGCGAAGAAGAAAAAGAAGAAGGCCAAGGACAAGAAGAAGGCCGGCGACAAGAAGAAGAAAAAGGCCAAGAAAAAGGACGGAAAGAAGGCGACCGGGTGAGCACGGCGGCCCTGTCCTCGCTGTCTGCGCAACTGGCGGCGCTGCTGCCCGGCCTGGCCGTGGAGCAGGTGGACGAGATCGCCTCCACCAACACCGAACTCATGGGCCGCGCGCGCGCCGGCGACACCTCGCCGGTGCTGCTGGTCGCCGCGCGCCAGACGGCCGGCCGCGGCCGCGTCGGGCGCGGCTGGGACAGCGCCCCCGGCGATTCGCTCACCTTCTCGCTGGCCCTGCCGCTGGCGCCGGCCGACTGGTCCGGCCTGTCGCTGGCCGTGGGCGTGAGCGTGGCCGAGTCGCTGGACGCCGACGGCGCCGCCCGCGTGCAGCTGAAGTGGCCCAACGACCTGTGGCGCCAGGACCGCAAGCTCGGCGGCATCCTCATCGAGACGGCCGGCGCGCCGGGGGGTGCCCTCGCCGGACCGGGTGCCGCGCGGCAGGTCGTCATCGGCATCGGTCTGAACCTGGCCGAGCGGCCGGCCGAGGGCCTGCGCACCGCGCCGGCCGCCGTGCGCGAGTGGTGGCCGGACGCCGGGCCGGACGCGGTGCTGGCACGCATTGCACCCGCGCTGGTGGCCGAGGTGCTGCGCTTCGAGCGCGAGGGCTTCGCGCCGGTGGCGCCCCGCTTCGCGGCCCGCGACGCGCTGCGCGGGCGCGAGGTGGTGCTCAGCGACGGCACCGCCGGCCTGTGCGAAGGCGTGGGCGCGGGCGGCGAGCTGCTCGTGCGCACGGCCGCCGGCGTGCAGGCCGTGACCAGCGCCGAGGTGAGCGCCCGCCCACGCGGCATGCCGCCGGCAGACGGCCGGACTTCCTAAAATGGACGATCCCCGTCATCGGACGCCGAATGATGAAAACCCCTCTCGACCTGCAATCCAAGAAGGCGCATTTCGCCCGGATGCGGCGGTCCAACTATGCGGCCAGTCTGCGTCTGGAGGGCTTTGACACAACGCCTGCCGACGGCCAGCGCCCGCTACCCACGCGCGAGGCGGTGCTGCAGCGGTTGAGCGCTCAGCGGCACGCCAAGGGTTGACCCTGGACAAGTACGGCGCCGGCCCCGATCCCTACTGCGACCCGCAGTCCGGCGTGCTGCGCAACCGCCTGGGCCTGCAGGACGAAGCCGCGCTGGCGGCGGCCGAGCGGGCGTTGTCTTCGATTGCTGCAAGCAGGATCGAGTTTGCGCCGCCACCCTACGATCTGGGCGCGCTGCAGGCCCTGCATCGCCAGCTTTTCGAGGACGTCTACGACTGGGCGGGGGAATTGCGGACCGTGGACATCTCCAAGTCGAGAACACGGTTCTGCCATGTCTCCCGCATCGAGGCGGAGGCCGTCAAGATATTCGATGCATTGGCCGGCAAGAACTGGCTGGAAGGTCTGGCGCGGCCGGCGCTGGTTCGGGAGTGCGCGATCTTCTACGGCGATCTGAACATGGTCCATCCTTTCCGGGAAGGCAACGGGCGCGCCCTGCGCCTGCTGTTCGAGCAGATCGTGGTCAACGCGGGCCATGCGATCGACTGGTGGCAGGTGGGGCCTGAGGCTTGGTTGCAGGCCAACGTGGATGCCGTGGTGTGCGACTACGGACGTATGCAGGCCGTTTTCGATCGCTGCATCGGCGGCCCCTTGTCGGAGTGACAATCCGCCCCCATGCTGCTGCGCCTGCTGCTCGCCGTGCTGGTCCTCGCCAACCTGGGCTACTGGTGGTGGTCGCGCGGCGACGATCCGGCGGCGCAGGAGCGCGAGCCGCATCGCCTGCAGCAGCAGGTGCGGCCGGAGGTGCTGCAGCTCGGCCGCCCGGGCGCGCCGGATGCGCCTGCCGCCGCGCCCGAGGCCGCCCCGGCGCCGCCCGCGCCCGCCGCGCCGCAGTAGCCGGCGGCGCCCTACGCCGTTTCCTGCGAGGTATCGAAGCGCACCGTCACCCGCGTGCCCGGCGGCTGCATGCCGGGGTGCGCATCCTCCAGCGTGATGGTGGCGCGGTGCTGGCCGGCGATCTCGCGCACGATCGGCAGGCCCAGGCCGGAGCCGTCGGCCTCGTTGCCCAGCACGCGGTAGAAGGGCTCGAACACCAGGTCGCGCTCGGCCTCCGCGATGCCCGGGCCGGTGTCCTCCACCTGCAGCAGCAGCACGTGGCCGAAGGGGTCGGCCAGCACGCGCGCGGTGATCACGCCCTGCCGCTCGGGGCTGGAGGGCGTGTAGTTGATGGCGTTGTCCAGCAGGTTGCGGATCAGCTCGCGCAGCAGCGTGGCGTTGCCCAGCACCTCCACGCCGCGGGTGCCGGGCTCGGCGCCGTCGTAGCCCAGGTCCAGCGCGCGGTCCATGGCGCGGGGGACCGCCTCGCGCACCACCTCCATGGTCAGGCGCGCCATGTCGCAGGGCTGGCGCGCCAGCGCGCCGCTGCCGCCCTCGGCACGCGCCAGCGCCAGCAGCTGGTTGACGGTGTGGGTGGCGCGGATGCTGGAGCGCCCGATCTGCTTGAGCGACTGCTTGAGCGCCTGCGCGTCGGCCGCCTCACGCAGCGCCAGGTCGGCCTGCATGCGCAGCCCGGCCAGCGGCGTCTTGAGCTGGTGCGCGGCATCGGCCAGGAAGCGCTTCTGCGTGTTGATGGAGTCGGCCAGCTTGCCCAGCAGCACGTTCAGCGCCGACACCAGCGGCGCCACCTCCAGCGGCACGGTGGTCTCGTCGATGGGGCTCAGGTCGTCGGGGCGGCGCTCGCGGATGCGCTCCTCCACCACCGACAGCGGCTTGATGCCGCGCGCCAGCGCGATCCACAGCAGCATCACCGCCAGCGGCAGCAGCGCGAACTGCGGCAGCAGCACGCCGGTGGTGATCTCGCCCGCATGCACGGCCTGGCGGCGGCGCGTCTCGGCCAGCTGCACCACCAGCGCGCGGCCCTTGCCGGCGGCGGGGCCGGCGCCGTCGTCGGGGCGCGGCGGCTCGGTGGCGGGCAGCGGCTCGGGCGCGTTGCCCTCGCCCAGCACGATGCGCGGCGGCCCGTTGAAGGCCGGCTGCCCGGGGCGGCCCAGGGGCA
>Ga0182738_1006210_pt1 | contig 12489 bp, 7 predicted proteins | sample eDN5th30CBELigMG_FD_128876 | JGI IMG/M metagenome (GOLD analysis project Ga0182738, IMG submission 128876) | Enriched Miracle-Growth compost microbial communities from Emeryville, California, USA - eDNA 5th pass 30_C BE-Lig MG (version 2)... ...
TATGAGAAAATGCAAAAAAACCCCTTCTTTTCTCACAAAACCTCAAAAAATTCGAAAATCAATGATGAAGACTGTTTTCAAAATTTTTGGCAACTTTTTTTTTCAAATTTCAGTCAACAAGTTTTTTCCAACATTTTTTCTGAAATTTTTGAAATCTGCCCAAAGGTTTCCCTCCCTTGACAGAGCTTTCTTCCTTTTTCATATTTTAGCAAAATCAGCATTGAAAAAAGGAAATTATCATTTTTGGGATTTTTTATGATATTGAATTGGTTTTATTTTTGAGATCTTTTAAATAGGGTAAGCAAAAATCTGATTTGATTCAAAAGAAAAAGCTCATCAAAAATTGTCCAATTCGATTCCTACATCCCGGGATGAGCCCAATTCGACCTTTTTTGGTATCTTCAAAAATGCTTAATCACACAAAATCGACCAACCCATTATGTTTATGTAATTCTTTAGAAAAGGATTCTTGATGACACATGATACAGATTTATGCTCAAAGGAGTCTTTCGATTTGTCTAAATGACGTTTCTAGCCTACAGATGAGGTGAGAGCTGGAATTTAGGGCAAGTTTAAATGATCAAAATTGATAAGCTTGTCTGCTATTCAGAGAGGAAAAGATTTCTTGCTGAACAGTTTCCATCAGTCAGCAAGGACTTTTTGTAAAACGACAAAAAAAACTAATAAAAATCTCACTGAGCAAATCTTAGCTCCTGACTTATAAGGAGAGATCCTAAGGAGGAGTTTTCATAGAGTATAATTGTAGTTATCTATGGAATAAGAAAATTAGATGATGATGGCAGATATTTTGCCCAAAACTTTGGAAATTCAAGGAGAAAAAAATCGAGATGAAGGGAAAGAAGCCAAAGAAAGAGATCGTAAGCAGCTTGAAAGCTAAAAGGCCTAAGAACGTAATAAGAATAATAAAAAGGTAAAGGAGGACAGAATTTATTAGGACATACGAAAAATTAAAGTGTAACAAATAAAAAGAGAAAAGTCAAGCAGAGAATTTCGAAATAATTTGAATTAAATTTGGTATACGAAGTTCATCACTTTGATTAACAATTACAAAAGATTTGACCTTGCTCGCTAGTGGTCTTAAACATTTTCTGGGGAGAGATCAAGTTGCATGCAATTTCTGGGAAAAAGGAGAGTTTAATTATTCAGGCAAAAGTCCAGGTTTCAAAAATTTTTTTCCTACAGCGAAGGAAAAAGAAGGAGCTTGGTTCACCGGTAAAAGATACTATTAAACAACGTAAAGAGAAGGGATAAAAATAACAAGTTTAAAAATAAGGCTATTATTACTTTGAGAGTTAGAATTAAAAAAATCAGATTGAAAAGTTTTTTTACGGCCAAAGAAACTATTTGGTTTTTCCAAAATATCAAACAGTTAACGGTCATTAAATGCCGTCATCTACATCAGAACCAGCTCCCTGAGTTCCTCTCCCCTATACAGAAAACTTTATGCACTAAATATGGAAGAAGATGCCAATAATGTAGAATTATATCTTTTTTAGGCTTGCATTTCTAGAAGCTTCGATTTTATATCAATCGGAGACCTACGGTGAGTACTAAATACGCTAATTTTGGGCTAAATTTTTTCTAGGAGATTCTAGAGATGCCATGGATGTCTCGATAACTCTCAGAAACTCAAAATACCAGCAATTAGAGGGGAAATCTTGAGAGTCCCGATACTGTGATTTTTAAATTAATTTTGAGGACAAACTGCACTCGAAACTTTTAAATAATTCCGGTAACTAGAGACGAATTCTTCTCTTATGGTTGAGAATGGACCACGCGGAACTAGAAAAATCAGTGATTAGGCCCCAACAAATTATTTCATCTTGAAAGATCTATTTTTATTATGAGAGAAAGTCCAGAAAATGTTGGTAATTTCATAAAAGAGGAGGAAATCTTTCGAGAGAATTCCTCTTAGGCATGGCAAGAAAAGGTGAGATCTCAGAAAGGGGAGATGTTTCAGATATTTAGGGAAAAAGGGGATAAAAAAGATTTGAGGGCAAGGAAATTTTAATTTGAGATTAAAGGATCGGCTTTAATTAGATTGGATCGAACCTTCTACAGAATTGCACAGTTTAGCTTAATGCATTAATCTAATTCAGGAACTTTCGATTAACTTCTTTTCAAAGCGTTAATTCAAATTAAAAAAAGCGAGAATTCCAGTAACATGATCAGCTAGCTATTTAAGCTGTTATACTGATTAGTCTTTATAATTAATTCTTCAAAAAAATGTTTGTTAATACTTTCAATCACGCCGAAAGTGCTTTCAAGTCCGCGAAAAAGTCAAAGACAACCATGTTTACCCCAGTGATTCTAGTCTGTGTCCACGACCTGCAAGACGATATTGTCATCACTCATGACTATCTGTATTCCATTTTCTCCACTTATGGAGAAGTTCTTCGAATCCTTATATTCGAGAGATCCAATACTTTTAAAGCATTTTTGGAATACAGTAACCCTAAATCAGCCCTTGCAGCTCGTAAGAATTTGAACAGAGCAATTTTATTCCAAGGCCGATGCAGAATGAGTATTTATCCTTCAAATTTGAATGTGATCAAATTCCAGAATAATTATCCTGGCGGCATTGATTATACTCAAGTTTCCCCTCCTTTTATTTATCCCAATCAATTCGACGTTAATCTTCAGCAAAATACCCAGCCAATTTTACAAGTTCCCCCTCAAAGAATGTTTAATGTCAGAACTCAAACCTGCCCTCCATCATTCAACTACTTCAACCAAGGAGGGAGCAGCAAATCTTCTCCCTTAGAGATGGGTTCTCCTTCCAACAATCGTTCAATGGAATGCGCTGATGATGACGGATTTGGGGAAGAGATTTTGCAAATGATCAACAAGCATCAAAAGGAAGCCAGATATGAGAATGAAGCCAAAGATTTTGACAATGATAACGAAGATAATGAATTTAACAGTTACATTAAAAATGCTTTTTCAAATCAATCTCCCTTTGGAACTTTCCAAATCGAATCCTTTAATTCAGGGGAGAAACAAAAGCTCAGCTTTGATGACTCTTCATCCTACTCCTACATGAAAAGAACAACCAGATTGCCCTGTTTCCCTCAATCTCACTCTGACCTCACCACCAACTTCGAGCACAATTCCCTTTCTAGCCGTTCATACAATTCTGCTTTCTCTGATCCCATCTTCACTCGTCTTAGCGAGCTCGAAGACCTTCCCAGCGGGCAAGAATGTCATGAGACTAACATTGAGGACGAAGTGACTTCAGAAGACGAGAAGGAAAACCAAAACACCAGCAATCTCCCAGCAAAGGCAAACAAAGCCACTGAAGAAGAAGCTGAGAAACAGTCACCAGTGCTTCATGTTTTGGGTATTGAAAACAAAGAAGTGACCACCAAGATGTTGTACAACGTGTTCAGTACCTTTGGCAACATCATCAAGCTTATTTTTATCAAGACTAGAGCCGTTGCTCTTGTTGAGTTTGAAAATACTCAAGGCGCCAGCCTCGCCAAGAAAGCTTTAAATAACGTCAGCTTTTTCGGCAAGATGCTCAGAATTACCTACTCCAAATACCCAACAATCAAATTGGAACCCGGTCAAGCCGAGAAGTACCCAGAACAATTAATCATTGGAGACGAAAACAACTTTAGATATAAGCAAGGAAAGAGCACTAAAGTGGCTCCAGCTTCTGTGGTTTTGAAGGTTTCAAATTTGAGCAATGAAAGTTGCAAAGATAAGAAGGCAATGAATAATTTGTTCGGTGTATATGGAGAAGTTAAAGCTGTGAAGACCCTGCCTGAAAATGCTTGTTTGGTGAAGATGAAGTCTGTTGAAGACTGCTTGAAGGCTTTGGCTAAGTTACATGACAGTGAGTTTGGCGGAAAAAGGCTTCAAGTATCATTCGGAGCTACAAGACTTTGAAAACCTTTGTACATATTTATATAATTTTCCTCTAACCGCTTTGAAGTTAGAGACTGTCTCACACAGACTTGTTATTCTTTAAACCTCTCTTTTATCAAATTTTGTCTCCTGACTGCATCGTTCTTTTATCTCTTCACTCTATATTTAATGAAAATAATTTGACTGAATACTGTACGGTACTCCTTTATTATAATTAACATGTGCATGTGGATTCTTTAAAACACATAAACAACAAAAAATCCCTCTCGAAATCCATTTTTATTGCTTCAAAGATTTTTTTTCGGAAAAGAACTTTGAGATAAAATTTTAGTTAATTCTGTCCTGGAAAACTTGGAATTCTCATGTCTAGCATTCTATGTGAAAACTCTTTTCCCATTCAGCTAGGTGTGGGAGAAAGCTCAGGGATGCTGTATGACGAGGTCAAATTTCATAATAATGAAAAAACATTAATAGAATTTTCTAGTCTTGAGTTGATGACAGAGAAAGCTCTAGATTAAAAAAATATTTGTATGATAAAAGGCAGGCTAGAGAGAAAGACAAGCTAAAAAGATGTTGGCTCACTACATAACAAAATAGATTTCTCTGCATATTAATATTTGGCAGGTTGAAATGTTTATTTTGCTTGATTCTAAAAGAAAAAGATAAAAAAGACATTCTAGAAAAATCGCTTATTATATGAATTAATCCCTCGTCTTCTCGAAGAATCCCGAAACAAAGACTCATACGTTAGGTTCTATAAGAAAGGAAAAAATGGGAGTCGTAGTGTCGTAGTAAAGTAAAGGAGAAAGGATAAAGATAGTAATTAAAAAACGATTTAACTTGGATTTAACAGGGGATAGAAAATGTCTGCCAAGCTTCTTGTTTTAAATCTGCCCCCTAACCTTTCCCATGACATGTTTATTTCTGCTTTTGCTGATTTTCGTGGCTTCTTGAATGGTAGTCTTCACTTGAATCCTCAAAACGAGCTGTATTTCTCTCCTTTTCCATCAAATCCTCCATTCATCTTCTAGATATGGTATCGTCGAGTTTAGCTCATTTGAATTCGCTGATATCGCTAGAAAAGTAAGGTCTGGCTTCAAATTTATGAATTCTCGTGTGCCTATAAGTAGCTCTTTGGCTTCTCCTTGTCTTTTCAATATTTCTAGATATTGAATTTTTCAAACCTCCTCCTGATTCTTTTGGTTATCATCCCGCTTCTAATCAAGGACCTTCTATCAGCAGTTATGGCAATCCTTCCTCATCGAATCTCGGTTATAATCAGCCTCAGATGAGCAATTTTCCAAATCAAAATCCTTTGAAAATCGATCATCCTCCTTCTGAGTATTATCCTCAGAATCAGCCTTCTCGATCTACTGATTTAGAAGGTAACTATTATTGATTTTCTCTTGGCCTTCCTCCATTTCTCCAAACCTCTAATGAAAATGTGTCCTTTGGGAATAAAATTATATATCCCAATGATATAATAATATTAATTCCTCTTTTTGGATACCTGAATGTCAGACAGTCCTCCTCTAAACAGAATGATAGGTCGCACTAATCAAGGCATATTTATCCCACAGCAGCAACCAAATTACCAACAACAACAGCAGAGAACTCATTATTCTCAAGAGAATCCTATTCCAGGTATCTTTTTGGTTTACCAGCATCTCAGAGTTTTATTTCTCAGGAGCTGATATTTACAGTGGGCCTTCTCAGAATCCTCCTGTTAATTATAATGTTTATCAGCAGCAGGGAGCTCCCAACCAGTTTCTTCCGCAACAGGGAATAGCACAAGGAGTTCAAAATATAAAGGGAAACCTTCAGAGTCCTAACCTCCATGTGGGTTCTAATTTTCCTACTTCACCAATAAATCTGACGGCCAATCAAAATATCCAAAGAGGTTTTCCTAACCCCTCTAATATATCTAACCTCCCTAAACCTCAACCCCAAACAAGTAATTTATTAAGTGAAGATATTTAGGATTTACTTGTTGGATAGTGGGGCCAAATTATGGTTACGTTCCTCCAAATCAACAAAATATAAATCGTCAAGGGAGCTTTGGTCCATCACCCCAGACTGCTCAAAACTTTGCTCAACAAAAAGGAGATATGAGAAATATGCCGAATTTAGTGAATAAAGTGGGAAGTCCAAACTTTCCTCAAAGACCTCTTGATATGAAAGATGAAGATGTAGCAATGTTTCAAGTTCCTCCTAAAGCCACATGCTCAATCTATGTCGATGGTATTTGTGATATTTGGGATCAATAATCCAAATTCTTTAGGGGTTCCAAGTGACGCCAGTGAAAGAGAAGTCAGCCGTAAGCGTTTTTTTTTTCCCTTTTTCAACAAAAATTTAACGATCTCCTCCATTCCTCTCTCGTTCCCTAGTTTTGATAATTTCAGGGTTATTACTGTATATGAGTTGAGATTTTTGGGCGAAAAGAATTTTTTTTGGTTGTTTCAGTGGTGATCTCGTCATTTCTTTTGGGAAAAAATTCGTTTGTGTTAATCCTTTCAAAGATGTATTTCGACCATTTCCTGGATATATTGAGGTGAGATTGATAAAAAAGGAGACAAAGGGTGGTCGGTCGTACACCCTTTGTTTTGTTGATTTTGAAAACCCGCTTCAATCTACGATAGCTCTCCATACTTTACAGGTTTTCTCCTATTTCTCCGCCTTTGTCTTCTAAATTTTCTTTGCTTCAAATAGGGATATCGTTTTGATAAGAATGATAAAGTTGGATTAAAGATTTCATTTGCTTATCATTCTCATGAACCTCCTTCTTCACAGAATGCACCAAAGCTGAAAATAACAAAAAGAAAAGAGTTCTGATTTGACCTCCAGAGAGAAATTAATTGGTTGTTGATTGGATTTGTTCTTTGGAAAATTTCTTTGATAAATAAAAAAAATAAAACGGTTCGTATTTTTGTATAATAATAGTATATTTAGCAAAGAAATTTATTTATTAGAGATGAAAATAAGAACAAAAATGGCTTCAGAAACAAGGTGACTAAATTAGTTGGAATTAATTTATATCAGGACAAAATTTTTATGATGATGAATTATTTTGAGTTTTTTTTCACGTTTCGAATTAGTCTTGCGAATAAAAAAGTTGGGTGTTTATTCTCATTATTTTTATTCCAAAGTTTTTCTCACTTTTCAAAAACCAAGCATAGTAAATAATTTAATCCGACTTGGACTTACAAGAAAAAAAAATGTCCACTAACAAAAAACTCATACAGGCCTGGAAAAACCTCGATATTGCTCTTGGCAAAACTGCTGACATAGGCGATGACTTGGAAAAATCGTATGGCTTCCTTTTAGAGGGTCGTCCAACGCACCCAATGAGCGCTTCAAACAAAGGACTTTCACGGCCTCAGTCCAGTTATATTCTCAGGCACAGTAGTAAGCCTATGTTAGCGCTAGACAACTCAAAATCATTCGGAAAGGCGTCAATGGTGAACCTGGGGGTGTCTTTTATGAGCGGGAAACACGCACCTTTTGCACCATTTACAAATGTAAGATCGCCGAAAGCTATAGCGCAATTATTTTCACCTAAGATGAAATACAATGATGAGAGCACAGTCTTGCATAGTGTTTCTGTGAGAGATTTGAAGACGATTTATGAGAAGAAATGTGTGGATACAAAGAATGATTTTAATCCAAACCAATTGAACCATTTTGTGGATAAATTCGATAAAAACTGCAAAAAGAAGACTCTGGACCTTGAAGACCAGTATATTGGACCTAATGCGACCATAGAAATCGCCAATTTGGTTGCTGAGAACAGTCACTTCATCAAGCTGAACCTCAGTAAAAATGCAATAGGCGACTATGGAGCCAAGTGTATTGCTGCTGCTTTGTACGAGAATAAGAGTATTATTCATGTTGATCTCTCGAATAACGGCATTGGGCCAGAAGGCGCTGCAGATCTGTTTTCGATTCTGACTGGGAACGAGTATATTGCCTCATTTAAATTAAATAGCGTGGAGGGTTTAAATCGTAATCGTATTGATGCGAAAGGAATGAGACCTTTGGCAACCGCACTTAAAGAGAACTATGTATTGCAGTTTTTGGACATTTCTGGAAGCTGTATAACTCTTGAAGGGTTTAATTACTTGGCTGAAGGGCTGTCTGGGAATACGAGTCTGGTCTACTTGAATATTTCTGACAATGATATTGGCCCCAAAATCCAGAATATAATTAAGCCTTTAATGTCTTGTAATTTGTTGGAGTTGGATATTTCAAAGAATCGGCTGGGAGACGCTGGTCTTCAATTGTTGATAGGAATATTCCAGCCAACTGCTGTTCCTCATTCCAAAATTCAGACGTTGAATATTGGTGGAAATAATATCACGGCGTTTGGAGCTACGAAATTATTCGATATGTTGTCAAAGAATAACACTGTAAAGAAGCTGATTTTGGATAATAATAACCTAACTGGACGGGGTATATCGAACATTGTGGGATTATTATTCGAAAATGCGACACTGACAAGCATATCTTTATATGATTGCAATCTGAACCATGAAGGAGCTGATGCATTAGGCACAGGATTGTCTCGTAATTTCCACATAAATACATTGATATTAGGAAAGAATCCCTTTAAAGACGAAGGCATAAAGATCTTGGTGTCGAGTCTGAAGGAGAACCATATGATAAATGTGCTGGATTTATCAGGATGTAAGATCAGAGATGAAGGAGGAAAGATGATAGCGGAGCTGATGAGCACAAATCATAACCTTATTCAAGTGGATTTGAAGGATAATCATATTAGAGATGGTGGTGGTATCGCTTTCTTGGACGCAGTGCGAGCAAATAAAAGAGTTACCAAGCTGAATTTAGTGAGAAATCCAACAAGTTACAAGTATATTTTGGAAATGGAAAGAATGATAAGAAGTCATAAGACGGGGTTGGTGAAGGAATCAGCATCTTCTTTTGCTAAAGAAATGGAGTTTTTGAAGGAGTTTGAAACTCAAAAATACGCTGTAGCTCAAGAAGGAAGAGTGTTGGGTGCTAAACATAAAGAATTGGCTGATGAACTGGCAAGTCATCAATCAGAACTTCACCAAAGAGAAAAGGCGCTCGCAGCTGAGTTGGAACTTTTGGAAGATGAGTTTGCTATGTTGATGGAAGAAAACAGAAGAGCTGAAAGAGAGAGATATAATATTGAAGATCAAATGGTTCAAGCTAAAGCCGAGATGGAATCTCAAATACATTTGATTAAATTCCAAACAGATAACGCATATGCTGAGGCTGATGAAGCTCAAAGAGAAATCAAAAAGATTAAAGAAACTTCAGAGTCGGCTAAAGCGGCATACGAAAGGACGATTTCTAAATTAAAGGTTGAATTAAATGATCGTGAAAGACAAGTGAATGCATTGGAAGCTACAGTGACGACAACTGAGAACCAAGTGAATAGAATAAGAGAAGAAAAGAATAGTAAAAGTCCTAAGAATAGGCGTGCTGGTGATAAGTCTCCAGGTAATAATGATAATTCTCCATCAAGAGCAAGGGGATCAATGTCTCCAAAGAGAAATATTGTTGGCGGATTTAGTGAGAATCAAGAAGATACAATTAAACTACAGCCTCCTGTGGTAGCTAATCCTGTCGAAAAGACAGTGAAGAAAAGCCCTGCTAAAAAGGGAAAAGGAAAAGGTACCAAGAGATAAAGGAAAGCTTTTGAATTTTTTACTTGAAATTTGTAATTAATGGGTATTTGATAATTGAAAAGTCTCTCTATAGAGAAATAAATACGTAATTGTCTCTACTTTTTTTAAAAACGGATGTGTTTTTTATTAATCTATCGTGCTATAATGTTATATTTTGTTTTGTGTTGTTAAATTAAGCATAAAAACTCTGAAAACTCTAAAGAAAGTATCTTCCTTAATGAAAACCAGTTTTTACTTTATCATTGAAAGTATCTTGAAAATAACAAAGAAGAAATTATTTTTAAAGGAACAGATGATGCCAACAAAAAATTACTTGCCCAAGAATAACAAATAATAAAAAGGGTCCAATTTTCAATTGAGTGATTTATTTTCATAGCGTAATTTGTATGTAATCAACACATAAGCCAAGCAAGAAAAAAGTCTCAATCAGTTTCTCTTCCTTTTTTTTAGTTTTGTTTTTTTAATTAAAGAATAAAAATCTCTCGTGAAAGTGATGAAAAATAATAATAAAAGGTCTGACCATCACAGCTTCTCTCCCATTTCTTTCATTCCCAACACTTCCATCCACAAACCAGCTCGCCACGAATACCTCAAAGTCCGCCATCAACAGCCTGATCCTCTCGCCGACCGTACCCTTACAATAAATGGCAAAGATCGGCAAAATCTGGGTTACTCACGCAATCAAAGGCCAGTAGCCAATCTTGGACGGCACTGGAAAGTCAACGATCCGCTGAATCACACTGTAATTACAGATCATCGGAGGAATAGTTCATTAGAAGATGTTTCACACAATACTTCATACATTGACCCGAATTACTATAAGAACAATTCTTATTTCCTTGGAAATCTTCAGCCTTTAACCAAGGACAGAGACGGAAAGGTGATTAATCATCGCTCAGAGAATACACCACACAGAGGCTATAGCAATAATATAAGCTATGGGGCAGCTCTTTTTCCTCATGAGATCAACCCTGATATGTTGTTTCCTTCGGTAAATTATTGTGAAAGGGATTTTTTGGCTAAAGTGAAATAGAGAAAAGATAGTTCAGTTGGCAGAAAAGGTGAGAAGATGTTGAACATGACAACATTTAGTCGGAAACCCACAGAGACGAATTTGGATCCTTTACAGCAGCAAAATAATGGAAAAAGACCATTACCACCTCCCAGAGAAGATGGAAACTTGTTTCCAAAAATCAAGTCAACCGCGAATAATAATCTGAATAATGTAAGGAATTGTGTGAAGGGGAGTGGGATCTTGACACCTTTTGGGTAGAAATTCAAGGAAGATGTCAAAAATGACAAGATGGTATTCATTGAAAAGACCTATTCTTTAGGTCCATATAAACGGAAAAATACTCGAAATATGAGCAACGCCGAAAATCAAGTCTCCAATTTGGTAAGCTGAAATGATGTCTTACTCGTTATTAACCTGCAAAATAATAGAAGAGAGATGATTCGCTTTTTGCAAGAGGATTAAATCATACACTTTTACAGACAAATCAAACTCTTGGACAAACCAATAAGTCCAAAGGCTCCTCCAATGAGACTCGACCAAAACGCTGGCTTGAAAAAACTACACAATCCAAAACTTCAAATATTCCTCTTACTCTCGAGACAGTGACACAAGGTCACAGTCCAACTGAGCGAGAACGAGAAAGAGAACCAATAAAAAGCATGAATAATACCAATACAAAAGGGTCTTCTTCAAATGTTAATAATCATCGTGCAAAGAGTAATAATAGCAGCATGTTGAGGATAAATGAACAGCAAAATACAGCAGCCACACAAAACTATCAACAGCCAAAAGATGCAAAACCAGTGAATAAAGATAATATAAAGAAGATATCTGACCGAATGGATCGAAGTTATAAAGCTTCCCAAGATCTCCTGGCGCTATCTAAAGATACTCTAAAAGTGCCTATGACGTTAGACGGATCTTACAATAGTCACACTCTGCAAGTTCCTACAGACCAGACACACCAGACGATGCCAAATGAAGAGATAAGTAACAGCAATCAGATAAAGAGAGGAAGAAAGTATAATAGAGGAAATACAGATTTGGAAGTGAGAATAAGAAATAAATCAAATGTGAGCGCTATAAGCGGCATCAGTATCATGGACAGCAGCGATATAAACGTTTCAGCTATACACCATTCCAGCCATACTGATGATAAAGTGCTGTATTCATTTGATATAAGCGATTCTCCACAGAAGGATTCCGCACAATTGAGTCCAGAAAAATGCGATAAATCGCCTTTAAGAAGACAAGAATCGAATGAGAATGTGCTGGATGAGTTTGCAGAAAAGAGTGTGATCGTGTCTGTTCAAGATCAAAATCAAAGTTTGAACTATAGTTCGACTTGTAAAGGACAATTTGATGATGCTTTGGAAACAAGCTTAATCTCTTATTTGGACGAAAAAGGTATGATCCGTATTCGAACAAGAAAGGATATCGAAAGTAAATTTCATTTTATCAGGGTGATATTGATCATCATCTAGTGACGCTGAGTGCAACGAAACATCCGAAATTTAGAAGATCAAAGGTCGTAGTATCAAAAGGTTTAAACTCCTCAGATAAAGAGCATTTAAATTTACAATCCACCAATATGACAGTAATCTCAAGTCAGATGAAAAATGAGTCAGTTCTATCCAAGCAGACCAAGGAAGATGTGTTTAGACCAGATTCCAGTGCAGATAAATCGCGAAATTTGGGCATTGATTTCAACTTTGAAGATGAAACAAAAGCTTATGAGAATAATAAAAATAACTTATTCCTCAATCAAGTTAGTCCTTCTTTCCCTGTTCACACGATGCCCAGCATGGAATCCTCAACAAAAGCTCAATTTGTGAACAATCCCAACTTTGCTTTGGACTCTAAAGCTCAAAATGAGATCCTTCGAGACAGTATTCTGGAGGATCAGGCGAA
>Ga0182738_1006211_pt1 | contig 12487 bp, 2 predicted proteins | sample eDN5th30CBELigMG_FD_128876 | JGI IMG/M metagenome (GOLD analysis project Ga0182738, IMG submission 128876) | Enriched Miracle-Growth compost microbial communities from Emeryville, California, USA - eDNA 5th pass 30_C BE-Lig MG (version 2)... ...
CTCTCACCCAAAACGAGCTTATCAGGTAGTAAGTCACTCTTCCTTGTAATTTAAAGATCCATTGCCACAGGGTGACAAGATAGTCGTTTCCTTTCAGGTCCCAGAAAGCAACCACAACTATGTAGACCGTCAATAGGATCCTCAGAATCGTCAAGCAAATCAAAACTGTCAGGATGGATGAAATCAGGTGATTGTTATCACTATAAGAGAGGAGATAACTGGGGTTGATCAGCTTAAAAAAGTACACAACCAAGTCAGTTATGAACCTATAAGAGACACCTGAGTCGTATTCGATGTCTGAAAAGAGTAGAAATGCCTGAGATACCACTTGGAGGTACTCCAACATATTGATTAATCTTTCTACCAATTCAGAATACCGAATCTTGTAAAATGTCATCAAGGCAATCTTGGTCTTGATAGAAGCACGATTTTGGCAAAAAGATCCAAGAGGCTTGACTGTTTCTTGCTTCGAAACTGCAGGCTTTGATGAAGATCCCATCAATTAGTTAAACTGACTCTTTATCGATAATAAATTATTAATTTTAAAAATCGAAATCTTCAAGGGGTTATTAATGGCATTTTACCTCCCTTATGGTAGCATCAGAGTTTAGCCAAGAATTCTCTTGGAACACATCAGGCACCAACAACTCATTCCATATTTAGAAATACAAATCATCATCTGCGAGATAAAATATATTGAATCAAAGATTTCAATCCCTTATGAGAAAAAATTATCTTTCATCTTCTTACGATGAAGCCAATTCAAACCATGCTTGAGATTTCATAAAGTTTCAAGATCTCGAGATATCAAAGGACATGGATCTCGAGCAGTACCTCATTTCAAAGTAAATATATGCTCGTCGTGCCAATTAATTAAATCAGCATAGTGAAAATAATTTCAAACCTCAAAATTAAATTTTTATAAACAAGTTTCATCAAGAGTTTTAAATCACAGATTTAAAATCTCTCTCCTAGATTTATCAACTGACAAACTTACTGTCCCTTTTTCTCAGCTCCATGAATCAAAACTAACCTCTTTCTTTCACAAGAACCATAAATAACCTCAGTTCCTGATAAGCTCATTTTTTCATTCATAAACTTCTAATCTCGCAAAAATAGTTTTTCAGATTGTGTTTGAAACAGTTTTAATCAACTCTTGAAAAACTGTGGTTTTTAAAGTTTCAATTTCAGACACTAGTTCTACTATTGAACCTATATACTCGAATCTATTCGATTCTTACCTCGAGCTCTTTCTTGAACATGTAATAGACTTGAGGAAGAGCTCAGAGTTTCATACAAGTTTATCAAAAAACTTCATCAAAAACTTTTTCCCCTCAAATTATCATCAGTTGTTCAAACTCACTAACCAGCGCTTGGGCTGCCCAGAATGGCGAGTTTTAGCTCAACTATGGTGCTTTATTGAGGAATGATGTTGATCATGCTTTTACTCAAGAGGCATCAGAATTCTTTAATAAAGCTACAAATTAAACGTATTTTTAATATCTCTTCATTGAGAGGACTTTTCCTGAACTCTAATTGTGATTGAAAGTCTAACGACTTCTCATCAAAACGTCTTTGATTATATTGAACTCAGTTTTGATATATTAATACGTTTAAATTTAGTCCAGTTAGCTGCAATCAAAATCTCTCACTGTCTTATGAAAATTAATTTAAAATAAGAAATCATCATAAAGAAAACTTTTTGATTAAAATTATTTTATTCCATTCAGTTTGAGAGGGTTCATTTTATTTGAAATTTATCCTCCTTCACTGCACTTTATCATCAGCCATCTCTCTCAAACGACAACAACCTTTTCAAGACCTCATGGTTGATTTGTTCATAAAATTTCAAAGTAAATTGTTTGAACTTTCATTTTTTCTGATTCACTGAAAATTTTATCTTTGAAACCAAAATCAGCTGAGTTTGGAAATCGGTTAAAACTGCTGCTTTTATTAATTTAACTAAAATTTTGTCCAGAAATCTATCTCCTTCTTGTGATCACTCGTAAATATCCCCATATCCCTCCTTTCAACTTGATTTCTTCTCAGTAATAATAAATTCTTTCGGATTAATCTTTGTATCGAGCGTTCATACATTCTGATTTCGTGAATTCATTCAACTCATTTCAAAAACTTTGAAAATTGTATGATCAAGAAATGAAATCCTTTCCCAAGAACTTTTTAAAAGTGGGAATCTCTCGCATTTTAAACTTGATGTTTTTTTAGTAAAAAGAGAACTTTGGGATTTTCCATTTCTTGATTCTGTAGCCGGAGAAAAATCAAGGGAAATTGTTTCTCAAGTAAAATTAAAAATCATATTTTTCAGTTTTCTTTTGGAGAATCCGAGCTTTAAAAATTTTTAATGAAACTCTTACTTACAAACAAACAAATTCATCAAATAGAACTCCCCTCATGACATCATACATTGCACAATAAAAATTCCATACACAGTAGATATTTTTTTTCAAAACCCCCGCATCACCCAAACAACACTTGATTGGCAGTTTGCTGCAGAAAGTTTTTCAAGAGATAACTTGAGAGGACCAAATTCGGCGGGAAAATTTGGAGCACCTTTTTAAAGTCATTATGAACGTCTCGAATCACTCTCAGAATATCAATCCAAATCACAATACTTATAACCATAATACTAATTGAAAAGACTGTTATGATGACAGCCCTCGCGTTCTTATTCTCATCTATCTTTTGATCCAGAGTCTCATTCATTATATCTGAAATCATCAGAGCTTCATAAGACAAGACCATCCAATCCGACAACAAAACATAAACATTTTCATAAGCAACTGCTAAAAGTGAAGCTTCAGTCGTCTTGTTTGCTGTCAAGTAATTTTGATATTGGGTGGTAAGGACACTTTGATAGGCAGCGATCACAACCATCAGGTTGACTGGCTGTCCTAAACCGACCAAATAATTGCAGTGGAGAAGAAAATCAGACTCGAAGTTTTTACAGTCAGGATCATTATCAAACAAGATCTTTTGCACGTCTGGATTATACGAGCCATCAATTTCTACCAAACTAGAGGGAATCTGGGTTTGAATTTCTTGAATTTCTTGAGTGGTATGATAAAGAGATTGAAGGGTGACTTCGTGTTCAACAAGCATGGTATTATTCTCAACATAAAGCATTTCAAATGAAGTATAGGCTGTTGTAGCTCGATTGCAAAGATAATTAGCAAATTGGAGCTGATCCTGTCGATTATAAATCACTCTGATCGATATTTTTGTCGATATGAAATCCCAAATTGTTATACCAATTAAGATTCCCATATACAGCGTGACTCTGAGAATATAATTAATGTATCTTTTGCGAAAGTCTTTATATATGATTACTTGAGTGTTATGTTTCTTTGAGTATGAAGAGTTTTGCTCGAATTCGGGCCCAACTTCAAACTCTTCATTCATGCCTGAAAGCCATTTTCGCTCAAAACTTTCATCATTAATCAAGTTTTTTTTGAATTTTGCAAGCTGATCAGAAATCTCTTTCACTGTCTTAGGGTTGATTTTGATAAAAGCTTTCAGGTTTCTTTTTTCGATTTGGTGTTGGTTCCAGATGATAAAAGCCAACAAGATGGCCAGAGCAGCAAGGAGAACAGGAGTCAAAAAGAGACACACATTGATCACAATTTGGTAAGACTGCTTCTGCTTTTGGACAGAGCTAATGAATATATTTGTGATCTGTTTATTCTTATACTGAAAATCGTTCGCAATATTTATTGTCACATAATTAAAAATATTGTACCCTTCGACTGAAACTGGATTGGAGAGTGCATTTACAGCCGTGACAGCACTGGCGAATTCTTCTGTTGCTTGAAAAGTATTGACCTTTTTGTACGAACCATCATCACTATCCAGATATGTTCCGTTGATCCCCACATCTTGAACAAAAAGTAAATCTTGAAATTCTCGGTCAAGGGAATAGACATACTCAAGCATTTCATCGTTTGCGGCTTTCATGTATTTCATCCTTCCCTGTAAATTATATAAGGTTGTGTTCAGGTCTACGACTGATCCACCTGCTGTTATCGCTCCTTTTATGTTTAAGACGCCTCCAAGCGTTAGTGCATGAGCTAATGCAGCCATATAAGATCTTTCTTGGGAAAGTTTCATCAGATTTTTCTTAATCTGAAGATCCTTCATCGTCGAATCGGAAACAAACTTCATGATAATTTGGGTTGCAAATGTGACAAGTACAGCTCCATAAAAAACTATGCACAGAATAATGAAGGACTTGGGGTAAGACTTTATGAGAATTGCCGCTTTAAAAGCTTTATCACTTGCTTTTTCGCCTGACTTTTGGGATGATTGCTGACTAGCTTTATATTTGTATATCATTTGCTTCGCATTATTCCTATTCGGTCTCTCTTCCTCCTCCCCATCTGATAATGACTGTGTCTTCAACATTTCAGTATTCTTCGTTTGAGGAGATTTCTGGGTCTCAGCATAAGTGATTCGGACTGTGGTTTCTCCAAGAAAGCGTCGAGTTTCTGAAACAGGAGAAAGGAGAGGAAGATCTGGTTGAGTAGTGGGAATGATGCTAGTTGGGAGGGATTGCGAATTAAAAATGGTGACCTTTTGAGCATATTCATCTTCTGCCTCTGAACTCATATTTTCTGATTCAAAATGATTCTTTGGGGATTCTGAATTTTGAAAACTATTTTCTTGCAGAGTTGTTGGTCGCAGTAAAACAACTTTTACGTCAATATTTCCAAATTGTATCACTCGTACATTTGTATAAAATGCCTGTGCTTCGTTCTTTTTCAATGACGACTGTCCTTTTTCATAAGGATAGAGTTGAATTTTAGGATTTTCAGTCGTATAAGTTGAATAAATTTCAAGTGCCTTTTCATAAGACATCTCACTTGGGGCTGGAAAATCGTGCACACCCTTGGGAATGTGAAAACCTGAACGAGTTGTGGCAATATTCGTCTTGTTGTCTTTCTTTAAAACGATATTAAATGCTCTATTGATGTCGTCAAGTTCTTTTGAGAGCATTTTGGCATAAATATCACTTCCAGACTCCTCAACGTCATTGAATTTCAACATCTTGGACAACTCTTTCGAAGCTCCTTGGATACTTCCATCCTCTTTCATAATTAAATATTCTTCACTCGAAGAAGGAACAGGTCTAATAATCATGGTTAAGCAGAGACCTTGGGTGATATAATGGTGATATTTCAAGCAAAAATCAGCTTCCATCAGGTACTTCTCCTTATGATACAGATACGTCCGATGGGTTTTGTTGATGAGTTGTTTATTTTTAACACTGAGACTTTCTTTTGCAAGTTTATCATAATATGACCGTAGGAAAGGAGGGAAAACTCTTGAGATACGAGAGCCGATAAATCCTTTGAGGTTATTCCCACCAAATAGAGCCACAAGAGATGTGTTATGGAATAAGATTTTTCCAAACTCAGACTTCTGAGTTGAAAGCAAAAGAAATGCATTTGAGTCTTGATATAAATTTTCCTCAATTAAATTTGGCTCTTTAAAACTTTTTTCAAGCTTAAAATATCTTTGAACATAAATTTGGCAGTATTGGTCAAATTCGATTGAAGAATGATTCACAATAGAATAATACTTTGCATAGCATAAAAATGGTGAGATAAAATGTTGAGGGTGAGATCTTGAAGCATTATTGATCTGCTTTTGAACTTGACCTTTGATTTGGCTGATAGCTTGCCCTGAGCTATAAATTTCCTCAATATTAGAGGTATCACCAAGAATATTCTGACAAACTTTTAAATATAAATTGATTTGCTTCACCATTTTTCGTTTAATATCCTCCACCAAAACCTTGCTTTGGACATAGGTAAAGAGATCCAGTTGATTATCATTGTCATTTGTTCGCATGGATTTTTCAATTTCATATAGCAATAAGGCTTGGCTCAAATAGTTTGGAGACCATTTATTTTGCTTGAGTTGAGTGGCTATTTTTATTGTTTTTGCAAAAGGTTCAGAACTTTTCCAAGACAAAAAAGCTGTGTGTAAACTGATTAAAAAATTGTCAGAAAACTTTGTTTTCAGGAGATTTTCAAGGTACAAAAGGAAGACTCTATTCAGTAGATCTTCCGGCATTGCCTGAGTTAATTCAAATTCGGATGAGGCTCCAAAAATATCTTGAATTCTCATTCGTTGATGAGTCACGGTAAGATATGTCCAATGATATTTCTGGCTTTTTTGATTTGGTAGAAATTGTTGCAATCTTAATTCCTCTGTTGCCCATACTTTATGCAAAAGCATTTCTGGTGAACTTTTTCTATCTTCTGTACCACAAACAAGAAGGCTGAGGTTTAAACGTTTCAGGTGTTCATGAGCTCCCTTGATGCTCAATAGAGAAACGATGATCCAAATAAATATAAGAAGATTGATGTTTGCTCCTTCATAAGATGCAGCTTTCAAAATTGTATGAAGGAAATATGCCAAGTTTAGCGATATCACCAGACAAAGCAAAGCCCTTTGGATCACTAGAGCCTTGAATTTATAAAGTGGAAGTTTTGTTGTGAATTCATATTCTCTCAGAGCGCTCAAGAGTAATCCAATAACTGAAGCTACCCAAGCACTTGTTAATGGACCAGCCTTGCTCAAGATCATCATCACAACTTGTATAATCAATTTCTGAAGCAGTGTGAGGATTTGGAGTGTATTGCTTTTGGATGATAATAAATCTTTGGTCGGTAATGCATAAGAAAACTGAGTTTCTAAAAGAAATGAAAAGATGAATTCGATTGCGAGCATTAAGCTTGATATAACAGTCAGGAACGACTTTGATGTCTCAAAAATTCCAAAATCTTCTTCAATGATGACTTTGACCCAAAATGTTGTAAATAGAAAATAAATCACTCTTGTCTGAAGCTTAAAGGTCCACCTCCAGAGAAATAACAGCAATCTGCTTGGTGTATTCTTCCATAAACATACCCATATAAGATATCCAAATAGAAGAATCTTGAGGAGAGTGATGGAAAAGAGAATTGCTAGTACAGTAATCGTGACTGCATTAGATTTTTCATATGTTAAGAGATAGCTTGGGTTGATGATCTTGAAGAAATAGACAATAATGTCAAAGACAAATGAATCGAAAGCAGGATGATCATAGTTGATGCTCGATGAGAGGATGACCTGAGACATGAGTTGGAGGTATTCTAAAATTAGAATGAAAGTTTCAGTCCATTTGGAATATTGAATTTCGTAAAAAGACAAGAGGGCAAACTTTGTTTTCAAACAAGAGCCATTTTGACAGAAAGAGCTCAAGCCTTGATGCTTTGAGGAATGCTTGAAAGCCATTTCAAAAGTTGGCAGATTTTAATTTTTCCTATTTAAAAAGCGAAGAACAGAACTCAGTTGAAATTCCTAATGGGATGTATGAAATACGTTTAATTCTTTGTTCTAAAAATATCATTGTTCAAGCTTCAGAGATTTAAAATCATAACCACGATAATCTGTTTCAGTTTTCTATGATGGTTTATTAAATCTCTTGATATGAAAAGCCCTTTTTGAGGACTGAGAGTGACGAACTTTCAGAAAGCTTTACAATCTCTCTTTTCAAATGAAGGAAAATCTGAATTTTTCCTCCGAGTGAGATTTGGAAAATTTCCCCACAATTATATCATAGATCTTATAGATCTTTTTACTCCAACCGACTCAATCAAGAGATTGATTTTTGAAGGAATAAAAAAGAGCCAGAATTCATATATTTCCGAGTTTCAGAGAGAGTTTAAAATTTATCAGACTTCTTCTTAATTTTGGTTTTAAATTGATGAGAGATAGAATAATGGAACCACAAGTCAAAGTCCACAAAATAGAATGGCCCAAACGTCTTGTGGAACATCATTACAATTCCAAGGTAAAATATCAGAAAACTTACTTTGAGATCAAATTATGAGGAAAGCGGCAATTTTAAATCTTAAGATTATTAACTTTAGATATATTGAGTTTTTAGGATATTTTTTGTTGAAATTAGGTAAAAATAGTAGTCGGGTTCACATGACAAAATTATTTATAAAAAGTTTTTAATGAAAAACAGCGTTAAAGTGGCAATTCAAAACAAGGAGTTTTTTTCAAAATTTGAAATTTCACTCAAGAAAAAGAGAAATAAGATTTCGGGCAGATCCTACAAAAATTATTTATGCAGATCACTGATTTAAGTGAGCCATTTGAAGAAATTAGGATCATATCTTTTCGACTCCCCAAAAAAAAGAAAATTTTCTCAAAGAAATCTCAGAAAATCTTTTGTGTCATCATATCAATTATTCTCTTTTTCATTTTTTCTTTTTTTTGGCCTAAGAATTTCGAATTTTCATAACTTTTAAATCAAATTCATATCAACTCTTCCAATCAGGGATTTTCCGAAGGATTTAGACTTTTAGTCAGAATTTCATTTTTTCAAAAGGTTTTTCTTCCTTTAGACAAAATTTCCTTTTCCAATTTTTTTAGCATTTTCTTTCTTTTGGTAATCAGATAAGCTTCGATCAAGAACTTATTATTCTGGAATTGATTCATTTAAACCTTCAATTGTTGAAGAATTTCATATAAGCAAAAAAAAGAGAAGGTGATAACCTTCGTTTAATCTTGACAGAAGAAGTTTTAAACATGGATTTGAGACTAGAAGAAACTTGGCCAAAAGGAATCAATTCAGAAATTGAGAGGATTCAATTGTCTGAAGAGGATCAAGACTGATTCAAGGAATAAGTTGAGCTTTGAGAGAATCCAAACCCCTATAATAATATCTCTGAATGGGGGGAGATATCAAAGAGCGAGCCAGAAGAAAGCTATGACCATTGGAATGATTTACGAAACTTGAATAAAGATTAATTTTCAACCTAACTACGCTTCTCTTCAACTTTTAAAGATAAAAGTTAATTTACAAAGATTTTATCAAAGAACTATTTTTATTCGGAAAAAAAAAATGAGAAAAAATATCGAAAAAAATTTTGTTCATTTTTTTTTGGTCTTTCTGAAATTGTCTCCAAGTGTAAAAAAAAGTTTTAAGTCGAAATTTTGTCAAAAGTATGCTTGAGACGAACACTTTTTTATTCACAAAAAAATACATACAAATCTGTTATAACCTATTCTTTGTTTGATAGAAAAAAATTTTGTACATCTCCAGACAAAACTTTGCATTTCTTTCCTTGAAAAATCAGTTTCGTTAGCAAGGATATGAGAATTCTCTTCAAATCCTGATCATGATGGATTTGAGACCCAATCCACGACTTTTTCAGAATATTTTCTTTTAAAAATTATGTTTTACATACAGACATTCATTCTTGAAGTCAGAATTTAATGATGAATTCTCTATGGGTTGATAGGCCTCATTTTTTTATTTAAAGATTTCCTATATCATAACAGAATTAAATCCACAAAAATTATCTGAGAAATCAAAATCTGATTTTTTATACCAATTTTACAATTTTTTTCCCTGCTCGGGTTCTTCACAGCAAGTGATGAATTCTGGTTCATTCGAGAAAAAACCCAATTTCTTTTTTTTCAAGATTTTCATAATTCTATTCCTAAGAAAACTGAAAAGAAAACTTTTTTTGAATAAAAAATCAGAAATATCCAATAAATATCTTTCGTTCACTCACTGGGGGTAAAAAATATACAGTATATTTAATCAATTTTAAATATAAATGCAGCCACCATTGTATTTTATTTTCAATTTTTACCCTCCTCCTTCCTAGCAAATAAGGCATTTCTTGAGGTTTCCATTAAAAACTTTTTCAACAAGAAACTTGAGAGAATCACCCTGGGAGGAAAAGTTTGAAGTACTTTTTTGAAATCATTGTCGACTTCTTTGAGCCTTGTCAAGATGTCAAGCCAGATAAAAATATTCGCAACCAATAAACACACCAAAAACACACCGAGAATTACACTTCTTGTATGCTTTGCTTCTTCAATGTATTGAGTCAGCCTCATGTCAACAAAATCAGCAATAAGCAAAGCCTCGCCAGTCGAAATACTATACTTTGGTAAAAGGGTGTCAAGATTGATATAGGCCGCGGTAATTCGACTCTTGAGCGTACTTTTATCACAATTATCATAGTCGTTGATTTTGTTAGCCAACATAGTGGAATATCCCGAAATTGTCGTCATCAAATTGACAGGTGTACCTTTAGCTGCAAGTGTCTGGCATTGATAAAGAGCAAAACTCGGAAGTTCTGCTGAGCAGTCGTAGTCACCAAATAAAACCCATTGAATTTCTGGATCATATGTTCCATCTGGATTTCGGAATACAGAAGCCATTTGTTCTTGGATATTTTTTGCTTGAGCAACTCCTTGAACCATAGCATCTCGAGCAGTTCCACCCTCTACAGGCGAATTATCATTCGTCACAAACAAAGCATTCAAGGCAGCATAGCCAACGCTGATCCTTTCGCTGATAAAATTAGCAAACTCAAGCTGATTTTGTTTGGTATAAATGATTTTAGTGGAGTGTTGTGTTGTAATATAGTTCCAAATCATTATGGCTATGAGTGAAGCAAGGTATATGACAACTCTTCTAACGTAGCTGATATATCTCAGACTGTAGTTTTTGGATACAATAATTTGATTCTTGTTTGGAGCTGAGTAAAGCTGATCCTTCTCATGAACTGAATGGGCAGTGGAATCAGCAAAGTGTTTCATGTAGTATTGTGTTGTTAGTCCTTCATTTTGTAAATTTTTCTTAAAGTTCAAAAGACTTGTTTGGATCTCTTTGATGTCTTTGGGTTTGAGTTTGCAGAAAGCAATCATATAATTTCTCCCAAGAACATATTGTCTCCAAATAATCAGCACCAAAAGCACAGTGATTCCCATCAGAGTCAACGGAGTAATCAAAAGGCACAAACGAACTATAGACTGGAAATGTTGTTTTTGATCGTCAACGGATTGGATAAAACGCTGAGTCAGATTTTTACATTTCAACAAGTAACTGTCCATCACGTTTCGGGAAATAAAAAGAAAAGCTTCAAACGCTTGCTGAGAACCGTAATCAGACAAACCTGAAAGATATCGTATAGCATTCTCAATATCTTCCGCTGCTTGGTATATATCGAGATATCTATAATCATCACCTTCACTATCATAATATGATCCAACAATTTTGACATTTCGGTCTGATGTTAGACTTTTGAATTGGCCATTCAAACTTGTTATCTCTTGAATTATTGCAACCCTTGCTTCTTCAATCAAAACGACTAATTCTTTGAGACTTTTGATTGCTGATTGCAAACCTGTGGCCTGTTGAGTCACCATATACACTCCTTCAATGACTAAAACTCCTGCCACCGCATTAGTATAAGCTTGCTGGGATTTGTAAGAGAAAATCTCAGTATTCTTTAACAAATTCTTTTTTACAACAAGATCAGCCATTGTTGAATCAGTGACCACTTTGATGACAATTTGACTAATAAAAGTCAAAAGAATCACCACATAAAACGAAAGGCACAGGAAATTGAAGGATCGAGGGTATGACTTGCTTTTAATGGATAGTTTTAGTAATTTATAATCTCCAACGTCTGAACTCTTTGCATTTGAAGAAGAACTCAAATATTGAGCTTGGGCTTTTCTGATTTGTTGGCCTGAGTAATTATTTTGTCTATTTGTCAAAAAATCAGCATCAAGTGAACCCTCTTTCTGTCTAGCAGAAATTAGGTTTCCTCTGGATCTGGTTGATATTAAGTGAGCATCTGCTTGGGTGATTTCAGCAATTCTTGCTGCAGCTAGCGTTAAACTGGTTCCCCTTTTTGGAGATTCGTCTTGCTCATTTTCTATTTCTCTTTCGTAACATTCAATATTCTCAGAACAATCATCCTCCTCATTGTTAATTAAAACGCTTGCAGGGTCACGAGCACGATCACTTTTCTGAAAAAGGTTTCCATAGGTTAATTCTTCAAATTCATTGATTTCTTGTAAATATACAAGTTTCATTGAAATATTTCCAAAAGTCAAAATTGAAACTTTACAAAAATAAGTCAGTGCATCTTTGTTATTCACTCTGAGTTCTACTTTTTTGCCTTTCTGTGTGTATGTGTCAAAAATTATTTTGGCATCTTCATATTTGATTTCAGTCTGATTATTCTTGGTGGTTTGGGGACTGCTGCTTCCATCTTCGCTACACTTTTCTTGTATCATATTGAAAACCTTATTCATCAGAGAGAGCTGCTCAGAAAGCATACGAATGTTCATATTCGAAGTATTAAACCCAAAAATATGTGAAATTCTCTCAGTTCCTCCTTCTAAATTGCCATCCTTTCGTAAGAACAAATAATCACCTTCTGAAGGTGTTGGCCTGATCAACATTTGTAAGCATAAACTTTGAGTTATGTATGGATGAATTCTCAAGAAGAATTCCACTTCAACCAAATGCTTGCTTTTATTGAGCATAAAGGTCTTGAATGTTCTCTCAATAAGAGTTTTGTCTCCTGTTTCAAATATTTGTCTAAATATTCCTTCATAATGCGCCCTTAAGCAATGAGGAAATAAATCCAAGATATGA
>Ga0182738_1006212_pt1 | contig 12486 bp, 4 predicted proteins | sample eDN5th30CBELigMG_FD_128876 | JGI IMG/M metagenome (GOLD analysis project Ga0182738, IMG submission 128876) | Enriched Miracle-Growth compost microbial communities from Emeryville, California, USA - eDNA 5th pass 30_C BE-Lig MG (version 2)... ...
ATACTATAGGAATTCCAGAAACGTCTTGCTCATACTGATCTTTTCAGGATCAGGACAGCAAAATGGACAATCTTTGCCTGCATTGGTACAATTCGATCATTTTTACAAACGAAAAAGGTCTTACATTAATAAATGAATATCATTGAACACAATTTTTGAAGGATGGGACCAGAGACAAGTAAATTATTTTTTCACATTAGTCACCCTTTACCATGGTCATAAATTAATTAATTCTGCATTTTTTGATTTAAGTTTTGGCTCCTTAGAGAATACATTAGTCATTGAATTCCCTCTTGAATTCTTTGATTTCGGTTTTGACTGGAGTGAAATTTGTGACTAGAGTAAAAATTTGACTAAAGTTATTCTTCACTTACCAACAAATCTATAAACGATCACTTCAGTTTAAAAAAAAGCAAAATATAAACAAAGACAAAACCTCATTCTTTAGTCGACATAAGTATAACATCATCAGAAACCGCCTGTGAATTTCTCTTCCTCTGATCAAAATTGCGCACAAACACTGGTTTTCTGAAAGGACAATCTCATGATAAAGGGTTTTAATTACTTTATCAGCTGGAATGTTTCTAATGATAGCATCCTTTAACTTATTCATGAATGTTGGCAGTGGATAGTCTTATCTTTCAAATCAATTAAGTGATTTCTCATCGTGATCGAGGAGCATCAAGTACTACCTCGTGGGGTGAAAAGAAAATTAGCTACCCCTTTTCGAAATAAAACTCTCTCTCGTGAAATTCGACTGCTTCTTTTAATTCGCATTTGTCATTAATGGAAAAATCAAGTCTACTTAATCGTCCGAATTTCGCGATGTCAACCAAGTATTCTGTTTTCGGCCCTTTTTTAGATAGAACACAAGAAAATTTTATGAAAAAAGACCCATTATTTCTGGCAAACTATATCCCTCAATGCTGGATTTAGAGAGGAAATGCGGGTTTTTGTTGGGTTTGGGTTTAAGATTTGCTTTCTTATTTGGAGTCATCCTTAGATAAAAAGTTGAATGAAATTCATTATTGTTTATGAGATTTTACCCCAGTGGAAAAGTTTCTTGATTGATTTTTTTTCTAAAATTATTGAAAATTTAATCTGATACTCACACTGATTATTTATAAATTTTGATTTGTCCCCATCGAAACAAGACTGAAAAAAGGAGATTGAACATCTCATTTAAGGCCACTTTATACCATATAAATAAAGCCTATAAAGGATTAATCCTTCTTCGATATGGTTATAAATTTATCACGACGCTGAGTTGTATTATTTTGACTCAATAAGCCAGAACTTTTTGTAATAACAAAGTTTTTTTATCATGCATGGTATGTAATTAGTGATGCCTTTTAATTAAATCTAATACTGAAATAAGCATTAAAGTATAAACTCGATCATTATAATATTTTTATTAATTATAATATTCCTTGATTAGCCTGGTAAATGTTGCTCAGGATCACTTCTTCCTCCTACTACTCGACTCTTTGACAAATCAATGATTTTTGGATCTTTTTCTTCGTTCATGGTGGCTTTTTTCTCTAAGGCATTCCCAGTAGTCTGATCCCCAATATTCAATGGAATATTTTCTAATAGATCTAATTGCTCGTTATTAAACAAGAATTTTTTAATAAAAGTGAGCTCAATATTATTTCGAATAATATTGGATGTATCAAAGTATCTATCAATTGATTCCCCTTGTTTTTTGAAAGCTTTGATCTTTCTTGACTTGCCAGTGCAAGATGATGCGATCCACTCGAAGAACCCAATGTGGATAATCATAGGGGGTTGTTTATTTCTTACAATTTCTTCACTCTGCTGCTTCTGAGGCACAATTTTCTGAATTGGTGAAGGTTGTTCTTCATCAGCTAAGACCATGGAAGAGTAGTCCTTGTTATGTGTGGGACTTCTATTCATGTTTACTCCATTCATCATATTCTCATAATATTTCAATTGAAGAAATGGCTTAAGCAGAAATAAACAAACAAGAATCAAAACTCCATTCAAAGCACCAATCTGAGCGAGTATATCCAGAACCTTGATAACCTTCGTTTCGCTAGTCACAGTTTCTCCTGTATACTTAATAGTCCAAATCTGCGATTGACCATCAGGGCCAACTTCAGTGAGCTGTTTTGTAACTAGAGAATCAGTTTCCTCAAAAGAAGAGTAAAAGAAGTTTTTATCTATTTTATAAATGAGCTTATCATTTGATAATTCTTGATGGCTGGGATACCAGGAAGACCATAGAGTGTTCACTCTTTGCTGATGAGTTGTCAGAGCATCTGATGATATTGTGTTGGGTTTTAGTGCAATCGTTGTCATTTTGTAGAACAAGTTCATTTCATTCTCATTAAGAAGCAACAGGGTGTTTGTGAAATCAAATTTCACTTGAATTGATTCAGTTCTTTGAAGTTTAACTGGTTCATCAAAACATATACAATGTTCCTTAGGACTTACACTTGTATTTGGACAATATTTAAATTGTTTTGCGATTGTTGTCCCTGTCTCAGTAAATAAAGAAATGGTGATCCAAGTTGTAGGTGTATCAAATATTGTTTGCAAGTCTTGTTCATAACTTTCTTCCTGTCCAGGAGTAGGACAAAGGGTATTCTAGCAAGACAAAAGTGGAAGTCAGCTGGGGTTAGATCAAGTTTCTCTTCAAAGCTGATGGGAGAGATGAATGAGTTTGTAGAAGGAGAGCAATATCACCAATAGGCATAAAGATAATAGTGAGCCTACAAAGGTCTTGGCTTGAGGATTTCCTCTCACATTCAATTGTGGAACCATACCAAATCGGTCAATCTTCATTAACATCTCCATTTATGGTAACTCTCAGAATGGATTTAAGTTGTTGTTTTAAGGGGGATTTTTAATAATTATTGTAGAAACCTAATTTGACCCATAAATTCAATAAATTAATTGTTTTTTTATCTCATTTTTAGACAAAAATCATAAAGGTCCTTCTGTTTAGTAAACTAAGATTCCTTCTCCAAAAATGGCCTGTTATTTTTTATTTAAGACCTTTTCGCATTCAAATTTCCGTTTTTAGAAGATATTAGTTGATGTCTAGTCAAAACCCAAATCAAATACTTTAGAGTAATGTGACTCCCCTAGGATCACTCTAGTTAGGTTACTTAGGTCCTGATATAACTCCTACATAGCTGCATAGTCCGTCTAGGTTAGGCTATGATTTGGGTTTTGGCTTGTGACGAGAGTGAGATTTTCAGGTAAGAAAAATTAAATGAACTCACAGGAACCAAAGCAAACCAAATCAAAATAATCAGAATTGTTCCAATAAAAATTTGTACAGGGTACCAAATCATCAATAATTTTTGTTTTTTTCCTCAGGTTGTTTTCCATCAGTTAATAATATTTCAATTATTTGAATCTTCTTTAATGATAAATTCCCTGATGATCACAACCAGAAAGTTCCGACTTTTTAAAGGCTCACAGAGTGTATTTTCCGTAAGTTAAATTTTATTCTTTTAATGATAAATTCACAGATCTTCACAGAGCTTATTTCCAATGGATTAATATTTCAAAAATTAACAATAAATTCACAGAGATTCACGTGCTGTATTTTCCAATAACTTAAATTTTATCCTTCAAAACTTTTAGTGATAAATTCACTGTTTCCCACTAATTAATATTTCAAATATGAACAATAAATTCACAGACATTCACGTACTTTATTTACCAATGAGTTAATATTTATCCTTAACAAGAAACTCACACTGCTCAAAAAAAGAAAAGATGAACGACAGATTCCGTGTTTGTGGGGAAAACCTCTTTCTAACCTATCCAACTTTCTCCCAAAACCCAGAAAGGTTCAAGTCTTTTGTATTGTTCAAGTTGAAGAACCATGAAATCCAAGATTCTCTCTTTCTTTTTCAAGAAGAAACTGGCATTTTTGTATATATTCGACTCTCAAAGAAAAGTCGTCCTGTTGATACCGTAGATTCTTCTTTCTTTGACGTTGAAGGTATTCATGGAAAATACAAAAACATCCCAGGTTTTGGGCTTTTTTGTGATGCCTTTGCTGAAAGGAAAAAAGAAATATTTGCGAATTGGGACAGAAAAACTAGCTCAAGAATTTCAGTTCCGACTCGGCGAAGAAACAGAAGAAGTCATGCAAATAGGATTTGAAGAAGAGAAACCATTGCCTGCTAAAGAAGATCTGATATCCCAATTCTTTGATTTTCAAGATCTAAGTACTAACTATTCCTGCCGAAGTCGTTCCAGCCATATTCCATCTAAAGACAGTTCTTTATCTTCTACAACGAGACTCAGACTTGAAGAAGAGAATTTAAAACTAAGGTCTTTCTATGAAGAACAGCTCTTAGAATCCAGACAAGAAATTGCTAGCTTAAAAAGTGAAGTCTCTGAAATGAAGTCTTTAATGCAGTCGATGTATACTCAAATTCTACAACTGAAACAAGAAAACCAAGAACTTAGGAAGAAGAATCTCTAATTTAAATCAGTTCCAAACTTTTCTTCTTTGTTTCTGCTTTTATTACTCTTATTGTTTGTAAAAAAACCTGCTTAGTTGCTTTTGTTTAAAGAAAAAAGATGAGAGTATTTTCTTGTAAATTCTGAAATGAAAATATTTTCTCATCTGAAAAGACCCAAATCAAAAACTTTAAGTTAATTAATTTTATGACTATTGGCCTAATTCCGTGACCAACCTACATGGGCTATTGTGGGTGACACACCTTGATTTGATTTAGGTCATTTTGGGAGAAGAAGATGGTCAAACTTGTACAGCATGATTCTCGATTTTGATAACCTCTGTGTGTTAATTGAATTTTGATAAGCCCAATGTTTTCCCTCCCAATTTTAATGAATTAACAATTCAAAAACTAGTCTTAAAATTTGAGCTTATTGGGGTATTTTTTAACCAACCCGAAAAATTAAGTTACCAAGAAATAATATCTTAAATTGGATCATAGAGAAACTTACTAAAAGTTTGGAAATGTCATTTGAAGCAAAAGACCAGACTAGATGGAACATTACTGCTCATTTCTGACTTTTTTTTTTTACCAGATTTTATTGAGGTATTTTTTTACTAATTTCTGATTGATCCGAAAAATTAAGTTACCAAGAAATAATGTCTTAAATTGGATCATAAAGAAACTCACTAAAATTTTGGAAATGTCATTTGAAGCAAAAGACCAGACCAAAAGTCTCACTAGAAAAAACAGTGGTCATGATTACGATGGTGACAACAGTTGTGTTACAATAGTTGATGAAAATGAATCAGAAATTGTATTCGAACAGCTTCTTCACCATTATTTAAGGAATCTCTAAAAAAAAATATAAATGGGCAATGCAATTCTTCTTTAATAATAATAAATTTTACAACAATAAAAAACCAACTAAATGGAAAGTCTTCAATACATTGAAAATAACCAACAGCTAATTCAATACTTACAATCCCTAAGTCTTGAGGAGATTCAAGCAATTGACTTTACAAATTATCAACTCAATTTTAGTGAGATGAATAAAATAATGAAAGAATGGGAAGAAAAGGATGGAGGCCGTATCAAAAAGCTGTGTCCTGTCTTTTTTCCAATGATTGAGCATAAATTGAATAATGTCAAATTCTCAAAAGTGGATGCTTGTGGGCTAAGGAAACACCAAGTCAGTTATTTTGTAGAAGCTTTACTATACAAATTAGCTGATAGAGTGAAAGAGAATGACCTAAATTATGCCATCACTGTTGGTTCAGGAAAGTCTAGTACTCATAAGACACCAATACTGCGCACCAAATTTAAGAAAGTGCTTAAAAACTATGCCATTCCAGCTTCAGACAAAGAAGATGAAATTCAATTCAAAATTACTCCTCAGACTGCAAGAACACTCAAGCTCATGAGAGAAATAAGTAAAAACATAAAGGATCTGAAAACTTTTGAAAGCAATGAGAAGATCGAAGAGCAACAAGATATGATACATGGATTTGCACAGAAAAGCTTTCAGCCTCTCATAATTAAATTGCTTCAAGAATCAGTTCCTCAGGAGAGTATTCGCTTGGAAGTCTGGAAGCAGATCGTAAATTTAACCACAAGTAAGATCGAAATGGCAAAAGAAAAGTCGCGTCTTTCAAAGAACGAGAAAGAGCTCTTTGAAATTCTCATCAAATTTTCTTCCGAGAAGCCCAATAGCTTAAAAGAATTTTGGAAGAGATATTCAGAAAGTAATATCAATTACTTTATGATATACACTTATAGCTGCTTCAATGAGGAACTGAAAGGCTTAGACTCTTCATTTGTTCAAGTTTGCTCACCAAGTGATGAGAAATTTTTGGAGATTCTCCAAGGAGAAGAGAATTTTCTGATCAGATTTGATGATTGTAGTCCAGTTGACAACGGAAAATCCTATCCATTACATAAAAAACTTAGAAAATTCCGTAAACAAATTGACAAATTGAATGGAAGCGGCAGAAAAATAATTTTTCTTTTCCATGTGGACAAAGACTTCCACATGGAAAGAAAAACTTTTGGCTACCACCCTGAATGGCTCCAATTCATGATTGAAGACTTATACAAAACTCTTTGAAAACACTGTGAACTATTGTTATGTACGTTAAGCTCATTCCGGGTTGTTTATTGATGTTTCTCTAAGAATAAACTCATAAATCAATATTTTTAATGAACTCATAATTCAATATTCTTAATGTACTCTACAGTAGTCATGGTCATCATAGTCATAAATTAACTCTTCAGATTTTGGGGTCTTGACTAGAGGGAAATTTGTGACTAGAGTGAATTTTCAGAAGATAATAATACTTTATCATTTGGAAAAGAACGCTGATAGGAGAAATTGTATCCTTTAACTTATTTGAAAGAGATCGAGAATTTGGTCTGAGTGAATGTGAAGAAATTAAAGGAATAATCATTTGTAAGCATATCTCATAAAATTATTTACTATGACATTATTTAAGCTTTTTGAGGTCTTAATGAAAGGTGCGCACGCGCGGCACAGTGGAGGAAAACGCTGAGTTTTGAGGGTCTCAAAGGAAAGCTACAAGGAATGAGATTTCAATTTTAGTTTCTCAAAATGCAGTGTGTGTTATCAATTAAAAATAGATGTAAGGAAAGCTTCAAGAATATAATCTATCAGGACCCAGCACAAAAATGGATAGTGAGTATCGTGATCTTACGCTAAACTTTTTGCGAGATCCTTCTCGGCCACAAAGAAAAACTGTTTTCCAATGATGCCCTTTTAATTTTCATTCCGCATTAAGAACAAAAACAGAAGATGCCTGGCGAAATTGAATTTTGAGCAATTTTTAATCACTGAGAAAATATGAGCAAAAAACATTGATGAAGTAAATTCGAGAATCAAATCTTTCTTGATTGTAAACTTTGAGAAAGCCTCAAGCCGTGCGGGGGATTGCCTTATTTCCCCAATTGTGATAAGAATTCCTCTTTATGAAAAACTGTGCTGCTCCCAATTGTAGAGAATACATTCTTAAAGCCCTCCAACAACGTTGAACAATGATACGATGAATCAAGAGGAAAGAACAGCTGCTGCAAAACTCAATATCAATTTTAGTCTTAGAATATTTACTCATCAACGTTTTGAGAAATTAAAATCTTGGAAATCCTTGTTTTAGATTGATTCATGTTTAAAGCTCAAGAATAATACAATTGTAGAATTGAGAAAGCCCTCAAGCATTTCGGAAATTGCTTGGTGTGTCCTTTTAGGGACAGGTTTATAGGAGGAATTATCTACCACAGAGGTTTTTGGGAAAATTCTTTTATTTCTGAGGTTTTAAAATGAGGAATTTCAGTTGGGATATGAACTAAAACATGGAGTGAGGGGATTTGGTTGGGATGGAGTTTTAACTTCTCATTGATGAATAAATTGCAAAGTTTTAACCAATTAGAAAGTCATTCTTAATTGTAGACTTGACAAAACCTCAACCCTTTTGGAGAATGCTTGATAATTGAGTTTAATGAGGAATTGTGAATAAAGGGGAGAGATAGGTCTGGTTATTGATAGTTATAGAATAATATCTATTCTCTATTTTGATATCTATCCTATCAAGCCAACTCTGCTTTGAAGGGAACATGAGATAAATGTGATTGAAAATTTGTCGAAAATTTAGGCTGGCCTGAACCAAACAAAAAGTCTGGGAAGAATTGAAGGAAGATATTTGCAGGAAAGTACCCATCATTACTTTTCAGGTTACAACAGGTCTTTTACCACAAAATATCTCCCTTCAATTCCCCCAGACTTTGTTTGGTTCAATTCAGACAAAATTTTCGAGAAATCCCCAATCACATTTATCTCATGTTCCCTTCAAAGCAGAGTATAATTCTTGGCTTGATAGGATAGATATCAAAATATACAATAGACATTATGCTATCATTATCAATTCTCCAGCCCCCTTTTTTTCACAATTCCTCCTTAAACTCAATTATCAAGCATTCTCCAAAGCAAGTCTACAATTAAGAAGGACTTAATAGTGATTAAAAATTGGTCAAAATTCAATTTAGAGTTTTCTTCGTGAGGCACCTTTAATTCAGTTTCGGAGCTTTTTCCAATGAAAATTAAAAGGGCATCGTTGGAAAACGGGTTTTTCTTTGTGGCCGAGAACGTAAGATCACAATAATCACTATCCATGTTTGTGCTGGTCCCCAATATTACAATATTGTAACGATAGATTCTCTTATTGAAGCTTCCTTACATCTCTTTATAATTGATAACACACACTGCATTTTGAGAAACTAAATTTTACTTTGAAACCTAGAATCCGCCTCTCTCTTAATATACCTCAGCGTCTTCTCATATCTATGGCCACTTTGAGTTTTAAGAATAAATCATTTCTTCCATCAAATTGGAATGAATTAGGGGTTAATATCAGAATTATTTTTTTCAGCCTTCTATAGTGATCTCAAAATCTCAATGTTGAGAATCAATCCAAATTAAGAAAAGGTCACTTTTGAAAATTAGCCTTGGAAAAAAAGCCTGTCAAAAGCCTGTCAACAGCCTGTCAACAGCCTGTCAAAAGCCTGTCAAAGGCCATTAAAAGTGCTGTAAGGAAGTCTTTATATGTCACTAAGCAATCTGTCAAAGAGGGACTTGTAGGAAGCCTGGTTTCAAAGATCCCAAAGAAAAACTGAAGCCCCCATTTTTTGGCAAAATTTTTTGCAAAAAATTGGCTTCGAATTTATAATATTAGGAATAAAAAATTTCCGAGCAAACAAAAATCTAATTTTTAATCACTGAGAAAATGATTGAAGCTTGAGCGGCTTTAAAATGAGCAAAAACATTGAAGAAGTAAATTCCAAGTTTTGAATAATCTTGACCTCTTCTTGATTGTGGACTTGAGAAAGCCTCAAGCCTTGCGAATTTACCCCCAGTGTGATAAAGAATTAATCTTTAACACCATTATTTTTTCATGATTCAAAACTGTGCTGATGCTCTCAATCACAGAGAATACATTATTAAAGCTCTTCGACAAAGTTGGACAATGATCCAATGACTCATGAGGAAAGAACAGCTGCAAAACTCAAGTCTTAGAATTTACTTATCAATGTTTTGAGAAATTAAAAATCTTGGAAATCAATGTTTTAGTTCATTTCCAATCTAGGTTTACCCATGTTAAAGCCTCAAAAATCAAAGAAGTTTCTCAAAACCTTCTGCAATAATTATTTTCTAAGTGATTCAAAAATTAGAACATCAATATTTTGAAAAATGGAAAATTTTAATTAGAAAAGGCTTTGGAGTTTTTTCAAGTCTCAAAATGACTCATTCAATTATTTTCTTAATGATAAAAAAAATTGAATTTCCTCATTTTGGGGGATTAAAGCTCTCTTCAAATCATTCTTATCTTAGAAATCTGTGTTTTAGTTCATATCCAACCTAGATATGCTCATTTCAAAGCCTCAGGAGATAACAAGCTTTTCCCAAAACGTCTGCAATAACTCTAGCCATAACTATCAATAACCACACCTAACTCTCCCCTCTATTCATTTCTCCTACAAGCCTGCATTAAACTGAATTAACAAAGATGTTCCAAAAAGCTTGAAGTGGAATAGAATTTTAATTTCTCAAAACATGGTGATAATGAAAATAATTGAAATTTTGAGTTGAGGAAGATGTGAACAAAGGGAGAGTTAGAGCTGGTTATTAATAGTTATAGCTACAGTTATCACATGGTTTGGGTTAAAAATGATACTGAAGGATTTTTGATTAAGGTTTAAATTTTGGATTCCCGACAAGATCAAGCCTTTGATTGGATTAAGGTTGGGATTAAGCCCTGGTTATCTCGTAACTATTACCCAAATTTGAGCTGTTTTTATCGTTATTAGTATTGATTTGGCCCCATCTTTCGACCATAACCATGCTTCAGTCTTGGCAGACTTTTATTAACGGATCTTCAGACTTCTCAGCCAAAAAATTTCTCCTTTTAAGAATTAACACATGAGAGCAGTTTCAAAAATTAAAAATAGCAGATATCAAGTCTCTCTAGAAGATTTTGGCGTCGTCTGATCGAAATACATGAAGAGAACTGGTATCCACGAATCTGGTCCTATTTCACTTTTAGCCTTAATTTGAATTTCTTCACTCACATTGTGTCAACAACTTTTCAGTATCTCACAATTTTTTGAGATGAATGATTTGAATGTTTTCCTTCAATGATTTGAATCCTTTAATGATGGATGACTCATGATCTTTTATTCGCGATTTTCAAAACATTTAGCACATGAAAAGATCTCTTCATTCCTGAATCTTTTTCAACAAACAAAAACACACATTGCGCTCATCTTCCTGGTTACACCTTTTCCTCCAAAAGCCTCCTCTCTCTCTAATCCCGAGGATAATGAGAAATTAGAATCATTTTGTTAACATATATTCGTTTCAGAATTCTATAACGTCCCAAGATCCAAAACAGTTTCATAACAATACTTGCAAAATGGGCAATTGTCCCCAACAAACTGTCAAAAAGTAGATAAATTGGTGGGGTTGTCATGTGTTCCTTATGATCATGAAGTTTTTTTTAAGCAGGAGAAGGGGGAAAAGAAGGAAATCGATTCTTCAACCATCACATGGTCCGAGTAAGAGATGTAGAGAGGGAGAAACTTCCCCAATAAACCCGAAGAAACAAAGACAATCAGATTATCAGATTTGGAGGCTTCACATGGAAAACCAATGGTTCGGATTACAATCAAATCATTAGATGTTCCTCTGTTGTTCCCTCTGATGCCTGAGCCAATAAATTCTGGGGCTTTCTCGTGAAATTTGAACAAATCCAATAGGAATAGAAACCCCCCACCTTCATTAGCAAACGGGATATATCCGATGGGAGTTGTGTTTTATTTGAAACAGTTTTAATGAAAAAATAAAACAGGAAAAAGCCAAGATGATTTAAAAGAAAGTGAGAATAGAGAAAATATAATATTATTTTCAAAAAAATAATATTCTTTTGGTGAAAGTCGGGAGAAAGAGAAAGTTTAGCCTAGTCTCATGAGATTGATGTCTGAGAAAAAGATAGTAGGTTCGAACCTCTTTTTGTTGCCTTTTTTTCAGTTGGGTTTGTTGCATGAGTTTTTCTGAACCATATTTTCTAGAAAAGAAATTCTTATAGAACACACACTCTTTGCTGCCTTGTTTATTTTTAAAAAGGATATTGCATTTTCGTTTTGTCAAGTGAGGGGATATTGATGCCTGACGCAAAGGATTAGCAAGAAGGAATAGTATTTCTGAGCCACTGATCAGATTTGTCTGATTCTTTTATACGCACACAGCTTTCTTACAAATATATCCCTGACTAATATTTAGTTTCGGATTGTTGTATTTAGTTGGCGGGTTTATTTTTTGGATGCATCCTTTTATCATTGAATTGGGAATGTTTCAAGATAATGGGAATTAAGATCAATTTTTTTATTTTTTGCGTCCCTGGAACTGAGAGTGAAAGTGTCCTCAAGACGTTGGTCAGATACTTTAAGTCCCTTGAAAGTGAAAGTGTCCGTGAAACTGAAACTGTCTCTGATAGAAGGTATTCTTGCTGGTTAACTGCTTTTAAGTCGTTGACCAAGTGCTTGTCAGATATTTTAAGTCCCTTGAAAGTGAAAGGTGTCCATTAATGATTTGTAGAATTTTTTTTTTCCAGCATGAATGAGCATTCCTGATTTAGATCAATCCATTCATTAATCATCGATTTTGAGATCATTTTCTTTTTTTTTCATTTCCATTTTTTGTAAGGATTAATGATTTTGACCTTTTTCCTTCATTCATGAGAATTAATGATGAACCTTTCACATTTCTCCACGCGAAGCGACCTTAAATTGACTTACCAAGCGTTTTTCGCAGCGTCTCAAGGCTTTTTCAAGTCTACATTCTTCAGGAATTAATTCCGTTTAAAATTGTTCCGGGACGAATTCAAAACAGAGACAGCATGTCAATCAAAACACAAAATAGAATTATAAGCAAAGACCCAAACGAAGACGAACTTTGCAGCAAAAGAGGAAAAAGGTG
>Ga0182738_1006213_pt1 | contig 12485 bp, 10 predicted proteins | sample eDN5th30CBELigMG_FD_128876 | JGI IMG/M metagenome (GOLD analysis project Ga0182738, IMG submission 128876) | Enriched Miracle-Growth compost microbial communities from Emeryville, California, USA - eDNA 5th pass 30_C BE-Lig MG (version 2)... ...
CCGTCCACGACGGTTCCGCCTCTGATCACGGTGTCGAACATGGTGGGCGTCCCCTTCGGTCGCGCGATTCTTCGGTTCCCCGGGCTCCAAGATGCCACACCGGGCGGCCGGCCGCGTGTCGGGGCCAGGCCCCGGTTGCAAGTCACACCGCCGTCGGTCCCGTCGGTCCCGTCGGTCCCGTCGGTCCCGTCGGTCCCGTCGGTCCCGTCGGTCCCCTCGCTTCTGGACGCTCCTTCAGTAGTTGACGGTCACCGTCGAGCCTCGGCCGTCTTCGCGGCGGATCACCGCGATGCCGACGTGCAGCGCCTGCTTCATCGACTCGACGTGGGTGATCGCGCCGACCATGCGGCCCGAACTCTGCAGTCGATGCAGCGTGTCGACGGCGTCGTCGAGCGCATCGGCCGACAACGAGCCGAACCCTTCGTCGACGAACAGCGCCTCGACGTTCCGGCCCGTGGCAGTGCCACCGTGGCTGATCACGTCGGCGAGCCCCAGGGCGAGGGCGAGCGACGCCTGGAACTGTTCACCTCCCGACAGCGATCTCGTCGATCGTGCCCGGCCCGTGTGGGCATCGTCGACCTCCAGGTCGAGTCCGGTCGCCCGTCGGGCGTCGGCCTGGGTGCGGCAGCGGCGGAGGGTGTAGCGGCCGTTGGTCATCGTGGCCAGATGGGCGTTCGCGGTCGTCGTGATCCGGTCGAGCTCACGCGCCAGCACCCACCGCTTCAGCGACACTGGCAGAAGCGCGCCCTGCCTGGCACAGACCTGGTGCGCTCGGGTCGCCGCACCGGCGCGACCGCGGAGGTCGCCGACGTCGGCGACGAGCCCGTCGAACTCGTCGAGGGACCGGTCGGCTTCGTCGAGGTCGGACGCGAGCCGCGCGACCACCTCGTCGAGGTGGGCCCGCTGCGCAGCCGTGTCGTCGAGGGACGCCTGGGCAGCGTCGGTGTCTGGTCGGGCCTCGGCGATTCCCTGGGCCTCGAGTTCGCCGAGTGCGCCGCCGGCGGTGGCGACGGCCTCGGTGTGCGAGGCCGCCGCCCGGTGTGCCTCGGCCTCATCCTCGGCGTCGAGCAGGAGGGCGCGCGCCGATGCCGCGCCGTCGTGGCCGCCGGCGGCGAGGAGACGTTCCAGGTCGGCTCGCCGGCCGTCGACCGTCGTTGCACATCTGGTGACCGCGTCGACGAGGGTGTCGTAGCCGTCGAGGCGTTGCCCGAGCCGGGCGATCGCCTGCTCCCGCTCCTCCAGGACCGACCGGTCCAGCCCGACGGCGGCCTTTCGCGCGGCTTCGAGGGTCGTTGCCGCGCTTGCGATGTCGCCGTCGGATCGGTTCCGCCGCTCCTCGAGTCTGGCCAGGTCGCCTTCGAGCCGCTGGACCTTCTCGGCGAGCGTCGATTTCTCGGCTTCGAGGGCCCTGCGTCGCTCGACGGCCGCGCGGGCGGCGGCCCGGGCGTGCTCCAGGGTGGCGACCTCGGCCTGTAGTTCCGTCTCGGACCGGTCGACGGCGTCACCGAGGCGTCCCCGCAGCGCGTCGATCTTCGACTGGACCGCCCGGAGGGTGTCGACCGCTTCGTCGTGGGTCGCCTGGGCATCTCGGACCTGGTCCCAGTCCACCACGGCACCGTCGACGGTGCTGGCGGGGGTGGGATGGGCGGTGCTCCCACAGACCGGGCAGGGGCGTCCCTCCTCGAGGGTCTGGGCCAGTCGGGGCGCCTGGGTGTCGCTGTATGAGGCGAGAACCGCCTCCAGGCCGGTTGCGGCGGCGGCGCTTCGCTTGCTGGCCTCGCCCAGGTCGCACTCCAGGCCCGTCAGCCGGCCGCGGTCCGCGGCGAGCGTGGTGGCCGCCTCGATCGCCTGCGTGATGGCGTCGGGGTCGGCCTCCCAGTCGTGCAGCTCCGGAAGGGTCCCGTCGATCTCGCCCAGGCGTGCCGTCGCGCTGTCGCGGTCGGCCCGGGCGGTGTCGGCCTCTTCGTCGAGCGCTTCCCGTGCCCGGCGCAGGGAGGCCAGCGATGTCTCGGCCGTGGTCACCGCGTCGAGCCTGGTGACTGCAACGGCGTGGTCCGCTCGCAGTGCCGTGAGCCGACCCACGAGCGCAGACGGCGTGAAGGCCTCGGTCGACGCGCCCAGGTCGGTGAGCAGGCCGGTGAGTTCAGCGCGGCGGGCGTCGCGGGCGGCCACGGCATCGCGGAGGAGGGACTCGGCCCGATCGAGCGCATCGGCGGCCTCCACCACCGGTCGTGCCGAAGCGGAGGCGACCGCCGCGGCCTGGGCCGCGGCCACAGCCGGTGCGTCGCGCTCCAACTCGGCGAGCCGATCTCGCAGTTCCGCCGCCCGGTCGAACCGCTCGGCCGCGGTGGCGACCATCTGGTTCGCCTCGAGTGCCGCCTCGTGCGCTGCGGCCGCTGCATTCTGAGCTGCGCGCATGGCCTCGAGGGAGTCGCCGAGCCGATGTCGGGTACGGCGAAGCTCGTCGCGATCGGGTCGGGTCGTTTCGTCGTCCGTGCCCGCGGGCAGGTTCTCGCTTTGGTTTCCCGTGCCCGCGGGCGCGTCGCCGAGCTCGTTCTTCCTGTCCGCGGGCGCCTCGCCGGCGTCGTCACCGACGGTGCCGCCGCCCGTAGACAGGTACGTGTCGACTGTGCCCGCGGGCAGCTTCGCGTGCCCGTCGCCTGTGCCCGCGGGCACGGCGAGACGGGCGGCTGCCGCGTCGAGGCTGCGGGCGGCGCCGTCGAGGGCGGTTGCGATCTTCGCTTCGTAGGTGCCGAGGTCGGCCGCGAGTCGGTCACGCTCGACCTTGAGTTCGTCGACGATGCGGTCGTAGATCCGCCCACCGAAGAGTTCGGCGAGGATCTCCTCGCGCTTTCGGGTGTCGGCCAGCAGGAACGCGTTGAATTCGCCCTGTGGCAGCAGGACGACCCGTTTGAACTGCTCGGCATCCAACCCGATCACCGACCGGCAGGTGAGGGTCACGTCCTTGACCTTGTCGGCGACGAGCTCGGTGGCACCGTCGTCGCCGATGCGAACGAGGGTGGCGCCCGCGGGCTCCTTCACCAGCTTGGAAGCGCTGCGCTTGCCCGGTTTCGACTGATCGGGATTGCGGGTGACCCGGTAGCGGAATCCGCCGGCCTCGAAGGTGAAGGAGACCTCGCAGCGGGTCGCATCGTCGACGTGGTCGGAGCGCACTTCCCCGGGCGCCTTGAGCGGCATCTCGCCGTACAACGCCCAGCACATCGCGTCGAAGATCGTGGTCTTGCCCGAGCCGGTCTCGCCTGCCACCAGAAACAGCCCGCGCGCCGCGAGCGCGTCGAAGTCCACCTCGATCCGACCCGGAAACACCCCGAACCCTTCGAGCGTCAGGTGGACCGGCTTCACGAGGAGGCCTCGGTGACCATGGCCCGGGAGGTCGCCCCCACGAGCAACGCGTCGGTCGCGTCGTCGGGCGGTGACCCCTCGGCGACCTCCCAGAAGGCCCGCACCGCGTCGATGGGAGCCTGGCGGGCGGTGACGGCCGGGGCGGCCGTGGCGTCGCCTGGGGCAGGCCCGCCCTCGGGTTCGAGTCGGATCTCGGCGATAGACGGGTAGACGGGGGCGAGTCGCGACCTCGCGTCCAGAACGGTTTCTCGGTCGGTGACGATCGCCCGGACGAACGCGCCAGAGGCGTCGGGATGGGCGTCGGGGTCGAGCAGTTCGGCCATGGTGCCCCGGAGGGTCCGAACGGGTCTGCCCACGGGCACGCCCTCGGTGCGGACCGACGACGCGCCAGTCGGGTCGAGCTCGACGATACGCACCGACTTGGGGTGGTCCTCGGAGAACGAATAGGCGAGCGGGGTGCCCGAGTAGGCGATCCGTCCGTCTCCTCCGATGCTCTGGGGCCGGTGAAGGTGGCCGAGCAGGACAGCCGAGAACCCGTCGAACACCGAGGCGTCGACTGCGCCCGTGCCGCCCACGGTGAGTGCCTGCTCCGAGTCGCTCTCCACCCCGCCGGTCACGAAGGCGTGACTCACCGCGATCGACCGTGGGCTCGTGCACCTGGCACGGGCGGTGTCGGCCGCCACCTCGAGCACCGACTGGTGAGTGCGGGCGAGCCGACGGGCCACCCGATCGTCCGGCTCACCGACATCGACCGTGCCCGCGGGCACGGGTTCGACGGTGCCTCCGGCGCCGACGGCTTCACCGGCGCCGCCGTCGCTGCCCGCGGGCAAGTCCGGCCCCGCGCCGTCTTCGCTGCCCGCGGGCACGACTTCGCCGTCGTCGCCCGTGCTCAGGCCGTAGGCGTCCGGCGCGGCCTGCGGGTGGAGGTAGGGGAGCAGCACGATGTCGAGTGGCCCGTCGTCGAAGGAGTGGGTGACCACCGAACCGACCCGGTCGTAGCCGCCCCGCAGGTAGAAGCGACTCTGATCCAGGAGCTCCGAATAGGGGGCCACCCGATCGGCGCCGTCGTGGTTCCCGGTGATGGCGGCGACCACACAACCGGTCGCGAGCAGTCGACCGATCGTGTCGCGGAACAGACCGATGGCCTCGGTCGGCGCGACGGCACGGTCGTACAGGTCGCCCGCGATCACCACCAGATCAGCGGCCTCGTCGATCACGAGGTCCACGAAGAAGTCACAAAATGTCTCCTGGTCGCCGCGCAGTGAGATCGGCCCGAAGCTGCGACCCAGGTGCCAGTCACTGGTGTGGATGATCTTCATGGTGATGATGGCTCCGGGCGATGGGTGTGATGATGACCGGCGCCGGCTTTCCGGCATGCCGATCGTCGACGAGGCGATGGTACCGACGGGGTGGGACACTCCTGTTGTAGAGGTCCGGGGTCGGCTCCGACCGGCGGAGCGAGGCGATTCAGCTTCGTCCGACACCGTCGATCGCCGACCACGAGATCGGGCCCGCGCAGCACGTGGTCCAGCTAGTGTCGCGACCCGAAACTAGACCCTCGCGACACGAGGCGAGTCAGGTGAGATCCGAAAGAGGACCATCCATGAATGCGCAACGTCCACGACGACACCACCCGATCCGCCAGGTCGTCTTCGGCGTCGTCGCCTTGTTGGCGCTCACCTCGTGTGACGCGGGGTGGGTCAACCCCTTCGTCGGCAGTGGCACGAACGGCACGACGAACGCCACGGTCCCCGATTCCCAGGCCGAGTTGACGACGCCGACCGGTGTCGTGGCCGCGCCCGGTGGTGGCTTCTACGAGTACGACTCCACTGCATGCGCCATCTACCGGGAGTCGGGCGGGGAGACTTCCGTGTTCGCCGGTACCCCCGGAACATGTGGCAACACCGGCGACGGAGGCCCCGCGAACGCGGCCACGCTCGACAATTCGCCGAGTACCGATCCCGCGACCCGGACGATCCTGCGCGGACCGGGCTCCGACGCGCCCACGCCGATGACCGTCGGGCCGGACGGAAGCGTGTACTTCGTCCAGATCTCGGTCGTCGGTTGGGTCGACACTCCGGGGATCGGTTCGACTCCCGAATTCACCTCGCAGGTCCGGCGCATCACGCCCGACGGGACGATCGACACACTGGGCACGCCCATCACGGACAGCGCGATCGAATGCATCGCCGCGATCACGACGACGCCGTCAGGCGAAGTGCTCGTCGCCACCTTCGACGCCTCGGGCACCTCGCGGATCGAGTGGGTGCAACCTGACGGAACGCGCACTCCCCTCGCGACGACGGACACCTACGTGTACACGATCGCGGCGATATCGGACACCGAGCTCGCCGCCGCGAGCTTCGACCAGGTGCTCCGCATCGATCTCGCCACCGGTGCCTCCACTCCCGTCGGTGTCTCGACGACCGGTCTGGACGCCTCGGTCGCCGCCGCACCCGACGGCACCATCTACGTGGGATCGAGCGACTCCGATGTCGTCGAACGCGTCACCGCCGACGGTGTCGTCACCATCGCCGGCGACGGCACCCCGGATCCGGCGAACTCGCGCCAGTACGGGCAGGGCACCGACCTGCATCTCACCCCGACCGGACTGGCGCTCACGCCGGGGAACGGACTGCTGATCTGCTCGGGGCACGTCGTGTACCGGCTCGAGAACCCAGCCGCCGCAGGCCCCGGCCACTAGATCGCTTCCCGCTCGTCGTCGGCCGAGGCGGCCGCGGCGTCGTCGGGGTAGCTGCGGCGAGCCCGCCACAGCACCACGCCGCTCAGCGCCAGCGGCACGAGCATGACGAGAAACGTCACCTGCAACCCCTGCTCCGACGGGCCGGCGAACCAACCGGCAAAGGCGCCGAAGGTGACCGGTGCAACGGCTTCGCCTGCGGTGCGCAGGACCGTGCGGACCGACTCGGCGCGTCCCCACAGCCACGAGGGCATGATGTCGAGTCGGGCCGCGTCGATCGCCGGATTCGCTGCGCCGAGCGCCACGCCCGCCACCGTGAACAGGATGACCGCGGGGACGAGCGAGGAGAGGAGAAAGCCCGGGACGAGGATCGCGGCAGCGATGATCGGACTGGCCGCGCCGATCATCACCCGAGCGGCGCGTCGGCCGCGTCGTTGCAACCGGTCGGCGAGTCGCCCGCCCACGAGCACCCCGACGACCGCGCCGCCGCCGAGAATCGGAATGAGGGCCGACGCACTCGCCTGGCCGAGGCCGAAATGACCGCGCGCATACACCAGCGCGAAGGTCCGAAGACCCGAGAAGAAGAAGTAACCCGTCGCCGAAGCGATGATCAGCAGGATGTTGGTGCGCACGCTCAGCACCCGTCTGACCGCCTGCCACGGCGTGAGCGACGGGTGATCGGACTCGCCGTGTCGGTCGATGGTTCGCCGCGTCGGCTCGGGCGTTCGCCAGAGGACGGTCGCGAGTACGAGCGCAGGGATCGCCAGCACCGCGAACGACCAACGCCACGAGGTGAGGGCGGTGACTTCGCCCGCGACCAATACTCCGAAGCCGGTGCCCACCAGTTCGCCCGTGAGGATGTAGCCGTAGATCTTGCCGCGCTCGGACTCCTCGAAGACGTCGCCGGTGAGCGACGCGACCCCGGGCCCGGCGGCCGCGACGACGACCCCGAGCGCGATGCGGGTGAACAACAGGTAGGCGTACGACGTGGCGGTCGCCGAGGCGACCATGGCGACCGCCCACAGCACGATGGAACCGGCGAGCAGCCGCAGCCGCCGTACCCGGTCGACGAGGGCGCCGGCGGGAAAGGTGAGCAGCAGACCGACGAGCGAGACGACCGTCACGATGAGGCCGAGCCCGGCGTTGTCGATGCGCAGGTCACGTTTCACGTCGACGGCGACCGCGCTGATCGCGCCCTTGTCGGCACTGTCGAGCGCGAGGACGGCCGCCAGCAAGACGATCATGCGCGCGCGGTGTGCGCCGCCGGCTGAACGCTTGAAACGGATCCACGACGACGCGAACACGCCTGTGGGCGCGGGCTGCCCAGCATCGGCGTCCGGGGAGCTGCCCACATGCCACCGCTTCCCCCGGCTACACGGCGCACACAATGCGGCGCCATGGACCGCTGGCCGGGGCCGTACGATTGCGGCGTGACGACCTGGCGCACCCTTCGCGGATCGACGCACCTTCACGGGACGTGAAACCGCCGATCACCCGGTTGACCGACACGTTGTGGACGGGCGGTGACCTGCCCGATGACGCCAGCCTGCCAGCGGTGCTTCGAGCATGGACGGAAGCGGGTATCGGCGTGATCGTCGACTGCCGGGTCGAATGGTCCGACGAGGACTTCGTCGCCGAATACGCTCCGGAGATCCGGTACGAGCACCACGGGATCGACGACGTCGGCCAGCACGTCGCCGGCGACTGGTTCGACCACCTCGTCGAGGTGGCGGCTCCCCGTCCCCAGGACGCGGCGTCCGGTGTGCTCGTCCATTGCCATATGGGGATCAACCGGGGCCCGTCCGGCGCGTACGCGCTGCTGCTCGCTGCTGGTCACGACCCGATCGAGGCGATCGAACTCATCCGTGCCCGTCGTCCGATCGCGGGGGTGAGCTACGCCGAGGACGCGCTGAGGTGGTGGCACCGGCGCAATGGCACGCCCGAAGCCGACCGGGTGGAACAGCGGGGCGCGCTCGCCGACTGGCGCCGTGCCAACCGGATGCAAACGATCCGCCTGCTGCGGGGTGACGACTGAACGCCCGCTCGATACTCGGACGCATCTGGCGGCGCGATCGGGCATTTCGCCGACCGGCCGGCGGGCGGCTCGATCGGACGCGGCGTGGCAGCGTCTGCCGGGTGGCACGGCCCCATCCGGTCGACATACTTGGACAGATGACGCATGCGCCGGTGACCGCCCGTGATGTCGTTCTCGTCGGTTCGCTCGTCGCCTCGAGCGCGTTGACCGTCGTGCTCGGCGTGGTCGACCCCATCGGGGTGCCCGTTCTCACCTCCCGGTTCCTGATCTGGAATCTGTTCCTCGCCTGGATCCCGTTCGTCGCCGCGGTCGCGGTGTCGCGTGGAAGTCGCCCGGTCGCCGCCATCGCCGCGGTCGTGTGGCTCGTCTTCCTGCCGAACGCGCTGTACCTCGTGACCGACCTGGTGCATCTGGTCGACGGTTCGACCTTGTGGCGCCACATCCTGCAGTTCGGATTCGCAGCCTGGACGGGCACGCTGCTCGCCATCGTGTCGTTGCGAGCCGTGCATCATCGGGCCGAGCGTGAAGCCGGCCGGGTGGCGGGTTGGCTCGTCGTGGCGGCAGCGGTGGTGGCCGCGGGCATCGGCGTGGCGATCGGTCGCTTCCAACGGTGGAACTCCTGGGACCTGCTCACCGAACCCGACTCGATCGCGCACGGCACCCTCGAATGGGCGCGCAGCCCGTTGGCCGATGGTCGGATCACCGGAGTCGCACTGGCGGTGACCGCATTCTTCGGGATCGCCTACCTGACCGTGTGGGCGCTGACGCCCGGTACGGGCCCGGGCGGCCGACCACCGGCTCAGCGCGCCTGAATCGGCGGGCGAACCCGCCCTGACCGGTCCGGCCAACCGGCGCCGGCGCATGGTGACCGGTCGATCTGCCCCGCCGCTGACCGCACCCCGGCGAATGGCGCCGCCGCTGTTCAGGTGGCCACCAAGTGGCCATGAAGGGGACTGCTCCCCCTTGCCACGGACGGTCGTCTGCCGGATCATCGAGCCCGACCGATCAGTGGCGGTGGCCGCCGACGATCGAGGAGGGCAGGTCGATGTCCCACCCCGTGGAGATGATGTTGGCATGAACAACGAGGGAGAACACCCGACTTCGAGGATCCTGGTGCTGCGTGACACCGAAGACGACGACGGCTCGGTGTGGCGGGCGGTCGTGCACTACGCCGACGGCTGTCTCGCGATCCAGGGATTCGACACCGGCGCGGGCGTCCGACGTGTCCACGATGCCGACGGCCACGAGTTCGCGCGAGACCTGTCGGCGGCCGAAACCGCGCGCTTGCGCGTTCTGCTCGGCGTGGCCGAGGGCGACGACCTGTTGGCCGCGATCGCGCAGCGTTTCACCACCACGGCCGAACTCTCCGAGTACCTGAACGAGGCGGGGATTCCGGGCACGTACGCCGAGTGGACGCATCGTGACCCGCCGGGGTGATCCTCGCGCCGGGCCCTGACGCGCGGCAGACTCGTGGGGTGAGCGATCCCCACATCATCTCCCTGCATCACCACGATGTCGCCTACCGCATGGCCGGCGACGGCGACGACACGATCCTGTTCATCCACGGCATGGCCGGCAGCTCCGACACCTGGCGCCATGTCATGCCCAGGATGGCCCGCGAACATGTCGTGATCGCCCCCGACCTGCCCGGCCACGGCCGCTCGGCGAAGCTGCCGGGTGACTACTCGCTCGGCGCGGCGGCCAATGCACTCCGGGACCTGCTGATCGGCCTCGATGCCGGGCCGGTCACGGTGGTCGGTCAGTCGCTCGGTGGCGGCGTGGCGATGCAGTTCGCCTACCAACACCCCGAACTGTGCGAGCGGCTCGTGCTGGTCTCGTCAGGGGGCCTCGGGCGCGAGGTCAACGTCTTGCTGCGGCTGCTCTCGGCGCCGGGCGCCGAGGCGGTGCTGCGCCTGGCCGCGCCCTGGTTCGTGCGCGATGCCGGCAACGCCGTCCGCCACTGGTTGGGCGATCGGGGCGTGCGGGCCGATCGGATCGACGAGATGTGGCGCGCCTACGACTCGCTCGGCGACGGCGACACCCGGCGGGCGTTCCTGCGCACACTGCGCTCGGTGATCGACCTCGGCGGTCAGGCCGTGAACGCCGAGGACCGGCTGTATCTGACGAGTGAGATGCCGACGTTGGTGATCTGGGGGGACGACGACAAGATCATCCCGGTCGCCCACGCCGAGCATGCCCGCGCGGCGATGCCGCACGCCCGGGTCGAGATCCTCGAAGGGGTCGGTCACTTCCCCCAGGTCGAAGCACCGCAGCAAGTGGTCGAGTTGCTCAGCGAGTTCGTCGCGACCACCGAACCCGCCGCGCTCGACGCATCGATGTACCGGGACCGCCTGCTGCAGTCCGCGTGAGCTCGACAGCACGCGGCGGTTGACGCTGCGGCGTCGCCGGCCCGACATCCGGCGAGCGACGTACCGCCGGCCCGTACAGTGGGTGGGATGCCCCGAGACCGCTCGACGCAGGTGCATCCGGTCGTCGAGCGTCTGGCGGCGTATGCATGGCGACTCATCGTCATCGCCGCCGTGCTCGCGGGGATCGTGTGGATCCTCGGCAAGCTCTGGGTGGTCGTCCTCCCCCTCGTCCTCGCCACGTTCCTGACCCGGGTCCTGATCGGGCCGACGAACTGGCTGAAGGATCATTCCTGGCCGCCGGCGCTCGCGGCGGTCTCGGTGGTGCTGGGATTTCTCATCTTGCTCGGCGCCGCTGGCGGGCTGGTCGGGGTCGCCGTGGGTCAGCAGACCGACCAGATCGGCCCCACGGTCAGCCAGTCGCTCGACGACATCGAGAACTGGTTGGTGGACGACGGGCCCGGAGACCTGACCCACGCGGACATCCAGAAGGCGCGTCACGACGCGGGTGACTGGATCAAGGACTGGTTCCGCTCGTCGGGCAGCGCGCTCGCATCGGGTGTCGTGGTGGCCTTCGAGGTGCTGGTGGGGATCGTGCTCGGGTTGATCATCACGTTCTTCGCGCTCAAGGACGGTGAACGGTTCACCGGGTGGATCGTGTCGACGCTTCCCGTGCATCGACGCGACGAGACCCGGCGACTCGCCCGCAGCGCGTGGGCCACTCTGGGTGGCTACCTGCGCGGGGCGGCGCTGCTCGGTGTGGTCGAGGGGGTGATCATCGGTGGCACCGTCGCGCTCGTCGGGGCGCAACTCGCCGTGCCCGTTGGCGTGATCACGTTTCTGATGGCGTTCGTCCCCTTCGCCGGCGCCATCGTGGCCGGTGCCATCGCGGTGCTCGTCACGCTGAGCACGGCCGGAACGGCTGGAGCGGTGATCGTGCTGGTGGTCGCGGTCATCGTGCAACAGTTCGACAACGACCTGCTGGCACCCGTGATCTACGGCAAACAGCTCGACCTGCACCCGGTGGTGATCCTGCTGGCGATCACCGGTGGAGGCGCAGCCTTCGGCCTCGCCGGCGCGTTCCTGGCCGTGCCGATCACCGCGGTCGTGATCAACATGGTCGCCGAGTATCGCCGGATCCACGGCCTCACGTTGCAATCGGTCGAGGACGGCGCGCTCGACGAACCGTTGACCGCCGCGGACATCGGGGCCGACTGACGCGCCCGTGCGAGCGTCGATCCGGGTCGACCGTCGATTTCTCGCGCGTCAGACCCTAGACAGGATCGACGCGAACTCGGCCACGATCTCGGCCGCGGTGGCGGGCCCGGTGACCGCATCGACCGACCGGCCCGCATACAGCGCCGCGGCGGCCACGAGGGGACGGTCGGTTTCGGCGCGCACGTCTGCGAGCAGCTCGTCGAGGGCGCGGCTGCCGTGGACGTGCCCGCCCGCCTCGACGCCCTGGACGACGACGAGGTCACAGTCGGCGTCGAGCGCGGCGCGCGCCTCGTCGAGCGAGCCGACCTGCCAGGCGGCGCGCGCACCTCCGCTGTGGACGGCCGCCACGAGTTCGGCGTCGGGCGGGCCGTAGAAGCACTCGACGACCGCCGCCCGGGTCGCCGCGGTCTCGAAGGCCTCGCGGTCGAGGAACGGCATCAGGAACCCGACCCCGACCCGACCGGCCGGACCGCCGATCATCCGGGCCTCGTCGATCCGCCGGGCGAGCTCGTCGGCACCGACCAGCGCTGCGGCGAGCATCCCGAGTCCGCCCGCGGCCGCCACGGCGCCGGCCAGCGGCGCGGTCGACACCCCGCCCATCGCGGCGAGCTGCAAGGGAACCCGGCAGCCGACCAGGCGGGTGAACCGGTTCGGTGATCCGGGCCGGTCGTCGCCGTGCGCGTCGCCGACAGAGCTCATCGGGGGCAGCTTCGCCGTGGGGAAGCGGCCCTGTCAATGGTTCGGCGGCCGGTCGCCGCCGGATCGCCGCGGCGACCGCTCCCGGGCGTTCGCCGATCGTCGC
>Ga0182738_1006214_pt1 | contig 12485 bp, 3 predicted proteins | sample eDN5th30CBELigMG_FD_128876 | JGI IMG/M metagenome (GOLD analysis project Ga0182738, IMG submission 128876) | Enriched Miracle-Growth compost microbial communities from Emeryville, California, USA - eDNA 5th pass 30_C BE-Lig MG (version 2)... ...
AAAACTCTTCCATCAGCCCATCTATAAGTACCTTTTCCATTAATATTATTATCAGCAAACTCTCCTTCATAAACCGAGCCATCCGCCCACAAAAACTTGCCTTTTCCTTGCTTTTGCCCTGCTTCATAGTTTCCTTCATATTTCGCTCCATCTGGCCATTCTTCTACACCATGACCATGTTGCTTATCTTCAGACCAATTTCCTTTATATGTTGCTCCATCAACATGGATATATATGCCTGGCCCATGAGCCTTATCCTCATGCCATTCTCCCTCATATACATCTCCATCGGCATGAATAAGTCTTCCTTTACCATGAGCAGTATCATTTCTCCAATAGCCCTCATACAATGAACCGTCGCTCCACAGCTGGCGACCTTTACCGTGCTTAAGTCCATTCTTCCATTGACCAATGTATACAGAATTATTTTCAAGCTCATAGGGCCCGTATTCTTGAAGATCTTTATCTTCTGGCTCTTTAGAATCATATACAAAAGCACCAAGCCTTTTCATTGTTTCTTGTGTGTATGCGTTTGAATAGTCAGGAACTGTTAAAAGCTTTACGGCTCCGGCACGTGGAGCATTTGAATTTGAGGGTTGTTGTCTTGAAGATCCTTGCGAGTGCTTTGAGGATAAGAGAGCAGGATCCTCTTCAAAAGCGCTATTCACAAACTTTTTGTTCATTTTCAGATTGGTAGCTGCAGAATGGTCATTTGGAGTATTGGTAAATTCAGACTTGTCACCAGTCTCAGCGTTCTTACAATTACAGTTTCCCATTGGTTTATTTGCTTATTTCTTGTTGATTTTTTGGAAAGATAACGTTAAAGAAACAGGACGGAAAAAAAGCTAAATAAAGAAAACGAAAAAACAACGATAATTATTGAATCAGCTTATTTTTCTTAAAGTCCAAGCCAAAAAAATTTAATTTTCTTGCCTACATTAAAAGTTTTAAGTCAAAAACTTTGTTTGACATAATTAAATAAAATTCTTATTATTGAGGCGATTTCAGGGAAAATCTTTTAATAAAATACCTTCGGAGATTTTTTTCTTTCATGATTAATGAAAATCATGATCTCCTGAATCTCAAGGGTCCAACAAAACAGGCTTTATCACTTCAGGGTCACATTTTATTTCCTTAACTTCAAAATTTTAGATGTAAACATACGAATTTATTAAACCAAAAAATTTGTAATTAAAAACTAATGTCAAAGTCAGAAAATTGCTACTAAATATAGGCCTGATAATGCTGAGAAGAATTTCTTCATTCTCCTCTCGAAGATGAAACTTCAGAGTGTTTCTTGAGAAACATAAAATTTTTCTGATTCTGATTCTGGTAAAAAAAACTCACAATTGACTTGAGTCCTTTAGTTATAGTTTTACCACCACTTTATTTCACTGAATCAGAAATTTATCAAATTATTTATTTTCTCATAATCTTGAATAGGATAAATACAAAACATGTCTCTCATTTTCAAGGCAAAATATCAATCTCCCAATAAAAAGAAATACAAAAATCTCATCGGTGTGTACAACTGACTCAATAAAGACTATACACAAAAATTAAAAATCAAAATCATATACATTTCCCATGTCCCTACGATTTAAAAGCAATTTGAATCGATTAATTCGCTATATCTGCTTGTTCCAAGTTGATTTTCATCAACGATTTTAACAAAGCCATTTCCTGGTCTGGGCATAAACTCGGGCTCAAATCTATTCATTGTCAATTCTTTGAACTCTTCTCTTTTTTCTCTCAAATTGGGAATCGCCTTCTCACTAGATTTAGCAATTTCCTTGTTTAAATTGTTGATATACTCCACAACCCTCTTCATTCTGGATCTCAACAAGCCATAAATGATCTCAAAAGTATCAACCAGCATCTGGTTAAATTTCTTTGTTGTACCTTCAGTAAATCCATGGATCAGTGGCATAGCATTAGCTTCAATAAACCAAACACCCATTTGGTCATCCATCACAAAATCGAGTCCGAAAAATTCAAATAAGGAGCTTTTCTTGAAAAATTCAGACTGTGACATTCTCAATAAATGAATCATGGCTTTCTTGAACTGAGGACGAAGATAGTTATCCAGCCAATTAGGGTCTTGAATCAAACCTTTTTCCAAGAGATAACCATGAATTTGGTCCAAAAACCAACAAGTGTATTCCTGGATCTGCTCATCGGTCATTCCATCAAATAAATTATCCTTCTTGGCCTCCTTCAATGAAAGACCGATGTTTGTCACAAAAGTAGTTCTGTCTTTGGATTTAGGGTCGTATGGGTCAATCGAAAGTCTTGCATATCCATCGTGGTAATAAGCAATCAATGGGTTGGTAGAAGCCACCAGCATAAACATTCTGAACCCAAATTTTCTATTGTGAACCAGTAGAGGATTGTGCACGTTATACTGGATCAGATTATTGTCCCTGTTGATTCCGCAAAGCGATCCATTTTTGTAGAGATTTTTGATGTAATTTTCTTCGTTCTCCGTCACAGGGAAGACTCCTGAACCTTCATGAGCGTCAGCACCGATTTTTCTGAAATAGACCACGTTTCTTTCCTCTTTGAGTTTTTGATAATAAGGGCTATTAAATTCTGCAAAGAATTCTTTACATTGGTCCTTTTCTGAAAGAACAAAAGTTCTCAAGAAATATTTATCAAAGCTGAAGCATTGTGGTCTATCGGTGTAAGAGTTGGCATATTTGACTAAAGCAGCAGCATTCCTATCTTTCCTGTACATGCTATCATGGCCAGGGATATGATTAGATGCTTGGGATAGGCAAGAGAATTGTTTGCCAAGTTGCTTGGAATAATACAAGAAGTTGTGAGTATAAAACATAGTAGCTTCAAGACTCATACCAAACTTGTATTGAGGTTGGTGAATTTCTCTTCTTGGATAAACTTCTGGATGAAGATCTCTTGCGCCGATTGTTGGCATAATAGCACTTCTGATCATGTGATAGTGCCAATAATTTGTGATGAAATCTTGTTGTGCAAAAACAATTTCAGGATAAGTCACAAAGCGGGCACGATGATGGCTGCAGTAGTTATCGTTTATCTTAAAACCTCCTGCAGATCGTGAGTAGTTGGCTCGAATCTCGCCTTCCTCGATTACAGAAAAGACATCAAGTCTTTCTAGAAGACTGAAAGCCATTGCAGGGTCATCAAATCGGTAAATCTTGCCAGGGTTCGGCTTGTACCACAGCTCATCCAAGGGTTGAGCAACACGTAAATTACGGCGAGATTGGAGATTTACACAAGTAATGAAAAGCACAGCAAAAATATTGATTCCAAATAAAAGAGTTACAAAGCCTCTGATAGTGAACATTTTCCTGGTTGATCAATCAGTTTTTGAGGTAAAATGTTTTTGAAAATATTTTGAGTTTTTGATTATAGTTCCACGGCTCCAGCTATTCTTAAATACTCAAAAGAGCCTAAAGTTTTCTCCTCCAGGCACAGTCAGAAATTTTTTGATCTATTTTTAGGCCACAAATTTTCGTTCTTTCCAAAAATTAAGCCCTCTTGTATTCGTTTTTCACACATTATCTTCCCGAAAATATCTGTTTATTTTCAATGCCTTTGACTCCAAAAATAGCACCACCATAATTCTGGCCTTTCTTTATTTCTATGAGCTATTTCTGAATCTTCATCTTGTTTCTTTCAGAATTACTCCGTTCAGAATATGAAAAAACAATTCTAGTCTATTTTGGAGTTTGACAAGAGCCAGAACCCAACCAACTCATTTCGTCAACCTTTCTCATAAATGAAGGCGAACAGCAAATTTTCATTGCGAGTTATCCCAACTGCCCAACTGAAATGCATCGCCATCATAAAAGATAAAAAAGATTGAAAGCCTAATTAACTGCTAAAATTAATAATTTTAGCTCTCAGTAACTCTCTCTAGAAATCTTTGAAAGACGACTTGGATCCAATCCCTCTCAGCTTCGCAACTTTTTCTGAGCTTCAACCTTATCAAGAACCCTCTCTCGCGCTTAATCTATATCTGACTAGATTCTAATATTAATCTTTCATGTTTTTCCGCGAAAATCTGGCCTGACTAATTAGCTAAATCCCTATTTTACTCTCTCGATTTGAATTCCATTTCAAGATATCCAATAAAATTAGCTGTTCATCCCTTCATTAACTCTTTAGAGTTAAAACAGAATCTCTACGAACTTCCTCAACTCATCTGATCTTAGCCAACTTACATTTTTTTCCTTATTTAGAAAATCTTCGCGATATCAAAATTATTTTCAAAAACGTTTGCATTTATTTTAAACTGTTTAGAGCCTTCCGCAAAAACAGTCAGAAAACCTCTCAGGATCAAATTTGCATATTCTGATCCACTTTTTTATGCTCCAGAAATTTCCATAAAAGGTTCTTCCTTACATTGAATTTTTGATAGAAGATCTTCGAGAGACACCTTCCCAATGTGCTTGTAATGACCTGTAGTCAGCAAATATGAACGTTCTTTCTAAAGACAAATCTCTAATGTTGTCTAAAAATAGGTGAACACTCAAATTAAAGATCTAAATTTAGAGTTGAATATTAAAAGAGTTTAATCAGCCAAAGTTATTCCTCAAGGACAAGTTCTAGGAAGAAGAGTCTTTCACATACCTCCAAAGCTCTTTCCTCTGAATTTAGAAAGCTTGACACAAACAAATCCTTCTGGTTCTTCAAGCATAAGCTGTCTTGAAAATTGCATCTGGATGAAAGTATAGTTTTTGAATAAAAATATTCAAGTTGGTGCTCTTCTTCATAGTCAAACAATAGAAACAAATATCCTCTTTCCACTTCTCTAAGGGTGGGCGAATGAGATGCGATCTTGTTACAATTTTATGAATCATCTTTTTCTGGACAAAATGCCAACGAAAAATTTTCATCAATAATAAGCTTGAGTCTTGCAATAATGAAATAAAGTTTGGCAAATCAAAATTCAAATTTTCTTTTGGCTGAGTTCTTGCATGAAAAAATTCGAATTTTACTTTTCATACAATGCGTCATCATCTTGCTTGATTGATATGAGAAGCTAAAGAAATTTCTTAAAAACTCAATTTCAATTAGAAAAAAATGAAAGAAAATAATTCTCCTGCAAATCTCAATGACGACCAACTCCTGTTTCGAGAGAGATAGCGTGAATTATTCTTCCAGATAAAACATCAGTAAAGCGGTGAAAGGAGGAGGAGGAGGCATTTTGAAAAACTAACTGAACTAACAATAATTGTTTTTGATATTTGATAAACTAATTATATATTAAACCCGTTTAAGCGCCAGTTTAAAAGTTAAATTTATTTTTATTATTGAGCTTCAGCTTCAGTTTATTTGCTAAATAAACAAAACTATTAAACTACTTTATAAGAAGAGGAGAATTTCAAACTCATTTTCTATTTTCATATTGATAAAGATGTACAATAATCAATAAGCCATTTATCTTAAACATAACAACTATTAAATGCTGATTGATTTACATATCTATTCATCTTCCCTATGCCTCCTTAGAAGCAAGAAGCTTCAAGTAATCCACTATACCTATTTGTTCCAAGCTCATTTTCATCGACAATTTTAACAAAACCATTTCCTGCGCGAGGGATAAACTCTGGCTCAAATTTATTCATCGAAAGCTCCCTGAACTCTGCTCTTCTTTGGCTCAAATCAGAAACCTCAGTAATGCCAGAGTTCACAATTTCTTTATTTAATTTGTTGACATACTCCACCACTCTCTTCATTCTAGATCTCAACAGTCCATAAACAATCTCAAAGACGTCAACCATGATTTGATTCAGCTTTTTCGTTGTACTATCAGTAAAACCATCAATTAATGGCATGGCATTCGCTTCAATAAACCAAACACCAAGGTTTTCATCTAGAACGAAATCAATTCCAAAGAACTCAAATAATGAGCTCTTCTTGGAGAAATCAGATTGAGACATCCTTAACAAATGGATCATGGCTTTCTTGAGTTGAGGGCGTAGGTAGTTATCAAGCCAGTTGGGATCTTGGATAGTGCCCTTCTCAAGCAAATAATCTTGAAGCTTCTCCAAGAACCAGCAAGTATATTCTTGAATCTCGGCCTCGGTCAAGCCTTCAAGGAAGCTATCCTTCTTAACTCCATCTAAAGAAACACCGATATTGGTAACAAAGGTTGTCTTGTCTTTAGATTTAGGATCATATGGGTCGATGGAAAGTCTCAAATATCCATCATGATAATAAGCAATCAGAGGGTTTGTTGATGCTACCAACAGAAATACTCTCAAGCCAAACTTTCTGTTTTCTGTCAACAAGGGGTTGTAAATGTTGTATTGAATCAAATTGTTTGCCTTGTTCTTTCCACACAACTCTCCGTTCTTATAAGCTTTACGAATATATGCTTCTTCATCTTCAGTTACAGGGAAGACTCCAGTACCCTCATGAGCATCAGCGCCAATTTTTCTGAAATAAACCACATTTCTTTCTGCCTTTAATTCCTGATAATAAAGGCTATTAAACTCCGCAAAGAATTTTTCACATTGGTCCTTTTGTGAAAGAATAAATGTTCTCAGGAAATACTTGTCAAACCCAAAGCATTGTGGCCTATCACTGTAAGAGTTGGCATATTTCACCAAAGCAGCGGCATTCTTGTCTTTCCTGTACATACTGTCATGGCCAGGAATATGGTTTGAAGCTTGAGACAAACAAGAAAACTGTTGGCCAATACGCTTGGAATAATACAAGAAGTTATGAGTATAGAACATAGTGGCGTCAAGACTCATATCAAACTTGTATTGAGGCTGATAGATCTCACGTCTTGGAGCAACTTCTGGATGTAAGTCTTTTGCACCTATTCTTGGCATGACTGCTTTTCTCAGGTTATGTCTATGCCAATAGTTGGTGATGAAATTCTGTTGACCAAAAATGACTTCAGGATGGGTCACCAAATAGGCACGGTGATGACTACAATAGTTATTATTGATCTTGAAACCTCCTGCAGAGCGTGAGTAGTTGGCTTGAATTTCATTATCCTCCACCCCAGAAAAGATATCAAGCTTTTCCAGGAGAGTGAAGGCCATAGCAGGATCATCAAAGCGATAAACCTTGCCGGCAGTTGGCTCATACCAGAACTCATCTAGAGCTTGGACAGAACGGAGGTTTTTAGCAGTAGTTAAGTTGCCACTTGAATTTGTTATTCCAAGCAAAATAACTGTCAAGAGATTGACCCCAAATAATATGGTCGCGAAAGCCTTCAGAGAAACCATTTGTATTTTTGTCAGAGATAAAATGTTTTTTATTATGATTTTCAGGACATGGGTGTGACTTAAATAGCCAAAAAAGTCTAAAGTTACTAAAAGCTTACGATTGACAATATTAAAATTAATTTTAGCCTCATCAGCCCCTTTTTTTAGTCTTATATTCCAATTGTCATTCTGACCATATTTGTTCGTTCTTCTTGGCCTTAAGGGTTGATAACTCATGTCGTTGGCCATCAAAGACCAATCTGATCTTCCTTAAGTAGTTTTCTTGACTTTCCTTTGTCTCAAACGCAAAGAATAATTGAAGTTCCTAACGTCTCGAATTATTCCACTATTTCCCACGAAACAATTCTCTTCCCTCTCACGCTTTGCTTGATTCACCCCTAGACTCTCACTAAAAGGCAAGACAATCCATAGAAGTCAGCTATCTGGGGCTCCCATGAAAATAGCCGCTTTTCTAAGCTCTAATTCTGCTTTGTTGGCTTCTTTCTATCTTCCACCCAGTAGCCACTCTAGATTTAAAATTTAGACCAGGCCTTAATTTTTCGCGCAAATCAAGGCCCTCTAGGATGAAGAAGCTATTTTTATAAACATATAACCCGAGATTAAATGACAAACTTATTTATCATATTCGATTTTTCTCACAAATTTATTCCTCTTAACGCACTCGTTCCTCTGTTTTTATGCTTTTATTTGAGATTCAAAACGATTTCACCTCCTCTCTAAAACCGCTCACTTCAATTATCACAGGAATTTAAACATTTTACGAAGGCCTCCTGCTCTTTAAAATTGACTCCTTGCCCAGTTGATTCATGACGGGAAATTGTTTAAGAAGAGAAATAAATTTATCAATAAAAGTCTCCACGGCTTCAATGAAAATGGCGCTTTTCCAAAATATTCATTCATCCTTTTTAATTTTCAATTCTGGTCTCTCATATACTAAGCACACTAAATTCATTTTCACTTGACATTTTTAGTTCCTGTGGCCAAAATTTAAATAACCAGAGGTGTAATTATGGTCTTTCTCCCTTTTCTGTTTTTAAATGTTCTCTCTTCAAGAAATCCACGAAATAACTCCTAAACAAAAACTTTCCCTCACAAAATGCTCTTTGTATTTTTTTTCGAATGCAGATTTAAAAAAATCAAATTGTGGCAAAACAAAGAGACAACACAAGACACAAAAAGAAATCTCTTATTCATACATAAGCTTCATCCAAAAAGAATTCCAAGCCTCGAAAAGAAGAGTCAAAGGAACTTTATGTCTGCCAGACCGAAACCCTTTTCTAACTTTGAAACCTTTTTTGAAAAAATAAAATTGAGGTTTCAACCTTTAATCTCAGCTGAGATTTTTCTCTTACACAATCCAAATATTCAACCAAGAAAGCTCTCTACATGGAGGAAAGGTTGAATGCATTCAAATTCTTCTGACCTCTTCATTGACTCCATTCGCAGCAGGGGAGAAGGAGGATATACTTATTTCAAAGATTTTCATTTCAGTCTGCTTGAGTTAAAAGAAAAAAACTTTCTTTTTCAATAGCATAATCTCGTTCCCGTTTTCCTGAAAGATTGAAAAAAAACTTGTGGGAAAAAAGAAAACTAAATTTATACATATCACTCTTTAAACTTCGAGAAGCAAAAAAATAAAACTTATATTTCTTTTACATATTAATAAGCATCTAGGAGACTCTTTGGACCTGATTCTCTTGTCAATTATTGCTGAATGGGCTTCTTTCTTTTCTTCAATCGACCTTAAATCTCTCTCTCCTAATTCTTAAAAAAGTATATTTTTAGATTTCATTTAAGTTGAAATAATTAATTGTACAATGCTAAAATTCTAATTTCGAAATCCTTCAGGAAAAATATTGACCATAAAATATTCAAATCTATATTTATTCATCTTTGACTTCTTTTTCTTTACTAAAGGATTCGAAATAAATTCGCTCAAACCTGATCACAGTTTCTTTTTCTGAACCTTCTAGAGCTTAAAACTTCATAGAAAACAATTTTTGCTGAAGAAGTCTGAGATTCAAGTCCGTAAAACTCAGTAAATACATTGCTGAGGGAACAATCATAAGCAATTTAATCTCGGCGGAACTGGAGGAATTTTTGTCAATGTTTTCCTTCATATTTCAACCAGTGGAGCGAATATAATCTTAAACAACTTTACATAAAATCCAAATTAGAATTGGTGTCGAACTTCCGCCTCTTCTGATAAATTTTACATCCTTGTAAGATCGAATTATCTATCTAATTGCTAAATTTGTAGAGCAAGAAGACTTCTCATTGAGAACTTTCTTGAAAAGCAAATGTGAAGTAATTTCAATTTCTGTCTATGAAAAGAAGGAATCAATCAGTCTTGATGTCGATCTTTCTCATTAAAGATAAAGCCTAAACTTTTCTCTTCTCAAAAAAAGTCGATTTAAATCAAACTTTTCATCCAAAAAGTTCTTTCAAGATGACAAACAAAAAACTTTGGGAGTCTCTTCCCAAGCTTTTTTCAAAGAGAAACCAAGAGTCGTCTCTTTTCCTTTTCTTTTATCATTCAATCAAGCATCTGCATTCTGGAGGAATCTAACTTTGACGATAGACTCATCATTGGATTTAAAGGAAAATCAATTGGCTTTTTGGAGAAATTCAATCAGGAATTTAGTCTAAGCTTTCCTAGATTTTTTATTGTTTACATTTTCCTCCTTAGGTTTAAATTCAAACCACTTCGAAAGCGCAAAATAGCAGAAGGGCAACAAACACTGGAGTTCCTAACCTCTGGTTTTGCCAAAATTCTCAGATTCATCGCAAAGATTGACAATGAACTGAATAGTTGACATGAAGATGGAGTGATTTGACTGTTAGCTAAAATTAGAAATCTAAAAATGAAATTTATTCTTTTAAGCTCTTCACAAGACGAAATGTGTTTTCTAAAATTAGCTATTTTCATTTTTCAAATTTGTAAAGTGATTTCAAATTCCAAAGCTTTCCGCCTTCTCACTAAAAGCTATCTAACTTTTAAAATAGACATTATGTCTTTCTGATCCATTAGAAGAATCGGAATCATTTACTTTTTTCTTGAATGTACGTAATCAAACTTCCTAATAATGAAGAGCTCATCAAATACTCCCTCTTGTTTCTGATTGGAGGTTATCCTCTTTCACAAACTATCCTTCATTTTTCATTAATTTCAGTGATGATCTCAAAATTGATTTTTAATTGTCAAAGTCAACTAATTTTTTTTAAGAAAGGAAGGAATTTTTCCCAATTTTTAATGGAAATATTTTGCAGCATTTTTTTCTTCATATGACAATTTTCCCAAAAATAATGAATTGCAACTTTTTTTTCTCAAGTTCATCAATCAAAAATGAAAAATTGTCCCCATTTTCCTTTTACAACAAATTTCAATATCTCTACTCTATTTTCAATCGAAAGTTCTTTTTGAAGATCTAATTCATAAAAGAATCTCTCTATTTGGCAAGCAAACCAGAATCCGCCACTTTTCTGGTTTAAAGAGCAGCGTATCGTGGTATTTGAATCTTTCTAGATTATTGATCAGGCAAATAATGCAACAATTTTCAACGTCCTTCTCCAAATTTGCAAAAATCCAAAAACTATTTTTATCCTTTTCATCTTACTTCTAAAGATATCTGACATCGTCTAACTAACCAACTATCGATCTCTATCTGAAAGAAAATCTCTTATCTTACCAACAGCATCACACATTTTATGCTATTTTTAGGCAAGGCAATTTTTTTTCAATTGTCACGAAAAAAATTCGAGCAAAAAATTTTTCAAATTCTATTTTCCCACATCTCATTTAAAAAATACAAACTTATTTCTGGAGCCAAAGAAAAAACTTTAGCTTTTTATTTCCTCATTACCAAGTCTCTCAATGCCCAAAATGAGCAAATCTCTAAATATTTCAAAGAATCTCTTATTTTCTTCAGAGCTCAAATCATATTTGACTAAAATCAAACCAAATCTAACGAATCAAAAAGGACTAAAGGATAAATTTGGATGATTAATCCCACACGGAAAAAGACTAATTCTCTGGTATACTGTTATTTTTTGAATTCTCATCGTATGCCCTATATATAGCAACTCCCAAATCCTAATTATTATACTCATTTTTCAAAAACAATCCAAATTTAAATCCCATCTTTCCCTATGGGCTCTGTGAGGAATGTTATCTTGGCTCTATTTGCAATCAATCTAGTTGCACTTCTTTTCACCGGCTTTAACGTCGTAAAAACCAACAATCTTCGCTCAAATCAACAAGAAGCCTTCAATCTTTGGTACGAATCATCAGGCAATTCCTATCGCTTTGATGATCCTGTAAGAGCCTATTGGCTTTTGGAAAAGCTCGACATCTTTTCAGTCCTTGACCAAAAACTTTCCCGAGCAAACTATTCTCGTTCTGCTGGTGGTTTCACTTTGAACAAAAATTACTGTGATCAACACAGAGCTTATTTTGTTACCCATCCTGAAATCGTTTTTGAGCAACAAAACATCATGACAAACTATTGGAGACGCCACAGCCTGAGACAACAAGTCTTCCCCATCATGGGAGCTGTTGATCTTCACCCAGATGTCTTCCCAGGCCCTGACTCTACCAAGCCTCAATACAAATTTGACATGAACCTTACTGCCAGTATGTTTTACACATACAATCTTTTCTATTACAACAAACAAATCGGCAAGGAGTTTTCTTGCTTATCCCAAGCTTCCAACCACATCCCTGGCCATGATGGAATGTATAGAAAGGATAAAAATGCTGCTGCCCTTGTCAAATACGTTGACTCTTACAAAAGTAGACCTCAATGTTTCAGTTTTGATAAATTCTTCTTGAGGACTTGGATCCTCTCACAAAAAGACCAATGTGAGAGATTCTTTGCTGAATTCAACAGTCCTCATTACCAGCAAATGAAAGAAGAAAGAAATGTTGTTTACTTCAGAAAGATTGGTGCCGACGCTCACGAAGGCTCAGGAGTCTTCCCTGTTACTGATGACGAAGAAACTCATATCCGCAAAATCTACAAGAACGGCGAGCTCTGCGGACAAAACAAGGAAAACAATTTGATGCAATACAATGTTTGGAATCCTTTGTTGGTCCAAAACAGAAAGTTCGGCTTCAGAATGTTCATGTTGGTTGCTTCTACTAATCCTCTTATTGCTTATTATCACGATGGATACCTTAGACTTTCCATTGATCCCTACAATCCTAAATCCAAGGATAAGACCACTTTTGTGACCAATATTGGTGTTTCATTGAAG
>Ga0182738_1006215_pt1 | contig 12485 bp, 10 predicted proteins | sample eDN5th30CBELigMG_FD_128876 | JGI IMG/M metagenome (GOLD analysis project Ga0182738, IMG submission 128876) | Enriched Miracle-Growth compost microbial communities from Emeryville, California, USA - eDNA 5th pass 30_C BE-Lig MG (version 2)... ...
CGGCAAAGGGCTCGACGAGGCTGGCGAGCCAGTTGGCATGGCGCGGATAGACATGGGCGCTGACGAAGACGAGGATGTCGCCGGTGGCGGCCGCGCAGCCGATGTTCAGCGCCCGGCCGAAGGTGAAAAGCCGCTTCTCGATCGGAACGATCCGCACGCCGAATTCGCGGGCGATCGACACTGTATCGTCGGTCGAGCCGCTGTCGACGAGAATGACTTCATGAGGCTGCAGCGATTGCTGGGCGATGCCGAGAAGCAGCTTGCGGATGTGCTTCCCTTCATTATAGGCGCGGATGACGATCGAGCACTTCATCACTGGCAAGGTCCCGTGCTGGCTGGGCTGCACTACCACGGGCCGACAACCCGTTCCCAATGGATACGCAGATACTAGGTTAGGATCATAAGCTCCAACTTACACCATCGAAGCTAAGTGCGCGGGCCTTTCCGCTTAGGCGCGACTGCACCTTTTTCACGTTTAATCTTACCACTGGTTAGCGATGCTTCGACCTTACGAGACTGAGATCTTTGCGCACTCCTGGCTACGCTTATCTGCACCACGCCCGACGTTCCAGATTCGTCGGCAAGGCCTTCCTCCGCACCGGCTCCTCTGGCCTGCCCAAGCCCCTTAGGAGTCTTGGATGAGCTCACTTCTCCCGGCTCAGCAGCCGCTTCCTCCACCAATCGTAAACTATTCTTATCGCCGTTCTCAACGCTTGCAGGCGTCGACATAGCGACTGCCACGTATTGTCGTCTCTTGAAGGCTGTCACTTCCGGAACTGATACAATCTTCTCAAAACCCGCCTCCTCAAATAACTTCAGCAACCCGAGAAATTCTTTTCTCTGTCCTTTAGCCAATTTGGCAACATGGTTCAGCACGACAATGCTACCCGCCTTAAGCTTCTCGGAAAGTGTCTTTCCTACTTCTAATAGCTCGACCTGACGTCCAGATGGCAACTCGACAACAACCGCATTGACGGTGTCAACATGCATATCGAGATATTGCATCCCCCCACTGTCTACACGAACGACGTCAAAGCTCATTCCGACATGCTCGGCGATCAGCGCGAGACTCTCGCCATGAGCATTTTCGCCACCGTCACTCCAAGTCAACTCCCAGAGCCTACCATCGGAAATACGTCCTCGGCGGGATTCGTCCACCAGCACGGCCAACAATAGCTCCGTCAGAACGATAGGTTTTGTGCTTTCTCCTGCCGCTAGCCCCCGACCTCTCGGCGCTCGTCTGGAAGGCAAATGAGCTGCGGGTTGGTTACTAACATAGTTCATGCGCATTGAGAGTTCATCAAACCGCCCCTGGATGCTTCGGTTCATTTCTTTCAGCCGATCGGCTTCCTCAGAAATAAGGCCCCGCAAATTCTTTTCGCTATTTGCCTGAATTCGCTCGAGATTACGAAGCTCCGACTCGCTTGCTACGAGACGTTCCAGGATTTCACCGCGCGCAAACTCAATAAGATGCGTTGTAAAGCCTATGATAATGACCATCAACGCGATAAATGCCATTGCCAGCGCGCCGATCCAAGCCGACATAGCCGGCAGATATTCCTCCACCGTTATTGACAAATACATCAACAATACAGAAACCAACACATAAGGAATGACGACCGCTGCGTGCCGGCGCAATTTCCGAATGCCCCATACGGCGAACTGTGCCGCTCGGTGGACCATCGGCGCGTTTTCACGGCTCCAGATATAGGCGCCATAGAACATCTCGCCGAGCGGGACATCTCGCTGTACGATAGGACGTTTTTTCTCCGCCTTCTTCCTTGCACTTGGCTGCCCCGCCGGATTCCGTGCAAAAGCAGGTCTGGGTATGCCAGGCATATCGTGCTGATTTATCGTCGCAAGGTCCGGATATTTGCTAGCGTTGAAAGGCTCTGCGTAAGTGGACCAGTAAAATGCGTCGATCGTGCTAGCGACCTGACGCCTACGCGCAACATCATGGAGATCTTCGTACTCTTGCAATCGAGCAGGAAAAGCCGAGACGCCCGGACCGGATTCCTCGCTAATGGCAACCAAAATATCGGCGGTATGATCAGCTGGTACTTTGTCCTTACCAAGCAGACCGGCGTGAACTTCAAGAAACGCTTGAGCCTTATCCTGATCCCAGAAATAGGAACGTGACTTCAGGATTTGCTGAAGCTCCAGCGGAGTATGGGCAATCAGATAAGCGCCGCGAGGATCAGCAAACTTATCGACCTTTTCTCCGTGCGGATTATAGTAAATTACAGGTGTTCCAGCTGCCAGCGCCTCGAGAATGCCAGATGCAAAACGCTGTATACTCACGGCTGCATCGTAAATAAGCTCATCGAATGAGTGGGCACTCACCAATTCGGGGAACAATTGGTTCTTGTCGAAAGGATGCTGGGAAATGACCGGATCTAACCCCGCAAGCCGCGCCGCTTTTACGGCGCCCGTGAGCCATTCATCGCGCTTGTCCTCAAGCACTCCATATGTAAAGTTAGTGTTAATAATTGCGGCTTCGTTTCGCTGTTTTGGTGCTACGCGCGAGTGCCATTTTGTACCAATTCTCACAACTGTCCCGAGGTGGGTACGTTGGCCGGTTCCAAGAAAATATCTACGATCGAACGCTCCTGGAAGAACTACGTGATCTGAACGCTTGTAGGGATATCTCTTCCTCCCCGTATCAACGTCCTCGTAGTCCTGTATACCTTCCACCCAGCCTACCGTTGGGATTCCAATATCGGTACATATCTGGGAAATGATCCTCATCAACGGATCCCAGTCGTTGAAGAAAACGACTGTACGTATAGCCCGCCCCAAGCCCAGCAACTGTCCGAGAGAAATGAGGTCGATACCATCGGCTTCAGCTGCTTTGGTTACCTCGTATTCGTTTCGAATACCATCCGTGGCGACGATAGCGACATTGAATCCCCGATGCCTCAGCTTAGTGGTAACCTGCGTACATTCTCGCAGGTGATAAGAGCGCATGGGAAAGAATACGAAGTCCAGAGGGGCATCAGCTCCGGGGGCCACGCTTGCAGCATCGTTACAGATAGCACGGATTTCCGGAGCCAAATAGGTCTTACCTACAGGAGAATCATTGAATAGACGATAGTCCTTGACCATCCAATTCAAGTTCTTCTGAATGAACCTCTCCCAAAGTACTTGAGTCTCGCTCGGACTGTTTTGGATACGTTGCCGAAGCGTCCTTATCAGTGTCAGGTTCCGGCGCGCCGAGAGGGCAACCTGGAATGATGTTCCGCCAAAATCGGATAGGTACTGGAGCGTATCTCGTCGCAACTGTTGCGGCACTGCGAGATGCTCTTCGGATACAGTGCTGCTAAGAGAATTTTCTCTCTGTCGCCATTGGTAAAATGTACTATCGACCTCCGCCAACCGTTCCGCCCTATGCAGCACCTTGTAGGTAAAGAACATGTCCTCGTGCGGAACACGTGTCGGCGGAAAAGCCGCGGCAATATCGCGCAAAAAGGCTAGGCGATAAAGGCGCGCGCAGGAGATTGACGGAACAAAAACCCCAAGTACCTTCTCATAGTCCGTAAGCGGGCGTCCGATATCCGGCAACGGCTGATCCACCTGCCGTGAGATGAAATCGCCACGCTCCGAAACGCGCGTATAGCGTGCGCTTACGACGTCAAAATCACCCTGAACTTGCTTAGCCTGCAAGATCTCCAAGAAATTCGCATCTAACCAGTCGTCACTGTCGAGGAATGTCAGAAAGTCTCCTTGAGCCGTGGCGATGCCGGTATTCCGAGCTGCTCCCAAACCTGCGTTTTCCTGCGTGACAATCCGGAACCGACTGTCTGCGCCTACAATATCTTTTGCGATCTGGATGCTGCTGTCAGGGCTGCCGTCGTCCACCAAGATGCATTCTAGATTGGTGTAGGTTTGCCCACGTACAGATTCGACACACTGCCGTATATATTTTTCTACGTTATATACCGGGACGATGACCGAAATTACTGGCTTGTCCATTGCCAAGCGCCCTTTCCCACCTAGTACTGAGACGACCGCGTCTCGAACCACTTGTCGGCGTGCATCATCGCTGTCACCCGCCCCTCTTCAAGCTCCAGAATCTTGTTGCAGGTCCCTTGGATCAGCTTCAAATTGTGACTAGCCAGGACGATGATTGCTGCCTTCTCCGCCAGTTCGCCCATGCGTTCTCTGGCTTTGCGTTGGAAAGCAGCATCCCCGGCTCCTATCCACTCGTCCATCAAAAGTATTTCAGGCTTCATGGTCGTCGCAGTAGCAAACGCCAGCCGGGCTGCCATCCCCTGACTATAGGTTTTGAACGGAAGATCAATAAATTTTTCCAGCTCGCAAAACGCGATAATCTCTTCGGTACGACGATCGATCTCAGCCGACGTCCACCCTTGGAGCAACCCTCTCAGACGTATGTTTCTGCGTCCGCTTGCCTCCGGCCGAAAGCCAAGGTTAATGTTGAACAAGGCATCAACGCGCCCCCTCACGTCCACAGTGCCTCCGGTGGGATAATAAAGACCGTACAAAAGCTTCAGCAAGGTCGTTTTGCCTGCCCCGTTGTGACCGACAAGCCCTAGGCGATCGCCAGCCTGAAGGTTGAACGATACATCACGAAGCGCGGATATATGAGCCACACGCGGCTTGGAGCCTCTCCCCAGCAGATCGCGCAAGGCCATCGGCCTGCGAAGTGGATAGATCAACTCAACATTGTGAACTTTGATGTGTGCCATCAGAGCAAATACGCGATCCTACGACGGACAGCGCTCAAGAGGATAAGCGCTATCAATGAAAGTATGGCGACAAGAGTTAAGGATACACCCAAAGAGAGCATCGGTAAGGTGCCCGTCAACAGCGGTTGTCGCACAACCTCGAGAAAGTGCGTGAACGGATTCCAAACATAGAGCATGGATCGAACCCCATGATCGAGCGGCGCCCAGAATATGGGCGTCAGAAACATGCCTATTCGCATTAGGTTGTTCACGATATGTATAAGATCGGGGAAATATGCGCCACCAATCGCAAATATTGTTATGGCGCCGGGAATTGCCGACATCACAACCAGCAACCCGGCTAGTGTGAACAAAAAACTCCCATCAGCGGGGAAACCAAGATAAATGGCGATAAAGATCCAACCAACTGCAGCGTAAGCAAAGCGAATAACGACCTGAAATGTCAGCTTCGCTATATAAACCGTTAATGGTAACGTCGTACCCTTGATGTAGCGCGTTTCTCTGCGAAATAGCATAACTCCCTGAAGTACAACATCTTGCATTACCAACCAGATTAACATGCCAGTCGAGACATACAGTGGGAAATTGCTTACTCCAGTCCGATCGCCAAATATAATAAGAAATGCACCAACATAGAGGAGGTAATTTAACAAAATCCATAGTGGGCCAAGGATCGTCTCACGATGTTGGTCGCCAATATCTTCCCGTGCTAACGCGAGCCAAAGCGCACGCTTGTGAAGCGCGGTGCGTATATCCTTGAGTGCGTCTCGAACCATGAACTCCCTCATCCTTGGGGGCGAGGTATCATACGTACACACATATGCAAACCGTAGCCGTTGTGCCCGGTCAGCGCCCCACTCTTGTAAGAGATCGCTTTCTTGTGATAGTGGCGGCCACGCTTCCTCCATGATATGATTCTGTGGGACGAAACGCTTGGATAATGCAGACACACCGACGATTTTTCGGAAGCAGATTCAATCCTTGCAAGGCAAGGCCCTGCCAGACAAAATAAACTACCGGATCTGTCCAAGTTGAAGGCTCGATTTGTTGACCGATATGCGCTGATTATCGCGCAGGCTATTGGGAAGGCGGGCGCCACCGATGCCGATGCCCGCCAACTGGTCTACGAAAAGCTTCGCCAGTCAAACGAACGGGTGATCGCCAAACAGAGCGACCCTGTGGTTGCCATAGAAATGGGTGAACAGTTTCGGGAGGCTGTTGCTCGCTTCGAAAGCTCCGCGCGTTCTCTGTTCGAAGCAGCCTCCCCTGCCGGAACCGTCTCCGAAGCAGATTCGTCTACCTCTGATGGTATCCACACCAGCCGGCGCCACAGTGTTTCCGTCTTCCTTGCCCTCATCGCCATGACAAGCGCGTTGTTGGCTGGAGTCGCTGGTGGCTTTGCATATGGGGTGGGGCAGTCGAAGAATATCGCTTTGATTCATGACGCGAAGAAGCTTGACAGACAGCTCGCAGATCTTAAGCCACAAATCGATGCTGTGGCGGAATATCTAGACAAGCGCGCCAAGCCGACCATCGAGGACCTAGTTGGCCGCAATTCGCAATCCTTGACTGAAATCGCTGGCAAGAATTTTGTTGATTTACAGCTGGTGGCACCTGACCTTCGAGGTCAAGCGCCAGGACTGCCGGCGGGAGATGCAGTAGTTATTCGCGTTGTAGGAAAGGGCTACAAGATACTGTATCGCTCATCTCTTTGTGCAGCAGTCAAATTTCTGCGCCCCGATCTTGTCGACCCGCGACGAGATAGCCTCACTGTTGGATGTATCTATTTCGGCGTTTGGAACGACGCCGGGCGTGAACTTTGATATTAACTACGCCTGCACATAGATTGTATTTGAGCGTCCCCAGCTTCTACCACAGGGCGCAACCTAATATTGCTTCATATAACTGCATCGTACGTGCTATTCTCAGTTGCGTCCTTGGAGCGCACCTTGTTTTGACTGGACAGGCCGCATAGCCGACAAGGCATAGCCATACCACCTATATGACTTCTGACACGTTCTCTCCTCCGCCTCGTGTTGAAGTGATCACCTCGGTGCAGCGCCTGCGGCGCTCGTCGTCAGTCCAGAAAGCGGGCTTCATGGAAGAGGTCATGCAGCCCAGCAAGTCGGCTGTTCTATGTGGCACGTCGTACCGATATAGCGCCCAGCCAGCTCCGTGCCTGGAGATCACAAACGTTCGAAGGCCGTGCGACGGTGTGGTTCGCGCAGGCCATGTCCGCGAACACGAAGAACGCGTGCACGATCTCGGCAAGAGGATGATGTTGCCTCTCTCCTTGGAGTGTCCTTGGTTTGAACTGGACTCCGTCGAAAGGAGACGGAGATGACGAAGAAGGGATAGGCCGGGCGTATCCTATGTTTATGCGCCTGACAGCAAGGCCGAGCGGGCCATCGCCCATGACGCTATGGCGGCGATCGCGTGCTAGCAAAAAAGAACGCCGTCACGCTCGTCCTCTGCGCCGGCACTTCAACGAAGTCGGCACGGCGGGTCATGCATCGATTGCCAGCGAGGCACTCCGGCGGCATCGCCAACCCCTCTCGCATCGAGGAAGTCATCCGCGGCCAGACCGCAGAGACACGGTGCGCGACGAGCGCAGCCGACCGACCATCATCATACTGAAACCATGGCTGTCCGAGAAACTTGGTCTGATCAGCCAGGAGACCTGGCTCGCCGAAGCCATCCGCTACAGGCTTCTCACGCGGGGGAACGCCTCGCAGGCTTCATCGGCGACGGCGCCACATCGAGATCGACTCCAATACCGTCGAGCGGTCGATCCGCCTGATCGCGTTTAACCGGACAAAATGTTCGGACGACGGCGCCGAGCGAGCCGTCGCGAAGCGCTTCGGCGACGCTAGGACGCAGCCTCCGGGTCATACGGGGGTGCGCTCCAGATCTCAACCATCGCTCCCCACGGCCACGCGAAGGGTGTCGCCAATAACAGCGTCTACACCGAGTCCGTGTCATCAGCACTTTACAGTTCCGTGTTTGATATCTGCGCGCTTGGCGCTGTTGGCACTTTGGCCACTATGAGGAATGTTAGACTCTGATTTCTATCAACCTAGCCTTTACTTTAAAGCGGATAGGTACGCGATACGACCTCGCGGCTTACGCCGTGGCATCTTTTGCCCTTTGAAAAAGTGGAAAGAACGCAGTTTTGAAACCAGACAAAAAAGATGCGACAGACCGAACCGACGATATCGATCTGTTCGATCCGTTTGTTCAACATTTCGTGTCCCAGAATGGCAAGAATGATTTTCTCAAATGGCTCGAGGAAGGGCAGCATGAAGGGAGTGATACCCTAACGCTTCGAAATTTCGGACACACTCACGCATGAGATCATGAAGAATCCGATATTTTGACCGACCAGCCAGCCGCGTGAGGAAGAATGCATGTGATTGAGCTAACAAATATCACGCGAGGGATTGCATTGGAAAGCCAATATGTGTTCTTGTTCGCTCAGCAATGGTAGATTCAACCTCGCTAGAATATAAGATTACATGTGACAGACTCCCACCAGCATCTGAGGGTAATATATATATGTTCAAGAAAGCACTACTTGCCGGGCTTCTGGTTGGATGCTCAATTCTTCCCGCGCTAGCCCAAGCTCCATCTTGGGATCACACCCAATCCTGCGTAACCACCTCGCCAGCCTCTACAGACCAGGCAGATAGGCTCCGGCTCGTGCATTCCAACGTAGATGGCAGGATCATTTCGATGATCCAGATTCTCACTAAGAACGCAGGAGATAGCTTTGATACCGCTCAACTCGAAGTGACTCCGAATCTCCTTACTCTGGACGAAATCCCCGCCCGGAGCACGTCAGCCGGTGACGAACGAACAATCATTCTGACAATTGAAAATGACTGGGACCGTACCCTGCGGGCACTTGCCGCCGGCGAAACGGCAGTCATCCGAGCGTCGGGGCAAGAACTCAACATTTCACTTGCGGGCAGCCACGCGGCGATCGATCGCCTCAGGAAATGTATTAAATAGAGGCTTGAGGCTCTATAAAAGGGATGGCATTCCGAAGTGAATGCCATCCCTTTACCTCAAGCCGGCACCAACCACCGACTACCGTCCAACCGAACTATCGAAATACCCCAGCAGCAGCTTGCGCGATGGCCGACGGGGAATCAAACCCTGGTGGCGTTGCGATATAATCATATACCCCACCTGCTTTTGCACTATTAATATAGTCATCCTCGACATCAAGATTGTTACCCAGAATATCAAATATTCGATACCCTCTCTTCCTCAGAAAATCAGATATCTGTATCGGCTTGACACCAAACTCTTTAAGGGATACTTCCCCCATTTCAAAATGAATTACCGGCCTACAAGATGCGATAACCTTTTCCGCCCCCTGCAAAACGGATAACTCGGCGCCCTCCACATCGATCTTAATAAACGCACACGACGATTCGCTTTCCATCACACCGTCAAGCGTACAGAGCTCTACCACCCGAACTGTGGTAGTTGCCATCTTCGCGGCATCGGAAAGTATGTCCTGGCGCAAATGTATCGAGCTCTTGCCCGGATCAGACTCGACATAGTTGAAACTGACCGTCCCTGCATCTGCACCGATAGCGGCGTTCCGAAGCTGGATAATATCTGCCACATTTGCGGCATGCGCCTTCTCGCGCAGAAGATCAAGCTTCTCCTTGATTGGCTCAAACGCATAAATTCGGCCCGCCGGCCCCACTTTCAATGCCATCGGGATTGTATGCTTGCCAGTATGGGCTCCACAATCAACGGCAATATCGCCAGGCTGAAGGATCTCCGTATAGAGCGCCTCGAGCACCGCCTCGAATTGCGCGGGCGCATCGGGATAATTTTGCCGATGAGTGCGATACAGTTCTTTGAAATCTATCACTGTCACATATTTCCTATCACAACCAGAAAGCCGACCTCGCCCTCTCTTTGACAGAAGGCCCAATCGCATCAGAGGGGCGACATCCCTGAATCAAGCCCGGAATTGTCGACCCCTTTAAGGCTCGAATTGTGTCACCATCATCGGTGCATTCTATTTTTTCCTGTTCGATTTGAATACCTTTTTCGCACAGGAGGCAACGATCCACGGATCGCAGAAGCCGGACGGCAGAGCTATATAATCATAAAGACCACCGGCGGCTGTACTTTCATCAAATTCGTCGCGAGTATCCATCTTATTTCCAATAATATCAAATATGTTGTAACCATTCTGACTCATAAAATTAAATATCTCTTGGGGCTCAACCTGAAATGCTGAAAGAGAAGGCTTCCCCGCTGCAAAATGAATGACCGGCCGATAGTCATCTATTGTTTTCTTTGCCCCCTCTAGAACAGACAGTTCAGCCCCTTCAACGTCAATTTTTATGAAATCGCAAGCTTTTGCTAAAGCTAATATAGAATCTACCGTTGCAACAATTACATGTCTCTTTTCGACCGTAGACATCTTTACATCATCAAGCCTTATTTCCGACCTTAGGTGAATAGCACTTTTTCCTGGATCATCAGGAAGGTAATTAAATTCAACCTTGGAAATCTCATTCCCGACCGCCGAAACCGAAGCATAGACATTGTCCGACAATCCTTCCTTTGCTGCTCGCCCCTCCAGCACAGCAACCTTTTCAGCAATAGGATCAAAAGCATAGACCACGCCATCTGGCGCCACGCGGCGCGCCATTGGTATGGTGTGCCTACCGGAATGACACCCGCAGTCCACGGCAACGCCGCCAGGCCTGAGAATCGCGATATATATTTCCTTTAGGACCTCCTCGAACAGGTTTGGCGCGTCGACATAAGTATGACGAACTGCACGATACAATTGGGAATATGGCAACAAGGTTGGACTCCGATTTTGACTGCTCATCCCTAACCGAAATCAGCCTAGATACGCAAAACGCCGCACACCCAAGCCTAGCTATTCCACTTGACACTAGGGAACAGGACATCTCCGGTTGATAGGAGTTTGTTTTATCTCATTTTTGTACCACTTTGACGACAGTTTTTCATAGTGGCTTTTTTGCCTCAAGGTCAATTTGGGCTAAGTGTTGAACTCGGATGTTAATGACGGCGAGTGTTACAAGGCCTCTGAAATCTCGAAAGCTAGTCGTACCGGGTTGCAACGCGACCGGCCTGCTTCAGCCAGCTGAGGAAGCGCTAGGCTCTAACGACGATTTAGCTATTTGAATCAGAACGTGGTGGCTACGAGTTTGACGAAGCTCCCGAGCGGAAGCAGTGAGCCTTCGACCATACCGGCCGCGCATCCACGATCTTACCAATCATGCTTACCAATCATCGTGGATGTGAGCGGTTGCGCCAACTTGCCTTGATCCCTCTCCACATTTCAGATGGGTTGCGCCTAATGTATCTTGCGCAGTTTGTGCGCAAGTGCTTCCCTTCCGCAAGGATTTCAAAGGAGGGAATTTTATAGTGCGGTATTCGCAAGCCGACATTGACGCGAAAGATTGGTTCCACGGCATAGATTTTGGCAATGGCCTGAGAACGAAGGGGCGCGTCACTCCAGAAAACTGGTCGCTCTACGGCGCCTTCTCCTACCTCGAGGACATCCCACTAAAAGGGGTCAGGCTCCTCGACATTGGGACTATGGACGGCATCGTGTCGTTCATTGCGGAGCGAGGAGGAGCTTCGGAAGTAATCGCCACCGATCTATACGACAGAAAGACAATGCGGATGGCGATCAAGATACTTAACTCATCAGTTCAGTATCAGCCATCGACTTCAGTAGAAGATTTGCTACCTCGATTTGGAGCCGGAACTTTTGATATTGTCGTTATGGGCGGGCTTCTCTATCATCTTGTCTCTCCGTTGCGAGCCATTCTCATAGGACGCCACCTTCTAAAGGAGGGCGGTATTCTCATTCTAGAGACAGTCGCGACTGAGGACACTGAACCAAAACTACTTTTCAATCCTGCGCAACCAGTTATCGATGAGTACACAACCTATTTCGTTCCAAGCTTGTCTGCTGTACGCGAGATGGCAACATTTTGTAGTTTTAACGTTCTAGGAAGCAATAAGACGCGACCTAGTGCAGACTCGCCTTATGTGAGAGGGACGATTTTAGCTAGAGCAGTCTTGCCCGACAACGCAAACTCTACCACGTCCCTTATGGGACGTGCACGACAGCGGGCAGCAATCTCCAAAAATGATCGTATCTTGGATGAGTTCAATCTTGCTACCCTTAAAGACACCGAAGCGTCAGTCCTACGGGGCATCAGTATCCCAGAGTATGGGAACGATATTGCTATCGACCGCTTCACATTTGTAACGACACTGCCGTTCCAACCGAGATAGTAGTAATAATAGTGGCGGTAACTGGTTAGTTGCCGCCATGATACTTTCGCAAGCGATCCTTTGATGCCACCGCCGCACCCTTGTCGGCGACATCAAATGCGGGAGTTGAGTCGGGATACTACACTCACGAAAAGAACGTTGCGGACAATAGGCTTCGCGACTAGGGATCGCATCAACGGCCGAATGGAACGAAAACATGAGAGATCGAATCGTCTCGATCCAGTTGCTACGGTTTTTTGCTGCGGCAATTGTAATTGTGCACCACTGTCGATCAACAGCTACCTTATTCGACGGCTCAATAAACTTCCTCGCCTTTGGAAAGGGCATCGCCGGTGTCGACTGTCCGGGATCAGCGCCTATGGCACAGAATTGAGGGTGTGATTTAAGGAGTGTTCGGTTCTCGTCGAAGACGAAGGAACGGACATGAATACGAAGTCGACTGGCGGCAAGCGCTCCGCCGAA
>Ga0182738_1006216_pt1 | contig 12483 bp, 11 predicted proteins | sample eDN5th30CBELigMG_FD_128876 | JGI IMG/M metagenome (GOLD analysis project Ga0182738, IMG submission 128876) | Enriched Miracle-Growth compost microbial communities from Emeryville, California, USA - eDNA 5th pass 30_C BE-Lig MG (version 2)... ...
GCCATCCCCGGGGTGACCGGCGTCGCCGTCATCGGCATCCCGAGCGAGCGCTGGGGCGAGGTCCCGCACGCCGTCGTGACGCTCGCGCCCGGACGCGACCTGGATGCCGAGGAGATGATCGCGGCGTTGCGCGAGCACCTCGCGGGGTACAAGATCCCGCGGAGCCTCACGATCGTCACGGAGCTGCCCCGCACGGCGAGCGGAAAAGTTCGGAAGGCTGCGCTGCGGGAGCGCTACCGCTAAGGGATACGCGGCGCGCTCAGGGCTCCACGGCGGTGCGGAACGACTCGAGCGCGGCGCGGACGCGGCCGAGCTCATCCGCGTCGAAGCCCGCGGTCATGAGCCGCTCGATCGCGCGGACCTGGCCGCGCAGCTCGTCGAGCAGCTCCCGTCCCGAGGGCGAGAGCGCGAGGAGCACCTGGCGACGCGACGTCGGGTCGGGCTCGCGCACGATGAGGCCCCGGTGTTCGAGACCGCGCACGAGCTGCGCGGTCGTCTGCGCCGTCACGAAGGAGTGACGGGCAAGCGCCGCGGCGGTGAGCCCGGGGTGCCGCTCGAGCGAGGTGAGCGCCGCGTACTGCACTGCGGTGACGTCGTAGGGCTCGAGCACATCGTCGAGCCGCTTCTTCGCCGCGAGCTCGACACGCTTCAGAAGATAGAGCAACGAGGTGTCACCGCTTCGCGCCATGGCTCAACAATGCCAGGAAACCTGGCAGTAGGCCATCGCCGGCCTCGCGCGCCGCGGATGCCACCCCCGCGACCGTCGCCGACGCGTCTACGCCTGACCGGCCCGCTCGCGTTCCGCCCGCCGGTCGAGCACGTACCGGTGGTTGCGCAGCAGCAGGCCCGAGACGACGAGCATGACGAGGCAGAAGAGGATGATCGCGAGCGAGAGCACCCAGCCCCCCGTCAGCGTGTGGAGGGCGCCGAACGCGATCGGGCCGAGCCCCGCGACCGCGTAGCCGAGCGATTGGGCCATGCCCGAGAGCGCCGTCGCGGAGCTGCGCCCGCGGGCCCGATCCGCCATGAGCCACATCGACACCGCGAACTGCGCCCCCGAGGCGAGGCCGAACAGCCCGCCCCAGAACCCGGCGATCTGCGGCGCGAGCATGAGTCCGATGACGGCGACGATCGTGGGGACGGGCAGTGCCGCCGGCACCCAGCGACGCGCGCGCCCGCGCAGCAGGAACGGCACCGAGAGCGAGCCGCCGAGCGCGAGCAGCTGCATGACCATGACCTCGACGCCGGCCTGGACCTCGCTCGTCCCGTACGAGATGGACAGCGGCGAGAGCCAGGTGACGAGCATGTAGAACGCCGCGCCCTGGAAGCCCATGTAGCTCGCGACGAGCCAGGCGACCGGATCGCCCCAGATGCCGCGCGCATGCGGCTCGGCGGCGTCCGCACTCGCGCGATCGGTCGTCGTCGTGCGGCGGGTCGCGATGACCCACATGACGATCCCGGGGAGCACGACGACGCCGGTCGTCAGCAGGGCGAAGCGCCAGCCGGCCTGCCCGTCGCCCCAGGAGATGTGCGAGATCGGCACGACGAGGCCCGAGGCGAGTGCCCCGGTGCCCGAGAGGATCGCCGTGTAGACGGGCATGACCGCGTGCAGTCGGTCGGGGAACCACTGCTTGATGACGGCCGGCATGAGGACGTTCGCGACCGCGATCGCGGCACCCGTCAGCGCCGTGCCGATCCAGAGCGGGGCGAGTCCCGCATCGATCGAGCGCACGATCGTCGCGACGAGGAGCACGAGGAGCGAGACGAGCATCGTCCGGTTCATGCCGAAGCGATGGCTCAGGCCGTGGGCGAGCGGCGAGATGAGCGCGTACATGAGCAGCGGGAGCGCGCCGAGCAGCCCGAGGAGCGTCGGCGTCAGGCCCGTGTCGCCGCCGATCTGGTCGAGCAGCGAGCCGACGCCCTGGACGGTCGTGCGCAGGTTCGCGGCGACGAGGACGACGGTCGCCATCAGGAGCCAGAAGCTCGTCCTCACGGACTCCCGCTGCGACATCCCGCCTCCTCGCGTTCTCCCGTCTCCCCCACCTTAGGCGCTTGGGGTGCCAACCGATTGCGGCGGCAGCCCCTGGCGGACCCAGGCGCGACCGTAGTCGTTGCCGTTCGGCGTCCGCTCGACCGTGTGGATGTGGAAGACCGCCGGGTGGCGGTTGCTGAGGAAGACCCCGCAGTGGTGGTCGAGCTCGAAGAACGCGACGGGGCTCTGGATCCGGTAATAGAACGGATCGTCGGGGCCGAAGCCGCCGATCCAGTCGAACCAGGTGTCGTCGAGGTGCGCGCGGACCTCGCGCATCCGCGCCTTCGCGGGCCCCTCGGGCCAGTGCGTCAGCGACTCGGCGACGAGCGCGAGGAGGAGGTCCTGCGAGTCCTCGGAGAGGTCCGCGACGCGCACGCCCTCGTATGGCACGACGCGGTTGTCCTGGAACGCGCCGCCGAGGTGGCGCTCGTCGCCGGGATCCACCCGGCCCTCCGACATCTCGGGCGCCTCCATGTCGGCATAGGTGCGCGCGGCGGCCCGCTGCGCCTCGGTGAAGCCGCTGACGAGCTCGCGGGCGAGCCGGATCCGACCGGTGAACGCCGTCGCGCCGGCGAACGGTCCGTCGTCGATCTCGTTCGGCTCGGCGCCGAGGAAGGTCGGCGTCAGGTTGAAGCGGTCGCCCCACACGAAGCAGTTCATCGCGAGGTGATGGCCGAAGAGCTGCCAGCCCCACGGCTCGGTCCGGGACGGCTCGCCGTAGAGGGCGAAGTGGTAGGAGAACTCGTTCATGACGTTCTGCAGGTCATTGACCTCGCCGAGGAAGCCGTTGATCCGCATGAGCGTGCGCACCTGGCGCAGGCCCTCGCTGCCGAGGCTCGCTCCGACGAGTCCGAGCACCGCCTCGCGCACGGCCTCCGACTGGAACTCGAGGCGCAGGCCCGTGTCGTGGATCATGAACTCGGGGTTCGACCAGGACTGCCACTCGACCGCGTCGACCGGGTGGCGCAGGCGCCCGAGGTCCTCCGACGGCACGACGGCGAGGAGCGCCTGCGCGGCCTCGACCATCTCGGCGGTCGGCGCGACCTCCTCGGGATCGACCGGCGCATCGAGCGGGAAGAGGCCGGGGATGACGCTCCCGTCGCTCGTGACGCCGCGGAACTCGGCCGGATAGAGCGGGGCCCAGTTGCGGATCAGGCCGCCCGTGAACGGGTCGAGCTTCGCGAGCTCGCGGTACTCGTACGGGTCGGCGTCGCGGATGCCCGCGAGTCGCTCGTCGTCATGCGGAAAGAGGAATCGGCGGTACTCACCCGACATCGGTATCACTCCCTTGTGATCCATTCGAGCGTATCGCGCCGTCCGAAGAGCCCTCGGTCAGGATTGAACTGACGGCCTTCCCATTACGAGTGGGATGCTCTACCACTGAGCTACGAGGGCGCGATCAACGAGTTTATCGCATGGGCGACACGACTCGGTTCGTCTCCTGGCGGAGACTATAGGCTGGCATTCGGAGGGCAGCACGTGCCGAAGCAGGTCGACCATGAGCAGCGTCGCATCGACATCGTCGAGGCGACGTGGCGGATCATCGCGCGGGGCGGCTTCTCGGCGGCGACGATGCGGGAGATCGCGGCCGAGGCGGGCTTCGCGAACGGCGGCCTCAAGCACTACTTCGTCAACAAGGACGAGCTCCTCGTCGCCGCGTACCAGCGGACCTTCTACCGGATCAACGAGCGCGCGGCGCTCGCCACCGGCGACAAGACCGGGCTCGACGCGATCCGGGCGCTGTGCATGGAGATGCTGCCGCTCGACCGGGAGCGGCAGATCGAGTCGCGCGTCGCGGTCGCGTTCTGGGACCGCGCCGCGTCCAACCCGGTGCTCATGAAGGTCCACGCGGACTCGCACGCCATCTGGCGGGGCTTCTTCGAGCAGCACCTCGACCTCGCGCGAGCGAGCGGCGAGATCCGCGAGGAGGTCGCGACCGCGCTCGTCGTCGACGAGCTGCTGTGGCTCACGACCGGCCTCCAGGTCGTGCCGCTGCTCGACCCCAAGACGACCTCGCCGATCAACCAGGTGCGGATCGTCGACACAGTCATCGACCGGATCCGCAACCTCAACCGGCGCCCGGTCGCGGTGCCGACGGCCTGAGCCGGCACCGCGACCGTCCGGCTCAGCCCGCGAGGATGACGTCGAGCTGCAGCCTCGCGCCCTCACGCGGCAGCGCGTCCACCTCCGTGACCGTCGCCGCCGGCGTCCACGAGGTGCCGTAGCGCTCGGCGAACGCCGTCATGATCTGCTCGACCTCCCCGATCTCGACGACCTGGTGGATGATCTTGACGACGTTGCGCCAGCCGAGGCCGAGCGCCGTCAGCTGCACGTCGAGGTTGTCCATCGCCATCCTGGTCTGGACCGCGATGTCGTCCGGGATCTCCCCGTCCGACTCGGTCGGCGCCGGTCCCACCCCGGAGAGGAAGTGCAGGGGCGCGTCGGCGACCCGGATCGCGGGGGCGTACGGCAGCAGGTAGGACTTCTCGGGCTGCGGATGCAGGAGCTCGATGACCGAGGCGTGCTCCCCCGCCGGGCCGTCCGGCTTCGGGCCGCGGGTCGCGATCATCTCGAGCTCGAGGCGGGCCGCCGGACCGCTCAGCGCGTCGATGTCGACGGTCGTGCGCGGCGGGTGGACGGCGAGGCCGGCGAAGCGCTTGCCGATCTCTGCGTCGAAGGCCGCGAGGTCCCGGGAGTCGGTGGCCCATTCGTAGAACTTGACGACGTCGCCCCAGCCGATCTCCATGAAGTCGAGCACGGGGTCGAACATCTCGAAGATCTTCTCGACCTGTCCGCTCGCGCGGTAGGGCACGTCCTCCTCATCCTCGATGTGGGGGTGGTGGTGATAGAAGTCGATCGCGGTCGAGCCCGACATCCACAGCAGCTCCTCGTCGCTGGAGACCGACGCGATGGGACCGTGGCCGCGCACCTCGACCTGCTTCGGGCGCGGCCTCGCCCCGACCGGCCCCGACGGCGGACGTGCCGCGATGATGTCGAACTCGACGCGCGCACCGGGCGCGCTCAGCCGGTTGACGCCGATGAGCGTCGAAGCGGGCGTCCAGTTCTCGTCGGTCCCCGGCAGCTCGACGAGGTGACCGTACATGTTCTTGTGCACCGCGTCGGTGTCGCGCATGTCGGTGAGGAACTCGTAGATGTGGATGACGTTCGACCAGTCGAGGCCGAGCCAGGCGAGCTGGTCGGTGAGGTTTCGCATCATCCGCCGCGTCTGCTCGGCCGCGTCCTCCGGGAGGGCGCATTCCTCCGGCACGTGCGGGTGCGCGTGGTAGAGCGGCAGCGGGCTCACCCCGGAGAGGAAGAAGTACTCGGAGCCGGCGGGGACGCGGACGGCCGGCGCGTACGGCAGGTGGTCGGCCTTGGCCGGTTCCGGTTCGAGGCGCTCGAATGTGGACAATGCGATTCCTTTCGATGGGGAGATGAAGTCAGAGCCCGAGGTGCGTGTGGATCGGGCCGGGATCGGCCACGAGGAGCCGCGAAGGCCCCTCCCACACGATCGCGCCGTGCTCCCCCAGGATCGCGATCCGGTCGGACAGCGCGAGCGCGAGGTCGACGTTCTGCTCGGCGACGAGCACCGAGAGGCCGAGCGCTCGCAGCTCCTGGAGCCGGTCGCGGATGACCCGCAGCACGGCGGGCGCGAGGCCCTCGGAGGGCTCGTCCATGACGAGCAGACGCGGGTTCGTCATGAGCGCGCGGCCGATCGCGAGCATCTGCTGCTCACCGCCGGAGAGCGTCCGGGCGAAGGACCGCTCGCGCTCGGCGAGCCGCGGGAAGAAGTCGAACACCCGCTCGACCGACCACGGCTCCTCCCCCGGACCCGGGCGGCGTGCGGGCACGATCCGGAGGTTCTCGCGGACCGTGAGGCTCCCCCACACCTGTCGTCCCTGCGGGACGAGCCCCAGTCCGAGCGCGGCGACGCGATGCGGGGCGAGCCCGAGCACGCGCTCGCCGGCGAAACGCACCGCCCCCGCGGTGACCGTGGGCGGCTTGAGACCCATGATCGCCCGGACGAGCGTCGTCTTGCCCATGCCGTTGCGGCCCAGGATGCCGAGCGACTCGCCGACGCCGACCGTCAGGCTCACTCCGTCGAGGACGTGCGACGTCGCGTAGCCGACGTCGAGCCCATCGACCTCGAGCAGCGTCTCGGGGCGCTCCCCGAGCTCCTCCTCGATGTCCATCAGTCCCTCCTGCCGAGATAGACCGCCTGGACGGCGGGGTTCGCACGGATCTCATCGGGTGTCCCGTAGGCGAGCGGGACGCCGTTGTCGAGGCAGAGCACGTGGTCGACGAGCTCGAGCGCGAGCGACATGTCGTGCTCGATGAGCACGAGGCTGAGGCCCGCCGGAAGGTCCTCGAGCAGCTCGCGCAGCACCCGCCGCTCGGCCGCCGAGAGTCCGGCCGCCGGCTCGTCGAGGAGGAGCAGTCGCGGCTCGACGACGAGCGCCATCGCGATCTCGAGCTGGCGCTGCTCGCCGTGCGAGAGATCCGCGACCGGATCGGCGCCGCGGTTCGCGAGGCCGACGCGCTCAAGCATCTCCTTCGCGCGGATCGTGTACGCATCGCGTTCTCCGACCGGCCACCAGAACCTGCGAGGGCGGGCGCTGCCGGCCTGGGCCGCGATCCGCACGTTGTCGAGCACGGAGAGGTCGGCGAAGAGGTTGGAGACCTGGAAGGTCCGCGCGATGCCGCGGCGCGCCCGCGCGCGCTCGCTCACCCGCGAGACGTCCTCGCCGAAGAGCGAGATCGTCCCGTCGCTCGCGCGCATCTCACCCGAGATGAGGCGGAAGAGCGTCGTCTTGCCGGCGCCGTTCGGGCCGATGACCGCGAGCCGGCCGCCCCGCGGCAGGATCACGCTCACGCCGGAGAGCGCCATGAGCCCGCCGAAGCGACGGGTCACCCCGTCGAGGACGAGGGCCGTCCCCTCGCCGTCGGGGGTAGCCGACGGCGAGGAGACGACCTGGGGGGAGTTCATTGCTTCTGGAACTCCTGGCTGAACGGCGGGTTCGCGAGGTAGGCCGCCGGGTCGAACGTCCAGAACTGGCTGACGTTGTCGTAGGTGCCGATCACCGCGTTGACGAGCTTGCCGTCGTCGCGCTTGACGACCTCGCGGATGAAGACCGGACCGACCGGGTTGCCGTACTGGTCGAGTGAGCCGGACCCGATGATCGTCGACCCGAGGTCGACGCCGCGGATGTCGTCGGCGAGCGTCTCGCCGGTCGGCTTGCTCGTCGCGTCCGCGAGGACGTCGTAGAGCATCTGACCGGTCGAGTAGACGGCGAAGGAGTAGAGCGACGGCAGGATGCCGTACTCCGTCTCGTACTGCTCGACGAAGCCCGCTACGACCGGGTCGTCGTTGCCCTCCGCGTAGAACGACGCGGAGATCTGTCCGAGCGCGATGTCGCCGACGTCCTCGAGGATCGCCTGGTCGGTCGTGCAGCAGTTGCTGACGATCGGCGTCTTCGCGAGCAGGCCGAAGTCGTTCGCGGTGCGGAAGAAGTTCGAGCTGTCGGTGCCGCCAGCCGAGCCGACGAAGATGACGTCGACGTCGAGACTGCCGAGCTGGCTCACGTAGCTGCTGAGGTCCGAGGCGTCGCCCGGGTACCAGAGCTGGTCGGTCACCGTGCCGCCAGCCGCGGTGAACGCGGAGACGAAGCCGCCGCAGCTCTCCCAGCCGAAGGCGTAGTCGACGCAGATGGTCGCCGCGGACGTGTAGCCCTGCTCCGCGGCCCAGTCGCCGGCGGGGAAGGACATCTGGCTCGCGGTGAACGATCCGGTGCGGATCACGAGCGGCGAGGCGAGCCGCTGCGTGAGGTCGTCCGCGGCGGTCATCGCGAGGTTCACGACCCCGGCCTGCGTCAGGTAGTCGCCGACGACGAGGCCCTCGCTCGCGAGCACCGGGCCGATCACGACGTCGACCTGGTTCTCCTCGACGAGCTTCCGCGCCTTCGTGAGCGCCGTGTCGGGGTCGCTCGCGGTGTCCTCCCAGACGGTCTCGATCGTGAAGTTGCCGATCTCGGTGCCCTGGTCGGCGAGGAACATCTCCCAGCCCTGCTGCATGTCGACGCCGATGGCGCCGGCCCACGAGGTCATCGGCGCGAGCACGCCGACCCGGAATGTCTCGGCGGACGCCGGGGCGTCCGTCGACGAGGGGCCGCCGGAGAGATCGGCCGACGGCGCGCACGCGGTCAGGGCGAGTGCGGCGGCGAACGTCACCCCCGCGGCAGCGGTTATCTTGCGGATCATCGCTTGTCCTTTCGAGTTTTGCTTCGGTGGTTCGGAGTGGGAAGGAAGTCGACGGCGAGGACCTCGGGGCCGGGCCCGCCGATCCGTCGCCGGATCCGCCGGACGAGGTCGGAGACCCCGCCGACGATGCCCTGCGGCGCGAAGATGACGGAGAGGATGAAGAGGATCCCGAGCAGCGTCTGCCAGCGCTCGAACACGCTCGACAGGACGTGCTGGAAGAAGACGACGAGCACCGCCCCGACGAGCGGGCCGATCACTGTCCCGATGCCGCCGAGCGCGACCATGATCATGCTCATGGCGGATTCCGCGAAGCCGGCGGAGACCGGGCTGATGAACTCGCTGTCCCAGACGGCGAGGACGCCCGCGATGCCCGCGACCGCGCCCGATACGAGCATCGCGCCGAACTTGTACATCGGGACGTTGTAGCCGAGGCTCACCATCCGGCTCTCGCTGTCGCGGATGCCCTTGAGCGTGAGCCCGAAGGAGGAGCGGCCGACGATGACGAGCGCGACCGTGATGACGAGGAACGCGACCAGCACGAGGAAGTAGAACTCCCAGTACGTCGCGATGCCCGTCGGGCGCCGGATGCCGGGCAGCCCGTTCGTCCCGCCCGTGACCGAGGACCAGCGGTAGGCCATGCCGTAGACGATCATCCCCGCGGCGAGCGTCACCATGAGGAACGAGATGCCGCGGGTGCGCATCGAGATGAGCCCGTAGATGACGCTCGCGAGGGCGGTCATCAGCAGCGCCATGCCGAGCTGGCCCCAGAGGTCCCAGCCTTGCCGGTACGCCCAGGCGAGCCCGTAGCCGGACGCCGCGGCGATGCCGGCGTGCCCGAGCGAGACGAGGCCGACGTTCCCCGCGAGCACGTTGATGCTGCTCGCGAGGATCGCGGCGATGAACGCGATCGACAGCAGCGAGACGTAGTAGCTGCCGAGCACGTAGGGGAATACGCAGGCGATCGCGACGAGGGCGACGATGACGGTCCACTTGACGACGGTGCGGGTGCGCTCGCTCATGCCGCCCTCCCGAACAGCCCCTGAGGACGGAAGACGAGGATGAGGCCCATCGGGGCGAAGATCGTGAAGTACGCGAACTCGGGGAAGAGCACCTTGGTGAAGGCGTCGATGAGTCCGATGAGCACGGCGCCGACGGCGGCGCCCGTGATCGAGCCGAGGCCGCCGACGATCACGACGACCATCGCGTAGAGCAGCATCTCGGTGCCGGACGTCGGGCTGAGGCTGAGCAGCCCCGAGCCGATCGCTCCCGCGATGCCGGCGAGCGCGGCGCCGACGACGAAGACCCAGGTGAAGACGCGGTCGATGTTGATGCCGAGCGCGGACGCCGCCTCCCGGTTGTCGACGCCGGCGCGCACGACGGCCCCGAACTTCGAGTAGCGCTGGGCGAGGAAGAGCGCGGTGCCGATGACGAGGGTCACGCCGATGATGAAGAGCCGGTACTGGGGGTAGGTGAAGTCGCCGATGACGAGCGCGCCCGAGGGGGCGCCGTTGCCGGAGTTGACCGACTTGGGGTCGCCGCCGAAGATCCACAGCACGACGTCGGCGATGACGAAGAGGACGCCGACGGTGAGCAGCACCTCGGGCATCTCGCGGCCGCGCACCCGCCGCAGCAGACCGCGTTCGAGCCCGAACCCGATGACGGCCGCGACGACGGCGCCCGCGCCGAGGCCGAGCCAGAAGTTATGGGTGGCCGCGACCGTGACGACCGCGGTGTACGCGCCGACGAGGTAGAACGCCCCGTGCGCGAGGTTCGAGATGCGCATGAGGCCGAAGATGAGCGTGAATCCGCTCGCGATGAGGAAGAGCAGCGCGCCGAAGCTCAGCCCGTTGAGGAGCTGCTGCAGGAAGAAGACGCCGCTCATCGCGTCGGCGCCTTCAGTTCGGCGTCGGCAGCCGGCTCTTGCCAGATGGGGTCCACGTTGACCAATATTTCCTACGGATGTAGACAATGGATGTCACGGTTGTTACCGAGATGTTTCTACATCCGTAGAAAAAAAGCAAGTCCACCGCCGATTCGCGGTCAGAACGCGATCATCCCGGCATCACGGCGCCGGGCACCAGGTCCCGTCCTTCGGCACGATGCCGCGGAGCAGGTAGCCGTCCACCGCGTCGACGACGCACTGGTCGCCGTAGCGACTGTAGGCGGTATGCCCCTCGCCGTCGAAGGAGACGAGCACCCCCGACTCGAGGTCGTCGGCGAGCTTGACGCCCTCCTCGTACGGCGTCGCCGGGTCGCCCGTCGTCGAGACGATGAGCACGGGAGCCGCGCCCGCGCCGGTGAGGCGGGCGTGCTGACCGCCGCGATACTCGTACGGCCACTGCGAGCAGGCGGTGTCCGGCAGCGCGGGCAGATCGAGCGTCAGGGTCGGCGCGGCCTCCGCGAGCCGTTCGTTCTGCTCGGCGAGCACTGCCGGGTCGACGTCGACGGGGTAGTCGACGCAGTAGATCGCCCACAGCGCGTCCTGGATGTTCGTCCCGAAGCCGACGCCGGGCGTGAAGTCGTTGTACATGTCGGCGAGCTGCCACGCCATGTCCGTGACGGGGGCCGGGCGGAGCACCTCGGCGAAGAGCGTCGAGAGCGCGGGCCACAGCGACTCCGAGTACAGCGCCTGGAGGATGCCGGTCTTGAGCGCCTGGCCCGTCATCGTCCGGCCCGCCGCGACGCTCCCGCCCGAGACGGGGCTCGCCTGGAACCGCTCGAGCAGCGCGTGGATGCGCGGCAGGTCGACGGCCGGATCGCCCGTGAGCGGGCAGTCGGAGAACGCCGGGCAGCCCTCCACGAAGTGCGTCAGCGCGAGCTCGAAGCCCGCCTGCTGCGAGATCGAGAGCTCGCTCAGCGCCGACTCGCGGTCCATCACGCCGTCGAGGACGATGCGCCCGACTCGGTCCGGGTACTCGTCGACGTAGATCGAGCCGATCGCGGTCCCATAGGAATAGCCGAGATAGTTGAGCTGCCGGTCTCCCGACAGCGCGCGCATGAGCTCGAGGTCGCGCACGGTCGAGAGCGTGTCGATGAACTCCAGGTCGTCGCCGGAGTTCTCGTGGCAGGCGTCCGCGTACTTCCGTCCCTCGGCGAGCTGCTCGTCGACCCAGCCCTCCGGATCGGCCTTCGGGTCGACGCTCGGCACGAAGTAGAGGAACTCCGAGATGTCGTCGGGGTCCGTGAAGCACGTCACGGTCGCGGTGCGCCCGGCGCCGCGCGGGTCCCAGCCGACGATGTCGTAGCGCTCGACGATCTCGGGGCTGACGAACCAGAACGAGTTGTCGTGCACGAAGTCGACGCCCGAGCCGCCCGGCCCGCCGGGATTGACGAAGAGCGTGCCGATGCGGTCCGCCCCCGTCGCGCGATGCCGGATGACGGCGATGTCGACCGTCCTCGAGTCGGACTCGTCCTCCCAGTCGAGCGGCGCGGTGATCGTCGCGCACTCGAACCCGGTGTCGCAGGCGGTCCAGTCCACGACCTGGTCGGTGAACGCGGCGAACGGTCCCGTCGCGGGCTCCGGCGTCGAGGTCGCCGGCGTCCGGCTCGGCGCGGGGAAGAGCGACCCGCCGTTGTAGCAGCCCGCGAGCAGCGTCAGGGCGGCGACCGTCGCCGCGACGACGCCGAGCATGCGGGTGGAGTGCGGGCGGCGACGAGGCGGCATGGCGCAGAGCCTAACGAGCCGAACTTCGGAAGGACATGAGCATCGCCTCGAGCGCGAGCAGCGGCGGCACGTTCCCCTCGATGCGCCGGCGCGCCGACGCGATCGCGTCGAGCGCGCGCAGGGTCGCGGCCGGCGTGGTGCCGCGCGCCGCCGCGATCAGCGCCGCCTCGGCCGAGCGATTGACGAGGTCGTCGGGGACGCCGAGCCCCGCCAGCAGCACGTCCCGCTCGACGGAGAGCAGGTCGACGAGGACGCGATCGACCCCGTCCCGGAGGCTCCTGGTCGCGCGGCGCTTCTGGTCCTCCTCGAGCTGGCGGACCTGCGAGCGCAGCTGGGGCGGCACCGTGCCGCCCGGCTCGACCCCGAGGCTGCGCAGCAGTCCGTCCCGCTCCGCCTCGTCGCGCTGCGCGCCGTAGGCCTCCGCATCGGCCTTCGCGATCTCGAGGAGCTCCCCCGCGGCGCGCACGGCGTCTCCCGCGTCGCGGACCTGCAGCGCGAGCTCGACGGTGCGCGCACGGCGTTCTCGCGC
>Ga0182738_1006219_pt1 | contig 12476 bp, 11 predicted proteins | sample eDN5th30CBELigMG_FD_128876 | JGI IMG/M metagenome (GOLD analysis project Ga0182738, IMG submission 128876) | Enriched Miracle-Growth compost microbial communities from Emeryville, California, USA - eDNA 5th pass 30_C BE-Lig MG (version 2)... ...
AAAATTAGGCAAAAATTCCGAATATATCTGATCTTATCAAATACAGAAAAGAATCAAATTTTTTCAACTCTCTCGTTTATCTATCAACATTCATACTGAATTATAAATATCTTCTATACAACATAAACAATCATTAAAAATAAGCTTTTTCTTATTCATCAAGATATTCTTCAGGAAGAAGAGGAAGACATTTTCTACAATACGGACATTCAAGTTTCGAGTCCAACCATTTTCCTAAACAAGCCAAATGAAATTCGTGTTTACAAGGAGTCAGTATCTTTCTTCTGTCTCTCAAAGTAATATCAGTACCAATAAAAGATGTGCTTGGATTTGAATCTGCAAAACTATCCTTTAGTTTATCCAAACAAATTGCACACAACTCCTATGAATATTGTTATCACAATCAACCTATATCTATTTCTCATTACCTGTTGTGACTTTGGAGTTTTTGCAGTGTAAACTTTGTAAACAGGATCAAGTTCAAAACCGAATCGGGGCCATTTTGTCTGAATAGCCAGCACAGCCAACTTTTTTTAAATGAATACAATCAAGAAAACTCAAAAATTCTTCTTACTTGGAATATAACAAGGCAACTATACACAATTATAACTGTGATGTTTGGTGAGATCCGGAGTAAATTGTTCGCATCAAGTTTAGAGTAAAACTATAAGAAAGCATTTGTTTAGATTTGAGATAATTTTAGTACGATGTATATGACTTTAGGAGTGCTGAGTCCTCCAATAATCCAAAAGTTCCATCGATATTTTATTGAAGTCTGAAAGTTGTGTACAATTTGAGGAATCAGGTATGTTGCAGAGAGAATGTACGAAAAGTCCGGGAGGACCACGAGACTGCCCAGAACACACATGAAAAGGAAAAGCATGCAAAAGTATGTCTTGATTTCACGATTCGTTTGTACCTAAAAAGTAAGTTTAATTAATTAATTTTCATAAATTCAAACTGTTTCCACCATATTTCGGTTTGCTTGAAGTACTCTCCAGACCACTCGAGGCTCAAAACAAAATGCCAAAAATATGCACGGTATCGTGCTCAGCTCATATAATGGATTATAGTTCTTTAATCAATCATTATCTATCGAGTCTGAAAATCTTTACCATGAAGAAATATGCGACTGAGAGGAAGAAATACAAATCAAAAGCGTTCAAAACCACTAAGCTCCATGCAGAAGTCTATGAGTGAGAAATATTACTTTATCTCTTGATTTCCACTTACTCTCCTTGCCAAATAGGGTTTCCTTTCGAGTGACTTCTCGAAAAGGGCCAGCAAAACACATTGTAAAATCGTCATTGTTGATAAACAAAATATATAATACAAAACTTGTTCTTCAAAAAGCTAAATTTTGTTAGTTTAATAAAATAGTCTCCCCATACCTGATCGTGGTTTGACATAACAGATGTTATGATATTTAATGGGCACTCATCGAGGGTCTCGAAGCGAATCTGCATCCCAATCTGACCAACATCGTACGAACCCGGCTTGCGGATCACATAAGGCTGGTAGTTACTCAGATTTACAAAATAGATTGTTAAATTCACAGTACATGCTATTTCGAATTTTAGAATATCAAGCACCCCCCAGCACCTTACATATTGGTTCTCCAAGGTCTCCATAAACTTTGCCAATCTGGTAAATAAGCTGAAAATTATTCAGTTGAATAGTCCTATTTTCTCAAATTAGTTCTCCTCTCCCTCACTTTAGAGTTACGCATTGCTTTGATTAAAATGCGAAATATCGTCAGTGTGATTATACATTATGGTCATGGCATTCCCATCCACGTATTCGCCATCATACAAGTGCAAATCCATCTTGAAGTTTGCCAACGAATCATAATGGAAAATTGTAAAGCCTCTCTCGTTCGAAAATTTTGGAATCACATTGTTTTGGATATCCATCCATTCCCCATAAAAATATGACCGATCAATCAACCCAATCAATATTGGAAGAGCATTAAAAGTGTCATCCTCTGGGGTTGAAAGAGCGCTTCTCTCTCTTGCTGGGAGAAATGATGATCTGGAAGAGGAGTCGTCATTTGAAAGGCTCTTTGTCCAAGTGTTCTCATCAGAGCTTCCAATGTTTGTCACAAACGCCCAAATAAATGCAAAAAGTGAAATGAGCCAATTACAAAGATTCATTGAGCCACAAGAGTCTCTTTGAGCAAAAAAGAGAAGTTAATTTTGAGAAATTTGTTATTTTAGCAGGAGGGATTTTTTATTTTTTAATTTAAAACATAGAATGGCAAATTAATTATTTGAGCTCTTCTTCCCTCTTTTTCTCTTTATTCGGTTTCTCATTTTTGAAAATGAACAAAAATACTTCTGGGAGCGAGGAATCGCAAATGACATGAGTTCTGTCAACAAATCATCAAAAAATGTCAAAATACTTCAAGACTTGGCCAGTTTGGAAAATGAGATTTTCTAATTAACTCTAGCAAAATACATATTTTATCTAATTCTGATGAATTTTAAACAAGTTCTTCATATTCAGTCTGTGATATTTATCGAATCTTTTCTCTAGAATTTAGTAAGCATTTATATTTGTTTGTTTCAAATATAAAGAGCCGAGTCTGAGGACTTGCCAAAAAAAAACTTTTCTCCGTGATTCATTTTTAGAAGCATCCTAAGTAATAACTATTGAGCTTTGTTTCATAACTACTCCAGTCATTTTTTTTTTATTCTAGAATTATTTACTTTCTGTTTTTCAAAATAATTTCAACACTATGATGATATACTTACGACTAAGAGCATGTATGTATAAACATATCCAAATACAGATAATTAGTTATAAATAATAACTAAGAAAAAAACTTTTTTTCTTTGCTTTCAAAATATACACTTCGTGACAAAAAATAATGAATGGATCTTATCGAAGACTCCATTTCTCCCCATGCCATGAAAATTATTTCCATTTTGGAGGAGTCAATGATCGTTGTTGTTTTGTTGATTTATCGAGCATTTTTTTGACAAAATTTTTGTTTATAATGGGATTGCCAAACATTCCTCCCCTAATTGGTTTTTTCTTCTCATGGATAACAACAGTTGACACATGCTTTTCAGGACTTGCAGCACTTTTTTCAACAACTGGTGGTTGTTTTGTGACACTTGACCTTTTTACTCCAGTTCCTTTCAAAGCTTCTTTTAAACTCTGTGTACTGTTCGAACGACTTCTTTCTTTTATTACACTCATCCAGCTCATCAAACTTGTGTTGTTTGTTAATTTATTCTGGATTGACTGATTTGAGTGACTTGATCTTGATCGACCATCTCTTTTTTCTTCGACCTTAATCTTATTGACATCAAATACATTGATAACTCTCTCTTTTTGCAGTAATAATCTATCGCTAGAATTCGACCTCTTGTGATTTGAAAAGTCATAACTTTGGTTCAGTTTCTGATTCTCCCTTGAAATTTGCACCAAGAAATTTCCTCTTCCGCAATAGAATGAACTAAATGTTGGTCTTTCATAATTGTGCTGACCTCTTCCCTTCCTTGAAGGCTTCGGCTCAATTTGGGCAGGACTCATCTCTCGGCTGTCCACAAAAGAATTGGAAAGTAAGCTCTTCATATCATAATCAGCTGGTTTCTTTGGCGAGAATCTTGAAGCACGCTGCTTGTTTTCCTTCACTCGAGATAGGACGGTTGAATATGAAACTCCAACCTTACCTATCAACTCTTTGTAGCCTGGTGATAGGTCTCGACTAAATGCTAATGATTCATTATTCCTTGTCACAGATCCAGCTCCTCCACTTAGATCCGCTGGTGGGCTGTAATCCAATATATTCTTGACAACTCGACTTGGAGAAAGTTTTCGAGTGCTCACTCCGTGATCTGATTCAATCTGTCGATAAAATCTGTGCTCATTCCGTAATGCATGATCGACTGGTCTGCGCTCATCTATTTTCAGGAGCCCTCGTTTAAGAGGTTGTTGTGGTCTTTCTCCAACTTTGTCAAAAAACGTCTCTCCTTCAGTTTGAACCCTTCTTTGAACTGATGCATTGAATTCTCCAACCTTTGAAATTCGCTTTTGTGATCGTAGATCAAAAGGAATTAAAGTATCGCTAAGACTATGAGGTGGTGAAAAAGTATCCTGCAACTTTGACACAGACCTTGTCTTATTGTATATCCCATAATTTGTTGAATAAGTTGTATCAAATCTATTCTCTTTAGGTGTTACACCCCAAGGAATTCCTCCAGTTCTTCTATTTGAAGAGCTTTGATGCAAAGAGTTGTTATCTTGGTAATTAAGGGATGTATTGAGGAGATCACCCGATTTGTTTAACAAAGAATTGTTTAAAGTTCGAGAAACGTTGTCTATACTTGGACGTTGAGATAAGAATTGAGGCTGTTTCAAAGGAGAAAACTCGGAAGAACACGATTCCCAAGTGATCCTTTTCATAGAGGTCGATTTTTTTTTGCAAAGAAAAATTTAATAAAATCCAACAAAAAAAAGGACTTTTATTCAGAAAGGGCCTAAAAAATTTCTCCTCTCTTGAAACTTTTTTTAATGACAAATTAGCCTCGTTGTTTCTTTCTGAAAAAAAATTGAGGCTGTGGCTGTTACTCTCGATTTTCTTAAATATCAGTCCTCAGGCCCCAAGTCTTCAAAGATTTGCAACGATTTTCACGAAACAAAGGCAAGATTAAATCCTAATTGGAAAGTCGAAATTTATAAAATAAGTTGTAAAAATTAATTAATTTTTGTTATTTTCACATTTTCAACCTTATTCGTTCGAAAATTTAAATCCTTCTCTCCGACAGAAATCATATACATATAATACGATAGTAAAAATAAAAACAAAATAGTTAATTCTCTCTTTCTAGAATATAAAATTTACTTGACAGCTTTACAGCACAGCCTCGGTTAGAATTTCCAGGGATCATCAAAAGGTGAGAAGATGGTTTGAACTTTTGCAGCTTTCTTTTCGATTCGAGAAATCCTTGATTTGAAATTCTTGGCTTTTGATTTTTCATAATGGTCGCATATTGTTAACGCTTTCCGTAATGCCATCAGACTCCCCTTATAATCTTTCAAGTTCTTCAAGACATGTCCTCGAGAGTAAAAGTTGTCAAGGAAAATCATCCTGTCTTTCATTGGATGCTTGAGTAATATCTTCATCCCATTGTGCAAATTCTGCATAGCAGTCAATTCTTTACCTTCCAGATATGCCAAACAATTTCCAATATCTGTCAGTAGGGTCCCAACAAGCACATGCTTTGGGTCTTTTGCTTTGGTTACGATTTCGAGGGCCTCTAAATACACATCAACTGCCTGAGTATACTGATCTTGATTATAATAGACATTTGCAATGTTTTGGTACAACTCCTGGGCCTCTAAACTCTTATCTCCAAACAGCTTTTTGTTCAGCTTTAATGCAACATCATAAAACCTCAAGGCAGCATCATAAGACCCTTGATTATTATAAGTGTTTCCGATTGCTTGGTTGATTCTAGCGATTCTTGGATGCTCTTCCCCAAAACATTGCTTATCAATTTCAAGCGCTTTTAGCAAATTTTTCAAAGCTCCTTCGTAGAGCTCGTGGTCCCTCATTTCAAGTCCTGTTAGAAAATACCCTCTTCCCACTCTTGGATGAATTTCTCCATAATATTGTCTCTCAATTTGGTTGCTCTTTTTAAAGTACTCCAACGCTTTACCTTGGTTTCCCGAATCTATCAAAATTCTAGCCAGTTCGTGATAGTTTGAGGCAACCTGCAGACTATCTTGACCATGATAATTCACATCGATGTCAAAGCATTTCTGCATCGATTCTAATGCCTCCTTACTCCTCCCATTCAGCCATAACAGCATCGCGATCCAATAATAAGTTGTAGAAACTTCAGGGTGAAGCTCGCCATAATATTTCATCGAAATCTCCAAATCCTTTTCGTAGTTTTCCAAGGACTCTTTGTATCTTCCCATGTCTTTGTAGACAGTTCCCAGAGTATGATACGCGATTGCTGTAAAAGTATGGCCTTCTCCATAAGACTCTTTGTATATCTTGAGGACTCTTGAAAACACCTCCAAAGCATCCTCGTACCTTTCTTGGTCAAGGTAAAAATATCCTTGTTTTATATAAAACGTTCCGAGGGCTGGGCATTCTTCATTGTAAACTTTTTTGGCTATTTCCAAAGCTTTGACAAAGCATTTTTCGGCTTCTTCAAGTTTTTCCTGGTCGGCATAAAGTCTGCCGATTTCGAGGTAGGTTCTAGCTACGAACGGATGATTATCACCAAAACAATTGACAAACAGATTGAGAGCTGCTTTGAAGTTGAGCTCGGCTTCATTAAAATAATTGAGCTTCGTGTACACAAAACCGAACTCATAGGCCACCTTGGCCATTTCTGGATGATTCGAAGGAAAATTTTTGCCAAAAATTCTTTTGCATTCTTCAAGGGTCTCAATTGCCTCCTTATGCTTTTGCAAGGCCACATTCATCACGCTAATTTGGTATAAAATCTTTCCTTTCTCTGGATGATGCTCAGCATCTTTAAAATTCTTGTTGATCAAATCGAGTCCCATTTCAAAATATTCCAACCCTTTTTGATATTCCTTTTGCTCAATACTCAATTCTCCAATTCGCCTGTAACACTTTGATATGTTTATGAGTTGTAAAGACTCATTTTCTTTGAAGATTTCTAGTGCTCTGTGAACTTGCTTCGATGCTGCACTGAAAAACTTTTGCTCAAGACTAATTACACCTTGGGTCAGCTCAACCTCTCCCTCAATATATTGATGCAAGTACAAGTTTTCTCTCACGTTGGTCGTTCTTGGAATTTTATCCAATATTTGTTGAGATTCTTTATAATTTGCAAGTAATAGCTTTTGCTTCGCAATTTCAACGAGAACTTTTGAAGATATAAACCCTAATTTACCGATCTTCTGATAAAGGGTCTCAAGAAGTTTTATTGATTTGCTATAAGCTGCTTTCCTTTCAAGCAAAATCGCTTGCTGGTACTCTTCAAAAATTTCTTTATCAACATTTGGACAAATTTGAAAGAAATAGGTCTCAGCAGGATCCAGAAAACTCATCTCATTATTACAACCTTGCATGGGAGCAAAAAATGCAGTTTCTTTGTTTTTTTATTTAATAAGATGCAATTTTATTTTTTCGTCAAAATATGGCGTTTTTTTAAATCAATAAATAAATTATTTTCTCTTCGAGGAGCTTTCATAATTTGAACTCATGAAAAAAAATCAGGCTAGGCTGTTCATTTTTGAAATGTCGGACTGGACAAAAGAAAAAAAAATCTCAAAACATTTTTCGAAACAAAAATACTTCTGTTTGAATGCACAAAATTTTTGGGAAAAAAAAACGTCTCAACAAAGTCAGGGAATGAGAAATGAATGGAGATATATTTATTCTTTTTTAAAGTTGAAGTTGACAAAATTTTCCCTATCTTACGAAAAATTTGACAAAAAGATTTTTTTTATCATTGCCATTGTTGTTTGTAGCATATCATACATTTGAATTCACACAGGACTCCTATGACACATTTTATGAAACATCATAAAATATAAATTTCTATGCACGTGATCATTCATTTAAATTCAAGCCTTTTTGTTTCAAAGCAAAAATTTCTGTCGATCTTTAGACCTTTTGAATTTCTAATTTACTAATGCAGTGTCCAGGAATGATGGCTTGGCCCAAATAGAATTTATTTTTGAAGAATTCTTCTTCCAATTCTTTGACTTTTTCTTCATTGGAGGCCACGTCTTCGGGGAGAGTGATGTAATTCTTAATTTTCATAATGCTTCTTGAAATCACAGGAAGTTTCTCGTTTATGGGAGCCACATATTGCTCGGGGATTTCCTCAATTGCGTCAATCATCACCAAATTCTTTTGTTGGTCAATGCAAGAAATTTTTCCCAACACTTTTCTTTGATCGGCTAATGTCACACAGACTGGCTTATTCAATATTCTTGTTCTGAATTCTGTCATGGCAGGAGTATCATCAGGATAGGAAACTTCGAGCTCGGTGGAAGCTTGGGTTTGAGTTGTAGGTTGTGCTTCGGTAATAGGATTGGCTTGCATTGATTTAAAGAAAAAGTGTTGTGATTTATAAAATTACAATATTATTTTTAATTCTTTTTATAATGGATCGAATCAAGCCTTATCTAGAAGCAGCAGAAAAGTACATACGTAACAAACAGTTCAAAGAAGCCCTCTCAGAGGCTGAAACTGCTTTGTTATTCATGGGTACAGACACCATTTTGTAAACTAATCCTTATTCTATAAAATTAGGCACAAATCTTCAAGCCAATTTATATGCAGGTATCATCCATCCCTCTCTCTTGGCGAATCTCATCGACAGGTCGTTGCTGCATCGAATTGAAAGAATATGACAAGGCAGAAGATTATGTGAAGCAAGCATTGCAAGCCCAACCAGAAAGTTTGGACTGTTTAAAAGTATTTTTTTGGCTTCCCGTTGTAATCTCAAATTGAAATCTCTCTAGTCCTTGTGCATTCTCTATAAGCAGCAAGAGAAGTGGGTTGAATATTATGATACATTGCGAAAAATCGCTGATATTCTCAAAAAGTAAAAAAAAAAAATTTCTTGGAACGTTCACTCATTTGTTAAGGAAAAAGATGTTCCCTCAATATTATGAACAAGGCATTAAGCTCTATGAATATTATGTAGAGCAAGAGAAATACCAGAAAGTTGCAGAAATTTACCAAGAACTCAGTGAAAGTGAAGGCATTGAAGAAGAAAAGAAAAGAGCGCTCAATATGAAATTCTTCAAAGACGCTTTTGGAAAAATCGACTATTCGAACCCTCTCGTATTTTGAAACTCTTCCTGAATTTCATCTTTCCTTAGAGCGAAAAGATGTTGGCAAATGCTTTAAGTAGTAGTGCTTCTTTTGAGGATTCTGAAGATATCATCGAAAAGTCTATTGGATACTTGCAATATAAATTCCTCAAAAATGGGAAATGTATTATTTTTCTTGGTTCAAGGTCAACTCACAAAAATTTCTAGTTCAAGAATTTTATTCTCAATTGTTGAAACTTGACAAAGAAAATCCCAAATCACTCCTTTTGCTTAAGCATAAGGTCGAACACTCCCCTATCATCCTTGATAACAAAGGTAATCTTCTACTAATTTCTCCTCTAATCCTAATTCCCTAGATGCTTTTATCCAATTGTACGAAGAAGTTGTTGCGTTTATGCTCTTTAATTCTCTTTTCCCAAATGCTCCTGGAAATCTATTGGAAGAAGCAAAAAAACTCAAAAAATGGGAACCTTATCTGAAATATCAAGACCTTGCCAATAAAAACAAGGCTTTATTTGATCAGCTCAGTCCTTATGCTCTCACTTTCCAAAAATTCTCTGAAATTGCCAATCTCCCAAAATTAATCCTCGATTCTTCAGTCACCCAAATCCTTGATAAAATCCCAAAAACTTCTTTGGAAAATTGCATACAAGCTGCATCAACTCTCAAATATATCTTCATTTATCCCATTCTCGTATTTTTTTCGAAACGAAAATTCTGAGTTTAATTTTTCAAAGATTGCTCACAGCCTCTCGTCTGGTGAAAAAGCTCAAGCTAATGCCTTTTTAAACGAGTTCGGCCAACAAATACAAAAAGAACGCTCTCTTTATAATCTCAAGTAATCCAGATTTATCACGATCATTGCTCATAAGATACTCCTAGTACTCTGGAAGAAGTTCATGCGAATTTTGGTCTTGAAATTGGATTGAATCCTGAAGAGTTGGTTGCATCAGCCAATAAAGTTAAGGACCTCTTGAAAAAAGAACCTGATAATCTTGAAAATCTCAAGTTGTTCTATAACTATCAAATCAGAATCATCAAACAACTTCACAAAGTTGATGAAGATCTTAATCTTTTCAACATTGTCAGTAATATCCTTGACTATGAACCTGAAAACCCTTTCTACCTTTCTGAGAAAGCTTGGCTTATTCTCTCAAATCAAAATCTGTACCGAAAATCTTGTCAAAATTATTCCCTCGTAACCCCCTTCCTAGATCTGATCAATTTAAGGAGATTGATTCGCTCCTGAGAAATGCTTTGACCCATAGCCGATCATTAGATAATGCTCAACAAGCTCAAATCTATCTTCGTTTAGCCACCCTATATTTGCTTAAGGACCCAAACAATCAAAGTTCTCTCCTTAAAGCAAGAGATCTTTATCTTGGGGCTTGGGAACTCGATCCTAATGAAAGCAAATGCTTTAAAGCTCAAGCTGTCTTGTATGCAAACTACGACAATGATAATCTGAAAGCCTTGAATTGCTTAACCAAATCAATTGATATGACCAAACCTGATGAAGAATTCTACAAACTCCAATTCTATCTCTTAATGAAGTGCAATGCAAAAGATAAAGCTCTCAATTTCTTGAAAGGAATCTATAAATTCATCAAAAATAGTTTTTGGATTAACTACACTCTGGGAATGCTTCTGATGGTAAAAAGGTTCAAATATCCTATTTAAATCAATTCTAGGAAGTGCAAGATTATAATCGAAGTTTACATTTGATTACTCGCGCCTGCGAACTTTATGAATTCTTCAAGAAAGACAAGCCATATTTGGGTTATAAATCTTTTGATACCTTTGGATTCAGATATCTTGCTCAAACACATGGAATTGCTTATGCTGATGATATTCCTTTCTTGTCTGATGCTTTCTATGAAAAGAATAATGCCCCAACTTTATCCAACTCTTTCTTCCTGGCCCAAAATCCAAAAATTGAGTTCAATCTCTACTTTGCATATTGCCAGCTTCATAAAAGTCTTGGAAGAATCGGATCAGCCTTCAAAACCTTGGATAAATTAAGTGAATGTCTTGAATTGACAGCAAAAGTGAATCCAAATACCGCTTATCAAGATAGTAGAAGCTCAGGAGATGCTAGCAGATGTCAAAATCTTGAACTTGCACGAAATCTTATTCAAGATCAATTCCTTATAAGAGGAAGAAGCGCCGTCCAAATTGAGGAACAACCTCAAGTTTATGATTTGGAAAAGTTTGGATCTGAAATCTTGCTTTATTACATTACCAAAGCCACTCTTTCCTTTTATTTGAGCAACTTCAACGAATCTTTCACCAGCATTATTGATGCAATCAAATACTTTGAAATTCTCCATAAATGGAAGCTTAATGGATTGGATTACAGAAAAGCAGCTCATCTTGAAAGAGAATTAGTCGCCATCACCTGTGAAGTCATGGCCAAATACGTCCAAAACACCCTTGCTAAAGAAATTATTGACATTGCTCTCTACCGTTTAGGAACTACTCTCAAGGTATGATGATTATTAGAAAATTTACAAGTTAACTAACACCCTTCCCATAGATTGTGGAATGTTTCCAAACTATAATTCATGAGGATATCTCGGTATCCAATATTTATCTGAACAGATCACTTTCGGACATTTATTTATTCAAGGGACTACACGCATCTTGCGATGAATCTATGGCTAAAGCAGAAAAGTATCTTAGAAGCATCCTTCAACTATGCTTTGCCAATTACGAGGCAATTGAGAGTGGAGCTGAGGATGGTGGAGAAATTAGTGAAAAGATGGAGACAGAAGGAATGTGTCCGAAAAACCAAGAAATCATCTATGATTGCTTATTCAATCTCGCCTTAGTCAACCTCAATATGGCCAAGAGAAAACCAGCAATTCCAACTTACTTGGAGAAAGCAAGAAACTTGTCCAAGTTTGGCATTAAAAGCTTCGAAGACTGCTCCCAATTCTGGTTATTATATGCATTCACAGAGGAAACTGAGAAAAAGAAAAAGGCTTCTCTCCTCGCTGGTATCTCAAATGATCCTCAAAATACTGAAGTTGTCAATGCCTTGAGTTATTGCTTCATCAAGGAAAAGAAAGTTACATTTGCAACCAAGTTATTGCTCAAGTCTCTGGAATTAGATGCCTTGGAAAACTATAAAGCTTTCAACGGTCTCTCTTTGGTCAATATTGTTGTTGGGCTTGAATTATTGGCTAGAAAAAATGGCACCATCGAAAAGAATCCAGAATTCCTCAAAGACTTGTATGAAAACTCCAAGGTCTTTATCGAAAAATCTTACTTCTATTCTTTAAATTCTCAAGAAATCACTCAAACTGTAATTATTAGATCTTGACTTCTTTAACCTCCTTCTTAGGCACTTGCTGAAAAGTTCCAAGCTATCTTCTTCTATCTCTGCGGAGATTTCTCAAAATCAGCTGATCATTTCGAAAATTATTTCAGATATCAACGGTATTCAAATCGATTCCTCTCCTTTTCCTTAACCCTCATTTGTAGTCAAAATATTCAACAATCAAATACAAAGGATCCTGTATTTTGGCAATATTATGTCATTTCTCTTGTGAAATCTGGTAGAAAGGGTCTCTTTATCCCCACAATTACCAAAGATTCATTCATTACTCCTGACATTCTTGCTCTTATTGATAACAAAACTCCAGTTGGTCATAAATACAACGACAAATTCTATGCTGAATTCACTCAAA
>Ga0182738_1006221_pt1 | contig 12475 bp, 14 predicted proteins | sample eDN5th30CBELigMG_FD_128876 | JGI IMG/M metagenome (GOLD analysis project Ga0182738, IMG submission 128876) | Enriched Miracle-Growth compost microbial communities from Emeryville, California, USA - eDNA 5th pass 30_C BE-Lig MG (version 2)... ...
GATGATCTTGATGTCGGGGTTCAGCGCATAGGCCGAAAGCTCGAAGCGGACCTGGTCGTTGCCCTTGCCGGTCGCGCCGTGGGCGATGGCGTCGGCGCCGGTCTTTTCGGCGATCTCGATCAGGTGCTTTGAGATCAGGGGGCGGGCGATCGAGGTGCCGAGCAGATAGACGCCTTCATAGACGGCATTGGCGCGGAACATCGGGAAGACGAAATCGCGCACGAATTCCTCGCGCACGTCTTCGACGAAGATTTCCTTGATGCCGAGCATCTCGGCCTTCTTGCGCGCCGGCTCAAGTTCCTCGCCCTGGCCGAGATCGGCGGTGAAGGTCACGACTTCCGCGCCCAGTTCCGTCTGTAGCCATTTCAGGATGATGGAGGTGTCGAGGCCGCCGGAATAGGCGAGCACGACCTTTTTCACGTCTTTCCACTTGGACATAGTCGATCCGGTTCCTGTTGCCGCGCGCCGCCCTCGCGGCACCGCTTCCGGCGGCACTTTTAACAGGAACGGCGAGGCGGGCAAGGCTTGTCCTGCCGGCGTTTTGTGCGTGGCATGGCATGGCGGTTTCGATTATGCTGCCGCTCACGCTACAGTGAGCCTCCCACACATGTCCTTCGTTCCCGAAATCGCCATCATCCTGCAATTCGCAGCTGCCACCTTCATCATCGCCATCACGCCGGGCCCGGACATGACGCTGTTCGTCGGCCGCGCGCTGTCTGAAGGGCGGGGAGCGGGCTTTGCCTGCATGTCCGGCGCCTTCACCGGCATCGTCATCCATACCGTTCTGGTGGCGGTCGGCCTGTCCGCGCTGATCGTGGCGTCGCCACAGGCCTTCATGGTGCTGAAAGCAGGTGGCGCCGGCTATCTGCTCTGGCTTGCCTGGCAGGCCGTCAGGAACGGTTCCGCCTTCGCGCCGGAAAAGATGAAGGGGTCGGGCGCGCACAGCCTGTTCCAGAACTGGCTGACGGGTTTGGGCATCAACCTGCTCAACCCGAAGATCATCCTGTTCTTCATGACCTTCCTGCCGCAATTCGTCTCGGCGCACGACCCGTATGCGCCACAGAAACTGTTCTTCCTCGGGCTGCTGTTCATCCCTCTGTCGCTGCCGCTGACGGCGACGATGGTGATCGCGGCCGACAGGTTCTCCGGGCTCTTGCGCAAAAGCCCGCGCGTCACGCGTGTGGTGGACTATCTGTTCGCAGGCGTGTTTTCGGCCTTCGCGCTGAAGATCATCACGGCGCAGGCGCGCTAGGCGGCAGACTTGTATCCTGTCGCCAGCTACCCGCCGAGCGGCCGGCGATCAGCCAGTAGGCAATGCCGCCGACAAGCCCGGCGCCGACGAACAGCAACGCCATTTGCGGTTGGTCCAGCCGGGGCAGGTCGAAGCCTTCGTCGCCAAAGTCCTGCGTGGCATTCATGCCGGCAAACATGAGACCGATGGCGGCCAGCGCCACGGCCCCGCCGCCGAGCGCATGGGTCAGCCAGTCGCGCTTGCCGAGAAGTTCGGTGAACAGGATGACGAGCAGCGCCGGCAGGAAAGCAAAATAGGCGACGAACAGTGCCGTGAACGGGATGGTGAATATGAGGGCCGGGGCGATCGAGCCATCCGGCCCCATCCCGAGGGGGCCGAACATCAGGATGTTCACGAAGGCGCTCGCGGCAAGCGACGCGCCGATATAGCCCAGAAGAATGACCGCCAGCCGCAAGACGATGGCCAGCACGCCGGTCACGCTTCGCCGTGCCCCGCGATCATCATGGCTTCCAGCGCCAGCCGCTCGGACTTCTTCAGCCGCTCCGATTCCGACTTGAGCTGGCCACAGGCGGCCAGGATGTCGCGGCCGCGCGGCGTGCGGATCGGCGAGGCATAGCCGTCCGCGTTGATATAGTCGGCAAACTTCTCGATCTGCTCCCAATCCGAGCACTGGTAGTTCGAGCCCGGCCACGGGTTGAACGGGATCAGGTTGATCTTGGCCGGAATGCCCTTCAGCAGCTTCACCAGCGCCTTGGCGTCGTCGAGGCTGTCATTGACCTCCTTTAGCATCACATATTCGAAGGTGATGCGCCGCGCATTGGACAGGCCCGGATATTCCCGGCAGGCCTTCATCAGTTCCTTGAGCGGGAACTTCTTGTTGATCGGCACCAGGAGGTCGCGCAAATCGTCATTGGTGGCGTGCAGCGAGATCGCCAGCATGACGCCGATCTCCTCGCCGGTGCGGTAGATTTCGGGCACGACGCCGGAAGTGGAGAGTGTGATGCGGCGCTTCGACAGCGCCAGCCCGTCGCCGTCGGAGGCGATCAGTAGCGCCTTCTTCACCGCCTCGAAATTGTAGAGCGGCTCGCCCATGCCCATCATGACGATGTTGGACACCTTGCGCCCCTCGCTCGGCACGATGGCGCCGGTCGGCGTGTCGCGGTCAGGGAAGTCGCCCAGCCGGTCGCGGGCCGACAGAAGCTGGGCGAGGATTTCCTCGGCGGTGAGGTTGCGCACCAGCTTCTGCGTGCCGGTGTGGCAAAACGAGCAGGTCAGGGTGCAGCCCACCTGGCTGGAGATGCACAGCGTGCCGCGCCCTTCTTCGGGGATGTAGACGGTTTCGATCTCGACCGGACGGCCTGCTCCGCGCGGCGGAAAGCGGAACAGCCATTTGCGCGTGCCGTCGTTGGAAATCTGCTCCTCGACGATTTCGGGGCGGCCGATGGAAAAATGCTCGGCGAGCGCCGCGCGCAGATCCTTCGATATGTTGAACATATGCGCGAAGTCGGAGACGCCGCGCACATAGAGCCAGTGCCAGAGCTGCTGCACGCGCATCTTGGCCTGGCGCTCGGGCACGATGCCGGCATTGACGAGTGCTTCCGCCATCTCGGCGCGCGTCAGGCCGATCAGCGAAGCCTTTTCCTGCGCCATGCCGGGGCGCAACGCGTTGCGGGTGCTGTCAGCAGTGAGATCGAGCGAAAAGGCCATGATACGGAATTTCTGGGGTTGTGTTGCCGCCTCTGGCGGACCGAAAGCGCGCACATAGCACGACTTGGCGTCCGCGTCACGGCCCCAGAGATGGTGTTGTCGCAAAGCAATGCCAAGTGCGCAACCATCCAGCACCTTATCGGCAAAGGTTGACAGGCACGGAACGCGTCCTGTTGATGCCCGGCAGGCAGGTTCGCAGCAAAAGGACGTCCGCATTGGCCCGAAGCGCGAAACGAATTCCGATGCTCCGGCGCTCGCGGGCCATCCTCACATCGCGGCGCGTCTGGCAGCCGCGACTGGTGTTCTGGGCCGGCGCGCTTGCCATCGGCCTCATCAGCGTGCTCTTCGCCAAGCTGGCCGACGCCGCACAGCACCTGTTCAAGCTGACGACCGCAGGCGAAGGCTGGAACGCCTGGCTGCCGCTTGTCGTCACGCCGGCGGGCTTTGTCGCCTGCGCGTGGGCGGCCTTCGTCCTGTTTCCGGGCTCGCAGGGCAGCGGCATACCGCAGGCAATCGCCGCGCGGCACTTGCGGGAGGACGCGGAACGCAGCCGCCTGTTGTCGCTGCGGCTGGCGGCGGGCAAGATCCTGCTCACCGTGGTCGGCCTGTTCTGCGGCGCTTCCATCGGCCGCGAAGGCCCGACCGTGCAGGTCGGCGCGTCGATCATGCTGCAGGCGGCACGCTGGGGCGGCATGGCGCAGGCGCGCGGGCTCATCCTCGCCGGTTCGGCGGCCGGCATCGCGGCCGCCTTCAACACGCCGCTCGCGGGCATCGTCTTTGCCATCGAGGAGATGGGCCGCTCCTATCAGGCGCGCACAAACGGGCTGGTGCTTTCGGCCGTCATCCTCGCCGGCCTCGCCTCGCTCGGCCTCGTCGGCAACTACACCTATTTCGGCGTCACCGACGTCACCGCCGCCTTTCCCGGCGACTGGCCGCTGGTCATCGTCTGCGGCGTTCTCGGCGGCGCGCTCGGCGCCAGCTTCAGCACGCTCGCGCTGAAAGCCTCGCGGCGCGTCCGCCGCTGGCTGACGCCTTCGCCGCTGAAGCGCACCCTGATGCTTGCCGGCGGCTGCGGCCTCGGCGTGGCCGTCATCGGCCTCCTGTCGGGCGGGCTCACCTTCGGCACCGGCTATGAGCAGGCGCGCGGCGCGATCGAAGGCGCGCCGCTGCCCTGGCTGTTCTTCGTGGAAAAACTCGCCGCCGGCCTGCTGTCGATGATCTCCGGCATTCCCGGCGGCATCTTCGCGCCCTCGCTGGCGGTGGGCGCGGGGCTCGGCAGCTCGCTCGGCCTGCTGTTCGGCTCCAATATCGGCCTTGCGGCCGTGCTTGGCATGGCCGGTTATTTCGCCGGCGTCGTGCAGGCGCCGATGACCGCCTTCGTCATCATCCTGGAGATGACCGGCAACCATGACAATGTCATTGCGCTGATGTTCGCCTCGATGCTCGGCTACGGCACGGCGCGCATCATCTCGCGCGAGCCGCTTTATCACGCGCTGTCACGCGTCTTCGCGGCCGATGCGCTGAGACGGCGCCGCGCCGAAGCGGCGGCCACGCAGCATGCGCAGGATGCGTCCCGCGCGCCGAACTGACGCACGAAACTAAAAAAGGCCGGATCGCAGGATCCGGCCTCGAAGAAACAGGGAAAAGCGTCTTACTTGCAGGCCGAGATCGACTGCAGTGCCGCCGAAATGCCCTTCAGCGAGAACGTGTATTCGGTGGGGTTGCCGCGTCCGGACTTGGCCGCGACCTTCATGTCCGCGCCGCCCTTCATGGCGGCGATCAGCAACGGCTCCTCGGCGGCGTTTTCCACCCAGGCCGACTTGCCGCGCGTGAACATGGTGAAGTTCTTGTTGCCCACCGTGACCGTGACCTTGGAATTGGCCTGGAAGTCGTAGGAGGCGATGAACCGCGGCTCGTAGGAAACCGACTGGCCGGGCCGCTGGCTGACGAAGAAGAAGATGTCGCCATGGTCGAGATTGGTCGGCTGCTTGTCGGTGGGAACCGTCAGGACGTAGCAGACCTTACCGGTATTGGCCTGATAGCTGTAGGTGCCCCATGCATTGTGCTGGCCAATCTTGGTGGCCGACTGGGCAAGCGAGGGGGCGGCGCTGGCAACCAGAAACAGGCTCGTAGCGAGAGCAATGAATGGGCGCATTGTTTTTGAATTCCCTGTTCTTTGCATGGTGTGGGAGGCGGGCAGTCAGGATTCGCCCTGCCCGGCTGGGTTCATTTTGATTTAATCTGGGTTACCAAAGCGTGAATACGTCTTAAAAAGTCATTTCCGCCATGGCATCGACGCCCTTTGCACACGCCGCAAAAAGCGGTCGACACCGTCCCTGACAGCGGTTGAAAGCCACGAAAGCGGCAAGAATTTGACTCTGCGTTTCAGCCTGCAATGTTTGCGTCAACAGGAAATGCCGCCCCGGCATGCGAAGTTGCGGGAGCGGTTTGTACGAAAAAGCTCAGTCCTGGCGGGCAAGTGCTTCCCGCGCCGCCAGCCGGTGGGCGGGGGTCATGTGGGCGCTGACCGCAGCGATCGCAGCCGTCAGCACGGCGATGTCGTCGGTGAAGCCGATGCCGGCCAGAACGTCGGGAACCGCATCGAAGGGCAGCACGAAATAGGCCAGTGCCGCAAGCAATATGCCCTTCGCTTTCAGCGGGGTCTGCCTGTCGAGCGCGCAATAATAGCCTGCCACCACTTCGTCCATGAAGGGGATGTGGCGGGCTGCCTTTTTTGCCGTGCGCCAGAATTTCTCACGCACCTTCTCCTCGTCGCCGGCAATCGTGCCGGTGTCGAAACCGGTTTTGGTCATTCAAGCTCTCCTGTCCGCCATCATGTGGGAAGATCGTGCGCGAAACGCAAGATCGGAGCGGCAAAGGGTCAGTCTGGCGCGCCCGAGGGAAAATCCTGATGGCCACCGGCAGGCAAGGCTCTATATTCGCACGGGTCGCCGCATTGCCGGCGATGGAAAAATCAGGAGGAAGAGAAACATGCATCGCCAAGCAACCGCCGTCTGGAAGGGAAGCCTGACCGAAGGGAACGGCACGCTCGACACGCAAAGCGGCACGCTTGCGTCCACGCCCTATTCGTTCAAGGGTCGCTTCCAGGACGAAAGCGGGAAATCCGGCACCAATCCCGAGGAACTGATCGCGGCCGCCCATGCCGGGTGCTTTGCTATGCAGCTTTCGCACTTCCTCGCGGAGAACGGCACGCCCGCCGAAAAGCTCGACGCCAAAGCGGTGGTGACCTATGGACCGGCGGCGGGCGGCGGCTTCGAGATCACCGAAAGCGCCTTGACGCTGGTCGGCACCGTGCCGGGCATCGATGCCGCGAAGTTCAAGGAGCTTGCCGAGCAGGCAAAGGCCGGCTGCCCGGTCTCCAGGGCGCTCGGCGCCATCAAGGTATCGCTGGACGCAAAGCTCGGCTGAGCCGGCGCTATTTCGAATATGCCAAGGCCCGCCATCTGGCGGGCCTTTTTTGCGTCCGCTGCCTGAGCGCTATTGCGCAGGCGCCGGCTGTGTCGGTGCAGGTGCGGGTTGGGCTGGCGCGTTCGACTGCGGTTCCGGCGTTGTTGCCGGTGGGGTGGGCGTCGTCGATTCCGGTGCGGGCGCCGGGGCAGTCGGCGCAGGCTGTGCAGGTGCCGGTTGCGTTGGCGTGGTCGATTGCGGTTCCGGCGTGGCGGGTGCTGCCGGAGCAGTGGGTGCGGTCGTTTCCGGCGCAGGTGTCGCCGGCGCTGCCGGCTCGGTCGTCGTCTGGCCCTCGGGCTCTACCGGCGTATTGGCCACGCCGGGGAAGAAGATGAAATAGGCGATCACCGCAAGAACGACCACGATGGCCGCGATCAGCAACATGCTGCCGCCGCTGACGGATTGCTGCGTGGCGGGGTTGGAGGCCGGATTGCGCGGCTCGGCCTGGCCCAGCTTCGGGTCGATCGGGGGAGGCGTCTTTGCCGGATCGTTCGCCTGCGGATCGGGCATGCGTTCGGGCTTGGCCATGATCAAGTCTCCGTCGGTTGCATGCGCCTATAACGGCCAAGACGATATTTGGTTTCACCGGATCGTGATCGACCCGCCCAAGAGCATGTTCAGCCCGCTGCGGTGAGCGTGTAGCCGCGTGCGCGCAGCAGTTCGATCAACCCGTCGGCGCCCGGCAGGTGCATGGCGCCGACCGCGATGAAGGCGTTGCCCCGTTTCAGGATCGGCTCGGCCCGCTCGGCCATGGTGCGGTTGCGCGCCGTCACCATCGTCTCGTCGAAGGCGGCGAAGCCGTCGTCTGTGCCCGCTTCATCGGGAAGCACGGCGCGAAACAACGGCCAGAACATGCCGGTGTCGCCATGCAGGTAGAGCACGATCATGGTTTCGTTCACATCATCGATGCGCTCGCCGAGCTTCAGCGTGTCGACGAGCCCCTTGATGTGGAATTCCATCGGCAGCGACGCCATGGCGCGCAACTGGTCGGCAACCGTCTCCAGCCCGTCGATCTCCTTGCCGGCGGCCTCGGCGTCCCTGGCCAGCTTGACGTCCAGCACCGGCGCGCCGTCAGCCTTGCGCGCGAGTTCGCAGGCGGGCAGGGCGACCATCGCCGAAAGCATCCACGGCTTCATCTTGTCGACGCTGCCGGCCGGAATGCCGCGCGCATCGAGCGCCTTTTCCACCATCTCCACATCCTGCGGCGGCAGGAGCGACGTAAGCGTCGTGCCGTCGGTGAACATGGTGAGATCAGGCTCCTTCATGATGGCGGCCATCATTTTGGACTGGTCGAGGATTTCGGTGGTCTCGATCACCACCATGTCAGCCGCCTCGTAGGCCTGTTGTGCCGGGGCGGGCATGGTCGTCACGCGCGGATCGGCCATATGCATGGTGCCGAATAGATAGGACGGCTTTTCGCCGGCCTTCTCGATCTTCCACAGAAGGCCCTTGCCGTTCGGCGTCTTGTCCGCCTCGTCCCTGATCGAGGCCGCCAGCGCCGGGTCGCTTTTTTCGAGCGACGCCAGCATATCGATGCCCTTGCAGGCAGGCGCCTCGGCATGGGCCTTGCCCATGGCCAGCATCATGGTGACGACGAAGGAGATGAAAAACAGGACATTGAGCCCGACGATCAGGACGAGTGCCGTGAGCGCGGTGCGGTCGGCGATTGCGAGAGCGCGTTTCATGCCACCAGCGTTAAGCGCAAAAAGCGGCAAAACCGTTAACCGGACGTGGCGAATTTTCGACGCGGGCGGCCGGCGTGTCATGCGCGCGGATGCGCCGCCTCATAGATGTCGAGCAGCCGTGCCGTATCGACCCCTGTATAGACCTGCGTGGTCGAGAGGCTGGCATGGCCGAGCAGTTCCTGAATGGTGCGCAGATCGCCGCCGCGCCCGAGCAGATGGGTGGCGAAGGAATGGCGCAGCGCATGCGGCGTCGCTGTGTCGGCAAGCCCAAGCGCGGAACGTAGCTTCTGCATCTCGCGCTGGATGATCGCCGGATTGAGCGGCCCGCCGCGCGCGCCGCGAAACAACGGTGTTTCGGCCGCGAGATGATAAGGGCAAAGCTTGCGATATTCGGCAACCGCCGACAGCGCCACCGGCAGCACCGGCACCAGCCGCGTCTTGCCGCCCTTGCCGGTGATGCGCAACGCTGTTTCTTCGGCGCTTGTGAGTTCGCCTCCGGAGAGCCCCAGCGCTTCGGAAATGCGCAGGCCACAGCCGTAAAGCAGCGTCAGCACGGCGGCGTTGCGCGCCGCGATCCATGGTTCTTCGGCAAGCTGCTCCTGCGCCGAGACGACGCGTTTGGCGTCCGCCGCGGTGAGCGGCTTGGGTAACGATTTGGGCTGGCGCGGGGCGCGCAGCGCCGCAGCACCGGCGGCATTGGCAAGACCGCGGCGTTCCAGAAAGCGCAGGAAGGAGCGGACGCCCGCAAGGCCGCGCCCCAGCGTGCGCGCACCGGCCCCATCGCCGCGCCGCGCGGCGAGGAAGGCGCGCAGATCGGCCGGGCGCAGTTCGCTGATATCGGCGATGCCCGGCGCGCCGCCGCAATGGCCGGTGAGGAACTGGAGGAACTGGCGCGTGTCGCGCTCATAGGCCTCGACGGTCAGCGTCGACAGACGCCGCTCGCCGGCCAGCGCCTTCAGCCAGCTTTCACGCGCCTGCTGGAGGTCGGGGCGGGCGGAGATGAGAAATTCCTGCTGCATGGTCCATCTGTGATTTGCCTGCGCCCATGCTGATGCCTGCGGGTTAGCAAGGCGTGAAGGCATCGTTGAAATCGGCGAAAGGCGGGGATAGAGACGGGCAAAGGACAATTTTGCTCATGCCCAAGCCTGAAAATCCCATCCAGATGGCCGTGATCGGCGCTCCGCACGGCGTGCGCGGCGAACTGCGCGTCAAGACCTTCACCGGCGATCCGCTGGCGCTGGGCGACTACGGCCCGCTCTTTTCGAAGGACGGCCGTGCCTTCGAGGTCATCGACATCCGCCCGGCCAAGACCGTCGTGGTCGTGCGTTTCAAGGGCGTGAACGGCCGCGACGCCGCCGAGGCGCTGAACGGCACCGGGCTGTTCATCGACCGCTCGGCCCTGCCCGACGACGGCGAGGAGGACGAATTTTACCACGCCGACCTGATCGGCCTTGCGGTGAAGGACGAAACCGGCGCCGCGGTCGGCAAGGTGACGGCGGTGCAGAATTTCGGCGGCGGCGACATTCTCGAAATCAGCCATGCCGGCAGGAAGGGCGTGCTCGTGCCCTTCACCGAGGCCGCAGTGCCCGAGATCGACATCAAGGCCGGTTTCCTGCGCATCGACACGGTTGCCGCCGGGCTCGTCGAGGAATCCGGCGACGAAGAGCAAGGCGCGGACGCGCGGGAGCGCGGCCCGAAGGATGGCGGAGGCGACCGGTGAGCGGCTTTCGCGCCTCGGTGCTGACGCTTTACCCGGAGATGTTTCCGGGCGCACTGGGGCTTTCGCTGGCCGGGCGCGCGCTGGAGCGCGGCGACTGGTCGCTTGAAGCCGTGCAGATCCGCGATTTCGCCACAGACCGCCATCGCACGGTGGACGACACGCCCGCAGGTGGCGGCGCCGGCATGGTGATGCGCGCCGATATTCTGGCGAAGGCCATCGACGCCACCGCCCCGGCGGATGATCCGCGCCCAAAACTGCTGATGAGCCCGCGCGGAAAGCCGCTGACGCAGGCGCGCGTGCGCGAGCTTGCGTCCGGTCCCGGCGCCATCGTCCTGTGCGGGCGCTTCGAGGGGGTGGACCAGCGCATCATCGAGGCGCGCGGGCTGGAGGAAGTCTCGATCGGCGATTTCATCCTCTCGGGCGGTGAGCCAGCCGCATTGGTGCTGCTCGATGCGGTGGTGCGCCTGCTGCCCGGCGTCATGGGCAATGACAGTTCGGGCGACGAGGAAAGTTTCGAGAACGGCCTGCTGGAGCACCCGCATTACACCCGCCCGCAGGACTTCGAGGGGCGGCCTATTCCCGACGTGCTCATTTCCGGCAACCATGCGAAAATCGCGGCATGGCGACGGGCCGAAGCCGAGAAACTGACGCGGGAACGCCGCCCGGACCTCTATTCGGCCCATGAAATCGCCGAAAGCGCCAAAAAAGCCGCGCCCAAGAGGTGACAATCGGCGCGGAAGCGTGTATGTGCGCGACCGCAATCGGGAGTATGATGCTTCCGAACCCGTCAACAAGGACGGTGAAACCGCCCCTGCCTCCGATCCCTCGCGGGAGAAGGGCATAGCCGAACGGTCGTGGAACTGGATCGGCGAGCGTCGGGCGCTCTGGCTGTTGAGAACGAAGAAGAGGTTATTGCGATGGACATCATCCGTCAGCTCGAGGCCGAACAGGCCGCCAAGATCGAAGCCAAGCGCAAGCTCCCCGAATTCCAGCCGGGCGACACCGTCCGCGTGCTGGTTCGCGTCACCGAAGGTTCGCGCACCCGCGTCCAGGCCTATGAAGGCGTCGTCATCGCGCGTTCGGGCTCGGGCTTCCAGGAAAACTTCACCGTGCGCAAGATCTCTTACGGCGAAGGCGTGGAGCGCGTGTTCCCGGTCTACTCGCCGATGGTCGAGGGCGTCGAAGTCGTCCGTCGCGGCAAGGTCCGCCGCGCCAAGCTCTACTACCTGCGCGATCGTCGCGGCAAGTCGGCCCGTATTTCGGAAAACACGGGCGTGCGCGCCCGCAAGCTGAACGAAGCCGAGCGTGATGCGCTGAACGCCGAGAAGGCGCGCATCGAAGCCGAGAAGATCGCCGCCGCCGAGGCCCTGGCCGCCGAAAAGGCCGCCCAGGAAGCCGCCGAGAAGGCTGCTGCAGCCGAGGCCGAAAAGGCCGCCGAATAGTTCCTGCGAAGGGACTTTGGACGAAAGGCGGCTCCGGCCGCCTTTTTTGTTTCTTGTTTTCCAGCCGTCGGGAGGAGAGACGATGGACGCGTTCAAGCAGGCCAATCTGCGCAACTGGGACAACCGCGCCGAACTTCATTCCACTGACACCACCGGCAGCTACCGCATCGCGAAAGTGCTGGCGGGCGGCTCGTCCCTTCACGCGCTGGAAGCTGGCGAAATCGGCGATATCAGCGGCAAGGACATCGTCCACCTGCAATGCCATATCGGCCTCGACACGCTCAGCCTCAAGCATCTGGGGGCCGCGAGCGTTACCGGTCTCGACTTTTCACCCAAGGCGATTGCGGCGGCGCGCGACTTTGCCATGCGCGCCGGCACCGATGCCCGTTTCGTGGAGGCCCCGGTTTACGACGCGCCCGAAGTGCTCGGCCGTACCTACGATATGGTGTTCGTCACCTGGGGCGCCATCAACTGGCTGGACGACATCTTCCGCTGGGCAAGGGTGGTGTCGGCGCTGCTGCGCCCCGGCGGCAAGCTCTATCTGCTCGAAGGCCATCCGCAGATGAACCAGCTCGAGGCCAGGAACGGCAAGCTCGAGCTGGAATATGGCTGGCGCACGCCCGGCGAAACGCCGCTGGCATGGAACGACAGCCAGACCTATACGGGCGACGAAAGGCAACTGACCCACACGCGCTGCTATGAGTGGCTTCATCCGTTGAGCGACATCGTCAACGCGCTGATCGGGGCGGGGCTGAGGATCGATTTCCTCAACGAGCATGAGATCGTCGTATGGCGTGCCTTCCCCGATCTCGTCGAACTCGGCGGCGAGCAGTTCGCGCTGCCGGATTCCTCGCCGAAAATTCCGCTCTCCTTCTCCATCGGCGCCACGAAACCGTAGGTTGGAAGCGTGGCGGCCGGCACCGGGCGCATTTTTCGCGCCATGGGCTGTCCGGCAGCATGGCCGTCTCTTGCATGCCGCTATCAGTCGGCTAATCTGGCCGTCAATTCTGTCTTTTCAATCCAAGATATTTCTGAACGGAGCGCGTCATGAACAGGTTGAAACTCATACTGGCCGGGCTGTTGGCCTGTGTGCTGGCCCCCGCTGCCGCCTCCGCCGAGACGCTGCCCGATCTCGGTGGCAAGGCCGTCACGGTGGTGACCGAGAACGCCTATCCGCCGCTGCAATTCGTCGATCCCAAGA
>Ga0182738_1006223_pt1 | contig 12470 bp, 7 predicted proteins | sample eDN5th30CBELigMG_FD_128876 | JGI IMG/M metagenome (GOLD analysis project Ga0182738, IMG submission 128876) | Enriched Miracle-Growth compost microbial communities from Emeryville, California, USA - eDNA 5th pass 30_C BE-Lig MG (version 2)... ...
AGGAAGTCCGAGCCTACTTTAGCAATTACATCATCCCTGGATTCTCTCTTGATGCTCAAAGAATTGTTTCAACCCAAGATATAGAAAAATATGTCAATAAAGTTAGACAACTCAAAGCCTTATTAAAGAATAAACAGGAAGCTGAGAAAGTTGCCAATTATATTTCAAACGGAGTTGTTGAGGACCTGCAAAGCAAAATCGATGATATTGTCAGTTACTTCGCCGCAAGCAAAGATTTATTAACCAACTACAAGGGTCTTAAAAGAAACGGAACTTGCTTTATCACCTATGGCAATAAACAAGAAGCCAAAACTGTTCGAAGAAGATTTGAATTCTCCATCCTTGAAAGATGCTTGGTTTGGATCCTTGAAAAAGTCACTGACGAATTCCCTGAATACTTTTTCAAAGACCAATATTTTAAAGTTATCAAGGCTCCTGAAATCAATGAAATCATCTGGGAAAAACTCAATTGTAATACTGTTAAGCCAGGAAAAAGACTCCTCAATTGGCTTGTCTACTCCATTATTGTCGCTGCCAACTTTTCATCAGCCTATTACATTCGAACTTCAGAACAAGAAGAGGCTTATGAATATTATAGAGTCTATGTGGTTGCAGTTATCACTGCCTTCTTAAATGAATTTATTCTTGCTTCAGTTTCTTTCCTTGCTAGATATGGCTCTTTCAAGACAATTACTGAGTCACATATTGCAGTCCAACGCAAGACCATTATCTTACAGTTGATCAACACTGCTGGACCTCTTCTTTTGCTAGAATACTTCTTTGCTGACAAAGACCACAACAGTATTGATCAATACTTTGCCTCGGACGTGCTTATTATTGGAATGGCAACTACTTTCCTTCCCTTGATTATTAGATTCTTGAATTTCTCTTACAGAGCGAAGCAAGCATTAAAAAGGGAAGTTATCAAGCAAGTCCAAACTCATGGCAGAGATTGCGGCATTACTCAAGAGGAAGCCAACAGCGCTTTCGAAAACCCAGAATTTGACATCAATAGAGTATATATCGACACAATCAGAACTCTTTTGTTCACCTGCTTGTTCTTCTGTGTCAGCCCTGCTGTTGCTCTCCTCGCCTTCGTCGCTTTCTTCTTGGGATATTTCGTCGACAAGTACAACTTAATCAGAAAAAGTCTCATGCCAACTGTCCTTCGCTCAGAAATTGCTGAAGCCATGTTTGAATTCGTTGACTTCTCATTGCTCCTTTTTGCTATTAGTGGCAACATCTTTTTAGATTTCGCTAAAACAGACAACGCAAGCGCTAATTTCTCACACATGACAAGCACCATAGCTCTTTTCACCACAATTCTTGCAGGTTTCTACTGCTTAGCTCCCAACAGAAGGTATGCTCGTAAGCTTTTCCCCACCAAAAAGCCAGCTGCATGGAACTCTCTTCTCTTCTATCAACAAGCACTCGAGTTCATGATTGATAAAGATTATTATGCAGCAAATCCTTGCTCAAAAGAACCCACTAATAAGAAGGAGTACTTGGAAACCTTTAAAGAAACTCACAACTCCTTCAAAATCGTAGAGACAATAGCTCAAATCCCTGAAATCCTCTCTATCTTTAATTATGCTGTTCAAAGAGCTGCTCCTCATGAAATTGGGGTTGAATTCTATACAGGCTTAAGAAATCCTTACTATAGCTTCCCTCAAAACTATAGATTTGGATTCGATCCTCATAATGGCGGTTTCAGTGAGAACTCCACAATAGCTGAACCTCTCTTGATAGAACAACATTTAGAAAAGGAGTTCCCTCAAAAGAAACACGTCATTAAATCAAGTGAAATGGTGCCCTCTTCTTTGCTTTCTAATTCTGGAGCTATAAATAATGACAAACTTTCTTATGGAAGTCAAAGTGTGAAAGGAGTTAGTCTCCTCAGAGATCTTAAAATGATCCCCAGTGTTAATAGTAACAATTCTCACATTGAATTCGATTTCCGTGAAGTCAGCGAAAAAGGTGAAAGCTACCAGTTGCCAGCATTTGGTGGAGCTGAAAGTGTCAACACAGATTCTGGAAATCAACCTGCTGCTACTGGATTCACCTTATCTTCTCATGATGCTGCTGGAATCCTTGAAGGTATCAGTCCTATCACTGGAGCTTCTCTTCATAAAAATGCCAATGCTAAAAAATAAAAAGAGTCATTTCATATAATTTAATATTTATCTATCCCTTTATCGAAGGAACAATTATTATCTAAAATAAATAGATTTTAAAACAATAATATATTACATATATAGTTTCTAAAAAAAATAAATCCACATCTTTCTAATCCTCTCACTCCATAGCAAAGACAAAAAAGAGCCTCCAAGGGTTCGAAGTTTTGAATCTATTTTCTCAGGACGTCAGTAAATAAAAAGGAGGTTTTTCAAGTTCAAGTTTCAATAAAACTTATCATCAATTCACAATTAGATTAGACCCATAAATCCTAGTTAGGTATATTTTCTTGTTATTAAAACCAGTTACTAAAACCCAATCCTTGATGGATCAAGACAGTGACGAGTATTCAAGCCAATTTTCTCATGATGATGAGTCCCTCAGCCCAGAATCTGATGCCATTATTCAAGAAGAATCGCCAACTCCAAATGTAGAGAGCACATTCATTGCTACAGATCAGCCACAAGCGAATGTGACTCCTGAGCCTGAACCATCCTTACAGTCCAGGCCCTCATCTGCCAAAAGGTCAGAATCTGAAGTTGTCTTCAACATCTCAAGTTTATAATGACTTATTTTCTTTGTCTTACCGTTTTATTCAGATACGAAATATAAAGTTGTCAAAGAGGTCGGAAGTCAACTTTTTCAGTGGAACCTCTGCAATGATTTCAAGTCTGCTTGGGATGTTGCTTGGATTGATGTGACAATTGATAACACTGGCTTCTCAAAGCTTAAGCCTTTTCAAAAAATAAACTTTTTCCCTGGCATTCATTGCATAGCAAGAAAAGATCAATTGAGCAATAACCTCAAACGTCTCAAAAGGAGATTCCCTGAAAGCTATGATTTCTTCCCAGAGACGTTCACTCTCCCCGCCGAATACAATGAACTCAAGGCTTATTTTATGAAAGAAGTCAGAACCAAGAAAGTTGTCATAGTTAAACCTCAAGCAAGCTGCCAAGGCAAAGGCATTTACCTCACAGACAACATTCGAAATATCCCTGAAAACAGTCGCTGTGTTGTGCAAAAGTATCTCACTCGACCCTACCTTCTTGATGGCTTGAAATTTGATCTTAGGATTTATGTGTTGCTAGCAAGCTGCAGTCCCTCATTAAAAATTTATCTCTTTGATGACGGTCTTGCGAGATTTGCTACAGAAACTTATAAAAACCCAGATATGAGCAATATGACTGATATGTATATGCACTTGACTAACTATGCAATCAATAAAGACAGTCCAAACTTTGTCTTCAACGCTTCTGCCAATGATCATAATGTTGGTCATAAACGTAGTATTAAAGCTTTATTCAAGGATTTGAAGAATAGAGGACATGACATTCACACTTTATGGGCAGAAATCAAAAAGCTGATCATCAAAACGTTTTGTAGTGTCCACCCAGTTTTAAATCAAAACTATAAATCTCATTTATTCACGAAAAATCGTTCTGACGCTTGCTTCCAAGTCTTTGGGTATTAAAAACTTGATATATCTTTCCAATCATAATGCTTCAAGGTTCGATGTGATAATTGATGAAAATTTCAAGCCGTGGCTTTTAGAAGTCAATGCTTCTCCAAGCTTTAGTACTGATACGCCTTTGGATAAATCAATCAAAGAAAAGGTTATTCATGATGCTTTGAAAATCATGAATATTTCTGCAGAGAATAGATTAACTTACAATAAAAAATCTCATAAGAATCCTCCTCCTGCTGCTGATCAAGAACCTTCAAGTTCTAATCATGTCCCTCATGAAGATGTTTCCTTAGGAGGTTATGAAAAAATATATCCACTCAATAATGTAATTTGAAAACTCTCCTCCTTCGAAAATTCTCATCCCCTCTCTAGGATCCTGCTGAATATCAAGATGAAGATTATGATGTTTATCTCAATGAAGCCAATAAATTTTGGAGTTTAGCTTTGGGGATCAGTGCGAAAAAAGACAGATTACTTAGAAAGCCTCTCGATTCCAAAAATATCACAAGCCAAGGTTTTATGAGACGATATGAAAATGAAAAAATTGACCTTGGTCTCACATCTTTACTTGCCCCTGAACTTCAAAGCTCCACAGAACGAACAGAAATTAAATGCAGAGGAGGCAAAAGGGGACATCAAGAGGCAGAAGAGATTCAAACTCCCACTAAATTCTTTGATATTAGAACGCCTATGTTTTCACCTTCAAATCAGTCAAATTTGGTCAATCAAACCTTCACAAGCTTTAATCGTAAGAATGGCGGCTGAAAATCCGTAAAAATAACTTTCTTGTAGGAAGAAATAACAATGATATTTCAATGATGGAAATTTGTAATGAGAGAAGTTATATATTCCCAAATATTCAAGTAATTTTTAATAAAAAGCAGTCATTAATCTCAAACCTAGACATTGTTGAATGAAAGAGAATCTTCAGAAAGTTCAACTCCTGTCATTCAAGTCATTGAATATCCGCATTCTTACCATCAAACTCCACGCAACAGAGAAACAGATGTCGTCAAATTCTTTAAACCTGTCGTTGGAAGAGAAAGCAGCAGACTCCTGAATAAGAACCCTGATAAGCTCTGGAAAGAATCTCTAGACCACAAAAGAAGTGTTAATGATATTATGAAGAAAAAATTAGATATTAAACCTAATGTCAACCCAATCGCTTCAATTTCTGCAAGTGAAAGTTTTTATAAAGCTTCAATGGAAAAAACTATGGAGATCAAACGAAGAAGATTAAAACCAAGACAAGGTGATGGAAATAACTTCACCATTATTGGCGTTTCACAACAACAACAAAAACCAGGACCACTTGTGATCAATGGTACCTTGTTTATTTTCATCGTAATCTGACTCATTTCCAGAAGAAGATCCAGAAAAATATAGTCTTCCAAGGAGATTTGCCCAGCATCTTGTCAAACAAAAGAGTGAAAGAGAGCAATCAGAAGAAACTCAAAATCAGACTACAGTGAATCTGCTCCCTTTTGAGAGAGCCAAATTAAGGAGTGCCCAGAATCAAAGACCAAAATCTTCAATGAGGAGACCAGAGCAGTCAACTCCCGTCTATAATTTAATTACCCTCAAAGAAGTCAAATATCAGTAAAATTCTCACCAAGTTAGCTTTTCTTAAGTTATTAGAAAAACAACTCCGAAGCTTGCCAATTTTATGATGCCAAAGCTGAATGAATCTTTGAGTAATACCTTCCTGAAAAAGATGGGCTTCACAAGTTCAAAAAGCAAAGAAATTTTTAAAGGCAGTAAGATTCGAGTTGTTGGTACCAAAGTTACACAACTATCGTCTGAAGTTGAAAGAAAATAAAAGTTTAAATAATTATTTTTAATCCACTAATCTAAATTATTTGTATTATTATGAGTCGATTCAATATCAAATTCACTACTATTTATTAATTTATTTATTTTGTTTATCATATCCCAAATGAAACCCTGCAATCCTTTTCCTCTTTGAATATTGTTCAAGACAATGAATGAAAAGACGAGAGAATGTCAAATGCGGCCGTTTGGTCTAGTGGTATGATTCTTCCTTAGGGAGGAAGAGGTCCCGGGTTCAATCCCCGGAACGGCCCCTCTTTTTTTCTTCTTTAAAAAGAATCCATCATTTCAATTTTATATCCGAAGCAGGGTTTTGGGGCCATTTATTTTATAAAATTTGGACTTTAGATCAGCAAGCCATTACAAAAGTTTTCTTCCCAAAAAAAAAAAGAGATAAAATTTTTTCAAAGGATTTTGAGGGCTTTGCCTCCCTTTGTGAAAGCTCGCAAAAACTGGACAAAAAATATTATCAACTAGAGGGGAAGGAAGAAGAGATTTGGCAACAACTTACTGAGGGTTGTTCAATATCCTGTCCTACAAAACTGAAAAAAATTGGATAGCATGCATGATCAACCAAATGGAGATCTTGTTGCAGGGGAAAATTTAACTTTGTGAATTTCATCTGAGAAAATATCAATAGATTCGGCCGTTTGGTCTAGTGGTATGATTCTTCCTTAGGGAGGAAGAGGTCCCGGGTTCAATCCCCGGAACGGCCCCTTTTTTATTTTTTTCTTAAAATTTCACAATAGATACATAATAAAATTATCATTATAATAATTCCCTTAGATCTATCAAAAAATCATTATCTTTTCTCAATTTTTGAGGATTGAAGATATTGAACAAATATTTTTCTAAAAATAATTTTTGAGAAGTTAAAAAAACATTCCTTCAAATTTTCTTTTCAAAATACTTTCCTTTGTTCTTCTGGGAAACTTTAGAATTCTCATTAAAACATGAAGAGAGGTCTATGTATTTTTTGAAATCCAGAAATAAAATCATAACGGATATAATAAATCTGAGGTTTTATTTATTAATCAGGTTTCTTTCTTCTTCCATGACACAGAAATAGGAAAATTCAGCCATATGCATAATATGAAGCTTACTTCTGAATTGAGATAGCTCATACTCAGAAAATCAGGTTATTTCTTGATTTTCTTTTTGGAATCAGAGTCAGAATCACTCTCATCTCCGCTTGAAGATTCTCCTGAAGAAGATTCATCCTACAGATTTTTCGTAAACTTTTTCACAAAAAAAGACTTACACCATCAGATTCATCATCGCTGCTGGCTGCAGCTGATTTTTCAGGGACAACTTGACTGCTAACTCCACCTGAAGAAGCCTTCTTTCTTCTTTTCTTACTGAAAATTGTGTAAATTCCAAATATCCTTTCCTCAAATTACCTCAATTTGGCCTTCATTTCAGGATTTTTATCAAGATATACTCTCAACTCTGTTTCATAAGATTCTCTATTTGCTTTTGCTTTGTCATCATAAGGCTTTTAAAAATAAAATTTTCAATCCAAAACGACAATCCTTACCGCTCTCTTCTCCTTAGAAAGTTTATTCCAATCATCTGCAATTATTTTGGTTAGATCTTTATTCTGAAGTGTTGGGTTTTCTTTTTGCTTTTGAGATCTAACATCGGTGTAATACAAAAGATATCCTTGAATAATTGGCTTTTTGGGAGCATTTGGATCGGACTTGAGAGGGTCAATAATCTTCTTCTTTGGCTTTTTATCGCCAGATTGACCTGATGTTGTTGAAGTATACTTTCCTCCTAATGCTGCTTTATGCTTTTCACAAGTCTCATGCATTTGACTAAAAAAGTTTGAACAGAGGTTTACAAACTCATTAAACTAAAACAAGCATTAGAGATTGACTGAATCGGGAATGAGGACTTACGAAAGCTTCACTCTTATTACTCTGACTCATTGAAATTTCCCTTGAATTAAAAAGGGCCCAAAAATAAATTCCTATAATTACAAGAAAGATATCAAGTCAAATTAATTTTTTAAAGGATTTTTGAGGACACGTACTTCCAGATAAGCTCTCACCATTTGTTGAATGAAACACATATTTCAATTAATTGGACGAATTTTTTCTCGAAAAATTTCCCCATCAATAAATTTTTTTTCCAACTGAGAAAGGCTCTTATTCTTGTTGAGAATACAGAATGTGGATGAATAAATATCTAATAAGTGTTTATGTTTCCTTTTGATAAACAATCCACATCAATTCTTATTCTTCAAGTATCTCTCTGAGTTGTTTGATTCCAGCGATTTTTCTAAGGGAGGACAAAGAACAAATTTTTTCAAAATCGGAAAAAAGGCTTCAAAAATTGCATTTCATCCAAAAAAAAATATTCTGTTGTCAATTTTTTTAGTGGAAAAACTTTTCCGAAATTTTACTCTGAAATTTCAAGCAGATCCAAAAAAGGAGGAAAACACTGAATTGTTGAGAAAATTGACCAATGATCAGCTTTTTTCCAGAAAAAATTCTTTGAATTTCGAAAGAGATTTTTTTAGAAGAATGTTCAAAATGGTCACACTCAACCTTTTGCTTGAGAGACAATTCCATGCAAGAAAAGAAAAAGAAAAAAGAACGCGCCTTTTTCTTTCTAAGAATGATGAAAAGTCCAGAGAAATGCGGTAAAATCGTAACTTCTATGAATTTATTCCTTAAATAGAATCGAATAAAATAATTCAATTCATTCACCATGAAAATTTTCCAGGTGAAATGCAAGGGATTGAGCTTCCAATAGTAAACAGAAACTCTGCTAGATATTCTCTACGACAATCACTCAGGCCTAGCATACCAATCCCTTCTTATCTCAAAGGTTAAATTTTCTTTCATATTTTTCTTCTTATCTAATTTAGAGGCCTATGAAAATTTCACTCAAAAGGATCCCGAACACAATTACAAACCGACAAAGATTCCACCGGATTTTCAGCTTGCAATCAACCATGGAAAAGCAAATATGGTATACAAATATGAAGAGCCAAATCCTCAAGACGAGGCAGAAGTCTGTCCTTGCTGTGGAATGAAACTCAAGGGTGAACAGTTGCCAATCACTTGCTCCTTGGAGTCTCTTTATCATTTGGGAAGTGGAAATGCCTTGTATTTTAGCTTTGTAAAATGCTCTATTTATTTGCTCCTTCTCATGTTCATTATCTGTGGAGCTTTTAATCTTCTTTCAAATGTCATTTCAGGAGATTGCCTCAATGAGGCCGCAGCAACTGCTACCGATACAACAAATATTTGTACAGCAGACTTTCGTTTGATTTTAAGTCTGGCAAATAAAAGAGATGATAGCAGCTTGATAAGCATTCAGATCTGGCTGAATCTCGCCTTCATATTTGTCATGATGCCATTTTTCCACTACATTCGATACAAGCATAGAAGAATAAATTCTCAAGTCGAAAAGACCAGTCTTACACCGGCCGATTTCACTGTTCAACTTTCAAATCTTCCATTAGATGCGACAGATGAAGAAATATTGGAATGGATCGAAAGTTTTTCTATCTCAAGAAAGCCTATTCGAGTGAGAAAGATCATTCGAGCATATCAAATCAAAGATTTCATCAAGTCTGAAGCTCGCAAGGATGAGCTGCTCAAAAAGTTAAAATCAGATATTTCTCACACAACAAGAGCAGTTATCATCAGTGAACTTGATCAGATAGATTTTGAAAGAGAAGAAAGACTCAATAATCAAAAAGAAAAATATACAAAAGTCGCTTATGTCATTTTTGAAAAGATTCAAATGGCCGAGCTTATTTGTGATATTTTCCAAAAGAGTCCTTTTCGTGCTTTTTTGTATCGAATATTCCCATGTGCCAAAAGAATAAAACTTTCAAAGGACCAAGATGTCAAAATTATTCGAGCACCAGAACCAAAAGATATTCTCTGGACAAACCACGCTTTCACAAAATTGAGAAGAATAAAAAACCGCATCTACACATCCCTGGCAACATTAGTCTTTCTCATTATCGCTTCAGTTTTGTATATTCTGATTTATAATGCTCAGCGAGTTGTCGATAATCAGATTGGTGAGGACTTCGTTCTCAATGAATTCTCATCAATATTGGCTTCTTTGATTATTTGCATTATCAACATTATTCTCTCATACTTAATCGAATGGCTTGTCGGATTTGAGAAATACAAAACTAAAACGACTTATTACACCAAAATGGCTGAAAAGAAATCTATTGCTTTATTAATCAACACTGCATTCACAAGTCTTGTTGCCCAACTTATCCTTGCTAATGGATTCAATACCACTGTCAGTGATGTTTCAACCCTCAATGTATATGGCGAAGGAGGGTTGATTGAAAACATGTTTTATACCATCATTCTCAACGCAATCTATGCCCCTTTATTGAGCTATTTTAGCGTTGAGTATTTTTACACTCTTTGTAGAAGAAAATATGCCCTTTGGAAAGGACCTAAGGCCATCATGACTCAAGCAGAAGCAAATACTCTCTTTGAAGCTCCACACCACCACATGCCTTATAAATATTCAAATCTCATAAAAACCATGCTCTTGACATCCTTCTATGCGCCTGCTATGCCGATTGCGATCCTTATATCAATAATCGGTTTAGTGGTCACATATTGGGTCGATAAATACCTGCTTCTTCGAAGAAATAGCTTTCCAGTTCCACTAAATAATCAACTTAGTGATTCTATGCTTGAATATTTGGAGTGGATGGCTTTCACGTTCTCTGCTGGAAATGTCCTATTTACTTATACTTTGGTGAATAGTGAAGGTGAGAAGGTCTATACAGGCTTTCATGAAGTTGCTGTTTGGTTTACGATGGGAATAAGTGTGATTTATGCATTAATGCCAATGGATATATTCAATGAAACCTGGTTCCCTATACAAAAGAAAAAAGACAAGAATCTTGCAATGAAAAGTTTTGATGAAGCTCGTCTTGGATTTCATACTGATTATGATGTGCAAAACCCTATTACTCGTCAAGAAGCTGTTGAAGAGCTCATAATGAACGCCAAAAAACATAAAAAGAGCCAGTGGAAACTTGAAAAAATGTTTAAAGATGAGAGAGTGAGCCAGCTTTTTGGTGTTATGGTTGAGAAGGCAGCTTTGGGGGAGGAGGAAGAAGCAGGAACTTTAGCAGTTTCTGTTGATTATCGTGATCGCCCCGTGGTTTCGTTTCGACCTTCTTATAGACCTCCGCAGGTTGCTCAAATCCAATCAGATGAGGAGGAGGATGAGATTGCAAAAATTCCGAAAGTAAATCATCATCCTCAAAATTAATTTTCACCTCTTGTAAAAAAGTCTTTTTACTTTTTCCCTTCTTCCCTTGTATTTGAAATTATTTCAGAAAGAAAAAAAAAATGTCAATAGTTGTTAAACTTTCATATTGTAAGTAAATTCCTTGTACAGAAAACAGTTCTCATTAAATTCTCAATTGGAAGATTTTTTCTTTTGAATATCGATCTAAAAACCTTAGAATTTTTCAAGAGCCAAGAAGTTTTTTTGAAAACCAATTTTCAGAATCGGAAATTTATGTAAAATTTTTATCAAGATATAATATCTTGATCTCATTTCAACTTTCAAACCCCTTTTTTCTGGTGATGAGCAACCTTTCTTGGATGAAAAATGACAAATTCTTTTGGAAAAGCAGAATCTCACGAAAACTTTGATTATTTCATATAAAAGTTAATAAAAAGAGGTTGAATTCCTCATGGATTGGTTTTGAATTATTACAAAACGAAGTAAGTTTTCATAAATAGGTAACACCAAACATAAAATAAATTACATACAAATTATTGAAAGAAATTTGTTTTTTCTCAAATGCTAATGGTCAGAAATTATTATTAATGAGGGGATATGTTCAAGCTTTTCCTTTAAATTTGATATGCATTTCGCATTGACCTTTTCACACCTATATTCATCATTCCAATTTCCACTAATCAAATATAACAAACCTTTCAAGATTTAACGTGAATTTCTGGAGATCTTCTAGCTTATTTATAATTGTACGTTGGATTTTCTCCAAGCCCTTTTCACTGATTTGATGACAACTAAGGACATAAATGGACCTGAAAAGCAATAGAGAAACAATACCATGCGAGATTTAGAGAAAGATGGATTAGCTCACTTGGTAATTTACTGAGGAAGTCTGCTAAATGCTGAAGTCCTTCATCTGTGATCTTCTTACAACTATTTCAGTGATTATTATTTTATATCAAACAGAAAATTCATTATACCTTGCAAAGTCCAGTGTACAGTGTTTGAGACTCTCCAAATCACGTTCAAAATTGTCTTTGAACTCCTTTAACCCTTGATCTGTCACCAACTCACAGCTATAAAATTAACAATTCATCTTGTTTTAAAGTTGTATCGTTCACCTGTTGAAATCTAAATGGAGTCGATGGAGAGATTTAAAGTAACCTCCAATTTGTAGCGTCAAGTATTTGATTCCCTCATCACTTATTTTATGACATCTTGTTCAAATTTAGTTTTCAAGAATTATCATAATTACTCAGAAAGATTGAGAGTAAAGCGTCTCAATTTATCAAAGCTTCGATCAATATTATTCACAAACTCCTGTAAAGCTTGATTTGTAATTTGGTGGCACCCAGGGAAATCAAGTGAAAGGTGTTCAAGGGTGCTAAAGGTTTTGGAGATTGCGGAGATAAGGTTCTGAATGCCCACATCAGTAATCTTATGGCAACTGAAAGGTGAAGTCCACAAAGAGATCATCATAAAAATTATACTGTCCAAAATCGAGCGTTATCATTTGCATGTTATTTCTTATCAAGCCAGATATGTCTATCAGACTTGAGTCTGTTGAACTCTGACAGCTAGAAAGGGAATGAGCTTTTAAAAAGACCAAGATTATACTCTTTAAAAACAAGAGTGAGATTTTGGATTTGAGTTAGACCTGCAATTTTATTTGATAAAGTTTTTATGCCTTTATCTGTAATCTTTGGGCAACTAGAAATATTTATTGGCATCTTGAAGGACTCAAGCATAC
>Ga0182738_1006224_pt1 | contig 12466 bp, 11 predicted proteins | sample eDN5th30CBELigMG_FD_128876 | JGI IMG/M metagenome (GOLD analysis project Ga0182738, IMG submission 128876) | Enriched Miracle-Growth compost microbial communities from Emeryville, California, USA - eDNA 5th pass 30_C BE-Lig MG (version 2)... ...
CAGGTGACTACCAAGAAAATAGGGGCAGGTTGATACAGTAGAGTTGTTTTGAGAGATGGGAATTGTCTTGGGAAACTTTGCGGTGATAGGGGAACTGTCTGGAGTGCTGAGAGTTTGACTGAGTTTTTGGAAAGGGCTAGGTTTGACTAGAGATGCGAAATTCATGCATTTTATTCTGTTGAGACGCTTCAGGTAGTTGTCCTTGGTGGGGTTGTGGTCTGAAGAAGAATATTGGCAGAAGCGGGCAGAGGAAGGGAGGTCTTCTGGGACGGAGAATTGTTCGGAATCGGCAAAAATGGAGGATTGTTTGTATTGGGACATCATCATTGCATTAAAAATCTTAGTCGAGAGAATGCAAAAGAGTAAGTAATTAATTAGAGTAAAAGGTGTAGAGATTTGTGAATTTGAGAAGGCGAAAAAGTTAGATCTAATTCAACAGATCGGACCAAATTGTTTTTTCGGACAAAAGTTTTTAATACTGACTAAGAATAGCATTGATTTTTACGTGCAAATTAAAAGTCAAATTTATAGACGAGTTTTGTGGAGGGGGCTCTATTTAATCGCTCCTGGAGTGCGGGAAATGGCGTGGGGATGACGATAGAATTGGAATCTATGTTGGAAAGAAACCTTGTGAAAATGTGAAAGATTCTTGTGATGGATATCTGGTGAAGTTGAGATGAAGTAGTGCAAGAATTGGAAGACTTGTTGATGGATGGTTGATATTCTCCATAGATCTCGAGTTTTTTTATGAAGATATTGTTTGGATATTTATTCAGTTATACGAAAAAGATCCATTTGAGAGCAAAGGATTCTCTTGGTAATCTCCTAAGAAATGGTAATTTTTGCTGGTTTTGAAGTGATTCAAAGTTCGATTTGACCGAGAACATCATTAAATGAAATCAATTCTCGTCGAAACCCGAAGCTCAGAGAAACCATAAAAACTTAAGATCTTTTTTGGAAGTGAAATAAAAATATAAAATTAGCTCGAAAAAATGGGCTGATTCAACATTTCAAAAAATAAAATTTTTGGAAGACAAAAATTTTCAAGACTCAGTTTTAATGAACGAAAGACTTTTGGATATTCCCGATTCTGAATCATCCATTCAACATCATTTCTCAATTGAGCAATCAGAGAATACAAGAAGATCTCCCAAAACTGAGGAAGACTGGCGTCAGATTGAATACGATGTTTACACAAGCAAAGAAATGAAATTTAAGTATTATGTTCAATGGTTCGCTGATCATGTCTGGACCATCTTTTGTTGGCTTTTCAAGTTTTTAATGATAATTATGCCCCTTGAGTTGGTGGTGAATTTTCAATATCTTCCAGAATCCCTTTTCGACAAGACTCGCAGAGTCTTTTGGAGTCTGCTGATCATTTGGTTTGCTGTGTTTATTATTACAGGAGTGATTGAGATGTGGGCGTGGAAAAGAGTTTTGAGACTATGGGAGAAATTAGGGCATATCTGAGAAGAAGATTCATGAAAGCATAAAGGGAAGTTTGTTAAATTTCGAGTAAGCGTAGCGAATCGAGTATTATTTCAAGTGATAAATTCTATTTGTCTGTTTTTAGAGTCTATTGATGAAGCTAAGCATCTTTTGAACTTGTTTTCCCCTGTAAGATAGCCTAGAAAATTGCTAATTCACTGCTCCATTATCAGAACCGGCATCTCAATGATATTCTAAATTTCCGAAGTTTTCTCCAGATAAAACTATTCTCTCAATGTTCAAAAGGAAGAATCACACTTTTTAGATCACTTTTGAGTCGGTTTAAGCTTGACTAGATGAACCTGAGATTTTAGAAAGAATTCTACGACTCATTTTCTAATATAAATTGAGTATGATTTGACTACTCTTATAATCAATTTTTTGAAGACATAAATAAGCCTTTTGATTTCAGTAAAAGTTCAACATTTGCTTCATTGCAACACTCTGGATCACCAATGTATAATCGCTTCATAAATCAACCAAATAGCGCTCAGAGACGTCCTCTAACTGAGGAAAATTGGCGTCGGATTGAAGATGAGATTTCCAGAAGCCAAGAAATGAAATTTTATTCCCCTGTAAAATTGGTCTCTGATTACCTCTTCAGAATAGTTTTTCTGCTTACAGGGCTATTTTATACAATGATGTTGGCTAGATTTATCATTTCGCACTATTGGCCAGGCTCCTTTCTAAAAAATCTCGAAGAAGTTTTGGTTAACATTCTGATCATTTTGTGTCTTGTGAAAGTTATTGCAACGCAGATTAAGATACGAGCAGGGAGAAAAGTGATGAAACTGAGAGAGAAATTACTGTACACAGCTTGGGCGAATGTTCCTCAAGAAAGAAATGATGTTGAGAGCCATGAGTCATTATGCTGAACTGAGGATAGAATTGATAATTCTGATTCTCTTTATTTGTCAAGTAGCTTAGGTTTTTTCAATTGTTCCTTTCTTTGTCAAATAATTGGAAAAAAGAAATGAACTGCTGGAAGACAGACATGAAATTTAACTATGTGCACCTGATTCCTTAAATATGTTTATATTCATTGCCTTGATGCCATCTCAATTTACAAAGTTCTTCTTTTTCTAGAGAGAGAGCTCTTTGAAAATCAACTCTTTTCTCTGTCCTCAGAAACATAAAAATTTTTTGACTTTCTTGAATCAATTGAAAATTTTGCTGGATAACAAAAATAATTCTCTTTATAAAATGAAAACAGAAAATTGACTTTGTTTTGTTGATTCAATGAGACTTTTCAAAAAGAGAATTTTTCGAAGACAGAAATTTTTAAAACTCTATTATCTTTTCCAAATGAACCCACGATTTTTATTTCCTCCCGATCCTAAATCACTCAGACGCATCCAGTTCTCCCTCATTGACCAAGAAGAAAATAATCAAAGGGTGCGACTCAGTCAAGCGGATCGCTGGCGGATTGAATATGAGGTTTACAATAGCAAAGAAATGAAATTTTATAATTTTGTCGAGTGGTTAGCAGAGCATATATGGACAATCCCTGATTTGTTTTCCAAGCGAATGATGGCAAGGAATATGGTTGGCATTCTTCTTTCACTCTATTTCCCAGGATCTTATCCGGGCAAAGTTATTATATTTTTGATTGGGATTTTGTTAATTCTCTCTGGTGCAAATTATCACAATGATGGTGAAGAAATGGGCATGGAAGAGAGTGGAAAAACTTGTGAAGAGAAACTCATCTGCGCAGCTTGAAAGCAATGGGGATATAGAGTATTCCCATTGGATTTAGGATTCTCATTCAGAACCTCAGTTTTTTTCAGTTTGTCTCTCTTTCACAAAAAAATTTTATGAACCCATTGTTTCAAGATCAACCTATGAGTTTTATTTGATTTAAATCTGTTTCATAAAATTCTCTTCGAGCTTTTCAACGCTTTTTCAAAAAACTATTGTCCAAAGAAATCCCCTGACCTCTAAATCAAGCAAAATTGAGAAGGAAAAATATTTGTTTTTGTGAAAAGGCTTGATTGATATCATGGAATTTTGTACAATTCCATTAAAAAAATCAAGGTACAGTACTACAAAGTTTGTTACAAGTATAAAATTGATGAATAAAAACATTGTACATTTGATATATAAAAGGAGTTTTCAGGTTGAATTTACAAGAGGTTTATTTCTTTTGATTTTGGAAATACTAAACCATCTTTAGGGTTTAATTAAAATGTTGATCTCTGATTATTCCTTGTCATAGGTTGGTTTTTACTTGATTTGATATCTGGTTTATTCTGGTCTCAGGCTGTAGGGTTTAAATGGATGATTATTTTTAAAGAGGGATTTTGATCAATTAGTTGAGAAGGTTTTTTACTGGTCTACTGATTAAAATCTTTTGATATAGGCGTTGTTGATTTATCTGCGACCAGGCTTGGTTGATAAGTTGTTTCTTGTATATTGGGATTGTGATTGGCTAAAACGGATTTTTCCTTGAGATTTATAATCCAAATAGCTATCATCATGGCTTTCTTCATCATCTTCAGAAACTTCAATGAGATATTTATTCGGATACACAAATTCTTCAGCATCACAAGAAGAGACATCATCCAAAGAATTATAAGAGGTCATGTCAGGCAAGAGGTGAATCGAAGCAAAAGAAGGATATCCTTTAGAATATTTACTCTTTTCTCCCATCTTTATAATTCCAGTACGATTAGTCTGGCTTGAATTATTTTCCTTCAAAGGGCTGGAAGTGGACTCAGCAAGAGGATCAACTTCATCCTTAGGGAGCAAAGAAGGAAGAAGATTGGAGCTACTGCCGAAAAAGTAAGGACCAGTTGAAGCAGTGGTGTTTTGTTGGGAACTTAGAGGGCTTTTTACGTATTTTTGGATATTGGGAGAAGCATCTGGGGTGCTAAAGGACTTTTCGGTTTGTTGGAAGGGACTTGGCTTGACAAGGGAGGCGAAGTTCATGCTTTGGATGGAGTTGAAACGATTGAGAGAGTTGGGATTAATGATATTTTGTTTGAGATAAGCAGAAGGGATGTCGTCAGGGACGGTAAAGTTTTCAGGATCTTCAATGGTGTATGATTTGTGGGCAATCATTGCATGAAAGAGTTGATGTAGGACAGAAGGAGGGATTTTTTAGAGAAACAAAGTAATTAATGATTTATTCAAGGGTAAAAGCTCGTTTAATTAGGGGAAATAGGACCAAGTTTTTAATGCAAAAAATGGTACTGATTTTTTGAGTTTTTAATTTACTGCTAATAATAGCATATGCAAACTACTGATTCTTTTGGTGAGAAGTTAATAAAAATTAGTCAGTTCACAAGCAATGCTCTGGTTTATAACACTAAATATGCAACGACCCACAAAAACTTGAGTATTAAACAAGTGGTTTTTTACGATGAACGTCGACTAAAAACCAAAGATTAGCATTCACAATTCTGAGGTTGAAAAACTTTTTATGCACCAGTTTTTCAATGATTCTGCCATGGATCATCGGAGTTTCTTGAGGGACATTTTTATTTGGCTCAAAAAAGTAGAAGTAGCGCTGAGTGAGAGTCGTTTTTGTTAAAAATAATTGAGAGATTTCATCTGAAAGGAGCAGCTTCTGAATATAGCAGCAATAGGTGGCTTGGAGTTTGAGGAGTTCATTGGAGTAGAGGATGCATTTTCTGTAAAAGGAATTTCCTAAGCGGTGGGTTTTAGATTTTTGAGCCACAAGAATAACACTTTTGGCGCGGGTTTCTAAATAGGTAAATCAGTAAGGCCAAGGCAAAAATCAGTAGAAATTGATAGAGATGATGAGGAAAATAAAATGAAAATTACCCAATAATTCCTGATAAAATTCAAAACATTCTTCTAGTGTACGGACTGCTCTTGCCATCGTTTCAAGGTCGTAATTGGCCTAGTTGTACGGTGAATAAGTTCACGAGAAGATTTTTAGAGTTTTACTTCAAAGATCCCAGAAATAAGTTTTTTCAATTCTTCTGGAGCGCTAGTGCTGAGTTTTTCTTGTAAAAGTGTTTCAATAGCTTCCGGATGATGAATAGCGGATAGGGTTGTGAGTAGTTCATCTTTTTTCTTTGAAAAATCGGGATAGTTCTCCGCCAAATTAGGAGTTGAATGAAAAAATTGAAGATCTTGGTTGGCTACTGTTTTTGGAAATTGGATTTTCAGAGTCTCGTCTGAAGGAATTGGCTTGCTAGAAAGTTCAATTTCTGATTGTGGCCTTGTTTTTAGCACGGTAGCCTTTCGGGTGGTGTTTCCATCAGAAATAAGACTGTTAGTAGAACATCTAGTCGAGTTTGTTGTGGTTGCTAAATCTTTTAATTTGATTACTGGACTGTCAAGTATATCAATTTCAATAGGTGTATGCGGCGCTAATTTCGTCGAAATAACCCGATTTCCTGTGGTTCCTGGAGTTCGTTCACAACTCTTGGCATTCTTCCTTGGTTTCATGATGACTGGTTTACTCTGAGGAGGAGAGAAAACTGTTGAAGTCGATTTCTCTGTGCAACAACTGAAGATATCTTTACAGAGAACTGGTATCTTGGGGTTATTATTTGGGAAGGGCTGGCTTTCAGACATGGATTGTTGATGTTGAGGTTTGTTTGTAGCTGAAGCAGAATAAACGGTCGAGAAAATTTGATTTCTTTCTCTAAGAGCAGGAATATTGTTTCTGAATGCTCCAGGGCCATTTGGGCTAGAGAATATTTTTGGAGGGGATCTGATGAGTTTTGTTGGGGAGATCCTCCAAATCTTTTCTGGAGATCCTTTGACTGTTGACTTTGGAGAGAGATAAGTGTATTCACTATTTGAGGAATAAGATCCTTGTGAAAATCTTAAGATTTACTTGACTTCAGAAATGACGCTAAGAGTCCGAACAGGGAATGGGTTATCGTGGCGATCAAAAGATCCCCCTCGGACCTGACGGTAGGTGCTGCTGACTCTTCTTCTTTGAAGTTTTTCTTCTATGCCACCTTCCTCTTCTTCATTTTGGAAGTTTGTTGAGTCATCATTAAGTTCAAATTCTTCATCAATTTTCATCACAATAGAAGTGTCATGGATTTGGGGTTGTGGATGTTCTTGAGAAGGAGGGGCTTCTTTGTCACGCCCTGAGCGACTTGAGGATTTGGGCTCATCACTGGGTCGGACAAATTCAATCCTTTCACTTCCTGAAGTGATTTCTGAAGTTAGTTTTTTTGGAGTTTGTCCAGATTTTTTATAAAGATCTTTATTGTGAATCATCGCATTTGACCATGTCTAAGAAGTGGAAGAAATAAGAATCCCCCAATTTCAATAAAGAGCTTACAATAAAGGTTTGTTTTTGATTGAAACAGAGGATAAGAGTCTGGTCAGTAGAAGATTTGGGAGTGGTGGTGGTGATTTTCGTTGTGATTTTGAGATGTGTGATCTCTTTTCCATGACCTTCGGGTTGTAGTTCACAGTTTTCGAGGTTATATGATCCCTAGGGAAATGATAATTCAACCAATGGTTTAGAAGAAAGGAATTACACGAGGTTTGGAAGGGTCTTTGATGTAGTCACTTTTGGATTTGTAATATGAGAGTAGATGATCTTTAAGGACAAAGAAGCGTTTAGTTTTGCCAAGTTTCACTTTTTTCATGAGATCTCCTAGAATAGATGAGGATGATATAGTGAAAGAGTTTTTACCTTCAAGGAAAAGGAATTGTGGAGGTAGTTTGATAGTTGGTTGGAGAAGCATTAATGGGATGAGATTATGATGAGATGAAGAGAAATAAATTATGATTAAAGATAAGGGTTAATATGTGTATTTATAGGGTTAAAGGGCGGTAGATTAGTCATTTGGGAAGTATCTAGAGGGTTTGGTAGAGAATTAGGAAGGTGAAAAATCGCAAGGGAAAACGAATAGATTTTAATTAGAAAATTTTTTTAATGAAGTTTCACTGAAAATTTTGATTTTTAGTTTAATGAAAAATCGTCAGATACTTTGATGAGAAACCTTTCGGTGAGAATTCGAAATGAGGGTTTTTGAAAATTTTGTTGATGAGAAGGTTTTGATACGACTTCAAGAAGAAAGAATGTCAAGTCAGAAGGGTTCACTGGAGAGAAAAAAATCAATGAGGAATTTTTTGAGGAAAATGACGATTTCTCTCAAAATTATTTTCAAAGTAATTTACTATTTATTTAGAGCTCCTTTTGAGATCAAACTCCTTAAAAACTGTTCCATGTTCTATTTAATTATGCCTCGATTGCGAAATTGGACAGTTGAGCTTATATCTCTTGAACGAATCTCATGAAAAAATCTTTCTTCTGAGATCTTCTTCAAGAAGGAGGTCGTGAAATTCAAGAGAACGACCTTTAGTCCTGTTTTCAAATCAATATCTTATCTGGCCAAAAAATTATGAAAGCAATGATCTAACTGCTAGTCGAGAGAAGAGGGCGGGAGGCATGGATCTATGAAATGTTGAGAATTTAAAGTGATTTTATTAATCCTAATATTAGGGTGAAATTCCTAATTTTATACACTAAAAACTGCGAAGCAAAAATTTTTTTGAAAAAAAATTAAAGCGAAAAATAGCATGCAAGATTCGTCATTCATTTGCACTCTAACCTTAATTTATTTCTATGTTTGGTCAGATTTCCTTTTTCGCCTTGATCAAGCTTCTTTGAGACAACCTTATTGCTGTGGATGCTATTCAAGATGTTTTTTGGATTTCTCATGAAAAAAAATCTTTGAAAATAAATAGGTTCTTGAATTGATAGCTATTTTTATCAATTTTTCTGAGATTTATAATTTGCCTGATAATTCTCATTCTGCGAATTCTGATCACTCTGTTCCCTTGTTAATAGCTACAAATCTCCTGAGGAAAGAGTCAATGAGTTTCAGGCCTTCACAGCTTTGGGTAAAACAGAATTTCTAAACAGGATTTCTCAAAGAAGAAAGGACCTTTTTCTGTTAATAGGTTGGAGAGAAATCAACCTGAAAAAATATAAAATAAAAGCAAGAACAACTATGCTCCAAGAGATAATTTGCCTGACTTTATTTTTATGCAAATCCGAAAATAATTCATATTCGAATCTTTCCGTCCCTGCTCCTCATCCAGTGACATCATCCTATTTCCAGCATCTCTAATTATCTATTTTTAAACGGTGAGAGTGAATTTTCAGCAGTTTGTTGGAAATAGATTTGGGCTTTGTGAAAGAAAAGACGGATTTTTGGGACTTGAAAATTCATGAATGGACAAATAAATAGGGTTGATTGAAATAAAATCGCATTAGAAAAGCCCCACAGGCTTCTTCAAAAGGGAAGTTAAAGAAGATATAGATCCTCTTATGAGAAGTAAAAGGAAAATTTTTCGAACACAAAATATTCTAAAAAAGGAAGATATGTTTATGTTTTTATGGTAGTTAGTTAGCACTCATCGCTCAGATTATTTTTGAGGGAAGAAATCAAAAGCAAAAAGATAAAAATACAAGTGTGAGAATAAAAATATTTATCTTTTTTTAAAAAAAGCAAAAAATTATGGATAGCAGTCCACTCTCAAAACCTGAGCCGATAATTTATGGACAGTTTGTGGTGCAAAAATCTGTCTTTATCGGTTTGGCTCGTCGTCTCCTTACTGTCAAAGAAGATAAAATCACTTTAGATGCTCCTAACCATGATCCCAAACATCATGAAATCTTTAATTTCTCTGACATTTTAATCATTCAATTCTCTCCTGAAAATGACTTGCAATTTACTATCACCCTTCGCAAAAATCACATCATTACCCTTCAAAGTGAAGTCCGTACCGAATGTCTCTGCGAAATCTACCGTGCTTGGGATAAACAAATCGCCAAAGCTCCTGGCTTCCATGCCACTCAATTCCCCAGCTATCATGCCTCTAAATTAATCATCCCTGGTGACCGTCAAACCTATATCGAGACCAAAATGACCGTGTATAAGACTTATCTTGAGATGTCTCATTCTCACTTGGTCATGCCTGCTGAGAAAAATCAACCATACGAGAAAATCGAAGGAGCTGACCACCTCATAGAATCGACCATTTATATCCCCTTTTATCAGATTGAAACTCTTTACAAGACCCATGTCGGCCTTGTGTTGGAAATGAGGGACTCTTTGGCTAAGCATGAGTTTATATTTTACGATTTAGAGAAGACCAACAACATGATTGCCAGAATCCAGAGCAATTACAAGGAGTTTACCGATAACTTTATCGAAATTAACGATACCATGTTCCACCAAGGATTTACCTTGGAAACTGTCGCTCCCAAGAGCTACCAGCTGTTTTTCTTCCACACCAAAGCTTACAAAGTCTTGGAATCTGGCCATCTCATGCCAATCAGACTTGCTCTTTCTGACTGTTTCTTGGTAGAAATCGATGTTGACGAAGAGCTTGTGCTTCAAAAATACGACCTTGCTAGTGTGAATAATATCGTGAGAATGGTCACAGGATTGGCGGGAATACAAGTCACTTTCTTGGACTCCACTGTTGTCACTTATATCCCTCCTCATCATCACAAGGGCCTTTTGGCTTCTAATTTGTTCACTTTGGCCAATTGGAAGAAGGATACAAGAGAGTACTCTTTACAGAACGATTTTATTCATTCAATGATCCCTAAGGATAATTATGTGGTCTCTGGCTGGATCAATGACGAAGTGGAATTAGACTATGAAATTGATCTTATCAGAAGATTTACTCGTGCCCAGGCTGATGACCAACAATTCTATAATGCTCTGCATGAGTTTAATCTTAATGCTAGATTGAGAACTTACACCAGTACTGATAATGCTGCTTTGAAATTATTGATCCAAATTTTCAATAAAAATATCAAGGTGATTCTGACCAAGGAGTTTATTTCTTATTGGGAAACCTTCCAGACTTATATCGCAAGCCGTGTGAAATACGATTCTGCTTCTTCAGAGAAAGTGAAAACTCAGTTGACAATGGACAAAGAACTCTCTTCTTCAAGCTCCGGAACTAAAACTCCCGAAGAAAGAATGAAGATTCTTTTGAATAAATTCCAATTGGAAATCGCTGAAAAGTTCCCCAATATTCGTTTCAGCACCAAGACTCTTCCTCTTATGCTCCACAGGACCGAAGAAGTCCTCAAGGCAATCACCATCTTGATCTCTTCCAAGAGCTTATTTAAAGAACTGGCGAATAATAAGAAAGAAGCCACTCTTTATGAAGGCTTTATCGTTGATGTTGCTCGTTTAATTGACTCTCCTTATCCCACTTTGAGTCACAACGCCGGTTGCTTCTTCAGAGCTCTCTGCAGATTCTCTGATAATAACGAACAGAAGCAAGAATCTATCAACAAGAGCTTTGTTCTCAGCAATAAAATCAACCTTATGCAAACCATTTCTGCTATTTTGGCCAAGAGAGTTTTGATTAAGAATAAAGATCGGAAGGAACATGAAAATATCTATATCTTGTCTATGCTCGCTTGCTTGAGAATCTTGAAAACCTTTGTTCATGAAAGAAAGGAAACCACTAACCCTGAAGACCTCCAAATGATCTGGGGCTACATTTCTAAGCCTTATTATTTTGCCATCTTCAATTTCCTTTCCAGATATAGATCGATCGCCTGTGTGTATAATACCACCTTGATCTTGAACTCCTTCTTCAAGAACTGCACTTCTCGCGACCTTTACAAGCAACTCCAAAGCCGTTTCATCAATAATTCCTCATTGATCTTGCGTCATATCATCTTGATCTTGTCTTCTTTGTCAGTTTTGCAAAGAAAGATCTCTGTGGTTTTGTTGTTGAACTTGTTCTATGACAATGCCGTGGCTTGTGGACTTATCTGCAGAATCTTCCCCAAGAATTTGTTCAGAAAGGTCGACTTCATGTCCAATGATATCACTAAATGGACTCTTCAACAATGGGAGCAATTCTTCTCTTTGGTTGTCAAGGACTTTAACACCACAACAGAAATCTGGACTGAAGAATGTAGAGATGAGCTTTTGACCAAATTAATGTGTGTTGATGAAGATATTAACAACAAGTTCAACTACTGCCCTGGAAATAGACTTCAAGAATTGTTTAATGACAGTTCTGAAGAAGGCGAGTTCTTGTTGAATATCCGCTGGAACCATGAAGAATTCGAAATCCGCTACGATTTCCTCCAAAATAAGGTCCCTGTCGGCAAGTATTACTTGACAACTTTGTTGATGGACTTGGAAGAGCCTAAATTGGCTGTTCAGATTGCTAATCCTGGAAGACTGTGGAACGATTTGGCTGTGAAATTCATTGGTACAAACAAAATTGGCGATATGGCAATGATTCTCAAGACAATGATTTTGATTTACAAGGAATATTTCTTGGCTGTCAAGGACTTGGATACAATGAATCACTGGTTGAGATGCTTGAGAAACAAGGAGTATAAGAGAGTTTGGTACTTGATTTTACAATTATTGTACACTTCAGTCAGTGTTGACGACGCCGCTGTCACCAGATTTAACATCAAGAACTTCGTTGAATCTGATGGTATTGCACAATTAGCCAACCTTTTGAGCACTTTGTATTTCGAAGAAGATCATGATGCTTTGACTGAAGAAAACCTCGCTGACTACAGAGACAGCCCCAGACCTGATATGGACTATAATTACACCAATTTGAACCTCACTAAGCAAGCTTATACCCCTTCTTTGGAGAAATCTTGCATGATTGCTTTTATCATTAATATCTACAGAGCTGTTTTGTCAAGATATAAGGATAAGAAGCTCGGAAGACAAGCTAAATTTGTGTACCCCATTCCTACCTCCAAGTCTTATATTTTGGAAGATGCTACAGTGAAATGCATGGTAAATGTGTTGCTTTTGAAGGATTATGAGCTGAATAATCACGTGTTGGACTTCTTTACCGAGGCTCTTTGTGATAGATTTACTTATAAAACTTTGACTCAAAACTCACCAATTTATGAGTTTTTGTTATACAACGTTAACCCAAGAAATTTGGGATCAAGGCTTCGTTTCCTTCAAGAAATTTACCAAAGAATTAAAGATGAAGATCCTGAACATGAAGATGC
>Ga0182738_1006227_pt1 | contig 12457 bp, 9 predicted proteins | sample eDN5th30CBELigMG_FD_128876 | JGI IMG/M metagenome (GOLD analysis project Ga0182738, IMG submission 128876) | Enriched Miracle-Growth compost microbial communities from Emeryville, California, USA - eDNA 5th pass 30_C BE-Lig MG (version 2)... ...
GAGACAAGAGGGAAATAGACAAGCCCAAAATGAAGGTATTGAAGTCAATGAAGGCTAAGAAACCAAAAGGCATTATAAAAAAGAGTGTAAAGAAGGTCTCTTGAGAAAATATGTGAAGGTTTTATGTGGCTTATTTATTAACAAATGTTGATTTTTATAAAGTTGTAGTCAATCTTTTAGTGGGTATTTTATAAGAAGTACATGGTCTTAACACTGTAAATATTACATAAACTCTATTGATCTGTGTAAAAAACCTTTGAAGTTTTTTCCATAGGCAATAATCGAAAGAGAGGAAAAGCTAATCAAGGAGGCAAATAGAGTAAAATTCACAAAAAAGAGAGCCTTTTTTAATCAAATGGTCAATTAACCAGTAGCTTTAGGCTTGGGTTGAATTCGATATAATATAATTTCTCGATAATGCTAATTTTTTTTCGGTTTGAATCGGTTGATTTCTCCCCTTAAAATAATTTCTCCCACTCCCTTTCAATATTCCTAATGTTTTGCTCATTTCTGAACATTTCCTAATCAAATCATGATCTCACCTCCCAAACTACCAGTTTGCCTTAAAATTATCTACATCATATCAGAATTCAACCCTAAATCAACCAGAAGAACCTCTCCCCCTCTGAGAAAAATCATCCTCTTTCCCCTCTCTATTCAAATCCCTTCAAAGTCTTTGACTTCTCCTTGGTCTGAAGCCCTAAAACCCCCACCCCAAGCCTCCAAAAGTCCCTTCGAATTCTCAAAGAGGAGAGTTTGAATACAAGAAAAAGAGCTAAAATTATTACTTCATGAGCCTTTGAATGATTTCAAAAGGATGACTCTTAAACCAGTACCGGTAACCTTATTAAAAATCAACCCGATAAAATTTCAATGGTTCTCTTGAATTTTTCTGGGTTTAATAGTCGAATTCTTTAACTTTATCTCTTTATCTATAGTCTCACAATTTTTCCTATCAACCCTTCTTATATCCTCTCACTTTCCCTCACATTATAATTTAATTCAAAAATCTCAATTCGCACTATGCAACAACAAGCCAGCTCCCCCAAAAAATTCAAATTCTTCCTTCAGCATTTCCGTCCCAAAGCCTATTCTTCCACTTCCCTTCTCAAAAAGCTTCGCCCTAAAATCCGTTCTCTCGTCATCCCTCTCAAAGGCTCTTCCTCTTTCGGCGACTACGTCCTCACCGACATCCTCAAACACCCTCGCCAGCTCCCTCCTTCATCTCTAAAGACCCTTCAAAAGCTCAAAACCTGGTTCCTTTCCGATGAATTCCTTCAGTTCTTCATCAATAACAAGCAGATCCTCAAAAATGTCCGCGCCTTTAAAGCCAATATAAACAACTTTTCTCATAAAAGAGCTCATTTATTCACCACGTTCCTCAATAGAATGAGCAACCTGAATAAGTTCGACGACACAGCGAAATTCTGTGTGCAGAAACCTCAGGTCCAACCCAAGACTCATCAGTTTGCTTTTCCAGGTAGAAATACCTTGAAAACTACTGGTAGAGGAGAATTGTCTCCCAAGCCAGCTGCTATTGGGGTTCTATTAAAGAATCTTTATGCTTTGAGAAAAGTTCAAGAAGTGAGATTTACACCAAATTTGAACTTTAAAAAGGTGTTTCCTATGGTGAAAAGATTGGAAATTGAAGCTTGTTACTTGGAAAAACTTCCACTGATAAAAGGAAAGAGAGTTGAAGAGTTGAGGATTACAGACATCAGTTGTGGCGAAACTGTGGTTTTGCCTGAAGAAGAGGTTCTTTCTGAGCTTGAGAAGTTTAGGGCCTTGAAGAAAGTCACTGTGGAGATCTCTGATGAAGATAATATGGAGATTTTAGAAGTGGTAAAATACCTTCCAAAGCAAGAGATCAAAGTGAATGTCAGTTGTGACAATGGAAATCAGAACTGAGTCTTATGGTAAGACGTAATGTCTGGGAGCATTGAAAAATTTTAATAAAGATGTACTGTATATAAGTAAAAGTTTTTTAACAAAGTTTATCTATTTATCTTTTAGGAAGATTATCTTACATACTAGAATAGGCCAACCCTTCGTTTTTGTCATTTGAATGCCTTTAAAAATTTATCTTACTTTATTCATCATCAATAAATTGGACAAATTTCCTCTCTTACCCTTGGTCTTTGAAGCTTCGATGGTACTTATTCTCAGCCTCTTGAACACTCATAAGGATCATCTTTATTGTCAATATCTCTTTATTCATTTTTTCCCTCTCTAAAGCTGAGCATCTTCTTGAAAATACTAAAAACTCTCAAGACTTCATTCCCCTATCTGCTTTTCTAAACTGTTTACCTTGATCTAAGGCACCCCTTGAGTCGACTGACGATCCTTAGGAGATTATCTGAGTTGAAAAAGGGTTTGCGACCATTTTTTGTCATAATGATTTCGTCAGAAGAGTTATTTTACCAAATTAAACGATTAAATATATCCCTGATTTTCTCAGTTTCTTCCAAGTATAGTATTTTCAATTTTCTACAAGAAATACGAATTCAGGCTATCTGTCTATTTCTGTTATCAATTGGGCTGTTTCACTTTCTTTTATAGAATCTGATAAGATTTTTCTTTGTTATTATTCTTTCGTTTTCCTCTTTGTTGAATGAAAATCATGGACTGTTTCTTTTGCTTTCTCAGAGCTTGATTTGGTTATTTCATGACAGAAAGAGAAAAAGGTGAGACTAAATTTAGAAATTTCAAGGGATAATCTATTTCCAGCAATTCTCACACGCGCACTTTTGTTTCTTCGCATTGTCATTGTCCATCAAAAACCATCTGAAGAAAAAGATGCGGAGGTAGCATCTTTTGGGACTCTGGCAGCAAAATCCTTGAAATTTCTTTGAATGGATGAACTTTCATCTCCAATTTTTCTTTTTCATGCGAAAAAAAAATAAAACCCAAAAAAATTTTTTGCTTGAAATTTCTTCTTAAGATTTTCCGGATTTAAAACAGGCCCTTCCAATCTTTCTCCAGAATTCTAGGTATTTTCAGAAGTCTTTTCGAAAAAAATCAGATATTCTTCCCCAAAGTCTGACATCACTTATTTTATGGAGGTGGTGAAATTCCAGTACTTTTTGTTGCAATTCAGCAACCCTAAAATCTTGGGCTTTGCGAGTATGCTATCCGAACAAGATAAATTATTTGGAAGAAAATCTCACAAATTGCAAAAAAAAATTGAGAAAGAAAATGTTTTTGTTGGGAGTTTTCACCAAAATTCTCAAAAAATTTTTTCTCTCTTTTTTCAAAATTTCTTTTTGAGAAATTCAAAAACAAAAACTGAAAGGAGGCGAAAGAGGATCTTTTTTTTAACTTTTTTTTAGGTTCGTGAGGACACGCCCACAAAATACAAAAAAAAATATCAGAGCTATTCCAGAATAAAAAAAAAAAAATCAATAAAGAAAAAAGGAGGATTCTTCGGTTCAACAAAATTTTAAAAATCGCCTAAAAATTTTTTTCTTGCCTATTTTTCAAAATAATGAATCATAAAAGTATAGAGATTTCACACTCTAGATTACTCTCTGCAAATTCAAATCTTACAAGAGAAACACCATTTTGAAACAATAATTTCATACACTATATAATCAATTCATTATTTTTCTTTATAAAGTATTTAAAGACATTCAATTTCAACTTCAATCTCATCCAATTTTCTCAGAAACTTCCATAACATTCAATCTCTTTATCTAATTAACGTGAGAGGATGACCAGGAATTTTCTTGAACGGTCCAGCTTTAATTTGCTTTCCAGCCATAGAATCCTTCATTTTTCCTTCATCTTTCACTCCTTGAATCTCTTTGATCTTCTCCACATAATCCATCGCACTATTATACTCATCCAACACCTTCAAAATCTCAACCAATTTCGTATACAATCCAACCAGATCTCCTGCTTTGCTTGCTTTTCTTATACCTATTGCCTCTAAATAATACTCTTTTGCTTTTGAATACATCCCCAATTTTCCATAAATCATCCCTAGATTCTCACATACCTCAGCAATTAGCTCTTGATAAAACACCTTCTCAGGGTTAGACCCCAGGATCACACTAGAACCGACTAATTTAGCAGCTTCTAATGCCTTTAACAACATCTTTTCTCCTTTGGATTCTTCTCCCCAGTCTTTATACAATATGCCCAAATTCTTTTGTGCTATCAGCTTATTCTTGAGATTTGTATCACCACCTCTTTCCAAAAACTTCTCATAATGTTTTTTGGCCTTTGCATAGTCTCTTATTGAAAAGAAATGTTGTGCAAGGTCAAACGAATTAACATTCGGAGGCTCTGTTATATACTTTATCGTTGCCAGTTGCCTTTCAGAGATCTTCTCACACCAAAAAGTATACGGATTTCTCTCCATCATTATCCCATGTCCTTCATCCACACAAGCCAACTTCTTCGCTATGCACTTCTCACAGAAAGTCTTCACTGGCTCCGTACAAACCGTACATTTATAATAAATCTTCGAGCCCTTTTGTCCACAAGAGCCACATTTATATCCATAAAACGGAATGTCAAATCTCTCAGGATTCAACAACATTAGCCCTCTCAGCTTCAATCCTCTCGCTCCATTTTGTGCAACAGGGCCTCCATATAAGCTGGGAGGCGCCACATAAATCAAAGGAGCTTTCCCAAAGGCTGGTTTTGCGCCCTTTGCGCAGAATTTACACAAGCAAGGTGTAGGATAGTTCACGTAATATTCATCTTCGGACCAGACCTGTGACTTGCAAATGTTACATTTTATGGTCCCAGCAGGGGCAGCTTGAAGCTTTGTCTCTTGATCTTTCTCTTTCATGAATTCTCGGATGGCCTGTGCGGCGTGTAATAACACTACATGGCGATATTTTTTGCCATTGATTTCTTCAACAGTGGCTTCTAAGACTGTAAAGCGGCTTTGTATGTTGAATAAAACTTCATCTTCTGCAGCAAAATCAGAGAATTCTTTCATCTCGACAAACCCTGGCTCTCCTTTATTGGGGCACACAGGCAAGATGACCGTGATCAAAGCTCTTGTATCAGCATTTCTCTGGGCAAAGCTCCATTCAATCCCTTTATTTTTCGTGGTAGATAGAAACCCGAGCATGATAATCTCATTGCCAATATTCTCTTGCAGTCTTGTCCATTCAGATTCGCTCACAGTTGCCCCTTTATACACCAAGCCATTAAAAGCTTTGCTTTTCAAAGCATATTGTTCCTTAATTGCCATTTCGAGATCGCCTATCAAGTACCTTGTATAACGAAGACCTTCAATAGATAACCCCCGAAGACAATTCACAAGACATTTATACAAGAAAGTTTCTTTGCTAAACCAGTTCAAAATTGCATGAGGATGGTATTGCACATACATATTTTCAAACATATCTTGGAAACTCTTATCACTATAAGCAGCTTTCGCTAATGCCAGCAAATCCTTTTTAGCACTCACACGATCTTGAAACTCAATAAATCTCGGGCCAATTGGACCAGAACTCTCACTAAAAGGAGCAAAAGCAGGAAGCCCAGTACGAAGAATCGAATTCGATCTTTGCCATTTCAAAACTATCGCTTCAAAGAGATGGAAACACAGGTTTTTAAAGACATTCTCCACTCGGACGACCTTGGGATAGTTCTTGGCCCATTGACTATGAAATTCCACATTTCCACAAAAGACATAAATCCCCAGGATATTAGAGAGCTTTGATGCTTCTTGAACAAAAAGCTCTCCATTAGAGCCAGCGGTTAACGCATAGCAGGGGATTTGAAGGCTTTGGATGTAGTTGATTGTCTCCTTCCAGTCGACAAATGTCTTAAGGTCAGCGAATTGTTGGATTTCGTAGGCATATTTCATGTTGTATTCTGTATTTGCGTTTGGGTCGTGCCACACTATGGCGGTTTCTCGAGTAAAGCTCTTGATGATGTCGGGAAGAGTGTTGGGGTTAACGATTTCTTCTTTGATTGGACCTTTGGTAGGCGAAGATCCTCCGGATTTGTTCATTGGAAAGGGAAATAAATAGAAAAGTAGCTAATTAAAAAATGATAGATTGTATAGATTGGTTTGGTTATAATAATTTTGAGATGGTAATGTGAAAGAAATCTGTATAATAATTAGTTTGATTTGTAGGCCAGGCAAGTTTCTTGTAATTCAGTCCCTTGATTTCTCTCACTTTTTTTTCCGATCAAACCGAAAAAATTTCTGAAATTTTATTGTTTTTGCGCTTGATCTGGATGGTTCTTTGGGGACATCTTATCATCAACGTTTTTGACAAATGAAAAAAAGAGGAGGTTCTGAAATGGAGTTTGAGAAATTCTCAGATCAAGTGCGGAAGAAAGAAGGAACAAAAAAGAAGATTTTTGCTAATGCTTTGGATTTTATCTTTTCCTTGTTCTCCTGAGGAACATCGGAAGAACATAAATTATCTGGAAAATGTCTATTGAATCATCCAAATTCAAACATTTCTAAAGAAACCTTGAGGACTTATCAGGCTTTTTTATCAATAAAGAAGTTCCTCCTTCCAAAAATTTTGTAGTATGCACATAGATAAAACCAAGAAAGGTAGATTTAAGTAAAGCCATCGTCCAAAACGAATCTGCAAATGAGTTTGCTGAGGGGCAATACCTTCAAGTTTTGAGTCAATGTAGCAGCTGCTTCCTTTTTAAGCTGGCGACACCTAAAGAGGATCAGTATCTTAAAGAAACAAAAATTCTAACGTTGCAAAAGTGAGGTCAACACTTTGAAGAGAAGCAATTTTTTTCAAACTCTGGCTGATTGTCTTTAATCCTTTCTCTGTTAATTCCGAGAACCTAAAAGAAGTCAAAACTCCCTTCAAAAAGAATAATTACTTGACCAAAAAAAGACAATCTCTCTTAATGAGGTGAGCTTCTCTAAGCTTTCTGTCAGTTGCTTGAAATCTGTGTTACCAACATCAGAAAAACTTTGCTTTTAATTATAATCCTTGAATGACTCTTACTTCTCTAAATATAAAAAGATTTTCTCCAGAGATTGAGCTTTTCCAAGCCCATTCATTAATGCTCGAAATCCCTTCTTTGCCAAGAAACACTCCCTTTCAAAAATAATCAAAATGGATGTCTGTTAATAATAAACCGCCAATCGAAGAAAAGAAGATCAATGTTATTTAATAAAGACAGCTCTTCAAAAATTTGGCTCACAGCATTCAGCCCTTTATCTGAAAAACTCTCAAACCTAAAAACAAATCATTAAAATCTTCTTCTTCTTCTTCATAAGTCAATAGATAGGCGAATCCTAAGGACTGAGACAAAAATCAGAAAGATCCTTCCAAATCAAACTGTTGATTGATTAATCTAAGATAATGAGAAGAGAGAATAAAATTGTTTTGGAAAGGAGTAGTTACAGTGTATCAGGAAATTTTCAATATCTAATCAAATCGTAAACATATCATATCTAAAAGCGTCTCAGTTTCTGATAAAATTGCTTCTTTGAAATCTCAATATTCTTTTTCTCTTTATTTCTATTACTTTCAATAAAATCAAATTTTTTGTTAGAAATGTATCAGAGTTTATGAACCAGACTACTGGCTCGCTTCAAGGAACTTTTCCTCATCTTTCTTGTCTTGCTTGTTGTCCCTCTTTCGTAAATATTTTGTCAGACTAAAGAGAGTCATTTTTTATGATAAGTTGAGCTTATACACTTCTTCTATTCTGCCACCCGAACCCTTTCGCACACATTTTTTTGACCCTTTCTTCAATGCCTTATTTCCTTTCCTCTCTTCTAGAAGATTGAGGAGAAAATCATCTCCAGATCTCAAAGTCACTATTATTTAGAGTTTAAGACAAAAAATTACTCTTCGTCATCGAGATTCTTTCTGATCATTTCTTTCTCCTTTTTTCGAGATCTTTCTCTTGACATTCGATTACTCTGTCTTGAGCTAATAATCTTTAGTGTTTTTATAATCATGAGGATTTTACTCTCCCGAAGCTATTCTCTCTCGTGGTTTCCTATAGGCCGCTAACTCCCTGTCCCAGGGACCTGCGAAGAGTCTTTTCTTTTCTTGAAGAAGGGCTTTCAGGGAACTAGAAAATTTTTCAAGTTCATCAGCAATAGGCAGCTCAACTTTCATATGAATATGACCCAAAATTGTGCAAGGAATATTGGAGTCTGTTTGCACTCGGCTAATTTTCTCAATCGAATCTTCCGTCTCCATACTAAGCTTTAATTTGGCACAGAGAACAATAATAGAAATCTGGTTAATAGATAAGGAAGGATGGGAGCTTCTAAACTCTTGAATTTTTGAATACTTTTCAATTAGTCTTGTCAGCCTTGTTTTCGTCAACTTTCTTATGCTCTCGAATACAACAAAGTGATTTAGCGCCTCGTCTTTCAGAGAATTATCATAATAAGTTAACTTGAGACTGTCTTCATCGGTCTTTTTTCTAATTTCTTCCTTGAGCCCATTGACTAGTCCTTCAACGCTAATTTGGGAACAGAAGACCCAAAATTCCTTATCTTTGTCTTTGGAGGAGAGGGAGATATTTTCGTAAGTTTGAAAATTTTTAGGGTCTTGAGTCAGAAAGTAGCACTTAAGAAATGCTTTTGTTGAGAGATTATGGAGGGATTTGGACGCCTCAAAAATGGACATTGTATTTCTTTCAAAGTGAAAATTGTAAATTTCATGTTCAGAGGAACTACTTGTAGTGTCTGACAGCATTTTGGGTTCAATGAAATGAAATCGATCCAATTTTATTCAAATGAATTAGGAAAGCCCCAAGAGTTTGAAAAGTTTTTGATTATAATTGGTAGGAATTAATCAATATCATAGAAAAAATTCTTTTTGTAGGAAGAGGATTTAGTCAAAACTGTATTTAGCTGTAGTAAATTAAAAGCTTGGAAAACCTTAAAGAGTCTAGAAAGAGGTCAATGTCTACAAAATTTTGGGGTCAAAAGAGAAAATAAGCAAAAAGAAAAGGGAGACAGCTGATAATCTTTCGAATACAGAAGAATAATCAAAATTAGTGAAAATACTTAAGGATTTGAAAAGAAAAAAAGCTATCAATAAATTTCCTAGTCGTCCAAAAGTTTTTTTTAGAATGAGTTTCCGTTCAAGAAAGATTATAATCTCAGTCTCAGCTAATTCCTAGTCAAACGAAAGTTTCATTCAATTCAAGTTATTTCAAATTATTATTCTTTTTCCAAAAGTTGAAATTTACCCTAGGTGAGTGACTAATTTAGTTTTTCTTGAAGAGAGAGAACAAATATAAATATTCCACTGAAACTTTTATGAGAATTAAAAACCCTATAATCCTTCCAATCGAGAATCGATTATTCTCCTTTCCAACTCAAAACTAGTTTTTGAAAGTAATTACAAGAGAAAATGTAATTGAATCAATAACTTATTTCAATTCAAGACAACCCCATGAGTAGAGTTACTTTTTCATCCAATCATGATGTAAAGAGATTTTTGATGTTATTTTATTTTTCAAAATAGAAGAATTATTCTCAAAAATGAGAGATGCTCAATCTAGAAATTAGCAAAAAGGGATGTGAGTCGAAAACTTTTCATTCAATTTGTTCCTGCTTCTTGCAATTTTCATTCTTCGTTTTTTCCTTGAAAAAAATTCTCACTCCAGAAAAAAAAGCTACTCTTTCTTGCAGTCGATGTTCTATGATTGATTTAGAAGAAATGTTCTTGATGAAAAAGTAATCCTTCTACTCATAACTTATTGTTGAGAGATTAAAAACTTTAAATCACAAAGCTTTTAGAAAATACTTTGAATTGACTCAAAGAACAAAGTTCTCTCAAAAAGCTGGCTTAAAGGCTCAAATGTCTCCATCTTTATTTTGCTTTTCTATTTTCAAAGAGATATAATCGTCATAACCTGAGCAACATGATGCCTTAGATTGTATTCTTGGACACCATTATTTCATTTGCTGGAGGAATCCTTTTTATCATGAAAATAAATAAAGAAAACAGAGTGGTTTCATTTAACAACGATATCTTCAAGTTCTAATTACCGAAAAAGAGCCACAAATCGCCAGTTAAATCAAACATAAAGATCCTAAAATTTAGAGACTACTTTTTAAAGATGAATCTAAATCACTCAAAATAGATGCCCAGAATGTCCCTTAACAAATTCCCTTAACAAATGAAAAGGTTTTTGAGTAATTTCCATTATGCATATGAATATTGAAATCAAGTTTTATCTGACAGGGTGATAGAGTCTGAAGAAATCATAAAACTTAACCGAGCAATAGATCTTGAAGGGTAATTCTTTCAAGTTTTGAACCAATCCAACAACTGCCTGTTTATTCACCTGAGAACATCTAGAAAAGAGTAGTCAATATCTTCACAAGCAAAATGGCCAAACTCGAAGAAGCCAAGCTTCACTCTTCGAAGAAAATATCGACGTTCCTTAGCAAAGGTAACTCCTCAAAAATATGACCCAAAGCACTCAGTCCCTCATCTGAAGGACCATAACACCTAGAAATCAAATACAATTCCCTTTAGAAAGCCAATGAATAAATACGTCAAATTTAAATTCAATAGTGAATCCAATTTTTTCAAGGTCTGGCTCACTAAAATTAGTTTCTCTCTAACAGGTTTCTGACTGCATAACGAAGAAAGAAAAGAAATAGATTACACAGGAAACTGAAGACTCAGACTTTCGACATATAAGCCTGATAAGCTTTCAATCAAAGCCTCCTGTGTTTCTTCCGAGAGGTGTCTAACCAATATCAATTCAATTTTTATTCTATCAATATTGTTCACTGATTGAAGAAGAAACCGAAATGTTTAAGTAATTTTAACGTCTGCAAGCTCTGTAGTAGTCCCTCCACAGCTTCATCAGCAATATCACCCAAGCTATCAATGGTCATTTTAAGCATTTGTCATTGATTTACTCGTTGAATTCAAGTCCTAGATTCTCAATAAAGTCACACTCTTGCAAGGCTTCCTGCAACGTTTCGATCTCATTATTATGAACAAAGCGAAGACTGACCAAAAATTTAGAGATCTTCTCCTTGAATAATCTACTCAGAAAATTCCAGGTGAACATTTTTTCGCGAGTCCATTCCACCTAAGCCCGGCCCTAACCCTTCAAATACTTTGCTTTCAAACCTTGATACATCATTTAAATATTCTCATGGGACTGCATTGAAATTACCTCACAAAACTCAAGCTAATATTCTCTCAAGAGCTCAAATCCTTCAGTTCACTGCTAAACTCAGCCAATCCTGCAGCAGTCATCTCTTCAGCGCTGCACCATAAATTAACTAATATCAAATGAGACCCAATTACTCGCAGTGGAATTTGAAGTGCTTTAAATTTGCCATTCTCTTGACAGACCGTCCCAATATTTCCAAATAGCCGTCTTGATTTCGAGGTTCACTGCAATAATTATTATTTAAGAAATTTACCCAATTACTGCTCGTTACCTTCCGAAATCAACTTCAAGGTTCCGTATAGTCCTCAATTGCTTGAAACCCCTTGTCAAATCTTCTCACTCCTGCTCATTAATTCCAGTTCGTCTACAGAAAAAGCTCAAAAATAAATAAAAAAAGCTATTGATTACAGCCAAAGACGGATTGTCCTGAGGCCATGATATCTTTTTATCACTTCCCTGAACTTCACAAATTCCTTCCCAAGGTTTCTGCTCATGCTTGAGAAAGATTAGAGATCCCGCTGATTTTGTTCATAATAAAAAGATGTTCCAAATTATGGGAGAGAAGATAGAGTCGATTCAAAAGAGATTTTTACGGACGAAGATCCAGCTTTAGTTTCTGCATTCCTTTTGAAAGTTGCTTCAGAATTGGTAAAAGTTTTGGCCTCAGCGAACGCATTGTTTTCACTCTGCTGCTCATCAAAAGTATCATTTCAAAATTCTGATAAACATATCTTTTCTTTCTCGCGTAGAGGAGGCGCTCCTCCCATCCATCATCCTTAGGCTCACATCTAAAAACAAACTCTTGAATGATGTTCTTGGATGTATTCTTACTTTGTGAAATATCTGTATTTCATCTTCCTGTTCAGATTTTCGATCTTTTGATGAGAAATCATTGTCTCTACAACTACTCGCTTCTTCTTTTCTTCTTCATTTACTTCCATTTTTGCTTTGCTTTGGGCCACTTAGTCAAAGTGTAAACTAACCTTCACTTGAAAAGAAAGAGATACTTTATTTTATAATTAATTTACCCCTTGTTGGAATTGATAAGCTCCCTGGCCTGGCTAAATATTTCTTGAGATTAAAACAAAAAAAACCTTCCCACTTCGAACAATGGGAATCTATGAGAATTTCAAAAGATTTCATTTTCACCCTTCATAATGTTTCTTTTTGAGGTGTTTTTTTATTTGCACATTGGCTTAAATGTCTCATATGTTTCGTACTTCATTCACCTGACTGTAACTTTTTGAAAGCCGATTTATTTCTGATCGAAACCTTTTTAAATTATGGGAATATTTACATTTCTTTAAGTCTCTTAATTCGACCTTCTCATGACTTTTTA
>Ga0182738_1006229_pt1 | contig 12454 bp, 15 predicted proteins | sample eDN5th30CBELigMG_FD_128876 | JGI IMG/M metagenome (GOLD analysis project Ga0182738, IMG submission 128876) | Enriched Miracle-Growth compost microbial communities from Emeryville, California, USA - eDNA 5th pass 30_C BE-Lig MG (version 2)... ...
GATGTCGCCGATGAGCCGCTGCAGGGCAGGCCTGTCGAGGGTGCCTCCCGAGACACCCCCATCGTCGTACCGGTCCGGCACCAGCACCCAGCCTTCCGCGCGCTGGCTGGCGACGTAAGCCTCGCAGGCCTCCCGCTGGGCATCGAGGCTGTTGAACTCCATGTCGAGCCCTTCCTCGCTCGACTTCCTGGTGTAGACCGCACAGCGGAGCTTGCGGACGGGCCCCCTCCCCCGAGTGCCATGCGGCTCGGCACCCGCCGGACCAGCATCGCGATCGGCAGCACCGGCCGAGACGGCGCCGGCCCGAGCCTTACCCCCGGTTTTTTGGGGAGCGGTCATGCCCGGCTGGTCCGCTTCAGGCCGAAGAACACGAGGCCGTTCCACCGGGTGCCGGTGATCGCGCGGGCGATTGCCGAGAGGCTCTTGTAGGGCCTGCCCTGGTACTCGAAGCCTTCGGCCAGCACCGTGGCGCAGTGCTCGACGCCCTGCCACTCCCGGATCAGCCTCGTGCCGATGATCGGGCGATCGTTCACCCGCTTGCGCCTGACCTCGGCCCTGCCGCCGTCGAGTTCCTCCCCGAGCCGCTCCAGGCGCTCGATGGTCTCGCGGCGGAGGCCGCCATAGGCGAGTTCCTGGACCCGGTAGGCGAGCCTACTCTCGAGGAAGCGCCGGTTGTACGGAGGCGGCTCGGTGCCGAAGAACTCGCGCCAGCGGGTCTTCAGCTCGGGCGTGGTTGAGGTCTTCAGGGCAGCGAGTTGGGCGAGGACTGCGTCACTCATGCGATCACCCGTCTTGAGTTCGGGGTTGCATGACCGCTCCGGTGTCCGGGACAGTCCAGCCAACTCTCTCCGCGGTCGGCAGATACTCCGCTTGACTGGCGCGACCGCAGGCGGATCAGCCCGAGGGCGAGGAGACGGGCAACCTCGTCGAGGCGCTCGGCACCCGTGAGGTGGTCCGGGTGGATCGGGTTCGGCCCGGTGAACATGCCGGCTCGAGGTCGCGGAGAACGTCGATGCTGGTCTCGCATGTCGAGACCGTGCCCGAACTCGTCGCCTGAGTTCAGGGGCTCGGCACCTGCCGTCGAGACGCTGCGCGCAGGAACTTGGCCCTGCGTAGCGGATCGGGTTCAGGGCCGGATTATCCACAACCCGTCCACCCCAGCACGCTCGGACTCGACTCCGGTCCCCATGAGAACATAATGCGAACAGATGAGAACCGAGGCGGCGGGGAGCGTCGAGCCGAGATGGCCAGAGTGGTGCTGCGATATCCCTGCTTCAGCCTCACCCTGACGCCCGCGCCGATGAGCGCGCGGGAAGTCTGGGCTGTCGGGCGCGAGGCGCGCAACGCCATCCTGATGCGGCCCCGCCGGCCCCGGCTGGACGTCGGCGAGCTCATGGCCCGCTCGCGCCTCATGGTCGTCAACGGCCAGGCCTTCGACACCCATTGGAGCTGCGACACCTCCGTCACCGACGAGCATGGCGAGCCTGCCCTCGGCTCCACGGCCCAGATCGGACGGACGGCGCATGTCAGCCTCAATGTCGGCCTGATCGGCGAGCGCACAGACCTCTGGCGCAGCACCGCCGTCCACGAGCTCGGCCACGTGGTGTTCGACGCTCCCCCGGCTGGATCCAAGGTGGCTCCAGGACCTCGGCCTCCCGGCGGATCGAGCGGGCGAGCCTCGTCCGGACCCCGCTGGTGGACGACTGGCAGGAATGGCGGGCGAACGAGTTCATGGGCGCCTTCCTCGCGCCCAAGGACCTCCTGCGCGAGTACCTGCTCCGGGTCGCCGTCGACCTCCGCCTGCCTCTCGTCGGCGAAGGTCCGATCGACCTGCCGGTGCTCGACGGCAGGCGGGCCGGCCATGACGAGGTCGAGGCGCTCGCGGTCGAGCTCGCCGACCTCTTCGGCCTGTCGCTGCCCTTCATCCAGGTCCGCCTCGAGAAGTACCGCCTCATCGCTCGCTGCTGAGGAGACGATCCCCATGGCCCTGCCCCCGAAGCCCTACTTCTTCCTGCCCGAGGTTGCCGAGCGCTGGGGCGCCACGACGGTGGATCTTGCCGTGTATGCCCACCAGGGCCTGCTCGAACTCTGCGTCATGGTCGTGGGCAAGTTTGTCGAGGCCGGGACCTACGACTTCGGCGAAAGGCTGCCGGTCCGGCGCGATTTCAGGACCGGACCGCAGCCGCTCCTCACCGCCGACATCTGGCCCCTGGTTCAGAACCGCTCCGGCACCGTCCTGCAGTTCCGGCCACCGGCGGACATGGACTATGCCCGGCTTGCCGCGGACGAGGAGCCGATCCGGGTCACGCTGCAGCAGTTGCTGGTCACTCGCGAGGAGCGGGATCGCTTCGAGAGCGTGCACCAGCTGAAGCCGATGGAGCTCGAGGCGCGGTTCCGAGAGGACGCCTTCACCTTCTCCTCCGACTTCAGCGAGGTGCATCTCCTCGGCAAGCGCTACGTCCTCGGCGAGAAGCAGGCGGCGGTGATCAGGCTGCTCTACGAGGCGAGCCTCGCCGGCGAGCCCTGGGTCCGCCACGACGGCGTCCTGCACGCGAGCGGCTGCGGCTCGGCGCGGCTGGTCGACCTGTTCAAGCACCAGCCGGACTGGCGCGAGCTGATCGAACTCGACGGCCGGGGCAGTTGCCGACTCAGATTGCCCGACCGGACCCCGTCGAAGTCGCGTCAGCGTGCCTTCAGGCGCGCGATGATGAACCGAATTGCGCACCTTCCCGCGTGAATTCTGTGGATAACGCAGAAGTTACCACGGCCGGGGTGGGACGGTCCGCCCCACGACAGGGCTTCGCACGAGATCGCGCGTGTAACACAGGGCTACGCTGAAGCAACCGGCCGTCCCACCCCTGTCCCACCCTGATCCCACTTGTCGGCCCACTGCGCCGGATCCCCGTTTCTGCTTTGCTCACCTGCGTACCGCAGGCTTTGGAGCTCAGGGATGTCGGATCAGTTCTTGACGCAGAAGGAAGTAGCCCGCCGGTGGGGCATCTCGCACCGGACTTTGGAGCGCTGGAGGGTCAAGGGCCAGGGTCCCCGGTTCGTGAAGCTCGGGGCTCATGTTGTCTATCGGCTCAGCGATGTCGAAGCTTATGAGGCTGGGCAGGTGCGGACCAGCACGCGGCCCGCTTCCGACGGCACCCCTGACGCGGCCTAGCCCATGTCGGAGGTCGTCTTCCTCTTCGGATCGGGTCGGGGCTCTTCTCCGGCACGCCGCACCTCGATGCCCTCGCGTCGGAGCCGATTGGACTTTGCCGGGATCGCCGCGGCGGCTCGGCCCCGCCTACCCGAGCTAGCGCAGCGCTGGCTGCCGCAGGGTCGGCGCGAAGGCCAGGAGTGGGTCGCCCTCAATCCCACGCGCGCCGACCGGAACCCGGGCTCGTTCAAGTTGAACCTGATCACCGGCCGCTGGGCCGACTTCGCCACCGGTGACCGCGGCGGCGATGCGATCAGCCTCGCAGCGCACCTGTTCGGGCTCACCCAGCTCGAGGCCGCCCGGCGGATCGCGACGATGCTCGGCATGACGGAGGGCCGCTCGTGAGCCAGGCCCTCGCGTCCGACCCGTTCGGGGCTCTGGAAAGCGCCGGAGCCGGTGTGCCGACCGCCCGCCAGACCGGCTGGGTCCCGATCGTGCCCGTTCCGCCCGATGCGCATCCGGTCGGCTTCCGGCATCCGGAGCATGGGCAGCCCTCGGCGACTTGGGCCTACAAGGACGAGGCCGGACGCGTGCTCGGCTACGTCGCCCGGTTCGATGGCCCCATGGGCAAGGAGATCCTGCCCAGGACCTGGTGCCTCGGCGAGGACGGATTCTGCTCCTGGCGGTGGAAGTCCTTCGTGCGGCCCCGGCCGCTCTACGGTCTCGACCGCCTCGCTGCCCGCCCCGAAGCCCCGGTGCTCGTCGTCGAAGGCGAGAAGTCGGCCGATGCGGCGCAGGCGCTCTTCCCCGACCTCGTTGCCGTGACCTGGCCGGGCGGCTCGAACGCCGTCCGCCATGCGGATTGGAGCCCGCTCACCGGCCGGGAGATCGTGCTCTGGCCTGATGCCGACGCGCCAGGCCGCAAGGCGATGGGCGAGATCGCGGCCATGCTCCTGCGGTCGGGCGCGGCCGTCCGGATCGTGCCCCTCCCGGACGACCTTCCCGAGGGATGGGACCTTGCCGATGACATCCCCGAGGGCCTCGACATGAAAGGCCTGCTCGACAGCGCCGATCGGCCGAGCCCGGCAACGGAACTGCCGCCTGGCTATGTCATGTCCTCTCGCGGCCTGATCTGGCGCGACCCCTTCGATGAGGACAAGCCCGAGGTCCTCGTTGCAAGCGCGTTCGAGGTGTTGGCCGAGACCCGCGACTCGGATGGCGGGTCCTGGGGCGTGCTCCTGAGCTGGGATGACCATGACGGCCGCGCTCACCGGCTGGCGCTCCCGCGTGCGACGCTCGCCGGGGATGGCGCCGAAGCTCGTCGCCTGCTTCTCGACGGCGGGATGTATGTCGGCCCGAACCGGGCAGCCCGCGAGCGCCTCAACGCCTTCTTCCTCCAGGTGAGGTCGACGGGACGGGTGACGGCCACTAGCCGCATCGGCTGGCACGACGGAGCATTCGTCCTGCCGGAGGACTGCATCGGGGCAACACCCGGCGAGGAGCTCCTCCTTCAGGGCAGCGGCGCCGTCGAACATGCATTCCGGCAACGCGGCAGCCTCGAGAACTGGCAGCACGAGATCGCCCGTCTTGCTGTCGGGAACAGCCGCCTGGCGCTGGTCCTCTCGATGTCCTTCGCGGCAGTGCTGGTCGGACCGTGCGGGGCGGAGAGCGGTGGCATCCATCTTCGCGGCCCGTCCTCGATCGGCAAGTCCACGCTGCTCACCGTGGCGGGATCGGTTTGGGGCGGGGGAGAGCCGGGGGGCTATGTCCGGTCCTGGCGGGCGACCGCCAACGGCCTCGAGGGCGTGGCGCTCGGCCATTGCGACGCGCTGCTCTGCCTCGATGAGCTCGCGCAGCTCTCCGCCAGGGAGGCCGGCGAGGTCGCGTACATGCTGGCGAACGGTTCCGGCAAGTCGCGCAGCAGCCGTGACGGGTCGGCCAGGCGGGCGTCACGCTGGCGGCTCCTTCTGCTCTCGTCCGGGGAGATCGGCCTTGCGGACAAGGTCGCCGAGGATGGGCGGGCCCGCCGGTCGACAGCCGGCCAGGAGGTCCGGATCGTGGATCTCCCCGCCGATGCGGAGGCCGGCATGGGCCTGTTCGAGGAGCTTCACGGCTTCCCCTCGGCCGAGGCACTGGCCCGGCACCTCAGGACGGCGGCGAACCGGAGCTACGGCACGCCGGCACGAGCCTTCCTGAAGGAGATCTCCCGCGACCTCGACAGCGTCAGGCAGGCCGTCACCAATCTCACGCGCGAGTTCCTGGCCGCACACGTCCCGCCCGGCGCGGATGGTCAGGTTCTCCGGGTCGCCCAGCGGTTCGCGCTCGTGGCGGCTGGCGGCGAGCTCGCGGTGGCCGCCGGCGTGCTGCCCTGGCCCCCAGGCGAGGCGACCAACGCGGCGGCCCGGTGCTTCCGGGACTGGATATTGGCTCGGGGCGGGGTCGAGCCCGCCGAGGTCCGCACCGGCCTCGCCCAGGTCAGGTCCTTCCTTCTCGCCCACGGCATGTCGCGCTTCGTGCCCGCCTGGGAGGAGGAACCCAAGATCCCACCGCGGGATGTGACCGGCTACCGGCGCAAGGCCGAAGAGGGCTGGGACTACTTCGTCACGCCGTCCGCTTGGGCGGAGGAGGTGTGCCGAGGATTGAACCCCCAGGCCGTCGCAGCCGCGATGATCGAGCGCGGACTGCTGCAGCCTCAGGACGAGCGGCATCGCGCCAAGTCGGTGACGGTGCCCGGGATCGGCAAGGTCCGCGTCTACCATATCCCGGCCGGCTTCCTCGGGGGTGCCGATGATTGACTGGACCTCGGCCGTTGAGCGCGCATTGGCGGCTCACCTCGCAAACGGGGGTTCTGGGGGTTCCAGGGGTTCCGCGGCCCTTCAGCCCAGCGTTCCTGCGGGATTTGACGACCTGGACCACGGAACCCCTGGACAGCAGTCAGGGGTTCCAGGGGTTCCCGACGTCACAGCCGGAACCCCTGAGTGCGGACTGGGGGTTCTGGGTCCCCAACGCGCCGAATACACGACAGTTCAGGCACTTAGGCAGTGCGGAACCCGCGGAACCCCTGGAACCCCCAATTCCGAGGAAAGTGCGAAAGGGACAGCCTCGGGTTCGGAAGCGCTGGACCAGCGCGCCCAGTCGGAGTGGACGAAGGGCCTATTGCGCGTGGCGCACGCCTCGCCTCTGCCCGCCTACTCCCCCCGGGAATGGCAGAGGCTTTTGGAAGACGGCACGCGCTTCCTGGAGCAGTGGGGCGTTGCCGCAGCCCGGTTCGGCTGGACGGCGCTCGACCTCGTCGGAGTCCACCCTCGAGCCCCTGCCGCCCGCTATGATGTGATGGGGATCATCCCGCTGATCGGCGGCGATCGCGTTGTCGCCATCGACACGAAGTCGGCCACCATCCGCCGCGTCTCCGGGGCTGAGCTGGTGTGGCCGCGCCGGGCGCAGCTAGGTGCAGTGCCGTTGTGGGACTTGGTGCCGCCGAACGATCGCCGCTGAGCGCTCACGCTGGATCAGCGCCGGCAGAAGCGGGAACGCGGGGAATATGCTCGGCACCGGCAACGGTCAGTCCAGTGGGCCAGACCATCGCCGGTGTCGTCCGCGCACGTGGGTGCGCCGTTAAGTGGGTGCGCCGTTAAGCGACACTCTGGACCGCAATCCGCCGCCTGCGTTCGCTAGCGCGTGCGGACTTCGGCGCGGTAATAGTCAAAAGTCCGTTCTTAAAGTTGGCGTCGATCCTTTCTTGCTCGACATCGGTGCCGAGGGGGATGCGGCGCTCGAACCGGCCGTAGAAGCGCTCGGAGAACTGGCGGTCTTTGTCCTCGGTTTCCGAGCGCTTCTCTCCGCGAAGGATCAGGACGCCGTCTTCGAAGAGGACCTCGACGTCCTTCGCATCGAGGCCGGGCACTTCGGCGACGACCCTGATCTCCTTCTCACCGTCGGAAATCTCGATGGTGGGCCAGCCGGTGGTCCACGATCCGAGCCCACCAATGGTGGGCGCATCGAGGCCGTGAAAAACGTCGTCGAAAAGCCGGTTCACTTCTCGATGCAGGGCCAGGAACGGGTTCTGGTCATTGGCAAGCGTCGCCCGCGCGCGGCTTCCTCGGTTCCAGGGGGTCAATTCACGGAAGTTCATTATGCTTCCCCTCACTGTGGATTCGAGTGACGGCCCCCGCGCCCGATCGGATGGGCGCAGGAGCCGGATTCGTCAGGCGGCCTTCTGGCCCTCGATCTGGCGGGGCTGCTTCTGGCCGAAAGCTTGGCCGGTAATCGCGATCCGCCGCGGCCGCTTTTCCTCGGGGATCTCGCGGACAAGCTCGATCGTGAGCAGGCCATTGTTGAGCCGAGCTTCGGTCACGCGGACGTGGTCGGCCAGCTGGAATCGCCGCTGAAAGGCGCGCTCAGCGATGCCGCGATGGAGGTACTCGTGTTGCTCCTGACTGGCCTTCGAGCCCCCAATGACCAGCACGTTCTGCTCTTGGGTGACGGTAAGCTCGCCTTCGTCGAAGCCCGCGACTGCCATCGTGATGCTGTACGCGTCTTCGCCGGTCCGAGCGATATCATAGGGAGGCCAGCTGTCGACTGCCTGGAGCCGATTGGCGTCTTCAAGCAAATCGATGATCCGCTCGAAGCCAATGCCAGACCTATAAAGGGGAGAGAAGTCAAACGCGCTCATATCCACATTCTCCTTGAGCAACATGGGTATGAGGGGCGCCAATGAGCTAGCGCCCCCTTGGCCTGCCGGTCCCGCTTCGGCGACCGGCGCGCGTCGAGGTAGGAAGCGAATCTTTCGCTTCAAGAGGCCGGTCGAGACGGACGAGCGCTCTCCCGGACCGCGCCCCGCCTTGAACCCGGGGCGCCCTTCCTCAACTCGGCTCGCGCTGACACATCGGGCACAATCCCGCCGAGGCTCGACGTGCTTACGAGGATTTCGGGTCGCCCCGTCTCCGGTCACCGGCTATCGCGTGGACGAGCAGCACCTGTCCCAGATTCCCACTCACTCCCTACGACGGCTTCTGGACTCGGAGGCGACGCGGGTGCCCTCGGTCAATGAAGCGTTAGCACTCCCGCAACGCCTCGCATTTCCACCGGGCGAAGCAGGCGATGGTGAGCCACCTGGATCGAGTGTAGCGTCCCCTCGATCTCGCGCTTCCAAAACGCGATAAAGGCCCGGAGCTCCGGAAAATGCGGCGCCAAGTCGTACTCCTGCCAGACATAGCTCTGCAGGAGCGAGGGGTGATCGGGGAGGTGGTACTGGATGTGAGCCGTTGTCAGCCCATACCCCTCGAGCTGCCGTTGGAAGTGAGGATCACGCATACCAACTCCGACGTTTGCCAGCCGCTCGATGATGCGGCGATAAGGGCTTGCCGGCAAGCACCGCGGACAAATCCGCAGGCAAAGCAAGTTGTTAGCAGCACTCGAGGGGAGTGCTGATTTTTTCGCGATTCGCTATTGTGCGCTGAAATCGAGCCGCCTATCTCACCGCCGCCGAGCGCCGGGGCCGCCAGGCCCCGCATGCGCGCTGGCTAGCAATGGGCGATATGTCTGGAGGTAGACATGGTTTTCCGTCCTCTTCAGGACCGCGTCCTAGTTCGCCGCGTCGAGGCTGAAGAAAAGTCGGCCGGCGGGATCATCATCCCGGATACCGCCAAGGAGAAGCCGCAGCAGGGCGAGATTCTCGCTGTTGGGCCGGGGGCCCGCAATGAGCGGGGGGAATTGGTAACACCTGATGTGCGCGTCGGCGATCGGGTCCTGTTCGCCAAGTGGTCGGGTTCGGAGGTCCGGATCGATGGCGAGGATCTCCTGATCATGAAGGAAGCCGACATCCTTGGCGTGATCGAGAGCGCCGAGCCCGCCCGCAAGGCGGCCTGAGGCACGGGTCCTTTCGATTTTGGGGGATTACTCATGGTTGCGAAAGATGTGAAGTTTTCCACTGACGCCCGCGAGAAGATGCTCCGGGGCGTGGACATTCTCGCCAATGCGGTGAAGGTCACCCTCGGCCCCAAGGGCCGCAACGTCGTGATCGAGAAGAGCTTCGGCGCGCCGCGCATCACCAAGGACGGCGTGACCGTCGCCAAGGAGATCGAACTCGAGGACAAGTTCGAGAACATGGGCGCGCAGATGGTGCGCGAAGTGGCCTCGAAGACCAACGACATCGCCGGCGACGGCACCACCACCGCAACCGTGCTGGCCCAGGCGATCGTCCGCGAGGGTGCCAAGGCGGTCACCGCTGGCATGAACCCGATGGACCTCAAGCGCGGCATCGACATGGCTGTGAACGCCGTAGTCGAGGACCTCAGGGAACATGCCCGGCCCGTCACTCGGAACGACGAGATCGCTCAGGTCGGCACGATCTCGGCCAATGGCGATACCGAGATCGGCCGCTTGCTCGCCGCGGCGATGCAGAAGGTCGGCAATGACGGCGTGATCACGGTCGAGGAGGCCAAGAGCTTTGAAACCGAGCTCGAGGTCGTCGAAGGCATGCAGTTCGACCGTGGCTATGTCTCGCCGTATTTCGTGACCAACACCGAGAAGATGCGGGTCGAGCTAGACGAGCCATACATTCTCATTCACGAAAAGAAGCTCTCCAACCTGCAGGCGCTGCTGCCCGTTCTTGAGGCGGTGGTGCAGTCCAGCCGCCCGCTGCTGATTGTAGCCGAGGACGTCGAAGGCGAAGCGCTCGCCACCCTGATCGTCAACAAGCTGCGAGGCGGCCTCAAGGTCGCGGCGGTGAAGGCGCCGGGCTTCGGCGACCGCCGCAAGGCCATGCTCGAGGACATCGCCATCCTGACCGGCGGCTCGGTGATCTCAGAGGACCTCGGTATCAAACTCGAGAACGTCACACTGGACATGCTCGGCCGCGCCAAGAAGGTCGCGATAGAAAAGGAGAACACGACCATCGTCGAAGGCGCCGGCGAGAAGAACGAGATCCAGGGTCGCGTCGCCCAGATCAAGGCCCAGATCGAGGAGACCACCTCGGACTACGACCGCGAGAAGCTCCAGGAGCGTCTTGCCAAGCTCGCGGGCGGCGTCGCGGTGATCCGCGTCGGCGGCGCCACCGAGGTCGAGGTCAAGGAGAAGAAGGACCGCGTCGACGACGCGCTGCACGCCACCCGCGCGGCTGTCGAGGAGGGCATCCTTCCCGGCGGCGGCGTGGCGCTGTTGCGCTCTCTGAAGGTGCTGCGCGACCTCCAGGCGACAAACGACGACCAGCGCACCGGGATCGATATCGTCCGGCGCGCGGTGCAGGCCCCTGCGCGCCAGATCGCGCTTAATGCCGGCGAGGATGGCTCGATCATCGTCGGCAAGCTGCTCGAGAGGGACGAGTACAGTTGGGGCTACAACGCTCGGACCGGTGCCTACGAGGACCTTGTCGACAGCGGCGTGATCGACCCCGCCAAGGTTGTCCGTACCGCCCTCCAAGATGCGGCCTCGGTCGCCGGCCTCCTCATCACGACGGAGGCAATGGTGGCCGAGATGCCGAAGAAGGAGCGGGCCTCGGCTATGCCGGGTGGCGGCGTGGGCGATATGGATTACTGATCAGCCCAATCGCCCGGTCAATTGGGAGGGGCTCGGTTCTGCCGAGCCCCTTTTCTGTCTGGGTCCGAAGTGCCGATGTCACGACGACATCCTGTCGGCTGTCCTAATGACAATTTCCCGGTACACCCGCCCGCGTCCTTCGACCTTCTCGGAGGTGATGGTCAGCCCGAGCCGCTTCTTGAGAGCACCGGCCATGGCGCCTCGGACGGTGGGGGACAGCCACCCCGTCGCGGCGACGATCTCGTTGATGGTGGCGCCCTCAGGTCGGCCGAGTTTGGTTGGTCCGTAATCGGCAGTCCATCAACCCTCGGGAATAAGATCGGCGGAGCCCCGTCTACCTTCCGATCCCCGGGGGCCGCTGCAGCGCGACCGAATGCAAGCTCTCGATTAATCCCCCGCGCCGGGTCGATGTAAGTAGGTATTCTGTATCGCGTTCGGTTATCCGTTTCCGCGAGCAATGCGTCTCATCCGCATTCGACCAGCCACGTGAGGCTTATCGGAGGCGGCACAAGGAATTAGTTCGATCCCTTCCGGAACTGATGTCCAGCGCTCCAAGTTTGAAAGGGGCTGCTCGGGGGCAACGAAGGGACAGACCATTATGAAGAAGCTTCTCTCGGCATCCGCCCTCGCCATGCTGTTCGCACTCAGCGGCCCGGCTCTGTCGGTCGCTCAGCCCGCGACGCCGGCCGCCGGCCAGAACCAGGGGCAGAACGCCGCCCCCGGTCAGGGTCAGGGGGCAGGCCAGGGCCAGAATCAGGCTGGCCAGAACAATGGCCAGGGCGGCCAGGGTGGTCAGAATGCCGGTCAGGCCAATTTCGGCGGACTGATTTCGGCGCTGAACAACATCTCGGCCCAGGTGGACCGGCTCAACGCGCTCAACAACATCAACGTCCAGGATGTTCGGCTCGTCAGCGTGACCGACCTGCTCAACGGCAACAATGTCGAAGCGCTGAATAACGCCCTGAACCGTAACGACGTGACGGTCCTGCAGAACGCGCTGAACAACAACACCGTCCTGCGTGATTTCCTGAACCAGAACAATATCGCGATCGAGGATGTCGTCGCGATCGACATCCTCAGCGGAGGCGAGATCGTCATCTTCCATCAGGACGGCGGGGATGACGCAGCAGGTGCGGCCGCCCCGATTGATGGTGCGGCCGGCGGTGCGGCTCCTGCGGGTGGCGGCGCGGCCGGGGCTGCAGGCGGTGCGACCCCTCCCGCAGGCGCGGGTGCTGGCGGCTGAGTTCGCAGGAGCCCCACAACACAGGCCGGTGGTCACCCCTCAGGCGAGCGAGCCGTAAGTAGGATCGGCCGCGCTCGATCCCTTCCTTGAGGGGAGAGACTCGCCTTTAAGGCGTCAGCACCACTCCTAGGACAACGTAAGGGGGCCCGGCGCGATCGGGCCCCCACTTTCTTCCTGGATCCGAGTCGCGAAGTCACGCCGATGTTGTGTCGCGGCCATTCCAGCCACTTTCCGCCCGGTACACTCGCCCGCGGCCCTCGACCTTCTCGGACGTGATGGTCAGCCCGATCCGCTTCTTGAGAGCACCGGCCATGGCGCCTCGGACGGTGTGGGACAGCCACCCCGTTGCGGCGACGATCTCGTCGATGGTGGCGCCCTCGGGCCGGCCGAGCATCTCCACCATCATGGCCTGCTTGGTGCCGGAACGCAGCTTCGGCGCCTTCGGCTCTGCCGTGGTCGGCGCATCCACCTGGACCACCTCCGCCGTCGCTTCCTCTCCGGCCGCGCCCTCCGCCTCGGGCCGCGCCCCA
>Ga0182738_1006230_pt1 | contig 12453 bp, 8 predicted proteins | sample eDN5th30CBELigMG_FD_128876 | JGI IMG/M metagenome (GOLD analysis project Ga0182738, IMG submission 128876) | Enriched Miracle-Growth compost microbial communities from Emeryville, California, USA - eDNA 5th pass 30_C BE-Lig MG (version 2)... ...
CGCCTTCAGTTTCGGCCGGGCCAGCTTGCGGATACCGGTCAGCAGGCCGTTCTCCAGCGTGAAAGGTGTTGTCTCGACGAGGAAGTCACGCGGGATCTCATACGACTGCAATCCGGCGGCTCGCGCCGCGTCCTGCAGTGAGTCGCTGATGCGCGACTTGAGTTCGTCACCGTCCCAACGTGACAGTGCCTCTTCGGTCGGGACCACGACCGCCAGCAGATAGGACCGCGCGCTGTTGCCGTAGACGTAGATCTGGCGTACCAGGGGGCTGTCGCCGAACACCGCCTCCAGCTTGGAGACCGTGACGAATTCGCCCTGCGACAGTTTCAGCACGTTGTTGCGGCGGTCGAGGTATTCGAGATGGTCGGGCCCGAGCTCGGCGACGATGTCGCCGGTGCGGTAGTACCCGTCCTCGTCGAACATCTCGGCGGTGATCTCCGGACGCTTGTAGTAGCCGGGGAACATCTGCTCGGACTTGACCAGAAGTTCGCCGCGCGGGTAGGGCCGGTCCGTGGCGAAGTAGCCGAGATCGGGCACGTCGACCAGCTTGTAGTCGATGACCGGCGGGCGCTGGATCTGCCCGTCGATGAACACCGCGCCGGCCTCGGTGGAGCCGTAGCCCTCCAGCAGATGCATGTCGAGCAGGTCCTCGACCCAGCTCTTCATCTCCGCCGAGATGGGAGCCGATCCGGTCAGGGCCGAAACGAATCGCCCGCCGAGCAGTTGGGTGCGGACCTCTTCGAGGACTGCGGCTTCGGCTCGGTCCTCGGATCCCTCGGCGCGGCGGTTGTCGAGGCGGCTCTGGTACTCCTGGAACAGCATGTCCCAGATGCGAGGAACGAAGTTGAGCTGCGTGGGCCGCACGAGGGCGAGGTCCTCCAGGAAGGTGGACAGGTCGCTGCGTGCGGCGAAGTACGCGGTGCCGCCGCTGGCGAGTGTGCTGCACAGGATGCCGCGCCCCATGACGTGACTCATGGGCATGAAGTTCAGGGTGATCGACGGCATCACGCCGAGGGTCTCGTCCCACCGGGCCTTGGACCCGGCCTGCCACATCGTGGCGGTCTTGGACTCGGGGTACATCGCGCCCTTGGGAGTGCCGGTGCTGCCGGAGGTGTAGATGAGAAGGGTCAGCGGGTCGGTCTCGTCGGGCACGTAGAGCGGTGCGTCGGCGAGTGACCGCCCGCGGTCCAGTACGTCGGTGATCGTCTCGACGACGACGCCGGTGCCTGCGAGCTTGCCCTTGGCCGCCTCGAACGCCTCACGCTGATCGTCGACCTCGTGGCTGTAGTCGAACACCACCAGTCGCGACGGCGCGGGCCCGGACTCGACGAGAGCGACTGCGTCGGCGAGGAAGTCGACGCTCGACGCGATCACCTTGGGCTCGGTCTCGGCGACGATCGGCTGCAGTTGGGCCACCGGCGCACTGGTCTGCAGCGGTACGGACACGGCGCCGAGTTCGAGCAGGGCGATGTCGATCGTCGTGTAGTCGACACTGGTGAAACCCAGGATGGCCACGCGGTCACCGGCATTCACCGGATGGTTGTGCCAGGCATTGGTCACGGCCTGGATCCGGCCTGCGAGCTGACGGTAGGTGATGGTGTCGAAGCGGGGCAGGAGCTTCGCGGTGGTGCGGCCTTCTTCGTCGGTGACGAACTCGACGGCGCGCTTGCCCAGCGCTGGGCGGTCCGCATAGCCGGCCAGAATCTGTTTGACCGCGGCAGGAAGGCGCAACTCCGGATCGGCGGCAGCCGCGCTGATCGCCTCGTCGGGACGGGCGGCGGCGAACTGCGGGTCGGTTTCGAACAAGTGGTCAATGCGCCGGTTGAAGCGGTCTTCGCGCGTTTCGATCGTCATATGAAATCCCCTGAGCAAATAAAAACTAAGTTCGGCACGGTGTGGCACCTGATGGTTACTACGCTTGTCTATGTAATTTGATTCCTTTTTGACCACTCCATTTGGTGCGATCTGCATCACTTTCGGCTTGGCGGATGGTGACGCTCACGGCAAACGACGCGCGGCGCTGCGCGCCGGAGTTATGCCGTTAGTAAAACTAAGTTGATTCCCGGTGTCCTGTGTCCAGCCTGCTGATGTGCTGTGAGTTCGTGGGCGTCGCACGCGGAACGCGCGCGTCTCGTCAGTGAATCGCGGGCACGGCGGCCGCGGGCTCGCGGCGACCGGCGAGGACCTCGACGATCGCGACCGGATCGGGTACCGCGACGAGCAGATCGCGCGTCGCCGTCAGCGCGGCGCCGGACGGCTCGACGTCACCGACCGCGGCCGCCAGGTCCAGCAGGTGCACGGTCGCCTCCATGAGCGCGACCTCCGCCACCACCGCCAACGTCGTACTGCCCACGACGGGGTAGCGGATGACGGTGTCGCGTGGCCTGGTCATCTCCGGCATGGCCCGCACTCGGCGCGCGCATTCGGCGAACCGGTTCGCTGCGTCCTCGGGTGTCAACGCCGTGGCCTCCGTGGCGGCCCGCTCGGCGATCCGGCCCGCGGTGGTGGTGGCCACGCCGTCGGGTTGGTTGAAGATGCGCAACAACTGTGCGGCGTCGGTGACCGCGGCGTCCCCCGAAACGGTTGCCGCCGCCAGTGACTCGAACGTCGTGACCTCGGGACACACGTGGGCGACCAGCGATCGCACGTCCCATCCCTCGCACCGTGTGCGGGCGCTCCACTGCGCCGCGGTGAGGCCGGCGCACCGGCGCCCCCACCTCTCCCACGCGTCGGCCAGCGTCTCGACCATCACCACGTCGCCAACCCCACGCGTCATGCGCCCAGCCTAGGAAGGTGCCGCCGAACGTGTCACGACGGTTCGCCGGGTCACCGCGCGGGTATCCGCAGTTTCGTCAAAGGAGGCATCATGACCGATTACGAGACCCGCGGTGGTCGCCTGACAATGCCGCGCAGCCGCGGCGCCGCCAGCGGATTGTTGCTGGTGGTACTGGGCATCTATGGCGCACTGATCCCGTTCGTCGGCCCGTATCTCGACTTCGCGTTCACTCCGGATCAGCCCTGGGCGTGGACGACGGCGCGTGGCTGGCTCGAGGTACTCCCCGGCGCGGCCACCGCACTCGGCGGCTTCCTGCTCCTGACGTCGGGCAACCGGCTGAGCGCGATGCTCGGCGGCTGGCTCGCGGTGCTGGGCGGGGCGTGGTTCGTCGTCGGCCGGGCGCTGGCCGGGCCGCTCGGGCTGGACAACCCCGGATCACCCGTGGCGGTCACCGACGCCAAGCGCGTGACCCTGGAACTGGCGTACTTCGGCGGTCTGGGTGCGCTGATCATCCTGCTGGCGGCCATGGCGCTGGGCCGGCTGTCGGTCCGCAGTGTGCGCGACGTCGCCTATGCGCGCAGGCCGCTGGCCGGCGACCGCGCCGAGACCCGCTATGACGACCGAGTCGACGCGCCCGCCGACACGCACGTCGTGGACGCGCCGACGACGCAGATGCCCGCCCAACCGGTTGCGGCCACGGCGACGCCGACCACCTCGATGCCGGCTTCGCAGCACACCGAGTCGATGCGCGCACCGCGACGCAGGCGTTTCGGCGGGCTGTTCGGTCGCAGGCACACAACCGCGCACTAGATGTATCGGGGGAGCGCCGGCTGCCCCGAGGTGTCACGCGCCGCGGAGGACCTCTTCGAGGACGTCGAGTCCCTCGATGAGCAGATCGTCACCGATCGACAACGGCGGCAGGAAACGCACCACGTTTCCGTAAGTGCCGCAAGACAATACGATCACCCCCGCGGCGTGCGCACCTGCGCACAGGGCCTTGGTCAGGTCGGCATCGGGTTCGGTGGTGCCGGCCTTGACCAGTTCCATCGCGATCATCGCGCCGCGGCCCCGCACATCCCCGATGCGGTCGTCCTCGGCCTGCAGGCGTCCGAGCCGGTCCTTCATGATCTTCTCGATCTGCTGCGCACGCGCCACGAGCCCCTCGGATTCGATGGTCTCGATGGTCGCCAGCGCGGCCGCGCACGCGATCGGGTTGCCGCCGTACGTGCCGCCGAGTCCCGACACGTGCGGCGAGTCCATGATCTCGGCGCGTCCGGTGACCGCCGACAGCGGCAGGCCGCCTGCGATGCCCTTGGCGGTGACGATCAGATCGGGATCGATGCCCTCGTGCTCGCACGCGAACATCGCGCCCGTGCGCGCGAAACCCGTCTGGACCTCGTCGGCGATGAACACCACATCGTTCTTGCGGCACCAGTCGAGCAGCGTCGGCAGGAAACCGTCGGCGGGCACGATGAAGCCACCCTCACCCTGGATCGGCTCGATGACGACCGCGGCGAGGTTGTCGGCGCCGATCTGCTTGTCGATGACGGTGATCGCACGCTTGGCCGCCAGTTCGCCGTCGGTCGCCAGTTCCTTGCCGAACTCGGCATCGCGGAAGGGATAGGACAGCGGCGCGCGGTAGATCTCCGGCGCGAACGGTCCGAACCCGTGCTTGTACGGCATGACCTTGGCCGTCAGCGCCATGGTCAGGTTGGTGCGGCCGTGATAGGCGTGATCGAACGCGACGACCGCGGGTTTGTGCGTGTGGGACCGCGCGATCTTGACGGCGTTCTCGACGGCCTCCGAACCCGAGTTGAACAGGGCCGAGCGTTTGTCACCGCGGACCGGGGTCAGCCGGTTGAGTTGCTCGCAGACCGCGACGTACCCCTCGTACGGCGTCACCATGAAGCATGTGTGGGTGAAGTCGCCGACCTGGCTGCGCACGTCCTCGACGACCTTCGGCGCGGAGTTGCCCACGGTGGTGACGGCAATGCCTGATCCGAGGTCGATCAGCCGGTTGCCGTCGACATCCTCGACGATGCCGCCGCCGGCCCTGACCGCGTAGACCGGCATCGTGGTGCCGACGCCGCGGGCGACGGCTGTGCCCTTCCTGTCGATCAGTGCCTGGGATCTCGGCCCAGGTATGGCGGTGGCGAGATGGCGGCTCTGCTCGGGATGGCTCACGGCGGACTCCTCGGCCGGAAAGGGGCGTGACAAGGGGCTTGAAAAGGGGAGTGGACATCGCGCGGATCGAGCCTAAACTCCGGCGGCAGTGGTGTAGCCGGTTTTCGACGCGGCTCCGGCGGCAGGTTTTGCCGGCCGGTTCGGCCGGATCCGCGAACACGGTGCGCACCCACCCCGGCCCGGATGTGCGAGCAACGTTAAGGTCCTGACAGCTGTCATGGGTGACCGCGCCATCCGCGGTGCCCTGCTGCAATGGCACACTGGTCAACTACGAGGTGCCGGTCTCGCCTGCGGTGCGGCCACCCTGACCGATACGAATCGACACGAAAGCCCTGTTATGGACCTGGTCATTTTCCTGCCCCTGCTCATCATCATGGGCGCCTTCATGTTCTTCGCGTCGCGGCGCCAGAAGAAGGCCATGCAGGCCACCATCGACCTGCACAACTCGTTGCAGATCGGCGACCAGATCCACACCACCTCGGGTCTGAAGGGCACGATCACCGGGATCAGCGACGACTACGTCGACCTGGAGATCGCTCCCGGCGTCATCACCACGTGGATGAAGCTGGCCGTCCGTGACCGTATCGACTCCGGTCTGGCGCAGGACGACGACGAGCTGAGCGAGCACACGAACGACACGGACGGCTACAAGAACGACTGACCACCTGACCACTCAGGAGCAACACGTACCCTTTGCGTGCTGACGAACTGATCTCAAGGAGACCCAAACAACGTGGCATCGTCTTCGGCGCCGGTGCATCCTGCGCGCTACCTGACGCTTTTTCTGGTGCTGCTTGTCGGCGTCTACTTACTGGTGTTCCTGACCGGTGACAAGAAGCCCGAGCCCAAGCTGGGCATCGATCTGCAGGGTGGCACCCGCGTCACACTGACCGCGCGCACCCCGGATGGTTCGGCACCCACACGGGATGCGCTGAACCAGGCCCAGCAGATCATCAGTGCCCGTGTCGACGGGCTCGGCGTCTCCGGCTCCGAAGTCGTGATCGACGGCGACAACCTGGTCATCACGGTTCCCGGTAACGACGGCAACGAAGCACGCAACCTCGGGCAGACCGCCCGGCTGTACATCCGCCCGGTCATCCACGCGATGGCGGCCCAACCGCCCACGGAGGACGGCCAGCCGCCCGCAGGTGCGCCAGGTGCGCCCGGCGCCCCGGGTGGAGCCCCCGGCGCACCCGGGTTGCCCGGTCTGCCTGGTCTGTCCGGTCTTCCCGGTATGCCGGGAGCTCCAGGAGCCCCCGGCGCCCCGCAGGAGGCGCCGCCGGGCATGCCAGTGCCCGGCGAGGCACCCGGCGGAGAGGCGCCCGCGCCGCCTGCCGGTGAGCAGCCGGCACCCCAGCCGCGGCCGTATCCGCTGGAACCCGCCCCGACGCCCGGCGAGCCCACACCGGCGCCCGCACCGGAACCGGCACCAGGCGAGAATCCGCCCGCCGCACCGGCGCCGGGCGCCGACGGTGACAAGGCCGATCTCGCTCAGCGCATCGCCACGGCCAAGCAGTGGCGCCAGAGCACCGACCCCACCATGCAGATCCTCGGGTTGCAGGTGCAGGCCAACCTGTGCGGCGAGGACGACATCCTGGCAGGCAACGACGATCCGAACCTGCCGCTGATCACGTGCTCCACCGACGGATCCACGGTGTACCTGCTCAACAAGTCGATCATGAGCGGCGAGGAGATCAAGAACGCCACGTCCGGCCTGGACCAGCAGCAGGGCCAGTACGTCGTCGATGTCGAGTTCAAGTCCGGCGGCGCGCAGACGTGGGCGGACTTCACCGCCGCGAATGTCGGCACGCAGACCGCGTTCACGCTGGACTCCAAGGTGGTCAGCGCACCGGAGATCCGTGAGGCCATCCCCGGTGGCAACACGCAGATCACCGGGCAGTTCACCGCCGACTCGGCCAAGGAGCTGGCCAACGTCCTCAAGTACGGTTCGCTGCCGCTGTCGTTCGAGTCGTCGGAGGCCGAGACCGTGTCGGCGACCCTGGGACTGTCCTCGCTGCGGGCCGGCCTGATCGCCGGTGCGATCGGTCTGGCGGCGGTGCTGCTGTACTCACTGCTGTACTACCGCGTGCTCGGCCTGCTGGTCGCGCTGTCGCTGGTCGCCGCGGGTGCGGTGGTGTACGCGATCCTGGTGCTGCTGGGCAGGTACATCGGCTACACGCTCGACCTGGCGGGTATCGCGGGTCTGATCATCGGTATCGGCACCACCGCCGACTCGTTCGTGGTGTTCTTCGAACGCATCAAGGACGAGATCCGGGAAGGGCGGTCGTTCCGCTCCGCGGTGCCACGAGGCTGGGTGCGCGCACGCAAGACCATCGTGTCCGGCAACGCCGTGACCTTCCTGGCCGCCGCGGTCCTGTATGTCCTGGCGATCGGCCAGGTCAAGGGATTCGCGTTCACGCTGGGCCTGACGACCATTCTCGACCTCGTCGTCGTGTTCCTCGTGACCTGGCCGCTGGTGTACCTGGCATCCAAGTCGCCGACGATGGCCAAACCCAAGCTGAACGGACTCGGCGCGGTGCAGCAGATCGCACGCGAACGCCGAGAGGTTTCGCATGCGACCGCGGGACGGGGTTAGACACATGGCCGCAAAACAGACAAAAGACGACGACACCACCTCGACCGCCGTCGAGGCCACGCCGATCGAGACGTCGGCCGATTCGGCCGCCCTGCCCAAGCACGGGTTCTTCGTCCGGCTGTACACGGGCACCGGCGCTTTCGAGGTCATCGGCAAGCGCAAGCTCTGGTACGCGGTCAGCGGCATCATCGTCGTGATCTCGCTCGCCAGCATCCTGCTGCGCGGGTTCACCTTCGGCATCGACTTCGAGGGCGGCACCAAGGTGTCGCTGCCCGCGGCCGGTGCGCAGGGGACCATCACGGTGCAGCAGGTCGAGGATGTCTTCAACCAGACCCTCGGCCGCTCACCGGAGTCGGTGGTGACCGTCGGCAGTGGCGGATCGGCCACCCTGCAGATCCGCGCCGAGACGCTCACCAACGAGGAAACCGAGGAACTGCGCAACGCGCTGTTCGACACCTTGCAGCCCAAGGGCGCCGACGGACAGCCCAGCAAGCAGGTCATCAGCGACTCGGCGGTGTCCGAGACGTGGGGCGGTCAGATCACCAAGAAGATGGTGATCGCGCTCGTGGTGTTCCTGGTGCTCGCCGCGATCTACATCACGTGGCGCTACGAGCGCTACATGGCGATCTCGGCGCTGGCGACCATGGTGTTCGACATCGTGGTGACCGCGGGCATCTACTCGCTGGTGGGTTTCGAGGTCACCCCGGCGACGGTGATCGGCCTGCTGACGATCCTGGGCTTCTCGCTGTACGACACGGTCATCGTGTTCGACAAGGTCGAGGAGAACACGCACGGCTTCGAGCACACGACCCGCAGGACCTTCGCCGAACAGGCCAACCTCGCGGTCAACCAGACGTTCATGCGTTCGATCAACACCAGCCTCATCTCGGTGCTGCCGATCGTCGCGCTGATGGTTGTCGCGGTGTGGCTGCTGGGCGTCGGCACGCTGATGGACCTTGCGCTCGTGCAGCTCGTGGGCGTCATCGTGGGCACCTACTCGTCGATCTACTTCGCGACGCCACTGCTGGTGTCGCTGCGCGAACGCACCGAGCTGGTGCGCAAGCACACCCAGAAGGTGCTCAACCGTCGCCAGGCGGGCAAGGGCGCGGTGAAGACCGCCGCCGACGACGCGTCGGAGGAAGCCGACGGCGGCGACACCGTCACCGCGAGCTCGACTCCCGCCGCGGCCAAGCCCGCTCCCGGCGCCCGGCCGGCCCGTCCGTCCGGCGCCAGGACCGGTCGCCCGTCGGGTAAACGGACCAACCGGCGGTAGACCGGATGGCTCACCGGAGCGCCACCGCCCGCGCGCGGGCCGCAGTAGTGCTGGCGGTGCTGTCGCTGCTGGCGGGCGTGGGACTCACCAGCTGCGGCAGCGGCTCGGCCGGCGAGATCGACTACGCCGTCGACGGCACGCTGACGACGTACAACACCAACACCGTCGCCGGGGCCGCCTCGAGCGGGCCGCAGGCGTTCGCCCGCACCCTGACCGGCTTCGCCTACCACGGTCCCGACGGCCAGGTGGTCGCCGACCACGACTTCGGCACGATGTCGGTGGTGGGCCGCGCGCCGCTGGTGCTCGACTACGTCATCAACGACAACGCCGTGTACTCCGACGGCAAACCGATCACGTGTGACGACATGGTCCTCACCTGGGCCGCGCAGTCCGGGCGGTTCCCCGGATTCGATTCCGCGAGCCGCGCCGGTTACCGCGACATCGGTTCGGTGGACTGCGAACCCGGGCAGAAGCGCGCCAGGGTGTCGTTCGCGCAGGACCGCGGTTTCCTCGACTACGGCTACCTGTTCGCCGCGACGTCGCTCATGCCGTCGCACGTCATCGCCGACGAACTCGGCCTGGGCGACGGCGGCGTGGTCACGGCGTTCCGCGACAACGATCTCAACGCGATCGAGAACATCGCCAAGGCGTGGAACACGATCTGGGACCTCAAGCCCGACATCGACCTCAAACGCTTCCCGTCGTCGGGCCCCTACCGGCTCGACTCGGTGTCCGAGGACGGCTCGGTGGTGCTCGTCGCCAACGACAAGTGGTGGGGCACGCCTGCCATCACACCCAAGGTGACCGTGTGGCCACGTGGCGCCGACATCCAGGAACGCGTCAACGAGGGATCGTTCGACGTCGTCGACATCGCCACGGGCTCTTCGGGTCTGCTCAACCTGCCCGACGACTACGTCAGCACCGACACCCCGTCGGCCGGCATCGAACAGCTCATCTTCGCGCCGCGCGGCCCGCTCGGTGCTCCTGACGCCCGTCGCGCGGTGGCGCTGTGCACACCGCGCGACGTGATCGCCCGCAACGCCGAGATGCCGATCGCCAACGCGCGGCTGAGCCCGGCCTCGGAGGATGCGTTCAGCGTGGCCGAGGGCACCGCGGAAGGCGGCCGGTTCAGCGTCGCCAACCCCGACGCCGCCCGCGACGCGCTCGACAACCGGCCGCTCACGGTCCGCATCGGCTACCAGACCCCGAACGCGCGGCTCGCCGCGATCGTCGGGGCCATCGCGAAAGCCTGTGCGCCTGCGGGCATCACGGTGCAGGACGCCGGCTCGGAGACCGCGGGCCCGATCGCGCTGCGCAACAACGAGATCGACGCACTGCTCGCGAGCACGGGAGGCGCTGCGGGCGCGGGTTCGTCGGGGTCGTCGGCGATCGACGCCTACACCCTGCACGTCGGCAACGGAAACAACCTGCCGAACTACAACAACGAGCGGATCGACGGCATCATCGACGCGCTCGCGGTCACCTCCGACCCCAAGGAACTGGCCCGACTGCTGGGTGAGGGCGCACCGATCCTGTGGAACGACGTGCCCACCCTGCCGTTGTACCGCCAGCAGCGCACGGTGCTCACGTCCAACAAGATGTACGCGGTGAGCGGCAACCCGACCCGGTGGGGTGCGGGCTGGAACATGGACCGGTGGAAGTTGTCGAAATGACGTTCAAATGACCCAGCACCACGACACGGCCGAGGTGTCGCGGGTGATCGCGACGCTCACCCGCGAGGTCGCCGACTTCCCCGAACCGGGCATCCAGTTCAAGGACCTCACGCCGCTTCTCGCCGATGCGCGCGGTCTGCGCGTGGTCACCGACGCGCTGGCCGACATCGCCTCGGGCGCGGATCTGGTCGCGGGTCTGGATGCGCGCGGTTTCCTGCTGGGCGCGGCGGTGGCCACCCGGCTGGGCACCGGTGTGCTGGCGGTCCGCAAGGGCGGCAAGCTGCCGCCTCCGGTCCACGGAGCGACGTACCAATTGGAGTACGGCACGGCGACCCTGGAGATCCCCGCCGAAGGAATTGACATCGCCGGGCGCAACGTTGTGATCATCGACGATGTGCTCGCCACCGGCGGGACGCTGGCCGCGGCGGCCAGGCTGCTCGGCGACTGTGGCGCCAACGTGACCGGCGCCGGAGTGGTTCTTGAGCTCGAAGCCCTCCGCGGACGCGAAGCGGTGGCACCATTGGGCGTACGAAGCCTGCACATCATCTGAGGGATATCCTCGAATTCGGGTTGCTGGGCAGGAGGTGACAACCATGGTCGACGAGCCAGGCAAGGGTCAGGCCGTGCAGTCTCCTCCCGCGGTGCCCGAAACCGTGCCCAAACCCCCGTCCGGCACGGCACCGACGACCACACCGGCGGCTCCGTCGACGTCGTCGGAGACCGCACGTATCAGCGCCTCGCGTCGCGTGCGCGCCCGGCTGGCGCGCAGGATGACCGCGCAGCGCAGTGCGATCAACCCGGTGCTCGAACCGCTGGTCGCCGTGCACCGCGAGATCTACCCGAAGGCCGATCTGCAGCTGTTGCAGCGGGCCTACGAGGTGGCCGAGAAACGCCACGCCGACCAGTTGCGCAAGTCCGGTGACCCCTACATCACGCATCCGCTGGCGGTCGCGAACATCCTGGCCGAGCTCGGCATGGACACCACCACGCTGGTGGCCGCCCTGCTGCACGACACTGTCGAGGACACGGGCTACAGCCTGGAGGCGCTGACCGCCGACTTCGGCAGCGAGGTCGGGCACCTCGTCGACGGTGTGACCAAGCTGGACAAGGTCGTGCTGGGTTCGGCGGCCGAGGGCGAGACCATCCGCAAGATGATCATCGCGATGGCCCGCGACCCACGCGTGCTGGTGATCAAGGTGGCCGACCGGCTGCACAACATGCGCACCATGCGGTTCCTGCCGCCCGAGAAGCAGGCCCGCAAGGCCCGCGAGACGCTGGAAGTCATTGCCCCACTTGCCCATCGCCTGGGTATGGCGACGGTCAAATGGGAGCTGGAGGACCTCGCGTTCGCGATCCTGCACCCCAAGAAGTACGAGGAGATCGTGCGGCTGGTCGCCGACCGGGCGCCGTCGCGTGACACCTACCTGGCGAAGGTGCGCGCCGAGATCGGCGTGGCGCTGAGCGCCATGAAGATCAACGCGGTGGTCGAGGGCAGGCCCAAGCACTACTGGTCCATCTACCAGAAGATGATCGTCAAGGGCCGCGACTTCGACGACATCCATGACCTGGTCGGCGTGCGGATCCTGTGCGACGAGATCCGTGACTGCTACGCCGCGGTGGGCGTCGTGCACTCGCTGTGGCAGCCCATGGCCGGGCGGTTCAAGGACTACATCGCCCAGCCGCGCTACGGCGTGTACCAGTCGCTGCACACCACCGTCGTCGGCCCGGAGGGCAAACCGCTCGAGGTGCAGATCCGCACCCGCGAGATGCACCGCACCGCCGAGTACGGCATCGCCGCGCACTGGCGTTACAAGGAGGCCAAGGGCCGCAACGGTGTTCCGCACAGCCACGCGGCGGCCGAGATCGACGACATGGCGTGGATGCGGCAACTGCTCGACTGGCAGCGGGAGGCCGCCGACCCCGGTGAGTTCCTGGAGTCGCTGCGCTACGA
>Ga0182738_1006231_pt1 | contig 12451 bp, 10 predicted proteins | sample eDN5th30CBELigMG_FD_128876 | JGI IMG/M metagenome (GOLD analysis project Ga0182738, IMG submission 128876) | Enriched Miracle-Growth compost microbial communities from Emeryville, California, USA - eDNA 5th pass 30_C BE-Lig MG (version 2)... ...
TCTTTTTGTTGGAGTTTGGGTTCTCAAGGATTATTTAAAAATGGCTGACTTCATTTGGGGGTTTTTGAAAATGTCAGAACATCAAAAAATGGCTTTGTTGCTGAGATAATTTTATACAATAAATTCAGTTTTTTTTAGATTTATGTACAAATTTCTTCATACTATTTGAATATGTCATTAGATCCATTACAAATTGGAGATAATTATCAGGGGCTAAAGATAGAAAAATGGAAAGTTCAAGCCTTGTTGTACTTTTTTAGAATTATTTTAGCCTCAAAAAAGAAAGAACTCACCAATTATTCGAGGAAATTAAACATAAAAGGATTATTTTTAGTAATCCTATGAAGCAATCTTCAAACTAATAAAATCTCAAGCTGGCTCTCAATAAAAAATAAAGGCTGATATGAGTTGTTTTTTTGCTTATCTTTCCTCTTCTTTCAAATGAAATCAAGTCTTTTTTCCGATTGTCAGGTCATAGAAAATTCAAATTTTTTATTTTATTTGATAAATCTCAAGAGCCCCAAATAATTTTTTAAAAAAGACCTTGGAAAGAAAAGATACTAAAAAAAGTACTCCTAGGCTCAACAAAAAGCCATTATTAAATGAAAACATGATTTTGAGGATAACAAATAATGCATCATGTAGCTTTCTTCTCTTTACTATTTTTGGAAGTCAAAATTTCTTCGAGCCAATTTCACCTACAAAGTTCCTCTCTCTTCATATTCATAATCCTCCTTCCTTCTCAGCTTCAGAGTTTCCCCTGAGACTTCCATGCAAAGGATCTCCATTTTATACTGTGTGGAAATTTACCCCATATTGTCTTCTGAAAATAGCATATTAAGTTTTCGCTTTTTATAGAAATCAACTTAAAATTTTAAGTCTCCGATAATCCCTTTTTGGATCTAAACATTTTAAAAAGAATTCATGCTTCTCTTGAGGGTAGTGAATAGACCCTTTCGCATACAATAAAATTAGGCACGGAGAATATGAAGCCTTTTTGTGAAGCAGAGGAAATCATCAAAAATTTTGGAGATATGATTGTGAGTGATTACTCTCAGAAGCATAAACCTTCGAACCAATAAAATTGTCCCTAATCGAATGACGGCCAAATTAATGTTATTCATTTCCATTTATAGTACAAAACCGATGAATCTATGCTGTTGTAAAGAGAACTTCAAAAAGATCATCAATGATATGCTGAATAAAAATCATTTGTTAAAGTTATAATGCAATTTTTAACAACTGAGAAAAGCACAACTCAAATCTTCTCTCCATGTCAAAGCTTCTTTGCGCCTTATTCTCGCTCATCTTGCTTTTCGCTGTCAACTGCACATGCAACTTTCGTTATTCTACCAAAAACCACCCTTGCAACACAAAGGCGACTCTTCTCCAATGCGATAAATTTGCTCACACAAAAATTGAAAACGAAAGCTGGAGTTATTATTTCATCTCCCTTACTGGTACTTTCCCTATTTCTCACCTATCTAATCACCTCTCAAGACATCAAAGACTCCATTGAACTTGATTTTAAGGTAAATGGTCTTCTTATTGATGCCTATTTCCTCTTTCAAGACTCTGATCAATATATGTTGCCTAATAAAATTCTTTATGACGGTTATTTTCATATAAATGAACATAAAAAAGCCATATCTTTAAAGATTCCAACTGATATAAATGGAGGACGGCTGGCTATTGGTTTCTATAATTCGAACTCATTGAATATAAATGCTGAAATTCGCTATTTTATTAATGGAGGAAACTGCAAATGTTGAGTTTTTAAAATCTTAAAAGTCTCATTTATTATTAGGCCCAATGAGTACAATGGTTATGCTGCTGATTATTAGTCTTTGGAGTTCAGCTAGCCTCACTTGTTTCGTTGGAATATGTTCTCTTAGTAGTAAATTTATAAGCCTCTGTGAAAATTCTCATAATAATATTTAGAAAGACTTGGTCAAATACAAGGAAGTTCAAGTGGGACTCTAAATATTCAAAGAAATACTCCAGAGATAGAGCTTGATACTGAAGGAAGATTTGAGGTGGTATCTCAAGAAAATGCAAAGCAAGATGTAAAAATCTCCCTCAAAGATTTGTTTTATTAATTGTATGGGATATAGGCCCCTCTTACTTTGAAAGATATCGAAGAATATTTTCCAAAGAAAGCCTTCCAGTTACTCAGAAATCCTTTCCAACAAACAATGTAAGCACAATGTTCTTCACCTTTCACAAAAGTTCACAATAGATGTCCAATTTGTTTGGAAGAATTTGATTTGGAAACTAAATGTTGCCAGTTATGCTGTCAGCATATTTTCCATGAAGTTTGCATCCAAAAATGGCTGGAGAAACATAATGTATGTAACTTTCATGCAGGATTTATGTCTCATACGATCGTGTAGAGTTGCCCTGGATGCAGGTTTTCCATGACAAAAGATACAATCAAGGAATTCCTTGAGAAGCAGGAAAATGACTTGCGAACCAAGATTGTAAAATAAAATTGAACATGTCAAGGTTTGCAAAAAATTATGATATCTTTTTTTTTGTTTCTATTATTAAAACTTTTTTCGTAATGATTGATGGAATTTTTTTTATTTCACAGAAAGTTTCTCTAAAAAAATTTCTTATCAATTTTATATAATAAAAGAAAGACAGAATAAATCTATCTCATTAGTAAATCATCGTCATTATCAGTATCAAAACCTTCCTCAATGTCAATTTAAATGATTACTATTAACATATCTATCTATTAAAACTTGGTACAAAATCTTCTTCCAAACTCTCAACAGTCACAAACAATCTCACATCAACCTCCTGCTTTTGCCCAATTCGATACGCTCTTCCAATACATTGATTATATGTGATCGCTGCTTTTTCAAAGCTCATTCCAAATATTGGATGAGCAAAAAACACATGATTTGCCTCTTGTACGTTTATCCCACTAGCCGCTTGCTCCACACTCATCAAAAGCACTTTTATCTCAGGATTATACTTGAAATTGCTCAGACTGATGTTGATCTCCGAAGGACTTCCTCTCAGAACAATATATTGAATCTCCTTCTTTGTGAAAATCTCAGAAAGATGTTCTACAAGACTATGAAACTGAGTGAAAATAATCACCTTTTCATCCTTCGGAGCCTCTTCGATAGTCTTCAAGATCGCTGTAAGCTTGTTCTCATTCTTTCCTGTAGAGAATTTCGGGTGGATTATTAGCCCTTCGTTCTGAATTGCTTCTCTGCAAATTGGACATTCAGGGTTAGGAAGAGCTTTCTTCAGGTCCTCATAACACTTCACGCATAGATTATGCAAGCAGCCTGTCACGACAATCTGTTTAACTTCTTGATCTACCATGCAAATTGGACATGAGAATTGTTCCTCGGAAATCAATTTTATCACTTCGCTAAAGAAATTTCCTTCACTTTTCAGGTTATTTAATCTTCCTTGTAAAGCCTTTTCATTGCTTGGATTCTTCAATATCTGACTTTCTAATTCTTCAATTTCTGCTTTATATTTTGCTTGAATAGCTTCGATACCGGCCTGGATATAATCTTTATCACCATCACTGATATCTCTCCATTGTCTCAATATATGTGAACAAATCTCTTGTGCGGCTTTCTTGTCTGAGGCGTAATTCAATTTCCCTTTGTATAAAATGTTCTGTAGCTGTCCAAAAAAGACTTCTTGGACTTTCTTATGAAGCTTTGGCAGGTCAACGCTTCTGGGATTCTTCCTCATACAGGTTGTCACAAATTCATCCTTCAATTTAAATGTATCAGCTTGACTCCATTGTTGATTTAAATTCAGTAACTTGAAGAGAGGATCAGCTTCATAAAAATAGTTCAAACTGTCAGGTGTTCCTGTCATTCCCCATGTAAATCTTCGGTCAATCTTTGTTAAAGTTCTATAAAACTCCAACATATTCAAAGGATGTTTATCTTTCTTGAACCCACCACAGCGAGCCTGTTCAGTCATTAAATTTGTCAACTCATGGATTTCATCCATAATAACCCTTCTAAATGTAATCTGGAAGATTCCTGGAGCGTGTTCCGCGAAGATCTTGTGGCCCTGTTCGATGATCTTTCGGTGTGTCAGAATAATCTCATAATCAAGCAATCTTCCTTTGTCAAAGTGAAGATCAGCAAGGTCCTTCTCAGTCTCAATCACAACAACCTTCATATTTGGAGCGAATTTCTTAAACTCATCAGCCCATTGGCCCAAAATGTTTTCAGTGACAATAACCAAAGATGGCTCATAAACTCCATCTAATAACTCTGATAATTCATTCTTTGCTGTCTTCTTTGTACTTACCTTCATATCATTTATCTTGCTCTCCTCATACATTTCAGACTTCACCCCTTCCTCTCTCGGCATCAATTGGGTTCCGACGTTTGTTAAAGCAATCATAGTGACAGTTTTTCCGCTGCCAATTTGACTTGCTAAGATGCCTCCTGGGACCATAATGTCAACAAAATCATTGCCGTTATCTTCACTAAGGAACTCATGGAGATTATTCGGATCAATGTAGTAGCCAGTATCCAAGAAGGGCAACGTGTTTTGCTTCTTTCTCATTTTTATTGCTGGGTAATTTTCTAAGGAAAACATCCAGCCAACTTCTTGTTTTTGATGTAAAAATAGTTGGTCCTGTAACTCCTTTGGAATGAATCCTTCAGTTAAAAATGGATCGAAATCTGTTGTGGGGATTTCTCTTGGGAGCGACCCATTGCTTTCACCCTTTTGTTGCGAATAAATTTCTTCAATATATTGACCAAACCTCTTGAAAATCCCCAAAAAGAATTTCTGAGTGAGCAAAACTTTCCATCTTTTATGTAAGTGGCCTTGATAAGCCTCCGTAATCGACTCCAAATTTAACAAGAACCCACATTTATTATTTATAATCACAAACCAACCAGCCTGCATCAAATATTTCTGATCAAAATCAAGCTTGTTGAGATCTAACCACTCTTCTTTTGGGTTAGAAAGCTTAATATCCTTTACCATACGATACTCAGGATCCTCAATATCCGTCCACATTAATGTCCCATTCTCAAATCCTGTAAAAACAAAGATCCCTTCTGAATATACAGGGACTCTGCCAATCTTGAAAAACATCGTCTTTGTCTCATCAATACGAAGCTTTGTCCCGAGCTTTCTCTTTGGGATGCTTTCAAAGTAGCTTTGATCAGTGAAATCACAGTTTTGATATTGATCGCTATCATGTTCTATAGGTCCATCTCCAAATGGAGCGTATTTATCCATATAAGGAGCGTACATGTCAAGAGGCTCTTGGTCTTCAGGTTTTTGGTTGGGTTTCTTGTAAGTTTTTGGCTTAAAGGAGCTTTGGACTTTGTTGTAAATGTTGTAATTAGGTGCTTGGTTAAGCTGGGATCTTTGGTTTTGTTTTTTGGAGAGTTTGGGGTTTTGATCTTGAGGTTCTGGGAGGTCAACATCAGGTTTTGGTGTTGACTTTGACTTTGAGTTGCCCATTGTAGTAAAGATAAAAGAGGTTTTTCTTGGAAAGATTTATGCTTTAAATAAAGCTGAATAGAGCGGATTAAAAATGTTCAGGTGAGTCAAATAAATACAGAAATCTTCATCAGTGTCGTATCAAAACGTTAATATTTCATTTGAGAGGGAAAGATAACAATATTCAAGAGAACTAATAGTGTAATATTTAATTTAAATTTTTCGATAATAGAGTAAAGTTCAAAATCGTTTGATAATAATATGTGATGGCTCGCTACTAAGCAGAAGATTGAATCAAGTGAGTTCTTTTCTGCTCCTGCGAAGGACAGCTTTTTTTCTTACAAGAAGAGAGAATATTGTTTTTCCTTAAAACTTTTTGTAGAGAAGATGCTAGTGCTAGTGAAAAAGTTACATGAGGTAAATGTAAAGGTTTTCCCAAACTTGTGATGAACTGCATGTTTTTTGTCATCGCAAGTTACAAATACAGAAAATTCTTTCAGTGAAGCCAAGAAATAACAACTTCTTATGAAAAATGCTGGACCCATTTTTGGCCTCCTATTAAAGAACATTGTTCCAAGTACATTTGCAGTTGGTTCTCTTGTAAGTTTCAGTGAAGTGATCCTGGATAAGCATTCGGTGGCTCCCAAGGCCTGGTGTCAAATGAGGTGGAAAGTTTTCGTGAATATGATTCAGATAAATGTCAAAGAGAGCACGAGGGCATTGACGCCAAAAGGAAACTTTCCTAATGACACCTATTCCTTTTTAAAAAGGTTCGAGGCCTCAACTGACGATGTCAGAGGTGTATGTGATCCAAAATTCTCACCTTGATGGTTATTTTATTTTATTTTACATGCGAGATTGACAAAAATCACCATGTTCGATTTTGAAAAAAATAAATAATAATGTTTTCCCTTGAATTATTTCAAAAGGAGAGCTGAGAGTGCGAAGAACTCCGCTTCAAGAAAAGTGAATGAAAAAAAGCTTCTTGCAATATAATCAGAGTTCGGAATTGTCCAAATTTTGTCCGTCTTTCCCAATTTTTCGCTGAAAGATTTTGAAAAAGACTTTTTCCCCTTTCATTTTTTTTTCTGACAAAAATTTTTCCATAAAAAAAAATTTGATTGAAATTTTTCAAAAGCAAAACCTCTCATTTGGGATTCGATCACAATCAATCATGAAACTATCAGAAAAACCTCTATTCTTGAAAAATATCGAGAAAAAATACTTGGAGGATTTGTCTGGATTTTTGAGTCGCAAATTCCGGATTTCGCCGTAGACCTGTCCTGATTTTGTATGGACTCAAATTCCGAACCCTGAATATAGTGACCTTTTCATTTTTGACGTTTAAACAATTTCATAAAATTCAAGCTTTTCTCTTTCCATTTCTTCTTTCAGATTTGAAGACTGCTGATGAATTTCAGAAAAAAAAATTTTATTCACTTTTTAAATTCTGTGGCATTTCTGAAATTTTGTTCGTACTCGATCTTCAAAATGTCCTCCCTTTTTCGACTAGATCCTAAAGTATATATCAGTTAACATGCTTAGGAAAAACCCATTTCAGACAAAATCACATTACAGACCGAGCTCACGACAAATATGTCAATAAGTTCCTTTTAAGCCTCTTGAATTTCTCTCTCTGGAGTTAAAACTACGAAAGGCTAATATTTAATTGAAAAAAAAATCATAATTCAAACTTATTTCCACAACTTTTACTTCCCATTTTCTCATCTCATCTTCATAAAGTCTTCTCTCTTCAACCTCTTCTTATCATATTTCCTCTTCAAAGCTTCATTATTCTCTCACCATTTTTATTTAGATTATAAAAACTCAATCAAAATTCAAAAAACAAACCTCTCCAAAATTTAACGACTAGAAGAATTTCAACGACTCTCACTCATTCACTTTTTAATTCCAAATCTCCCAACCCAGCATTGTTCTATTAATTTCCCCCTATCATCCAAATGAGTAACTCTCAGACCGAAACGGATCCTACGCAGCCAAAAAAGGGCTTTGTAACCCTCGCCGCTATCAACGCCAGCCTTGGCTTTGCCCACTGTGGCTACATCCTCACAATCTTCAACTCTCTCCAAATCATCTTTCAAGACATTTTTTTCACTGCCTCGACCTCTCAGCTCTCCCTTCTAGCCTCCAGCCCAAGCATTGGAGGCGCTCTTGGGGCATTTCTCACAGGATATATCAGTAAAAGACTTGGAAGACGTCCAACAATGATATTATCCGATATTTTGTCTATAATTGGAGTTATCATGACAATGTTTCACAGTCTTTTGCCGATGATCCTTGGAAGAGCTCTTACGGGATTTACGGCTGGAGTTGCGAGCGTGATTGTGCCGATTTATATTGCTGAAATATCACACGAGCCACTTAGAGGACCTTTAGGAGTCATTCCGATTATTGCATTAGGCATTGGAATTCTTACGGGATATCTATTGGGATTTACTGTGCCGATTTTCATGGAGAATCAGACTGCTAGCTTAGGATGTCGATTATTGTTGGCTGTGCCTGCTGTATTGAATATTTTGAGGGTTATGAATTTGATTTTGTTCTTTAATTTCGAGACGCCAAGCTATCTTGTACAAGCCGAACAGCCAGAAGAAGCTAAAGAGTCAATTAAACTTCTGTATAATAAGCACTTTACAGCAAGACTTGACTCAATTTATAATGAAAAGAAATTTATGAATGAAGAAGAAGAAACTGTGGGAATAATTGATCTTATCAAGCCAAAATACAGGTCCGTTTTTCTTATGGCCCTTGTTTTGTCTGTTGGCCAACAGTTTATTGGTGGAGATACCATGCTAGTTTTCTCAAATATGATCTTTTCTAAAGGAGACCTTGACCCGAACAGCAAGGTCAGCAGAATCTTGACAACTTTTCTGGGAGTCTTTAGCATAGTCTTCTCACTCCTCGTTATGTATCTTTTACGCCATTTTGGAAGAAGAGTGTTGATTATCTATGGGCTGATTATCCATATTATACTGGATTTATGCCTTGCGATTGTCGTCTTCGTGGACTCTGTGGCGAATTTCTCTGTCAAAATTATCGTTATGATTTGGATTGGGGTTTATTCCTTATCCATTGGATCTTTACTCTATTTGTACCTTGCAGAAACGCTTCCAGAAACGGGAATAAGTGTAGCGATTCTGGCCAATTGGATAGCGGCTTTTCTCGTGACTCAAACGTTCATCCCATTAACAGAATGGATTGATTATGGAGGCTTGTTTACAGCGTATATGGTTATAGCGATTATTGTGGCAAGTTTGGCGTATTTTTACTTGATTGAAAGTAAAGGAAGGACTAAAGTGGAAATCCTCAAGCTTTATACGGGTAATCAAGAGACAAAGCGAATTCTTATTGAGCCTATTAGTCCTGTAAAATTGTTCAGAGGGTATTCGAGGACGAGTTTGGATCCGACCCCATTATTAAGAATATCACAATTGAACTCTGCGGATCCACTTAGTGGGCTTCCCGAAAGTGATGGAGGAGGTTTAACTCCGGCATTTAGATTGATTGATCCTATCAAATTATCTTCAGAAGAGTCTCCACACTTTTAATTGAGATGAACTTGGATCAGGAAAACTGAAGAGATTTCATATATTTATGTATTTTGTATAATAATGTAAAGATTTTATTGAGGCCTTGGCGACCAAAGTTTTACAGAAAAACTGTTGCCAAAAAATCGTTCCCACATCATCAAGACTATTCTAAACTGATAAGTTACTCTGTATTGTGAGTGTTGAAAAGAAGCTGATGGAGGTAAATTGTATAGATTTAGATTCACCTTGATCCCAAATACATCTCCTTTTCTTATTATTTGAGTGGGAATTCTCTCTTTACAAATGCACTCTTCATGTCTTTCAGGATTTTTCTTCTTTTGTCCAGGGATATATTCGACCTTTAACAATCTCAACTCCATGCCAGCTGCAGTATTCAATGCCTTCAAAATCCTGATCTTTGCAATAGCAATCTCATCTGTATAATATTCGGTTTTGTTCATTTCAAAAAGATATCCAAAAATATCTTCAAGATGAAGATCAATACTCAATTTCTCTATCCTTCTCGTCTCATCCCTTAACCTTTGAATCCCAAACTCTCTTTCAATCTCTTCTATCATTCCTCCTCTCTCATCTTGTAGGCTTGCTTTAATAATGTGCCTTTGAGAATATTACAAGAATTTTTCCACATTATAGAAGGATACTTTACTTCAAAATTCGTCACTTTCAGTGACTCATAGACATCATTTAGCTCGAAACAAAACTCATAATTCCTCTCTTCTTCTTGAAGGGTGGCCTCTACAAGAGACCAAATCATATTATAAAGAATCTCATTATCCTGTTTTTGATAATTTTCTAATTTTCTTGTAAGGATATTTCAGAGAATTATTACCAATAGATCCAGTGATTTGGATCCTAAGAGAAGCAAATTTAACAGGCTGGACAGTAATATGACCTGATATAAGAGGCTTGGTATCAGCCTAGGCGAGGATTATGTGAAAGTTCCCAGAGAAAAATCAAAGAACTTGAAAGGTGGGAAGTGAGAAGAAAGAGTTTAACTTTTTGTTGAATGTTGGGATAGAGATGGTTTTTTCACTAGGAAAGTGAATAGAAAGCATGAGAATAAAGAAGAAATTTGATTATATAGTAATTAATCAGAAATACTCATTACAAGGTGCGACTTTAATTAGATAAAAAAAATACATTGAAAGTTAGAGACTGCTTTCTCTTTGTCTGATTTGAATAGGAAATTTCTTGAATAATCTTGTCAGATTATTGTCATAGAGAGCAACATATAGCTGATAATCCAATGAATATTTCGTTCCTTTCAAAGATTGAACCATCAAATTCGGTACCAAGTTAAATTTCTTGAGGTCTAACTTGAACCCTATTCTCTCTCCTAAATCCTCATTATTCACAATTTTTCATCATTGTTACCTTCTTCTGGGTTCCTATCAAGTATCATTTCTTGTTGACAAACTCTTTCCTCGTAAGGATTCTCTTCTCCAGCCATCTCAACTCTCTTGAGAAAGATTTCAATTCTCTCAAAATTGAATTTTGTCATCAAGAAACTCAGCTTTCCTACGATCATTTCATCTGGAAAGAATTGAGTTTTGTTGAGATTTATCTTTATGATTAATCGCCCTGCAACGCCCATATCCATCTCATAAATTCTCGGCCTTTGTATTCCTCTGCAAAACCTCTCAACAATGAGGTCTTGCTTCACGGATCTTATAACTTTTTCAGTCTTAAGACTCCACAAATCAATCTTTATTTCAAACAGTTCTGCCTTTATATAATACCTATTCACCTTAATATGGCTTTTTCTGGTTTATTCAATACCGAATCTGGAACGAATTGGCTGAGATGCTCTCATTATCCTTTGATAGAGTAATGCTAAAGTCAAACTCTTTTTCAGCCAAACTGTCCATATATACCTCAAAAGTCTCAATATCTTTTGAAAATTCCTCTAAAACTCCTTTTTCAGCTTTATTTTCTTCATTATTGTTATGAACAAAATTCCTTTCACAATTTTACCAATCTCTCCAATTATCATAATATCGAGTCTATGATTTGACAAAGCCTTATTCCACGGACGTGTTACCTTGACTCTCCCAGTAATTGTGGGATTTGGTCCTGGTTTTAAAGCCTAGAATATTTATGAGAATGATTTTCTTAGAGTGTTGGTGAACTTTATAAACAGGTAAAAGCTTGTTATTGACAAGTCCATCGTTTAATTGAGTGACATGCGTGTTATTTAAGAGAAGGTGAAGCATGTGAGCCAATAGTAAAGAGCAAGTCTTTCAAGTTTATTGCGGGGATTAATTTATTTGACATATTATTTATTGAAATAAGAATAGAGGCAAAAATATAGTTAAGATAGATGGAAAAATCAAGAGAGATGTTCAAAAGGATTTAATGAGAAATCTGAGGTGGTTTGAGGTCATTTTTTGGGGAGACCTGAAGGTGAAGGTAATTGAGTTTGAGTGAGAGAACAAAAGAAATATATCGTCAAAATGAAATTTTTCTGAAAAGAAAGAGAATCACAAAACCAAAAAGGAAGGAGTTTTGTTTATAAAATTTTCCATTTCTGGATTTTTTGTTTTCCAAAAGAAAACTAGTTTCTCAAAGGATTTTTTCCATGAAAGAGATTTAATTTAAAATCTGACTCAGAAAAAAATCCAAAACTTTTCCGAAAAGAAAATTTTTCTGATCCACCTTTCTTCTCAACACATGAAAGATTTCAAACAAGGTCAACTTATTTTTTGAAATCATATCACTCCACTCCACTTCATTAAGCCAAATTCAAAGAAAACTTAACTCTCCCTTTCTTTTGAAAAATTTTCAAGCTGACATTTTTTGTGATTTCACGAGAAATGTTCTTTGGAGGCCACGATAAGTTCTCACTCTGTCCAAAATCTGGGTCAATTCATTCTCTTTAAGAAATGGTAAACTGACCTCTGATCATCAATCAAAGAAAATTTGAAAATTTCCTTCAGATTCAAAAATGAATTATAGTTTTAAAAAGGCTTTGGTTCATCCCTTAAGTTCCAACCTAAAAAAACGAATAAAATGGAAAATAAACTAACTAACTGACAACAGTTGAAAATCATAACGTCTCTTTATTCAATAGCATATTCAGTCTTTCAGGGGAGAAAAGCTTTTTTCCCACGCTAATTCCTTTTTCTCGTGTTATACCAGCTAGTGAAATTCATCATCTCTGCATTCCCTTTAATTCTTTTCTTTGGACTGACAATTTGTTGAAATAATAATTTTCAAATAATATGAAGAAATACTAAAAATATCCAAACAACTAATTTCATGTCAAAATAAAACAAATTCCAAAATAAACTTTCCTCTCATAAATTTACCCTACTTACCCTTCACTTTTTCCAGTCTTTCCAAACTAACCTTTTCCACACACCCTCTAAGATCCTCTCCTCCATTCTTTCACTTTCTAACTAATCCTCTTCCTGCCCCCTTTTCCA
>Ga0182738_1006232_pt1 | contig 12451 bp, 12 predicted proteins | sample eDN5th30CBELigMG_FD_128876 | JGI IMG/M metagenome (GOLD analysis project Ga0182738, IMG submission 128876) | Enriched Miracle-Growth compost microbial communities from Emeryville, California, USA - eDNA 5th pass 30_C BE-Lig MG (version 2)... ...
GCCTGCGGCACCTCGCCGGCTGTCGCAACGCCGTCGATGTCCTTCGGGGTCAGGCCACAGTCCTTCATCGCATTCAGTGCCGCATCGGCGTGCAACATGATTTGCGACATGCCGGGAATACGTCCCAGCTCGGTTGTCTCGGCTGCGCCGACAACGGCAACGGATTTCTGTTTCATGACGAAGACTTTTCTGATGGTTTGGATAGAGGACGCGAGACTGGGGTGCACATAATCGAGCTTGCTTCATGCACTGTCTTCAAGCGTTCCGGCTTCCCCTCCCCCTGGTGGGGAGGGGCTAGGGGTGGGGGGACAGACTGGGCGGTGTCGTCAATGGATCGGGTGGGCAGAGCACGCGAATCGATCAGAGACCAGACCTCGCGCATGACACCGTCGAGCTTCTCCATGACATCACCGTTCTGAAACCGCACGATGTTAAACCCACGCCAATGCAGGTCGCGATCTCGGAATGTGTCCGATGCACGGGTCGCCGGTAGATCGTGTCCGATGCCGTCGACCTCGATCACGAGCCGCTGCGAAAAGCAGACGAAATCGACGATATATGGGCCAATTGGAGCCTGACGACGAAAGTAAAAGCCTTCATGCCGAAGCAATTTCAGCTCATCCCACAACCGCCGCTCTGCGATCGTGAGCGTCTTGCGGAGACTTCTTGCCCGACCGTTGGCCATTCTCTCAGACCCTCACCCCACCCCTGTCCCCTCCCCATCGAGGGGAGGGGGACGATACGTCGATAGGCTCGTGTACGGTCGGTTACGTTCCGGCCGGCTTGAAGAACGGCAGCGTGATCTGGTCGTTCTGCTTCTCGAACGTGACTTCCAGAGCCATGTCGAGTTGCAGCGCCTCCGGCGTCTGTGGGCAACCGACGATGTTGGTCATCATGCGCGGGCCTTCATCCAACTCGACGACCGCGATCGCATACGGCGGATCGAACCCCGGCGCCGGGCGGGCGTGAATGACGTAGGAGTGAAGCTTTGCCTTGCCCGAAGCCTTCGTCACCTTCACCGCGCGGGAGCCGCACTTCGGACAGAACGGACGCGGCGGAAAATAGGTCTTGGAACAGTCGCTGCAGGTCTGCAACCTCAGCTCTCCAGCCGCAGCGCCCTCCCAGTAGTGCTGGGTTTCCGGCGTGGGCTTCGGCAGCGGGCGTTTCCCTTCGGCCACGGGCTTTCTCCTCGGGTGTCGTTGCGTGCACCCGCAAACTTCCGATGCCCGAAGTCGATTGTAAACCAGAACCGGGAGACCACGTGGGGAAGGAGCCGAGAGTCGGGCCCGATGCTCAAGCCTGCTCTCGCGGCTGAAGCTCACCGAGCACCAGCAGACAATGGCGGTAGGCGGCTTCGACCGAAGCGACGCGTGCGCTCGGCTCGCCCGATTCGATGGGGCGGTAGACGAATTCCGAATGCTCGTACGTCCACACGCCGAGACAATGGTGGCCTCGCATCAAAGCGACTCCCCACTCGTCCCCAGGCACGGCCCATCCGCCTCGCCACATGGCCTGGAGGCTTCCTCGCAATCGGTCGAGGAGCTCGAGTTCCTGCGGACAGAGGGAATGTTCGTGCTTCCGTCGAAAGGGGATGATCCGGCCCATGCGTTGCTCCGCGCTCCGCCCACGGGCAATCTAGGTTCCGATCCTGAAGAATTGTTTCCGAAATTATGACCAGCTTTATGTATCCTTCGTCGGATGATCATTTTACTGATGCTGCGCTCTCGATGCGCTGCCTTTGTCGCGCCGGCCGAATCAGTCGATAGGTGGCGCATGCAATAGACACGGCACATCCGACGTTCCCGAGAGGCAGCCATGACGCAACGCGCATCCGAGCGACGCCGCAAGACGGACGCGCACGAGGACGTGGCGAACGTGGAAGGAGCGACACGGCCGCAGCGCCGCACAACGCCGCAAAAAAATGGCTCAGCGCCGGCTTCCCGCACCAGACCGTTCGAAAAGAAGGTGATCGCGCTGGTCTATGATTTCGATGGCACGCTCAGCCCGAAACCGATGCAGGAATATACCTTTCTGCCGAAGATCGGCGAGGACCCGAAAGCCTTTTGGGCGGAATCGAACCGCATCGCACGTGAGCAGGGTGCAGACAGCCTGATCACCTACATGCACCTCATGTACAAGAAGGCGAAGGAGCGAGGCGTACGGATCGACCGGGACGATCTCGTCGCTCTCGGGCGCGACGTCGAGCTCTATCCGGGCGTCGACCAATGGTTCGACGCGGTGGCGGAGTACGTGCGGATTGCCACCGAAACGCAAGGCGTCGTGCTTCGTCATTACCTCGTCTCGTCCGGGCTCAGCGAGATCATCGAGGGAACGCGCATCTATCCGCGATTCCACAACGTGTTCGCGTCGGAATACTGGTTCGACGCCTACGACCTGCCGTATCCGAAACGCGTGATCACCGATACCGGCAAGACGCAGTATCTCTTCCGGATCAACAAGGGCATCGAGGATCTCGGCGACAGCATCAACGAGCACATGCCCGAGATGGCGCGACCCATCCCGTTCTCGAACATGATCTATTTCGGCGATGGCGATACGGACGTGCCGTCAATGGCCGTGATGCGCAAGAATGGCGGCTACGCCATGGCCGTGCACGGGCCCGGAAAGCAGCGGCAGAAGTGCGTCGACCTGTTCAAAGCGGGGCGCTGCGATTTCTTTGCTCAAGCCGACTATCGCCGTGGCTCAGACCTGTTCCGGCGCACGTGCCTGCTGCTCGACCGCATCCTGGCCGACATTCGCGTGCGCGAGGAGATGTGGCATCTCGAGCGTGGCCTCAAGTAGCCGCTATCCACGATAGTGGGCGTACTGGCCCTTCGGCAGATACTGCTCGAGGTATTGCGGCACGACGGTGGAGATCGCGTGCGGCTCGACGATGCCAAGGGCCGCAAGCGTGCGGCCGTCCTTCTGCGCCGCCTCGCTCACGACGTTGTCGCGCTTTAGCATGCTGACCTGATCAGCGGTGATGGGCCGGAGACCGGCGGGGAGTATTGCCGTCAACGTTCCCATCAATGACGCCAGCCAGAACGGGATCGACACGTACCCGCGATCGCGGCCCGCGTACTCCTGAGTGCGCTCCAGCAAGCGGCGGAATGTCTGGACCTCCGGGCCGCCGAGTTCATAGATGGTGCCCGGCTTTGCCACGCCCCCGGCAGCGGCGACGATGGCGGAGGCGACATTGCCGACGTAGACGGGCTGGAACCGCGTGCGCCCGCCGCCGATCAGCGGCAGGAAAGGCGCTTTTGCGGCCATAGCGGCAAAGCGGTTGAAAAACTGGTCTTCGGGGCCGAACACAATCGACGGACGCAAAATGATGGCGTCGGGAAACTCGGCGAGGACGGCGGCTTCGCCAGCCGCTTTCGTTCGGCCGTAGCGACCGGGCGCGTTCGGATCGGCGCCGATCCCCGAAACATGCACGAGTTGCTCGGCGCCTGCCGCCTTTGCGGCCTTTGCGATGGCCCGCGCGCCCTCGACGTGAACCGCCTCGAACGACTGGCGCCCGCATGGGGCCAGTACGCCCACCAAGTTGACGACGACCTTGGCACCCTCGACCGCACGAGCGACCGATTCCGGGTAGCGCACATTGGCCTGCACGGCTGCGATCTGCCCGACGCCGCCCATCGGCTGCAGGTAGCCTGCGAGATCCGGACGGCGGACCGCCGCCCTGACGCGCCAGCCCTCACGTGCGAAAGCGCGGACGGTATGGCGTCCGATGAATCCGGACCCGCCGAAGACCGCCGCCAGCGCACCCTGCTCCCATGTATCCGCCATTTGCCTGCCGCTCCCCGGACCTCGCCCTTCATTGTGGCGAGATGAATACAGCGTGCCACGTTACGCCTCAAGCACGCGCCTTTGCGTCATTCATCAAGCTGATCCAGAATGAGCTGCGGGCCGATAGACGAGGCAGCACGCGAGCGCAATACGCTGCATCTGACCACCGGGCACCGGCTACACCTTTTACATCACGTGAACCGGCGGGCTCCGAGATCGCCAAGACACGTGAATCCCATTGACATCGGTACTGGTTTGCGGTGATTTGCGCGCCTTGACCCGCCGACGCACCGTTGCTATCGGCTCAGTCATGTGCCCAGATGGCGGAATTGGTAGACGCACCAGTTTCAGGTACTGGCGCCGCGAGGCGTGGAGGTTCGAGTCCTCTTCTGGGCACCATTTGTTCTCCCGCCCGTTGACCCTTCGTAAGTCTTTGATCCTGCATGATGCCCGGAGTGCCCACTGCTACACAGGGGCGCTACACAATGGCAGTTTTGAGGATGGCGCGGCCGATGCGGCGCAGGGGGTCGAGGAACGATCAATTCCGAGAGCGGATACCGGCCGATGTCATCGAGTTGGCACGGGGGCGGACCGTCGTCGTTGAGATCGCTGGCCGGAAGTTCGAGAAGCGCATCGGACTGACCGCTGCCGAGGTGACGTTTTCCCTTCGGACACCAAGTGCTGTCGAAGCCAAGCGGCGCCATGCCGATGCGTCGAGCCAGCTCAAGACGTTCTACGAGGGGCTACGGGGTCTCCAGAGACCAATCCGGTTAACGCATGAGGAGTGCGTGAGGCTGGCAGGAGACCTGTTCCGCGGATGGACCAGCACGGAGCCCAATTTAGGCATGCTGGATGATGGCTCCGGACGGGCTCTCAATCCGGAGCAGATGGAGGCGATCTGGCGGACCGCCGCGGAGAAATTCGCGAAGACGATGGCAGGCGGCGATAACGTCCCGAAGAAGCTTCAGGAGCACAGTAAGGTAAGCTTCCGGAGGATGATCGAGGGACGGCTCCTCGGGAAGGGGATGGCCGTTGATGCGGCCTCGCTGGACATGGTCTGCGACTACGCCGCCAAGGCCCTGCTGCACGGGTTCGAGGTCCAAGCGAAGAAGGCGTCCGGCGATCTCCAGGTGCAAGGGGAGGGCGAGCGGTACGGGGAGCCTTTGCGGGAGCCTCAGGCCAAGAAGGGACAGCCCACCTCGAAGGGGAAGGACGGCAAGCTGAGCTTCGGCGATCTGATCGAGATGTGGCGACAGGGAATGGCACCTGCGCAGAGCACGCTCGCCTCATATTCGACGGTCTTCGAGAAGCTGGCTCAAGTCATCGGGCACAGCGATGCGCGGCGTCTGACGGAGGACGAGGTCGAACAGTACAAGCAGGCCCGGCTCTCGCAGGAGAAGCCGCGGAAGGTTAGCCCGCAGACGGTCAAGGGCATCGACGTTCCTGCCATCAGGTCGGTCATGCAATGGGCTATCGACGAAAAGCATGTGCAAGGACCGAACCCCGCGGCGAACGTCAAGGTGCGGGTGCCCCGGAAGAAGGCACTTCGGGTCGGGAAGCCGCGCCGGAACGAGCCGGATGCAGGTACGGGCTTCACTGATGCGGAGGCGAAGTCAATCCTCCGGGTCGCCACGAACTACACACCGAAGAGCAGACGCGAAAAGGCGAAGACGGCAGCGGCCAAGCGATGGATACCTTGGCTCCTTGCGTATTCAGGCGCGAGGATCGGCGAGATGGCCCAGCTTCGGAAGGAAGACGTGCGGAGGCACCCCGAGAAGGGTTTCTGGTACGTCGCGGTAGAGCCGGAGGCGGGCACCACAAAGACCGCTGATGGCTGGACGGTGCCGCTCCATTCGCATCTGGTCGATCTGGGCTTCGTCAAGTTCGTGCAATCGTCCAGGCAAGGGCACCTCTTCTTCGACCCGAAGCCAGAAGGACAAGAGGACCCGGACCGCCCGAAGCTCCAGTTGCGGCCCGGATATGAGGACCGATGGGCGGATAAGAGGAAGCTCAAGAGGAAACGGAAGCACGCGCGGACGGATGATCCTCGCGGCATCCTTGGGCCGCTACAGGGCGTGAAGAACCGGGTCGCGGAAATGGTGCGGACAGTGGTGAAGGAGAAGGGCGTCGATCCGAACCATGGGTGGCGGCACAGGTTCAAGCCTTGGGCGATTGCAGAGGGCGGGCTCCAGGAGCGGATGGTCGATGAGATACAGCACCATTCGGGAAGCACCTCGGATGCCTCGAAGGTATCGAGGGCCTACGGGCAGTTTACGTTGGTGCAGAAGCACGAGGCGATCGAGAAGCTGCCTCGGTACGTCCTAGTCGGATGAGCTTCCCTGCGCCGAGTGTCGCCCAAGTGCCACACAAGGTTAGTTACGAGACCTCGCGGCGCCAGCATTGGCCTCTGACTGAGTGCCGACGCTAAACGAATCGGGCAAGTATCTTCACTGTAGCGTTCCGGACCCATACAGCCAGGAGGGCAATTGGGCTTAGGGAGAGGGGAATTTTGGCAACTCGCACGCCCAAGTAGGATGCAAAGGCAAGCCGAGCGAGGCGAGCCCGAGCGTCCTCTTCGTCGTTTGCCACGATCTCCAACTGCCAGACCTTGCCGGCATGGTTGTAACGGAAAAGGTGCGTCTGCATAGTGTCAACCATAGAAGGACCTTCCGCCATGTATGCGGAGATCTGGAAGAGCACTCGGGACGACAGGTGGTACTGGCACATCCGCGCCGGAAACCATGAGATCGTGTCCCAGAGTGAGGGATATGTCACCAAAGCGGGCGCCCTGCATGGGCTTCGCTTGGTATTTAGCGGCCCCTGTTACGACCGCTAACTTGAGGCGGAGACTAAGGGGGACACGGCCAAGCATCACCCCTTAGCTCCTTGCCCAGAAGAGCGGGAGTCGCGCTTCGGTGCGGCTCCTTTTCTTCATTTCGTCGTACCGTTTAAGCGACCGAGCGCTAAAGGCGTCGCGGTAGAATAGGAGAGGCAGACATTCCCGCACGTGCTCATCCCGGATCATTGCCAGCCTATTAGAATCTTCACGCACCTCGCAAGCTGTCGCATCACAGCGAGCAAAGCTACCACCTTCCTGCGAAGGCTAGCTGGAAGCCAGTCCAGCGATCTTTTCGGGTTAGGTCTAGCCGCGAGCCAGTTGGCTGTGCGGAGTAGACATTAGAAGGGTGCGCTGCGTCGGTTAAGGAACCATGAAGCGCGACCTAAGCCTCATCACCATGCCGTGTCCCCCTCAGCACGCTGAATTGCACTTGGTGAAACCTTCCGACCATGATTCGGCCTCCTCGCTCAAGAGTCGGATGTGTCACAGTGTGTCCGCACGTATGCGCTTGCGTCCGCTTGCTCCCTATCGTGTGAGAGAGTCACCTTCTCTACGCGGGATGTCGCTATGAGCCGGTAGAGGCCGCGCAGAAGAGCACGGAGCCGTCAGGCTGCAAGATGATGCGGACGGGGTTGCCTTCGGACACCATGCCTTAACTCGGTCCGTAGACGATGGATGTCCGCCTGTAATCTGGAGAGGCATCCCCGGATGAATGCGGCATCTCTTATTGCAATCGGTGTTGTGGCTACCCTGTTGGGATTGGTCGCTGCCGAAGCCGTCAATTCCCATGCTGAAAAGAAGGCTGCCGAGCACGCGAAGCTGGCCGCAATCCCTCCTCCCCTGCCGCCGACGTACCAACTCAACTTCGACAAGGAAGCCGACCGTGTGACGGCTGCCTTGCGCTGCCCGAAGCCGAAGTTTACCGGGCCCCAGTTTACGGCTGGAGGAACGTTGTACGGCTGCATCATGGGAGCGGAGCAGACCGCGAAATTCTGGATCAATGAAGACCCAAAGTACCCGGGCACGGTCGAGAACCTGAAGGTGATGTGGAATGATTGGAAGCGAGACCTCGGATACGGGCTCCACTCCGATCGAGCCGAGGCCGACCAGATGGTTGAGGTGCTTGCGGAACTATACGCTCCCGAGCTGAAGGACGATCTGCTTGGGACCTTTCAAGGGTCGGCACCCCGAAGCTTCGAGACGATGCAGGTGAAGATCGAATACCAATGGACACCGGGCCCCGGCATTGACGAGCATCTGTTGATATTGACGCCTCGCTGACGGGCCGAGCGCCTTGCCTCGTAGATGACTGCAGGAAGCCCTGTGACGGCCGTACTGGCTCCAGGCTGTCCGAGTAGCAGGGACTAACCCTCACGGATCGAGGTGACGCCCATGTGTGGAAGGGTCTTCGTCAAGAGCACGTTCGCCGAACTGATGCGGGCGTTTTCCGCCGCTCGGCGCTCCGACAATCTCTCGGACCTCGATGCTGGCCCCCGCTTCAACGGGGCGCCGTCACTCGTCTATCCGATCATCGTGGCAGACTCAGACCAGTCCGCCTTCGGCGTGTTCACTGATGCCCGCTGGGGCCTCGTGCCGAGTTGGTCCAAGGACATCCCGCAGCCTGCTCTCGCAGGGCGAGGACGCCCCGCTTGGCCAAAGGTCGCCCCCGCGAACGCCCGCTGCGAGACGCTGAAGGCGAACGGTATGTTCCGAGGCGCGTACCGCGCCCGCCGCTGCCTCGTGCCGGTCGATGGCTACTTCGAGTGGAAAGCCATCAAGGGTGCCAAGGTCAAGCAGCCGTATGCGCTGGCTATGAAGGACGGGCGGCCATTCTGCTTGGGCGGAATTTGGGAAGAGCGTCGGGCTGCCGACACCGGGGAGACCAGCCGAACCTTCGCGGTGGTGACGTGCAAGCCCAACGATCTCGTGGCCACGATCCATGACCGCATGCCACTCATTTTACATCCCGAGGACTACGGACGCTGGCTCAATCCCGAAGAGCCCGACCCGTCCGACCTGCTCATGCCGTTCCCCGCCGGGCTGATGCGAATCTGGCCGGTGAGCAAGAGGGTCAACAAGGCTGGCAATGAGGGTGCCGACTTGATCGAACCTGTCGAGATCGAGACCGATGCTGACGAAGATGGTGGCGGCCAGCCGCGATTGCTTTGAGGCAGGGCAAGAGCGCTAAGAAGCGAAGTATGGAGCTTCAAGGACCTCGGACACGTCAAAGCTCTTCCGCGCCGGAATCTCGTTGAGCTTCACTCGATCCGACAAGTGGGCCACCACGGTCTCCCGATAGCTGTCCAACGGCATCGCCTCGTGCACCCGAACGAACCCAGACCTGAACGCCCTCGCCACCACGGGCATATCCGGAGCAAGGCAGCCGACACAGTCGTGGATCGTCGTCAGTGCTTCAACCCCGCCCGCTACCATCTCATTCACGGCCAGCACGAGTGCGGCGGCATCGAGCCCGTGGATGAAGTTCGGGGCGATCCCCTTGGCCTGCTCTGATTTGTCGTGCTGGCCCTGTAGCTCTTTGCGTACGGTGATCTGATGCTGCTTGCCGTCCGGCCCGGTGAACTTGGGACGGTCCCGGTCCGTCTTCAACTCGGTATTGGCCCATGGCCAGCCGCTGGGCGTGCGATAGATCAGCGGCACGTTGTTCTCAGCAAGCAGGCCATCGGCTTTCTTCAGCCAATTGGCGATGGCATCAGCGCTGCCGGTGAACTCCTTCAGTACAGCGTTGAGCTTCTTCGCCAGCCATTCGCGCACCTCCCGTCTCGCCTTGGCTCCCTCCTTCGTCTCGGGGTCGCCAACGTCTCGCCACTCGTCCGGCTTGCCCTCGGTGATCTCGTCATGGAACTCGTCAACGGCATCCCGAACATTCCCGTAGCTGCCGCCGTACGACTTCGTCATGACTGCCACCTTGGCCAGCGGCCGGAGCGCCTTGGGATTGTCGAGGGACAGCCGCCGCCATAGCTCGGAGCATCGCCAGTCGTCGGAGTGCATGCTCGCATTGCGGGAAGCCCGGACCACCTCCAAGAGGCGCTGGGCCACGGCCATGTACAGGTCGCGGGGAGCCTGCTCTTCACCACGACAGAGGTTCACGAGCTTGGCCAGCCTCGTGTCTCGGGCAAGAGCTGCGTAGTGCTGCATGCCGTTGCACGTTCCGTCTATCTGGCAAGGCAGATGGGTTATGAAGTCCTCGGAGCGCCCTTCGTCCAGCCACCGCTTCCACTCGATAGCGGCAGCAAGCGCCGTCCATATATCCTCGCCGGCCTCCCGTAGCCATTCCTGCCGGTTGCCGAGTGGATCGGTGGCAATGCGAAGGATCATCTCCGAGTTGTCCTCGGTCCATTGAACCCTCTCGTCCCATCCGATCTTGTCGTGACCGAACGCTTTGGCCACTTGGGCCGCGAGGTGCCGCCACGATGTACCAATCGGTTTACCGTTGGCGAACATGAGCAGGGCCTTGCCGAGATCACTGCCATGTGGACTGAGGCCCATGGTGGGGGACGGATAGATGCGTCCGCGGAAGTCGGCGAAGGCCGGGTACCAGAAGCATGGCTCGGACCGAAGCTCGTTCGCCTCGTCCAAGGTCAGCTTGGCAATGAACGCCTTCTCTCGTTGCTTGAAGTTCCGCCGCTTCACAGCGCCGGCCTGCTTGCGCCACGCCCGTCTCGCCTCTTCATTGGTCTCGATGCCCCTCGGCTTCGGGGGCTCGTCAACGACAAGCCAGCCGGGAAGCCCCGGGAGCTTGATGCCGCGCTCCACGGCTGCCATGGCCACGTCGAGGACCCCTGTATTCACGGCCCACTCGACACGCTGAATGGCATTGATCGCAGCAATGGCTTCGACCGGCGGCGCTTCCTTCCACGCGGAGAGCTGCGCTGCACCGGACTTGCGAGCGAAGCGGTTCACGAGCCACGGTGCATGGTCGATCAAGTAGCCGCCGCCGCGGGGCGGACCCTCGGGAGGCCAAGGTATCGGCGGGCACAGCATCGGCTTGCGCACTGTCGCCGCGAGGGCTTGCCGTTGGATGGCCTCGTTGATCCACCGCAAGGCCGCAGGCGATACCGTGACTGAGAGATCGGTGGCGAACGTCGGGCTCTTCTGTGAGCGATTGGACCGGCGCTTGGAGCCTTCGACTTTGACGAGCGACGGGCACGCCTTCTCGGCAGCCAGAAGCAGCCACATGCCGGTCCTTTGCAAGTCCTGATATGTCCACGAGGCAACGGCCTCTTGGTCCGATGGGTCTTCAAGCTCGACCTTGTTCAAGAGCAACGCCATGGCAATCTCTCGATGCCGGGAGGTGGACCCGGCCTTGTTGTGGTAGTCCTCGATTGCCTTAAGAAGCCCCGGCGCGGCTTCCTTCAGTGCGGCCTGCCGGGCGGCACTGGAGATGGTTCTGCCGATTGTGGTCGCTACGGTCTCAGCATTGATGTCGCTGGCACGGCCGGCCTTCCTCCGGTGCATCCGTGCTGGGCCATCATGCTCAAGCCCGGCCGATACGATCCCAGCGAGGACGCTATACGCCATCTTCTCCGAGCCCAGCGCACGGTACGCGCGCAACCACACGGGCGGACGGCCTCGTGCCTTGGCGGAACTGGCTCGACCAGCGAGCGGCGTGGCCTTCTCGCTCACGATCTTCTCGATGTACGCGGCAAGGGGATCAACGAGCTTTCGGGCGAGCGCGCGGACAGCCCGAACCCGGAGCGGGTCGTCGTCTTCGTTGATTGCCCTCGCGGCGCGGGCGATGAAGTTGGTATAGCCGCTGTCCCAAGCGTCGATCTCTCGCTTGAGCTGCCGCATGACGCGGGGATCATCGGAGTTGTCCGAGACGAGAGCTGCGATGCGAGCGGGATGGAATTGCGACTGCCATTGAAGGAAAGAAGAAGGGGGCACTGAGGCCCCCTTGTCCAACTCGTCATCACCTTGCGAGAGCAGGTCTCGCCGGCTGAGCTGCTTCATGTCTGCGGACCCTTCGCTCGGGCGTGGCCAACGCCACTGAGTGCTCGCACTTCGTGCTGTGCCACGAGAAGATGGGCGACGTAGTCCGGATCGTTGAGGCCCAGCGCTTGGCTGGCTTCGGCGAGTATCCACCATGGGAACAGCGTCTCAAGCCGAGCCGCGCCCGTCTCGGGGGATAGCACCGTCCGAACCTCGGGCTCGAAGCCTTCACGCTCCGCTATGTCGAGGGCGATCTCTTCGCGGAGCCGGTCGATCAGCGGCAGCCAGACCGAGCGCGGATGCGATGATGCGATCAAGAGCTTGACCAAGGACCGCGCCTTCGTAAGCCGCTCTTCGTGCGATGGACGCTCGCCCTGTGGCACGTTGCCGGCAAGCCCAGCCCGCAGTGCGTCAGCCACGATGGCCGCTGCCGAGGTGAAAGGGTCAGGTATTACTTCGCTCATTGGATTACTGTCCTTGGTTGGAGTGCGGCGGCGATGGTGGATCATCACTGCTTGTTCGTGTCTCGGAACGAGGACGGACCGACCTTGATCCCGTAAGCCTCGGCCTCCTTGGCCCGCTCTTCCTCAAGCTTCGGGGCGTCGCGGCGCTTGGTCTTGTGCTTGTTCATCTCCGCCTGCACCTCGGGGTATTCCTTGAGCACACGCTTCCATGCAGCGCTGCGATAGCGGCCGATTTCTCGGCGCAGGACGTATGCCTTCGTCCCTGCGATGTCCCCCGAGCTATCCGGCAGACGCTTGTACTCGGGCGATTGGATGATCTTTGTCAGATGCTCTCGGAGGGTTGGCACGTCCGGGCTCGGCTGTGATACGTAGTCGCCGTACACATCGTACAGCCACTTGCCGTCCTTGA